>Ga0209337_1000032_pt1 | contig 169524 bp, 133 predicted proteins | sample LinPmetageLP53_FD_184044 | JGI IMG/M metagenome (GOLD analysis project Ga0209337, IMG submission 184044) | Marine viral communities from the Pacific Ocean - LP-53 (SPAdes) (version 2) | ecosystem: Environmental > Aquatic > Marine > Oceanic | place: Pacific Ocean | collected 2010-02-08
AATAGGTTTCTACTAATTTATCCATTCTCGTTCCTTTTTGAACTGATTACTCTTGCTCGAATGATCGGATCTTGGAACGAGCTATTAGTTCCTTTGGAATATCTATTTCTTATCCAGAACTGAGGTTAACTAAGCTATGTAAGTTATTTACTTTAAGGTATTTTGTCATTCTCCAATCGCGGAAAAGCCAAGTAGTTTTTTCTGGGATTTGAGTTCGTGGAGTTTTTAAATTCAGAGGAAACACGTCCCTGATGATACTCCCCCAGCCGAGGCATCCATGTCTGGTTGTTCAGTAGTGCTGTGCAGCTAAAAAATTCCGCTTCACCCACTGGTACCATATCTTTGTTGTCTACTCGAAGATATATACAAACCGATCTTGAGTCGGTTTTTTGTGTCTGAAATAATTAAAGTTATTCAAGATAAATAGGATTTTGAGACACTAATATTAATTCATATTAGATTTAATGACATAGTTGATTTGGCCACTACAGATCGAGTGATTTACTAATAAACACTCTAATACAAGGCATACGTTCATACATCACAAATAATAATCTTATTAGGACCGTCTCGTTGGATCTTTGCTTTACCAGAGCTTTCTAAAAACTTTAGTAATGAGAGAGGATCATTCGTTTCGAATACGCCAGTGATCGACATACGTGAAAGGCTAGGGGAGTCTATTGTTATTTGCAGGGTGTTGTAGCGATTGAATTCATAAATCACTTCATCTAAACGATCATTCTTAAACATCATTTCCCTGACTTTCCAAGAGGTTTTTTTATCCAAGTCAGCTTTGACTTCTGTTTTCACTATGCCATTTGATTGCACAGTTGCTTGTTGTCCTATTGAGACTATTAACGTTTTATCTGATGTGAAATCAATATTGGTGTTTTTCTGTAATCGAATGGAATCATCCTTGATTGCTAAATCTTGGTTTTTGACTGCATTATTTGTCAGAGCTACTTCACCTGTAATGACCGTTAATTCAATTGTACCTTGGTTGTTTCTGACATTGAATTCAGTGCCTAAAGCTTGAAACATTGTTCCATTTACCCAAACTCTGAACGGTTTATTCGGATCATGTGCAACTTTAAATATCGCTTCACCTTGATATAGGTAAATGTTCCGAAACTGTTCAGTGTAGTCAATTTCGATATTCGTTAACGTATTTAAATACACTATTGAGCCATCAGCTAGTGTTACGCTTCGCTGTTCACCAAGCGCGGTTGTATAGTCATTTTTTAATTGAAGGTTAGGGGTATCTTCATTAATAAATAAGGGGGAATTCAGTTGAGAGAACGTAAAAATACTGATGACAATCGTTGCTGCCATCGCTAACCATATACGGGCTGTTATATTTTTTCCTCGACGTTCATTTTTAGTTGTTTTCTCCGAGTTAATTTTATTGCTATGAATTGTTAAAATATTACCGTCTGACTTACTTATGTTTGCTAACAAACTATCTATAGAAATATCCTTGTTTGGATCAATGTCAGACAACACATCAAAAATGGCACAAGCCTGTAAAAACTCGTCGAGGTGAACCGGTCCTTTAAGTAACCAATGAGTAAATTCCTTCTTTTGCTTCTCATTTAAATCACCGTCATCCAAAAGCATTGCCCAATGACTCGCTTCTTCAATAATATGAATGTTTGCTTGGTTATACTTACTCATAATTCTTTACTCATACTATGTGCCTTTCGACATTCAGTAATCGCTCTGGTTAAATATTTTCGCACGGTATGAATTGAAATCCCAAGTTTTTGCGCGATCTCGGCATGTTTTAAGCCGTCTCTTTTTCTCATAAGTAGTATCGATTGATAAATAGCCGGTAAACCTGAAAGTATATTTTCTAAATCAGTGATCGCTTTTTGCATTTCGAAATTCGATTGGGGATCATCATCGCTCGCTATTTCTTCAATGCCATCAAGTGAACAGGTATCTTTTTCCGCTTGGCGATCACTTTTGATTCTCACTTCGTGGACTAAATTAGCAGCGATACGAAAAAGATACGCTTTTGGTTGCTCTATTAGATCAGTTCAAGTACGGCAAAAAGCCGAATGCAGCATATTTTGTCTGATTTGAGTCATACCCATTCCATGACTAGGTTACCGCCATTTCCTATACAGTTAGATAAAACCGTGATGATGGTTGATGGGGTTGTGGGGCCATTACCCAATGATGAGACTTTACTTATTCTGCGCCAAGTCGCCCGTTGGCAGAGCCATGAGTGGGTAGAGCAACTTAATGAGCAAAGCACACCTGTCACATTATTGCTGGTTAACCCCGACGATTTCTCCGAGTTTAATCGGGTTCACGGTCGAGAAGTCGGGGACGAGGTGCTTAAAGAAATTATGCACTGCATGGCTGATATTTTACGTGAAGATGATTTTGCTAGTCGATACAGTGGCGCCGTGTTCGCTGCTCATCTACCCGAGACAAATGAACAGCAAGGTCAGGTGCTGGCGTCTCGTATGTTGCAAATACTGCGCAGTCAGTTGTTTTCGAAAAAGAAACTTAAATTAGCGTTCAGTTTTGGTCTGGCGACATTAGAGTCAGAAGAGCAACTGGGAGAGCAATCTGCCTTAGAATTATTTCGCCGGGCAAACGCGGCGCTGCAAGCCGCACGCAGTATAGGCGGAGGTAAGCTCGTCAGTTGGCAGCCCCAATTTGATGCTAACATATTGGCTAACTTAGACCGCATGAGTGGTAAATTTTCACAAGCTCCCAGTGATGACTTTAGATTAATGACCCTTCAGTGGGACATCATTCGCCTGATCGGCAGCACGCACTCATTACAAACGTTCTCTTCCCAAGTGTGTCAGTTACTCAGTAGTGGCCTACAAAGCGAGTTTGCGGGCCTGTATATGCAACAAGGGGATAATGTAAAGTGTTTATCATCCTGCGTTGCAAGTCATGGCGTGGATGCCCAGAGTATTCATCAATGGGTACAAAGAAATATTAAAATTACCTCGAGCAAGCGCAATGTCATTCAGTCTATTGATGAATTGAGCGAATTCCACAGTGTTGTTATCCCACTGGAAACACGAGATCAATGCTTGGGAGTGTTTGTGGTGTGTTGGCAGCCTCAAGCGAAAGACGAAGCCCATAAATGCGCTGAGCAGCTTGAACAAGTGACCCCAAACTTAGCGGCGGCGATTGATCGTATTATGCTCTTAGAGCAGGACAAAAATAGACGAGTTGTGGCAGACAAAGAACAATCCGGTGCGCATGAGTTATTGTTCGAATCAGCGGCTATGCGCACTTTGATGCAGCAGGTGCAACTTGTTGCCCCTACGGATGCGTCCGTACTGATTATTGGGGAATCGGGTACCGGTAAAGAAGTCATTGCACAGCAACTGCATAATCATAGTTTACATCCAGATAAACCCTTTATCACAGTGGACTGTTCTACTATCGTTGAGCATTTAATTGAAAGTGAATTGTTTGGACATAGAAAAGGCGCATTCACTGGGGCGACCAGTGAGCAGCCGGGGAAAATTGCTCAGGCAGACGGTGGGACTTTATTTCTAGACGAAGTGGGAGAGTTACCCCTAGATATCCAATCAAAATTATTGCGTTTCGTACAGGAAAAAACGTTCGTCGCTGTGGGGGATCAGCGAGTGAGAAAAGTAGATGTGCGTTTAGTTTTGGCAACAAATCGCAACTTACCTGATGAAGTGGCTGAAGGCCGCTTTCGTGCGGACCTGTATTATCGTATTAATGTATTTTCTCTGAACCTACCTGCGTTAAATGAACGCGGAGACGATCCATTATTATTATCTCGCCACTTTTTGCGCAAATTCAGCCAGCAGTATAAAAAGGATATCAGCGACTTTTCAGAGGCCGCGCTAGAAAAATTACACACTTACTCATGGCCGGGTAACGTGCGGGAGTTAAAAAATTGTATGATGCGCGCGGTAATATTGTGTTCGGGTCATTATATAGAGCCTGAACACCTTATTTTGCAAGAGCAAGTCGAAGAAAATATGACGGTTCATAAGACAGCTGTCACGTCGATAACGCCGAGCTTATCGAAAGACGTGGGCGGTTCTAATAGCGATGATTTTATCGAAATTTCTGCGCTATTAAATAAGGCTGTGTTACTCGCCAACGAATTGCCTGAGATGTTTTCAGTGAGTAATTGGTTAGAGCAACAGTGGTTAAGTCAATGCGTAGTGAAATGGGGCAGTTTGTATCAGGTGGCACAACAGCTTAACCAATCTGAATCGACCGTAAGACGGCGTTACGCCAAGCTCAATAAGCAGATTTTCGCCCAAGCCGAATTAACTGAGTTAACTCAGCATTGCAATAACCTGTTGTATAACCTACTTGAAAACGAGGTCAGCCATACCCTTTGGCCGGCGATTGAGGCCTCATTGCACGTGATCGTGCTGCAACAAGACGTTAGCCAACAACAAAAAGCCAAGTTGCTAGACGTCACACAACCCACCTTACGTAAAATCATCCAGCAGACACAGGTGTTAACTTAACGCCTAAGATATTTTGCTCGCTCTGTGGCTAGAGCGAACGATAATAACTAAAGTTCATCAACTGAGTTAAATCACAACCGTTCGCTGAAGTTCCTCTAATGGACATATTTTGCTATCCGAAATAGTTTTAGGCGCGAAATTTGCTTAATTTAAGCAAATTAAAGTGCATAACTATGCCTGATTAACGAATAGCGAAGGTAAGGAAAAGAGTGAGTAAAGGTTCATTTTTCACCTGTAGGTGACCATATGTCTGAGCGCTAAGCTCATTTTCATTTCAAAGCCATATCATTATTGATGACAATAATGATTTCCATATTTCTAATTAATCAATTGTAATTAATCGTCAGGCGTATTGACTTGGCGACAGACTCATAAGGGAGTGGATGGATGTATAGCCAAAAGGCCATGCAAAATAACGGATTAGGCTGGATGAAATTTTTGCTGGTTTCAATGCTGCTAGGATATTTTACGGTCGCGGTTCCACAAGCTAAGGGGACTGAAGCGCGTGATGTAAGCTTATCTGTGGGCTTTCACGATGGCATGACACTCGCTGCTTATAAAATGATTACCGTTAATGGTCAGGCTCCGGCAGGTATTACCTTAGATGTTAAGTTAGTAAAAGATAACACAACCCTGACTATGGCCAGAGTGACGTCAAATCGCGACGGTAATTGGCAGGTCTTACTGGCAGAGCAGGAGCCCGGTGGTCCGTATCAACTCAAAGTCTCCCATGGTGAGCGTTTTAAGGTGATTAATGACATTTATATTGGCCAAGCTGATTTAAAGGTTCGTAATCCACAAGGAGGCATTATTTTGTCAACGCGTATAAGCGATGGCATGCTTCTGCAACCCGGTGAAAACATTGCGCTAAATGGTTTCGCACAGCCAGGTCGTACTATTGATATAAAGCTGATTAAAAATAGTAATACTTTGACTATGGCCAGAGTACAAGCGGGACGTGAGGGAAAATGGCAGGTAACCATGCCAGGCCAAAAAGCAGGTGGGCCCATGGAATTGAATGTTACGGATGGTAGTCAGACCAAAATGGTTAAGGGGATCATTATTGGGCAAGCCGATATTAAGCCAGCACCCGTTGCAGCCGATGAGCTTGTCGTGAAAAAGGTAACTGACGTAACTAAGCCTATTGCCAAATTGCGGGAGCAATTGCCTAAGCCTGAGACTCCCAAAGAGAAAAATCACTCCCAAGAAATAAACCACGAATTTATACAAGCGCAATTTGATGATACATCTTGGCCGATGGCTAACCTGACCTCGTTAGATAAAATGCCCAAAAATGAGACCTTGATAGTACGAAAGCATGTACATTTTGCAATTGATCCGCAAGTTGTGAGCCTAAGTATTGGTCAAGAGAATCAGATTAAGCAGATATACATTAACGGGCAGGTACTGGAAACAAGTGAGTGGCAGCATGATCCCATGAAAATCAAGGTAGCAAGTGGAATGTTCCATTCGGGCGATAATGTTATTGCTTTGCTCTCTGAAAAAAACTGGGACAATACGCGCTTTATTGGCACCACGGGGCGCTTTAATCTTATTATCGATCAATTCAGTCTTGAATTATCGAGTAATTGGAGCGTTTTTCACTTCGCTGATACCCAAGAGGAGGCCAAATAACGGATTCATTTTACGTGTGCCCCAGTGATTTAGTTTCACGGGGTTATATATCAGTATGCATGTTGTTGATATATTGCATGCCACAGCAGTAATATTTGTATATTGAGTATCAGGGAAGGAATTAATCGCCTTAGACTGCCTATCTCCTCTTATTCATAGTCAATGTCCATTACAGTGACAGCGTGCTAACCATGGCTGATTTTAACCCAGACGCGGATGATGTGGCCGCTTAGGGTATTGGCGCACTCGTGGCTGACAGAGTGATAGTAAAAATAGGCTTGATCGCAGCCGCTTTGATCTTCCTGAAAAAATTTGGCGTGATCATTGTGTTTGCACTAGAGGCATTCGCTAGAAAATTCTTTAAGAGTAGAAAGTCCCCTTCAAAAGATACCACTAACGATTAACCGAATGGTGTCAATTGTTGGTATTCGTGGATTAAAAAACGCTGCCTACTGGCAACGTTTTTATTCATGCGGGGAATTTACTAGTGGTTTACTCGTCCAGGAATCATCTACCTAGATGTTAAAACGACAGTTTATATTCGGTAACCGAATAGTAATCTTCATTGGCTTTTAATGTCGCACTCGGAAACTGCGGCTGGTTTGGCGTATCAGGATAGCACTGCGTTTCAAAGCAATACGCCTGCTTGGCTTGATATTCGGTGGCATTTTTCCCGATAGGTTCTGGGCCAATGTAGTTGGCTGTATATAATTGCATGCCGGGCATAGTGGTATAGACAGTAAGAGTACGGCCACTTGCAGGCTCAACGGCTTTAGCCACTAAAGCAGCTTGAGTCATCTTGGGTTGATATGCGTCTAAACACCAGTTGTGATCAAAGCCGTTACCCAATTTTATTTGTTCATGGGGGGCTCGCAAAGGCCCCTGCAAGGTTGTTAATTCACGTAAATCAAATGGGGTGCCTGACACATCAGCTAACTCTCCCGTTGGGATCGCATGTTGATCTGTCGGCGTGTAGCTGCTCCCGAGTATCTGTACCTGATGATTTTCCACCGAACCGCTGTCGTGGCCAGCTAAATTGAAATAACTATGCTGAGTTGGGTTGAATACTGTGTCTTGATCACTGCGTCCACGGTACGTAATTTTTAAGCCTTCAGCGCTGAGTGTGTAAGTGACATTGACCTTGAGTGTGCCTGGAAACCCTTGATCACCTTCATTACTCACTAAGCTTAGGATCAAGGTTGCTTCATTGTCATTATCAATCGCTTGCACCTGCCAAATGCGACTGTTGAAGCCGTCACGTCCACCGTGTAAGCAGTTACCACCTTGATTTACATCAGCCTGATAGTCCTTGCCATTTAAAGCAAACTGGCCTTTGGCGATGCGATTCGCATAACGTCCAACTACTGCACCCAAATAGGCTTGGTCGGCTACGTACCCATCAAGTGTGTCAAACCCTAGGACAATATCCACAGCGGGTTGATTTTCATCTAAAGCTGGGACCAACCAGCGGCGAATAATGCCACCTAAATCGAGAATATCCACTTGCATGCCGAGGGCGTTTTGTAAGCTGTATTCCATTACTTTTTGCCCGTCGGGCAAGGTACCAAATAGGCGCTGACTGATCATTTTGCATATCCTAAGGTGCTTTGAACGGCGTTTTCCCAACCTGCAATCAGTTTTCTGCGCTGAGGTGACGGCATCTGCGCCGAAAAGCTATTATCGACTTGATTCATGCTTGCTAATTGCTCACAAGACTCGTAAATACCCGCTTGCAAACCCGCTAAGTAGGCAGCACCTAACGCGGTGGTCTCCATAATTTGTGGTCGCTCTACTGTGACATCTAACATATCGGCTAAAAACTGGCATAACCAATTATTCCCCACCATGCCGCCATCGACACGAATTTTATCTAACGACAGACCATCTTCAGCCATTGCATGCAATAAATCTGAGGTTTGATAACAGACTGATTCAAGAGCTGCCCGCACAAAGTGCGCATTAGTCGTGCCTCGGGTTAAACCGTACACCGCACCTCGGGCGTCGGGGGCCCAGTGGGGAGCTCCTAACCCGGCAAACGCAGGTACCATGTATACCCCATGATCGTCATCCAGAGACTTAGCTAAATCTTCGGTTTCTGAGGCGCTCTTAATGACACCTAACCCATCACGTAGCCATTGAATAGCTGCACCTGCGATGAAAATTGACCCTTCAAGGGCATAATGGGTTTCACCTTTGATGGTGTATGCCACTGTGGTCAACAGTCTGTTTTGTGAGTTAAAGGCTTTCTTGCCCGTATTGAGCATCACAAAGCAGCCAGTACCATACGTGCTTTTTATCGCGCCTTTGTTAAAGCAACATTGACCGATACTCGCGGCTTGTTGATCGCCGGCTACGCCTAGAATAGGTAACGAAAAGCCGAACAAATCTTCTGCACTGTGACCAAAGTCATCTGCGCATTCTTTTACTTCAGGTAAGACCGATTTGGGCACGTTGAATACTTCAAGCAGCTTTTCATCCCACGCCATATCGTGAATATTAAAAAGATTGGTGCGACTGGCGTTAGTCACGTCTGTGGCATGCATTTTCCCGTCGGTTAAGCGCCAAATTAGGAACGAGTCAATGGTACCAAATGCCAAGTCGCCTGCTTCTGCTTTTTCACGAGCGCCGTCAACGTTATCTAAAATCCAGGCGATCTTGGAAGCAGAAAAGTACGGGTCGAGCAATAAACCTGTGCGTGAATTAACCACGTCGAATAAGCCGTTTTCTTGCATTTCGCGGCACACTTTCGCCGTACGTCGGTCTTGCCATACGATAGCATTATAAATAGCTTGACCGGTATTTCGGTCCCAAACCACTGTGGTTTCACGTTGGTTAGTCACTCCGATTGCCGCAATACGAGCGCCTTTGGCAATGGCTTCAGATATTGCTTGACGACAAACCACAACGGTCGAACTCCAAATATCTTCTGGATCATGTTCAACCCAGCCATCATTAGGATAATGTTGGGTAAACTCTTGTTGAGCTACAGCGATAATCGATGAGTCAGGAGCAAATATGATTGCTCGAGTCGAGGTTGTGCCTTGGTCAATAGCTAAAATACAATCTTTGATCCGCATCGCAATTTCGGTCCTTATACAGGTTAACTTTGTAGAGATTTTCTGTTTTTTTCTTCTGCCAGTGCTTTATTTAACAGCGTTTTCGCTTCTAATAATAAACTGCGCATTTGATTTTCTGCCGCCTGATGATCTCTGGCCAAGATATAATCAAGAATTTCTTGGTGATCTTCTACACTGGCTCGGTCAACACCTTTATAACGATTGGTAATGCGAATACTGAAACGCAGCGCGACCTCAATTGTGTGACGCATGTTCCAAAAGAAGCGATTGCCACTGGCTTCTAAAATGCCAACGTGGAACGCTATATCCGCATCCAAGTGATCATCTTCCCCCCTTGCTGCCGCCTTCATCCGTTCGATGGCCGCCAGCAAAGTGTGCCGATTTTCCTCGGTTAAATTGGTTGCCGCTAACCCTGCTGCTGCAGGTTCGATGGCGAGACGCATATCTGCGAACTCTGAAATAATCGGTAATGAGCCTTTGCGGTCTAATAACCAATTCAAAATATCAGGATCAGATAAGTTCCACTGAGATTCAGGTAACACTATAGTGCCGCGGCGCGGACGAGCATCTAACATGCCTTTTGCGGTAAGCATTTTTACCGCCTCGCGCAACACAGTACGACTCGCATCAAAAGAGGCGCACAGTGCGGCTTCAGCCATGAGGGGTTCGCCTTGAGGGTATTCACCTAAGGCGATTGCTTTGCCTAAAGACTGGACTATGTGACGGGTAAAGTTCCCGCTAAACATTCTACTTGCCATGATAATTTCCGCTATGCGTTGTTATTTTAATTATTCGAAGCCATCTGCACCGTATCAGAGCGACAGCAAAGGTTGCTGCCTTTTTGGTACGGTGCAGATGGGTTCCGCGATTCCTTGAAACGGTGTCTGGTAAATAAACACCGCGCCATTATTTTTATGTAATTCACTATTGTGTGACGGCAAGCCGTCGGCTGCTGAGGTAACCAATAAGTGATTAAGATTTGGACCACCAAAGCTGACGCATGAGGGCTGTTGGCATTCGATAGGTAAGGTAATGTCCAATTTTCCAGAAGGGGAGTATCGTCTAACACAGGCACTTCCCCATTGAGCATTCCAAAGGTAGCCTTGCTTGTCAATGCAAGAACCATCAGGGAAGGCAGTCTTGTCTGTGTTGAACAGGATTTTTCGTGTGCTTGGCTCTGCGCTGCTGGCATTGAAGTCGCTGCGCCAGACACATTGCTTGGCTGAATCCGCAAAGTAGAGCGTTTTGCTATCTGGGCTCCAAGACAATCCATTTGAAATGGCAATTCCAGTAAAGATAACGTGTGGCTGGCCATCAGCTTCTAAGCGATACAATTTTGCTTGCTTTTCTATGGCTAGCGTATCGACAGCAATGTTTTCATCTTCGATCATCGAGCCCGCCCAGAAACGCCCTTGCCGATCGACTTTGCCGTCATTCATGCGGGTATAAGGCAAATCGGCTTCGACTTTATTTAACCACTGAACCTGTTGCTCCACTGGATTAAAAAATGCAAACCCTGACTCAAAAGCGGCAATAAACCAATTCAATTCTGGGGTTAAACCAAACGAACACAAACGTTCAGGGCAGGGATAATGTACTATTTCCCCATTCCAGTTCCAGCGATAAAAGTGTTTGCCCAATATATCTGTCCAAAAAGCACATTGCTGACGTGCATCCCAAATGATGCCTTCTCCTAGCTGGTTGCCAACGGCTAAGGATTCAATCAATGTCACGCCCTCGGGCATAGCCAGGTTACTCATTGGGTATTTCATTTGCTAGGTCGTACCATTTGGCTGACGCTAAAGTTTGCAAACCTAATAAGGTGGCGTCCTCGCTGCTAAAATGTTCCGTGCTGATACCGATATATTCAAGGGCTTCAATATAAAGACTACAGATATGATCGGAACCGATAACCGCCACATGCGAAAAAATATCAAAGTCTTGCACGGCGGCTTTGACATCAGAGCCAATAAGTAAGCCGGATAGATAGCCTGCCGCCTCAGCGTTAGAGCGCTTATCTATGATTTGATAGGCCCGGGTGGCAAATAAAGTATGCAGTAAATTGCTTGATTGATGCATACCCACGCGTAACCCATTGGTGAAGCTACTTTTACACCAAGTCTGCACCGACGCCGGACTAAGTAATACACTATGCTGACTCAGTACTTCGTAAAGTTCACCTACTGGGCTCGTCACAAAAGAGGTAATGCTATCTTGCTCGCACAGCGCCCATTTAGTATGCGTACCAGGTAAACATATCAAACGCTTTTCACTTAGCGGTGGAAACTGGGATAAAAAACCAAACACTTGGGTTTCTTCGCCGCGCATAATGTCCGGTAAGTGATGGCGATTTTGACAGGATACACCAGGTAGAATGGTGATATTCAAGCCCCGGGAGGTGAAGTTTTTACTTAGCGCCAATAAATTATTTTTATCTGTCGGGCAGGGCACATAATTTGTTTGTTGCCAACCCGTATCTGAGCCAACAGCACCAATTAAAAATGCCGAGATATTACCGTACTGCTCAATCCACGGCTGGCATAACTCAAAAAATCGAGATTCTGGATTATTGATGTATTTAATGCCCATGCCTTGGGTGCGTGCCAATACCGTTAACTGCTGTTGGTGAAAGCGACACAAATACAGACGACATACGCTGGTGCCCCAATCCCCGAGAATGATGATATCCGATTGCGTATTCATCACGTTCGTCCTGCATCAATCACGAATTGTTGGCCAGTAATCATGGCACTGTCGTCTGCGGCTAAAAACAGCGCCATATTGGCTACATGAATGGGTTCTAGCTGGCCTCTGAGTGCCACCGCTTTTTGCCATTCTTTATCCGCTTCAGGCGTCAACCATAAAGCCAGTTGGCGGTCAGTTGCCACCCAGCCGGGTAATATGGTGTTTACTCTAATTCCATATTCACCATATTGATTGGCCAGCGATTTACTCAGGCCGTTGAGCGCGGCCTTTGCTGCTACGTAACCAGGCATTTGTTTAGGGCCTATCAATACATTAATTGAACTCATGTTAATGATATTGCCACTGCGATTATTGCGCATAAGGCGTATAGCACTTTGGCAAGCAAAGAAGGTGGAGTCCAAATTGACCGCCATACAGTCACGCCAGCCTTGCTGATCGATATCCAGCGGAGAGTGGCGTGTGTCATTTGCGACATTATTAATTAGTATATCAAGACGTTGATGAGTATCGGCAATCGTTGCAATAAAGGTTTGCAGGGCATCTATGTCTGTGGTGTCCAAATGCTTGAATACAGGCGCCCTACCTAATTCTTTATCGAGTTTGTTGCACAGAGCCTCACCTTGCTCTTTTAAAACGTCAACAAAAAGGACTTGGGCATTTTGACGCATAAACGCCGCGACCATAACCGCACCAATACCTGAGGCACCGCCGGTTATTAGAATGACTTTGCCTGCTAGGCTAGGATAGGTTGCGTAATTATGCATAACTAACTCATTGATATTGATTGGTCTGCTATTATAAGCAAATTCATGATTCAATCCCTAATAGGGAACACAGCTTCTCATGTACATATATATTATAATATTATTTATTTTCAAATTTAAGCCATTTTATTTACATATTTAACCGTCCAAGCGTTGCCACGCACTCTCAGTGCGGTTAAAAATCCCCCGCTTTATCTAGCTTTGCGCTTAGTACGCTACTTTTATTTGCCTTTGGTGATGCCAAAATGCGCCACATTTTGGAATTCTTTTAAGATATCAGTCACTTCAGCCTAACCCTTGAATTCTCTGGCTTAGGGCAATGTTAAATTGCCTATTTTATCCCTTGACATGATAGACAAGAGGTACCTAAACTGTGCATCGTGGGTAAAAGTGGCAAAAAGTGGATCATATAGCTCGTTTCTGACGAAAAATGGTCCAAATTCAGCAACAAATTATAAAAGGCTAGGGAAATGTTCCGCGGCGCAAATGCAATCAATCTTGATGTTAAAGGACGGGTAACGATACCAACGAAGTATCGTCAGTCTTTGCTGGATGATTGTCAGGGACAGCTGGTTTGCACCATCGACACCCAGCAACCTTGTTTATTGCTTTACCCCCTGCCTGAATGGGAAGAAATCGAGCTTAAATTATCACGCCTGTCGAGTATGAATCCTCATGAACGTAGATTACAACGTTTACTGCTGGGTTATGCAACCGAAGGCGAAATGGATAAGAGTGGTCGTTTTTTGTTAACGGCACCTTTGCGTGAACACGCCCATTTAGACAAACAAATAATGTTGGTTGGCCAGTTGAACAAATTTGAAATTTGGGATCACAGTGTCTGGCAACAACAAATACAACAAGATGTTGCGACTGAGCAAGAAGCAGCCTTTGAATTAACCGAACGCTTGCAGGACTTCTCACTCTAATGACAACTCAATCGACACATTTATCGGTACTTTTGCAAGAATCCATTGAGGGGTTAGCAATAAAGCCTGACGGCATTTATCTAGATGCCACGTTTGGTCGTGGCGGGCATACCAAACAAATTTTGGCACAATTGTCTGCTAAAGGGCAGGTTATCGCCTTTGATCGTGATCCTTCGGCAATAGAAGCAGCAAAAGTATTAGCGGATGATAAGCGTTTTAGTATCCATCATTGCAATTTTTCCGAGATGGAAGATGTACTGATGTCCCTTGATTTACACGGTAAAATTGACGGTATTTTGATGGACTTGGGTGTGTCATCACCCCAATTAGATGAGCCTGAGCGTGGCTTTAGTTTTATGCGCGAAGGACCATTGGACATGCGCATGAACCCAACGAAGGGGCAGAGCGCGGCCCAGTGGTTAGCCCATGCAGAAGAACAAGATATCACTCAAGTGATAAAAGAGTTTGGCGAAGAAAAATTCGGCAAGCGTATTGCTCATGGTATTGTGAATGCACGTCAAGAAGTTCCCATAACCACAACCGCACAGCTGGCAGAAATCATTGATTTAGCCGTGCCGGTAAAAGATAAATTTAAGCATCCGGCAACCCGTAGTTTTCAGGGGATCCGAATTTACATTAACAGTGAATTAGATGAAATTCGCACGGGATTGAAAGCTGCATTAAACAGTTTGAATTCAGGTGGTCGTTTGTCAGTGATCAGTTTCCATTCATTGGAAGACCGACTGGTGAAGCGCTTTATTCGTGAGCAAAGCCGCGGTTTGCAAGTGCCCCATGGCTTCCCGATTATGCAAGCGGAAATCGACTCACATAAAGCGATGAAGGCTATTGGTAAAGCCACCAAACCTTCTAGTGAGGAATTAGCGCGTAACGTGCGTGCCCGTAGCTCCGTGCTTAGGGTCGCTGAAAAGCTATGAGTGCCCAAGAAACTAACTTTAAACTCGTCGGTTTTTTGCTTGCCGACCTAGCCCGCCACCCTGTGCGGGTTTTGTTGTTTTTGTCACTGTTAGTCAGTGCAGGAGCGGTGATTTTAGGTTCGCACCATAATCGCCAAGCCTCTATCGCACTTGAGCGCTTGATGCAGAAAAAAGATCTGCTCGATGTTGAGTGGCGAAATCTGATCCTGGAGCAAAGCGCTTTAACCGAACACAATCGTATTGAAAATTTAGTTTCTAAGCAATTGGGCATGCGCCGACCACAAGCAGAAGAAGAAGTGGTGGTGAGGATCAAATGAGCCGCATAAACACCAATAAACAACGCAATAATCAAGCGAAGCAAAACGTTGCGCCTACTGCTCTGCATTGGCGTTATTTGCTCGTGGTATGCGTCATTATGTTGGTGTTTGTTGGTTTGTCTGCCAGAGCAGTTTACATTCAAGTTATCGACCCAGATTTGCTTATTCAGCAAGGCGATAACCGTACGTTACGTACCCAAAACATGCCGGTGCATAGGGGACTGATCACGGATCGTAACGGGCAGAAGTTGGCTGTCAGTGTGCCGGTTAGAGCTATTTGGGCTGATCCAAAAACCATAGTTGAAAATGGCTCCCTGAATGACAAACGCCGCTGGCAGGCACTCGCTGATGTACTGGGGCAAGATTACGAAAAACTGATTTCTCGGGTAAAAAATCCTAAAAAACGCTTTGTGTATATTCAACGTCAAGTGTCGCCCGCAATGGCTGATTATGTGGACCAATTGTCAATTAATGGGGTGTATTTACGTGATGAGTCTCGTCGTTATTACCCAACGGGTGAAGTTTCAGCTCAACTGATCGGTTTCACCAATGTGGACGACCAAGGCATTGAAGGCATTGAAAAGCTATATAATGCTTGGCTTAAGGGCACACCTGGCAGTCGTAAAATTCGTCGAGATGGCAAAGGCCGTCAAGTGGAAATTTTAGAACAAAAAGCGGGTGAAGAGCCTAAAGATATCCAATTGACCATCGACCAGCGTATTCAGGCTTTTGCTTATAAAGAACTGAAAAAAGCCGTGCAATATTACAAAGCCACATCTGCTTCAGCCGTGGTTGTGGATGTGCAGACGGGGGAGATATTGGCCATGGTTAACAACCCGTCTTATAACCCAAACAATCGCAGTGGCGTTTCAGGACACAGAATACGTAATAGGGCTATTACCGATGCATTCGAACCTGGTTCCTCGATTAAACCTATTGCTGTGCTCAGTGCCCTCGAATTTGGTTCCGTGGAGATGGATACCGTTATTGATACGTCACCCGGTTGGATGCGTGTCGGTGGCAGTATGGTTCGAGATTCACGTAATTACGGCAAATTAGACTTAACGGGCATCATTCGTAAGTCCAGTAATATGGGCACATCTAAGCTGGCGCTATCGGTACCTAAGCAATTCTTAATTGACCAGTATTACAACATGGGATTAATGAGTGACACAGGTTCTAATTTGATCGGCGAAAGCAGCGGCATATTTCATGAGCGTAGTCGTTGGTCTGAGTTTGAATTATCGACTTTGTCTTTCGGTTACGGCTTATCTGTTACCACCGCCCAGATCGCCAGAATGTACAGCATTTTGGGGAGCGGAGGGATAAAGCGTCCACTTAGCATGATCAAGAGCGATCAAAAAGTCCCAGAAGAGCGGGTGCTGAGCAAACATATTGCCCAAGAAGTGCTGAGCATGATGGAGAGCGTGGTCAACAAAGGCGGCTCAGGCACTAAAGCCCGGGTACCTAGTTATCGTGTGGCGGGTAAAACCGGCACGAGTCGTAAAGCAGTGGCGGGTGGCTACGGCGAAGAATACGTGAGTATTTTTGCTGGCGTGGCGCCTGTATCTGATCCGCAATTAGCCGTCGTGGTTTTGATTAACGAACCCCGTGGCGATGTATATTATGCGGGTGATACGGCTGCGCCAGTATTTTCAAAGATTATGTCAAACAGCCTGCAAATGTTAAATGTACCACCCGACGATAAAACGGTTTCTTCATTAGCCTCGATTACGAGGACACCTAATGCCGGATAACACGCACAACAAAGACCTTAAGGCTCAGAGCATCAAACCGCTTTTGGCCCAATTTGGTATTATTAGCGCAGATATTTCCATTGAGTCGCTGGTACTCGATAGTCGTTATGTGGCTATCCACAGTGCTTTTATCGCCCTTAAAGGCCACGTGCGTGATGGACGAGATTTTATCCCTCAAGCAATTAGCTTGGGCGCAAAAGTGATTATCGCCGAATGTGACTCCCAAGCAGAACACGGCCAAACGAGTATGCGTGAGCAGTCTTTGATTGTGCATTTTTACGCACTGACTGAGCATTTGTCTGCTTTAGCTGCGGCATTTTACGGTCAGCCTGCCACTCAATTACAAGTGATTGGTGTGACGGGAACCAATGGTAAAACCTCTACGGTACAGCTCGCGAGTCAATTGTCGGCCTTAATGCAGAAGACATCAGCCTCTATCGGCACGCTCGGGTCGGGAATAATAGACCAAGCGGGTGAATGTTCGTCATTTGGTGAAACGGTGAATACTACGCCTGACGCGATAACCATGCATAAATTGATAGCACAGTTTGTCGACTGTGGTGTTAAGCAGGTTGCGCTTGAGGTCTCATCCCATGCCCTTATTCAGCAGCGAGTAGCGGCGTTAAAAATGGATGTGGCCGTGTTGACAAATTTGACGCGTGACCATTTAGATTACCACGGCACTATGCAAGCGTATGCTCAAGCAAAGCGTGAAATTTTAAATCAGCCTGGACTAAAATTTGCCGTTGTAAATGGCAATGAGAACGAGAGTAAACATTGGCTTGCACACCTCGTGCCTGGAGTGTTGCCTGTTGTTTATGGGATTGATGACCAAAGCTTGATCGTGCCAAGAACAGCTCAGTACTGCCTTGCCCAAAACCTTGATTATTCCAATCAAGGTTGTCGTTTTACGCTGGTGAGTTCTTGGGGAAAATGTGACATTGAACTGGCGTTGTTAGGACGTTTCAATATTTTTAATGCATTGGCGGCGATAACGAGCCAGTTGTGCTTAGGCGAGTCATTGACAGATATTGCCAAGGTCGCTCATAAACTTGTGCCTGTGGCTGGGCGTATGGAACGCTTTAGTGCAGAGAACTCTCCAACTGTTGTGGTTGACTATGCCCACACCCCTGATGCCCTCAAGCAAGCATTGTTAGCTTTACGTCACCATAGTGAAGGTCGTTTGCTGGTCATATTTGGCTGCGGCGGCGATAGGGATAAAGGTAAGCGATCACTGATGGGTGAAGTGGCAGAAACCTTTGCTGATAGCGTGATTATTACCAATGACAATAGCCGCTCAGAGGATCCCGCTGCGATAGCCCAAGATATTTTGGCTGGTTGTATTCATCCGCAACAAATCAAGGTGATTCTGGACCGCAAAGATGCTATTCAGCAAGCCATCTTGATGGCAACGAGCAAAGACATCATTTTAGTGGCCGGTAAAGGTCACGAAGATTATCAAATTATAGGCAAGCAAACTTTTGCCTATGACGAAAGACAATACGTTCAACAAATGTTCGAGAGGAAGACAGCATGATCCCGGTATCACTGGCATGGATTGCGCAGCAAGTAAAAGGCGAGCTGATTTGCAATGATAACAGTATCGCTGAAAACGCAATTATCCAAGGTGTCAGTACTGATACGCGCCAAATTAGCTCTAATGACTTATTCATCGCATTACACGGCCCGAATTTTGACGGTCATCAGTTCATCACTCAAGCGCAAGCAAGTGGCGCGATAGCGGTAATCGTTAATCGTAAAGTGGACACGACTTTGGCGCAAATTGTGGTGCAAGATAGCAAAGTTGCCTTGGGCCTACTTGGCAAAGCAATTAAAGCTGAAGTTGCCCCTAAGACCGTGGCGATTACCGGCAGTAGCGGTAAAACAACCGTAAAAGAAATGGTTGCCGCAATTTTAGCGCGCAGGGGTAAGGTGCTAGCCACAAAGGGTAACTTTAATAACGATATAGGTGTGCCGTTGACCCTATTACGCCTTGAGAGCGATCACGAATTTGCCGTGGTGGAACTTGGCGCTAATCATTTAGGTGAAATTGCTTATACCACTGAATTAGTTCAGCCCGACGTCGCAACCATAACCAATGCTGCTGCAGCTCACTTAGAAGGCTTTGGTAGTTTACTAGGTGTGGCTCGAGCAAAAAGTGAAATATTCAAAGGGTTGGGTAAAGACGGCCTAGCAATCTTCAACGCAGACAGTCAATTTTATGCTTTTTGGCATGGGAAGTATGAACATCTGCGCAATCAGCGATTTTCGACACACAGCGAAGCTGACTTCTATGCCCAAGATGTTGTTATGGGATTGGATGGTTGTGCTGATTTTTTGATGGCCACACCTATTGGTAAAGTATCCGTTTCATTACCATTACCGGGTATACATAACGTCAGTAATGCTCTGGTTTCAGCGGCGTTAGCCATAGAGGTGGGTGCCAATTTGCAAGATGTGAAAGATGGCTTGCAATACATGGCCCAAGTTAGCGGCCGCCTGCAGGTAAAACAGGTGAGTGGTCAGGTTAAGATTTTAGATGATACCTACAATGCCAACGTAGCGTCAGTCAACGCCGCCATTGATTTATTGGCGAGTTTTGCCGGCCGTAAAGTCCTCGTATTGGGGGATATGGCTGAATTAGGTGAACGAGCGCGTTTCTATCATCAGCAGGTGGGTGTGTACGCCAAAGACAAAGGTATTGATGATATTTATAGCTTGGGCGTGTTAAGCCAAAGCGCCAGTGATGTGTACCAAAAGAGTGGCCATCACTTTAGTGATAAAGACGCGTTAGTAGCGGCTCTAGCCGATGACTTAGCAGCGGAGAAACGCGATATCAGTATTTTAGTGAAAGGCTCTCGTAGTGCACGTATGGAGTTAGTGGTTGAGGCGTTGGAGGCATCCCCCGTGGGAAAGTTTGAACGGTTTAGGGAGCTAATGGCATGTTGATGTTATTAGCCGATTGGCTTCAACAATATGAGCCCAGCTTTCGGGTTTTTTCCTATCTGACGTTGCGCGCGATTTTGAGCACGTTAACGGCATTGTTGATCGCAGTTTTGATTGGTCCACGCATGATCCGCTGGTTGCAAACGATGCAGATTGGCCAGACTGTGCGCGACGATGGTCCGCAGTCCCATTTAGCCAAATCGGGTACACCGACCATGGGGGGCTTATTGATTTTAGCGGCTATAGTCGTAAGCGTTTTGTTATGGGCAGACCTGTCTAATCGTTACGTTTGGGTAACGTTAGCCGTGGTTATAGGCTACGGCATTATTGGCTTTGTTGACGACTACCGTAAGGTGGTACGTAAAGATCCTAAAGGTTTGATAGCCCGCTGGAAGTACTTTTGGCAATCAGCGATCGCCATTGCAGTGGCCCTCTACTTATACGCTAGTCAGCAAAACCCAGCTGAAACCGCTTTATTAGTGCCATTTTTTAAAGACGTGATGCCGCAGATGGGGTTGTTCTTTATCGTGACCACCTATTTTGTGCTGGTCGGTACCAGCAATGCGGTGAACCTAACAGATGGCCTAGACGGTCTGGCAATAGTACCGACAGTATTAGTGGCAGGCGCCTTCGCGATTTTTGCCTATACCACGGGCAATGTTAATTTTTCAGCCTATTTGAATATTCCCTATTTACCTCTTACGAGCGAGTTGGTCATCGTGTGTACCGCCATTGTTGGCGCTGGCCTCGGTTTTTTATGGTTCAACACGTATCCAGCTATGGTGTTTATGGGCGACGTAGGCTCACTCGCCCTCGGCGGCACCTTAGGCATTATTGCCGTGTTGGTGCGACAAGAGATTGTGCTGGTGATCATGGGGGGGGTGTTTGTCGCTGAAACCTTGTCGGTCATTTTACAGGTTGGCTCATTTAAATTACGCGGTCAGCGGATTTTCCGGATGGCGCCGATTCATCATCACTATGAATTAAAAGGTTGGCCAGAGCCGCGAGTTATCGTGCGCTTTTGGATTATTTCACTCATTTTAGTCTTGGTTGGCTTAGCCACCTTGAAATTGCGTTAAGGGACTGTGGCATAAATGGCATCTACTCCATTAGCAAATAAAAACATCATAGTCGTTGGACTCGGTTTGACCGGTTTGTCCTGCGTGACGTTTTTATTAGCCAAAGGTGCAAATGTTAGCGCTATGGATACCCGTGCCGAACTGAGTGTGACCCTTGATATACCAGTATTTTTAGGCGAGCTGGATAGTAAACGCCTAAGTGCAGCAGATATGTTGGTTGTCAGTCCTGGACTGAGTTTGCAAACCCCTGCGATACAAACCGCCATTGATGCGGGTGTGCAAGTGATTGGCGATATCGAATTGTTTGCCATGTTTAATAGCAAACCCGTGTTGGCTGTAACCGGTTCAAACGGTAAGTCGACTGTGGCAACGTTGGCATATGAGATGTGTTTAGCTGCAGGCAAAAAAGCTTTACTTGGGGGCAATATTGGCATTCCTGCTCTTGAGTTATTAGATAAAGAAAGCGACATCATCGTATTGGAGCTGTCTAGCTTTCAACTGGATACCACTCATACATTACGGCCACACGTGGCCTGTATGTTGAACTTAAGCGACGACCATCTGGATCGTCATGGGGATATGTTGAGTTATCAACGTGCTAAATTGCGCGTTTTTCGTGATGCGCGGTTTAGTGTCTGTAACCGTGATGATGCATCGACTTGGCCGATGACGATTAATCCTGATGTGATGTTTGGTTTAAGCAGCAGTGAGCGCGGTTTAAGTTGGGATAAACAAAGCGCCAGCATTTTATTAAACGGAAAAGAGTTCTTAAACAGTCAAGAGTGCATCTTGGTTGGTGAGCATAATATGCTTAACATTCAAGCTGCTACGGCCATGACAATGCTCGCTGGGATCCCTCTTGATGCAATTAAAGGTACGGCGAAGACGTTTGCTGGTTTACCTCATCGTTGCCAAACCGTATCGCTGGCGAATAACGTTCGCTGGATCAATGACTCAAAGGCAACAAACGTGGGCGCCACGATTGCAGCTATTGACGGCTTAGCGTCTTCTTGCAAAGGCAAGCTAATTCTTATTGCCGGTGGCGATGGCAAGGGAGCGGACTTTTCTCCTTTGACAGACCGTTTCACTCAGCAAGTAAGCGAGTTGATTACGCTGGGCAAAGATGGCCCTAAATTAGCGGCATTAAAAGTAGGCAGTCATCAGGTTTTAACCTTAAACGATGCAGTAAAATTGGCTGCTAAGCTGGCTGATAAAAATGCGACGGTTATGTTGTCACCGGCGTGCGCCAGTTTAGATATGTTTAAAAATTATCAGCAACGCGGCGATATGTTTGTGGCAGCCGTCAATGGACTCCCATTGACGAAGGGGGGGCAATAATGAACGTTTCGACCTTCTCAACTCCGCTACGCGCTTTGTTTGCTCAGCGTCATGATGGCGTTCCTGCAAAAGTGCGTCCTTACGACGTTAGCTTGATATTATTAGCACTGTCATTGCTATCGATTGGCTTGATTATCGTCACGTCAGCGTCAATGCCCGTGGCTGCTCGTTTGTTTGATAATCCGTTTTATTTTGCTATTCGCCACGGCATTTATATTGTCTTGGCGATTGGCGCGTCTCTCACTGTGATGCAAATTCCCATGCAGTGGTGGCGTATGAGTAACGCTTGGTTGCTTTTACTCGGACTTGGCCTATTAATTGCGGTACTGGTCGTCGGGCGCAGTGTAAACGGCAGCACACGCTGGTTAGCAATTGGCCCCATTACTATCCAGGCTGCTGAGCCAGCTAAGCTATTTTTCTTCTGTTATTTGGCCGGTTATCTGGTGAGACGCTATGAAGAAGTAACTGAAAATATCAAAGGCTTTTTAAAGCCGTTAGTGGTGTTTTTTGCGTTTGCCGTCCTGTTGTTAATGCAACCTGATTTGGGCACTGTGGTGGTGATGTTGTGTACCACCATTGGTTTACTGTTCTTGGCCGGCGCTAAGTTATGGCAGTTTTTTGGATTGGCGTTTACCGGTGGTTTGGCGGTGACGTTTTTGATTATGTTTGAAGAATACCGCATGAAGCGGATCACCTCATTTCTTGATCCGTGGGCAGACCCTTTTGGTAGCGGTTATCAGTTGACGCAATCTTTAATGGCCTATGGTCGGGGCAATGTATTTGGTCAAGGACTAGGTAACAGCCTACAAAAATTAGAATATTTACCTGAAGCCCACACTGACTTTATTATGGCCATTTTAGCCGAGGAACTCGGTTTTGCGGGCGTGGCTACTGTGTTAGTGCTTATGTTATGTATCGTGCTTAAAGCGATGAAAATGGGCAGTAAGGCGTTACAACACGATCGTCCGTTTGATGCGTATTTAGCTTACTCCATCGGTATTTGGTTTAGCTTTCAGACCGCCGTTAACGTAGGCGCCAGTGCCGGTATTTTACCCACCAAAGGTTTAACGTTCCCGCTATTAAGTTATGGGGGTTCGAGTTTAATCATTATGGCTGCCGCGGTCGGTTTGTTAGTGCGAATTGACTTTGAAATGCGCGTTGAAGGCATTCAAGCTATCGATAAAAGCAGCAAAGCGAGTAGAAGCAGTAAGTCAAAAACTCAGGCTAAATCCGCAGGTAGTGCTGGGAAAAAGAAAGTCTCCAGCGTATTAGATGATGTGGCTTATGCCGTCGTTGATGGCGCTGAAGACGGTAATGATATTAATGAAAATCGAGAAGCGGCATCAAACGTGCGGGGTGACGCCCATGTCTAATACCTTACTTGTTATGGCGGGTGGCACTGGCGGACATGTTTTCCCTGGCTTGGCAGTTGCTCATGCGCTTAAAGAACAAGACTGGCATATTCATTGGTTAGGCACGTCTCAGCGTATGGAAGCACAGCTTGTTCCTAAAGCCGGTTATGATATCAGCTTCATTGATATTGCGGGTGTGCGAGGCAATGGTGTCATGCGCCTATTGGCTGCCCCCTTTAAAATTGTCAAAGCTGTGATGCAGGCGAGAAGTGTGATTAAGCAGGTGAAGCCTGATGTGGTTCTTGGTATGGGTGGCTTTGCTAGTGGGCCCGGAGGCGTCGCCGCTTGGTTAATGGGTAAGCCCTTAGTGTTACATGAACAAAACGCTGTTCCAGGTATGACCAATAAACTGTTAGCGCGTATTGCCACTCACGTGTTGACCGGATTCGATTGTACGTTTAACGCCCAGAATACCGCTGGGCTATCGGAAAACGTCGCATACGATCCACAAGCTAAGTATCAGTGGGTTGGTAATCCCGTACGCGCTGGATTCGCAGATATTGTCCGCAATGTGGCGCGCGACCCACTTGAGTGTGCTGCACCTAAACGCGCACTGAATATATTAATTCTCGGTGGCAGCTTAGGCGCTAAAGCACTGAACGAGCATGTGCCTTTAGCACTGGCTAAACAAAATGATTTTGCTGTACGTCATCAATGTGGCAAGGGGCATTTAGCGGATGTACGGGCTTTGTACCAGAGCGAGCTCGGCGATCGCGGCAATTGGCAGGTCGATGAGTTTGTTGACGATATGCTACAAGCCTACCAATGGGCTGACTTGGTTGTTTGTCGTGCTGGAGCCTTGACAGTAGCGGAAGTGGCGGCGACAGGCGTGGCAGCTATTTTTGTACCCTTACCCCACGCAGTCGACGACCATCAGACTAAAAATGCCCAAGCTTTAGTCGAAAAAGGTGCCGCTTACTTGTTGGCACAAAACGAGTTAGTTCAGGGGGGATTATCAACTTTGTTAGATACCTGCCTTGCACAACCAAACATGCTAATTGATATGGGCTGTAAGGCGCATACTTTAGCCAAATTAGACGCAGTACAACGAGTCACTCATTGCTGCCAGTTGTTAGTGGAGAAAGCGCAATGATCGCACCCGATAAAATTCATTACCATGTCCCAGAGATGCGCCGCATAAAGAATATTCACTTTGTGGGAATTGGCGGTGCCGGTATGGGGGGCATTGCAGAAGTATTATTAAATGAAGGCTATCAAGTTTCAGGCTCAGATCGTCAAGCCAATGGTATGACTGATCGTTTAGCTGGTCTTGGGGCTACTATTTTCTTCGGCCATCAAGCCAGTAATGTGGATAAAGCGAACGTAGTGGTGGTATCAAGTGCCATTGACCCAACTAACCCTGAAGTCAATGCGGCAAATGAAAAACGCGTTCCGGTTATTCGCCGGGCAGAGATGCTTGCCGAGTTAATGCGTTTCAGGCATGGCATTGCCATTGCTGGGACGCATGGTAAAACAACCACCACTAGCTTGATTGCGACTATCTTCGCTCAAGCTGAATTAGACCCTACCTTTGTCATTGGTGGTTTGTTAAATAGTGCGGGTACCAATGCACGATTAGGCTCTAGTCAGTATTTGATTGCTGAAGCAGATGAGAGTGATGCGTCTTTTGTGCACTTACAGCCTATGGTGTCAGTTGTCACTAACATTGAACCGGATCACATGGAAACCTATCAAGGTGACTTCCAGAAGATGCAAGATACCTACATCGATTTTTTGCATAATCTGCCTTTTTACGGATTAGCTGTGCTGTGTATTGATGATCCAGTTATCGAAAAATTAATCCCGCGCATCAAGCGTAAGTACCTAACGTATGGATACAGCGAAGCTGCAGATGTTCGGGCGATAAACGTTAACCATACCTTTAATCAGAGTGAGTTCACCCTAATACGCGATGGTCATAATGACATCCAGGTTGTAGTTAATGTGCCCGGTAAGCACAACGTGCTTAATTCCCTTGCGGCGATTGCGGTTGCTACAGATGAAGGTATTGCCGACAGTGCGATTAAAGATGCACTAGCGAGCTTCTCTGGTATTGGCCGCCGCTTTGAAATGCTAGGCGAATTTGCAACGGGTGACGGTGATGTGTTGCTGGTGGATGATTATGGTCATCATCCTACTGAAGTAGAGGCTACCATTGCGGTTGCACGTAATAACTGGCCAGAAAGACGTTTAGTGATGGCTTATCAACCCCATCGTTATTCCCGCACACGTGATCTATACGAAGATTTTGTTCGGGTCTTATCTCAAGTTGATGTGTTGTTGTTATTAGACGTGTATTCGGCGGGCGAAGAAAAAATAGACGGCGCAGATAGTAAATCACTTTGCCGCTCGATTCGTCAACGTGGGCAATTAGAGCCTATTTACGTGGCCGACAAAGACGAGCTACCACAATTACTCGCGGAACATTTGACGGACCAAGATATATTGATGACGCAAGGCGCCGGCAACATAGGTCAAATTGCTAAGCAACTGCAGGCCTTGAAGCTAAATAAAAGTGCTTTGCATAAAGGATGGTCAGCGTGAATAAAAACAGCACAATGACAAGTTCAACAATACAACAGTACGGCAAAGTCGCCGTGATGTTCGGTGGACGCTCAGCTGAGCGTGAAGTGTCGTTACGTTCAGGCCAAGCAGTGCTTGATGCTTTGCTAAGTGTCGGCGTTAATGCCCACGGATTTGATCCTGCTGAGCGCAACTTACACGAATTGGTCGAGCAAGAATTCAGCCGGGTTTTAATCATGTTACATGGACGCGGTGGGGAAGATGGTTCGTTGCAAGGTGCACTGCAGCAGTTGAATATTCCGTATACAGGCACTGGGGTACTGGGGTCTGCACTATGCATGGACAAAATTCGTAGCAAACAGATTTGGCAAAGTTTGGGTATGCCCACGGCCAATTATGAAATTGCTGATAAAAGGGACTTTGATGGGACTACCTGCGACGCTATAATGGCGCGTTTAGGTAATCTGGTTATGGTCAAGCCTGCACAAGAAGGCTCGAGCATTGGTATGGCCAAGGTCTCAAACGCGCAACAACTTGCCGCTGCGGTCCAACATGCATTTGAATATGACGATAAAGTGTTGTTGGAACAATTCATTCAAGGTTCAGAGTATACCGTTAGTCTACTTAATAATGCGGCGTTACCTTCGATCAGTATGTCTACTCCACGAGATTTTTACGATTACGAGGCAAAATATCAGTCGAATAGTACTGAATATTTCTGCCCCAGTGGATTGTCACAAGAGCAAGAAAGTACGCTGGCTAAGTTGGCCATAGACGCATTCGATGCGGTGTCAGGCTCAGGTTGGGGACGAATTGATTTTATGCAGGACATGCAGGGTAAATTTTATTTACTTGAAGCGAATACCGTACCTGGTATGACGCAAAAGAGCTTAGTGCCTTTGGCTGCGAAGCAAGCGGGCCTGAGTTTTGCTGAATTGTCACTGGCGGTTTTGGCGACGGCGGACTGATATTAATGAGCACGAAAGCAAGCACCTCAACTGAGCAACCTAATGTCCGATTTATCAGCGGAATGGTGTTTTTATTGTTGTTGTTAGCTGGGATTGTTTACGGTGCATGGGCAATTAAACAATGGGCCGAAGATGAGCAAAAATCACCTGTTCGTGATATCGCTTTATCAGGAGATTTGCGTTTTGTTGATCAAAAACAGATAGAAAGTTTGATCCGCCGTACCCAGCCCGGCAGTTTTTTTGAACTGGATGTGGAGCAGGCGCATCAAGATATTGAGCGTTTGCCGTGGGTTTATCGGGCATCAATTCGTAAGCGTTGGCCGAACAGCTTGAAAATTTATGTATTAGAGCAAACGCCGGCGGCCCGTTGGAACGACGATTTGATTTTAAATCAGTATGGTGATGCGTTTGAAGGTGCTGTAGGCAAAGGAAAAGCAGCCCCGGATTTACCTGATTTATTTGGTCCTGGAGGCAGTGAGCACACTGCGCTTGATGGGTACAATACAATGCAATCGTTGCTCGCTAGTGCAGGAATGGGCATTGACGAACTGTTTTTAAGCGAACGTTTTGCATGGCATGTAAAACTGCTAAATGGCATCAGCCTTAATTTGGGGCGAACTGAATATATTGACCGGTTACAGCGTTTTATCGATTTGTATCCGTTGCTTAAAAAGAATGATAAAGCCGTAGATTATGTTGATTTACGCTATGACACAGGTTTGGCAGTGGGATGGAAATCCCCTGAGCAACCTTCACAAGAGAGCTAATGAAAGTGAGAGCAGCACAATATGTCTAAAATTACAGATAGAAAGCTAATTGTAGGCTTAGACATTGGTACCAGCATGGTAAAAGCCGTAGTCGGCGAGTTACTCGACGATGGTGGGATCAGCGTTATTGGTGTCGGAAGTCACCCATCGAAAGGGATGGACAAAGGCGGTGTAAATGATCTGAATATGGTTGTTCAGTCAGTTCAGCGTGCAATGAGTGAAATGGAGTTGATGGCCGACTGCCGTGTATCCTCGGTGTTCATGTCAATTTCCGGGCGTCATGTTCAATGCCAGAACGAAAGTGGCATGGTACCTATCAATAACAAAGAAGTGACCCAAGAAGACGTTGATAACGTGATCCATGCTGCCCGCTCAGTACCTATTGCGGCTGAGCGTAGGTTACTGCACGTGCTACCTCAAGAATTTACCATTGATGTGCAAGAAGGTATAAAAAACCCCATAGGTATGTCTGGGGTGCGCATGGAAGCACAGGCACATATTATTACCTGTGCTGATGATATGGCTAAAAATTTGGTCAAGTGTGTGGAGCGTTGTGACTTAACCACCGACCAGTTGATCTTCTCATCCTTAGCATCTAGTTATGCGGTATTAACCGATGACGAAAAAGAGCTTGGTGTGTGCGTAGTCGATATAGGCGGCGGCACCATTGATATTGTTATCTACACAGATGGGGCAATTCGTCATACCGCAGTGGTACCGGCTGCTGGGAATCAAATTACTAGCGACATTGCCAAGATATTTCGTACGCCAATCAGTCACGCAGAAGATATTAAGATCAACTATGCCTGCGCCTTAAAAGACATGGTTAGCATGGAAGAAAACATCGAAGTGCACAGTGTGGGTGGCAGACCATCTAGAGCGATGTCTCGTCACACTTTGGCGGAAGTCATTGAACCAAGATATCAAGAGTTGTTCGAATTGGTACAAAAAGAAATACGCAACAGTGGTTTTGAAGAGCAAATTGCTGCGGGTATCGTGTTAACAGGTGGTACGGCCAAAATGGAAGGGGCGGTTGAGTTCGCCGAGGAAATTTTTCAGATGCCTGTGCGTGTTGGTGAACCTTTATTCATTAAAGGTTTGTCGGAATACGTTGAAGACCCGACCTTCGCAACGGCGATAGGGTTATTGCAATACGGAAAAGAACACGTTGCGGCTAAAACCGCAGCTAAAAGCAAAACGTCGGAAGGCGTTTGGGAACGAATTCAAAGTTGGTTTAAGGGTGAGTTTTAAACCTGCTGTTAAATTAACTTTAAAAAACTATAGGCCGCTAGCTATTTTGCTGGCATGTCTTAGCGCAAAAACCGGAGAGTAAATATGTTTGAATTAATGGATAGTCACAGTGAAGAAGCCGTCATTAAAGTTATTGGTGTCGGTGGTGGTGGCGGCAACGCTATCGAACACATGGTTGCACAGTGCATTGAGGGCGTTGAATTCATCGCGATCAACACTGATGCACAAGTATTGCGTAGCTCTGCTGCTAACGTAACGTTGCAAATTGGTTCAGGTGTAACCAAAGGCTTAGGTGCGGGGGCTAACCCGAATGTGGGTCGTCAGGCTGCAGAAGAAGACCGCGAAACCATTCGCCAGGCTCTTGAAGGCGCAGATATGGTGTTTATCACAGCGGGTATGGGTGGTGGCACAGGTACTGGTGCTGCTCCTGAAGTGGCTAAAATAGCCAAAGAGTTGGGTATTTTAACCGTCGCCGTTGTGACGAAACCCTTCCCTTTTGAAGGACGTAAGCGTACCGACTTTGCCGAGCAAGGTATTGAAGAATTATCAAAATATGTTGATTCACTCATTACCATTCCTAATGAAAAGTTATTGAAAGTAATGGGCAAAGGCACGCCCTTGCTTCAAGCTTTTAGTGCCGCTAACGACATCTTGAGTGGTGCAGTACAAGGTATTGCTGAGCTGATTACGCGCCCTGGGCTTATTAACGTGGATTTCGCCGATGTAAGAACCGTTATGTCAGAAATGGGTACCGCGATGATGGGACACGGCACTGCATCAGGTGAAGATCGTGCTGAGGAAGCATCAGAAGGTGCAATTGCATGTCCGTTATTAGAAGACATCGACTTGTCTGGCGCACGAGGTATTTTGGTCAATATTACTGCTGGTCCTGATTTCTCTATTGATGAGTTTGAAATTGTGGGTAATGCGGTTAAAGCGTTTGCGTCTGAAAATGCCACGGTCGTTGTGGGTACGGTAATCGATATGGATATGACTGACGAACTACGCGTAACCGTTGTTGCCACAGGTATTGGCGCCGAGCGTAAACCTGATATTTCTTTGGTATCGAATCGCAGTTCAGCTCGTGTAGCCAGTGAACAACAAGAAGTGCGTGTTCAAGCTAACGGTACCGACAATATGCAAACCAGTGTCACCACTGAAAGCAGCCGCTCTATCGCAAGTGAAGAGCGCTCTGACTCAGGCAATGATCTTGAATATTTAGATATTCCTGCGTTTTTACGCAAGCAAGCTGATTAAAAACCGGTCATTGAATTTATAGGTTTATGTATTGTCTTAGCACTTAATGTTGTGCAGCAAAATTTGCTGTTTACGACGATTGAAAAGGTGAATATGACACTATTTTGACAATAGACGCATTAATTTATATAATACGTGCCGCTTTTTTATTAGGTTAACTAGAGCCAAGAAATAAAATGATTAAACAACGTACCATTAAACAATCTGTTCAAGAGACAGGGATTGGTCTGCACAAAGGTGACAAGGTCACTATGACTCTCCGGCCTGCGCCGGCGAATACAGGTATTGTATTTCGCCGCGTTGACCTTGAGCCTCATGCCGACATTCCTGCTCGCGCCGAAGCTGTTGGCGACACGATGTTGTGTACGTGTATAACCAACGCTGACGGTGTATCTATTTCCACCGTTGAGCACTTGGCTTCAGCTTTAGCTGGCTTAGGGATCGACAATATTATTGTTGAGGTCGATAGTGACGAATTGCCGATCATGGACGGTAGCGCTAGCCCGTTCATCTTCTTATTGCAATCTGTTGGTATTGAAGAGCTAAACGCGCCTAAGCAATTTATTAAGATCAAAAAGTCGATCAAGGTATCAGACGGTGACAAATGGGCTGAGTTGAGACCACATGATGGTTTTAGAGTCGATTTTCGCATCGATTTCGATCACCCTGCGATCAGTCAAACTCGCCAGCACATGGTATTGGATTTTGATTCATCTTCTTATGTTGATGAAGTCAGTCGTGCGCGGACGTTTGGTTTCCTCAAAGATTTAGAGTATATGAATGCCAATAACTTAGCGTTAGGTGGCAGCATGGCTAACGCCGTTGCGTTAGACGAATATCGTGTGCTTAACCCTGAAGGGTTGCGTTACAGTGATGAATTCCTCAAGCACAAAATTTTGGATGCCATCGGTGACTTGTACTTAGGCGGTCACAGTATTATTGGTGAGTTAGTGGCATATAAGACCGGCCATGGCCTAAACAATAAGTTACTCAATGCCTTGTTACAGAATCAAGCGTGTTGGGAATTCGTTAGTTATGATAATAGTGAAGAGCTACCCATTAGATTTGCTTCACCTATTTTGGCGAACTGAATTGAATGATTAACAAAATGCCGCTTAACGCGGCATTTTTTGTTTAAACGAATTGATTTTGTTTATCCGCAGGCCTTTGTTAATATGCACCTCCTAAGAGATGCAAAGCATCCAATTTTTCAGGATATTGTTCAATAATGAGTTTGACACTACTGTACCGCAGTAAGAAATCACGTTTAGTATATCGGCCAACCAAGCGCCAGATATTAACGTGTTTTATTATTATCTGTGGGCTGTTTCTCATATCCAGTCGCTCAACAGATTCACCTAACGAAAACCTTGCTCGTTTAGCGTTGGCGCAATCAGGTTTACATCAGCAGCAAGCCCAGCTCGATAGTTTAAAAACCACGACGGAACAACAACTTACCACTGTGCTGCAAAAATTAGCCGAAGCGGAAAGCCGTTTGGTCAAAGTAAATGCTTTGGGGGCAAGGCTGGTAGAAAAAGCACAATTAAATCCTGATGAATTCAGTTTTTCTGTTAGCGGCGACCAGGCTGAAGTCGTCCCTGAGTCCACCGTGGATGTTGCGCAATATAATGTTGTGTCGCGTATCGAAATCATGCTCGACGAATTAGCGGATAAAGAGCAACAACTTGGTGCGCTTGAATCTATTCTAATGAGTCACCATATAACTGAAGAAAGTGCGTTAGCGGGTCGACCCATAGAGGCAGGTTGGTTATCATCCTACTATGGCATTCGAACGGACCCTTTTACCGGTAAACCGACTATGCACAAAGGGTTAGATTTTGCTGGTGCAGAAGGCGAACCCGTATTAGCCACAGGTGCTGGCATAGTGACTTGGGCAGCAACACGCTATGGTTATGGTGAACTAGTCGAAATTGACCACGGTAATGGTCTAGTCACACGTTACGGGCATAATAAAGGGCTTAATGTGAAAATCGGCGACGTAGTAACCAAAGGGCAAGCGATTGCATTAATGGGTAATACTGGCCGTTCCACTGGCGCTCATGTACATTACGAAGTCATCAGTAAGGGGCAGCCGCAAGATCCGTTGCCTTTTGTATATCGCGATTAGCTGTTTGATAACTAGCTAACGCTGGGGCAGTCTGTTTGATGTCGCCCAACGAGACGTTTTCGTTAATTATTGGCAATCGACTCATAGGAGCCGTTTGTTTTATTTTAGTCATGATTTTTACGCCATCATCGGCTGTAAGGTCATTCATTTATTAGATTGGAAGCTGTAAATCCATGTTTTCGAGTATTCTGACCAAGGTTTTTGGTAGCCGTAATGACCGAACTTTAAAAAAACTAAATAAAACTACTGAGCAAGTGAACCAGTTAGAAGCTGAGTATGAAGCGCTTAGTGATGAGCAGCTCAAAGCTAAAACGGGTGAGTTTCAAGGGCGATTGCAAGAGGGCGAAGACACTGATAATTTATTGCCTGAAGCCTTTGCAGTAGTACGCGAAGCAAGTAAACGTGTCTTTTCCATGCGCCACTTCGATGTGCAAATGCTCGGTGGGCAAGTGCTGCATACCGGCCAAATTGCAGAAATGCGTACCGGTGAAGGTAAAACACTTACATCGACCTTACCTGCTTATTTAAACGCCCTCAGTGGAAAAGGTGTACACGTTATTACCGTCAATGATTACTTGGCGAGTCGTGATGCTGAAGGTAGTCGTCCTTTGTTTGAGTTTTTAGGGTTAAGTGTTGGTTGTAACATTCCTGGCATGAACCACGCTCAGAAAAAAGAGGCTTATGCAGCGGATATTACCTACGGCACTAACAATGAGTTTGGCTTCGATTATTTGCGTGACAACATGGCATTTAGTCCAAGTGACCGTGTTCAACGTGAGCTTCACTACGCCATTATCGATGAGGTGGATTCAATCCTAATCGATGAAGCGAGAACACCGCTGATTATTTCTGGGCAAGCAGAAGACAGTTCTGAGCTATATCGCAAAATCAATACCATCATCCCTCAGCTAGAGCTACAAGATAAAGAGGATGAGGAAGGTAAAAATGGTGATGGTGATTACACCATTGACGAAAAGGGCAAGCAGGTTCATTTGACCGAAAAAGGTCAGATACATGTTGAGGAAATTCTTAAAGCCAGCGGTATTTTAAGTGAAGACGAATCTCTTTTCGCCGCGGCAAATATTTCATTACTGCACCACGTTAATGCCGCGTTACGCGCCCATAAGTTATTCAGTCGGGATGTAGATTACATCGTTAAAGGCGATGATGTAGTCATCGTTGATGAGCATACGGGGCGCACAATGGAAGGGCGCCGTTGGTCTGAAGGTTTACACCAAGCAGTCGAAGCTAAAGAAGAAGTGAATATTCAGAACGAGAACCAAACTCTCGCCTCAATCACCTTCCAAAATTATTTCCGTTTGTATGACAAACTAGCTGGTATGACAGGGACAGCCGATACCGAAGCATTTGAATTTCAAAGTATTTATGGCTTGGATACAGTTGTTATTCCTACTAACAAACCTATGGTTCGTAAAGATAAAGCAGACTTGATTTACCTGACGGCGCAAGAAAAATATGAAGCAATCGTTGAAGATATCAAAGACTGTGTGAAACGTGGTCAGCCTACGCTTGTGGGTACCGTTTCAATTGAAAACTCTGAGTTGATTTCAGGGATCCTCAAAAAAGCGAAAATTCCGCATAAAGTCCTTAACGCTAAGTTTCATGAACAAGAAGCAGATATTGTTGCTCAAGCGGGTAAACCCGGCGCCGTTACGATTGCAACTAACATGGCTGGTCGTGGTACCGATATTGTACTTGGCGGAAATTGGCAAGTTGCGGTTGAAGATATCAATGATCCTAAACCTGGCACAGTTGAAAAAATAAAAGAGCAATGGCAAAAAGATCACGATGCCGTGCTTGAATCTGGTGGCTTACATATCATAGGCACAGAGCGTCATGAATCTCGCCGTATCGATAATCAATTACGTGGTCGTTCTGGCCGTCAAGGTGATGCTGGGTCTTCACGTTTCTACTTATCGTTAGATGATGCCTTAATGCGTATCTTTGCCTCCGAGAAAATGGGCAACATGATGAAGCGCCTAGGTATGGAACGTGGCGAAGCTATCGAGCACCCTTGGGTGACCCGTGCCATTGAAAACGCTCAACGCAAAGTTGAAGGCCGTAACTTCGATATGCGTAAGCAGTTGCTCGAGTTTGATGATGTGGCTAACGACCAACGTAAAGTCATTTATGAGCAACGTAATGAGTTACTCGACGAAGGTGACATTTATTCAACCATCGAAGTTATTCGTGTTGATGTGGTTAACAGCATTATTGATCAGTACATTCCACCACAGTCACTTAGTGAAATGTGGAGTGTGAGCGGCCTTGAGGAGCACTTTAAGAGTGAGTTTTTGTTAGATATTCCGTTACAAAAATGGATTGATGAAGACGATAAACTTTACGAAGAAAAAATCCGCGAACGCATTTTAGAAGAAGTGACCAATGGTTATAAAGCCAAAGAAGAGATAGTTGGCCCTGACGTGTTACGCCAGTTTGAAAAAGCCGTGATGCTGCAAAATCTGGACAGCCATTGGAAAGAGCATTTGGCAGCAATGGATCATTTGCGCCAAGGTATCCATTTACGTGGTTATGCGCAGAAAAATCCAAAACAAGAATATAAGCGTGAGTCGTTCGAACTGTTTACGGAGATGCTTGAAGCACTGAAGGTGGAAGTAGTCACCGTGCTCAGTAAAGTACAGGTTAAGGCGGAGTCTGATGTTGAGGCGGTTGAAGAAAAACGCCGTCAAGCAGGTGAGCAACCTAAACAGTATGAGCATGAATCTGCCAGCGCTACGCAAGCTCCAGAACCAGCCCCCGAACAGGTTGCGCCGCCAGCACGGCCAAGTAACACTTTGCGTGATGGACCTAAGGTGGGTCGAAATGATCCCTGTCCATGTGGTTCAGGTCAAAAGTATAAACAGTGTCACGGTAAATTGAGCTAGGCTACTCTAGTTAGCACATAACAATGTGACATAACAACGGGCTGTTCCTAATCGAATTGGCCCGTTTTTTTTGCCTAATAACTGAGGATATACAGTGAAAGTCGTTGATGTAGCAGTAGGTGTGATAAAACGTGAACAGCTGATTTATATCAGTAAACGGGCAGAGCAGTTGCACCAGGGTGGAAAATGGGAATTCCCCGGAGGCAAGCAAGAGACCGGTGAATCTGTTGAGCAAGCACTGTCCAGAGAGCTACAAGAAGAAATTGGTATACGAGTCACTGCGCAGCATACCTATATGCTTATAGAGCATGATTATGGCGATAAACACGTGCGTTTACATATTCAGTTGGTGACAGATTTTTCCGGTGAGCCACAGCACCAAGAAGGGCAAACGAGTCGTTGGGTTGATATCGCTCAGTTAAACGAGTACGAATTCCCTGCGGCAAATGTCGCGATAGTTGAAAAACTACAAGCCGATTTTTCGTTTTAAAGCACTCAGTAGGTAAAATTAAAAATTGTTATTTACTTATTTATAGCGATGTATTTAGTCTTTGTGCCTAATCGCCAAATTTAAGGTGTTTTAAACGGCTTATTTTATCCATATGTTGATATTCCCGCTTACAGCGATAAAAGAACATCACGAAGTCGCATTGCAGCGTCAGAATTGCTTAGCATTATCAAGACACTGGTCATTTCCACGCAGCGTTGTGCCCCGTTAATTTGCAGTTGGAGCTCCAGGGCCAATACATTTTGTCCAACTAGATGCCCTTGATAGCGAAACGGCCTTGTAGTTCACTCTCGTGATTTAACCCGATATGGCGATCAGCATGGCCTAATTACATAAATTGTTGCTGGTACCGGGTGAGTAGGGGGATTGCGTTGGCATAATAGGATGAGGAATGAGCTTCCATCTGTTGATTAAGCGCAGTAGGGATTTATTTTTGTTGTTCAGGCCGAACAACTTTTGAGTGTAATGGATTTGACGGCCCACAAGTAACAACATTCCCATCACACAGACGTTGGTAATGACCAGCAAGGGGGTTAATGAATCCAAATGCATTAACACAAAAGCATCACTGGGTAGGAGGGCAGTTAATCAGTCTGACATTGCTTTATGACGATTTTGTGTCCAAATGAATATGCAGTATAAAACCCAGTAAAACCGCCTGAATAGGCGGTTTTACTGGGTTTTTTGGGGCATTATGACGTTATTTATTCGTTCACTTCAACGCCATTTTCACTGCCTGTTAATACAACATCAGCGCCACGCATAGCAAACAAGCCATTGGTGACAACCCCAACAATATTATTCAACTGACGCTCCAACTCTACTGGATTGAGTATTGTTAGATTATGTACATCTAAGATCACATTGCCATTGTCGGTGACCACGCCTTGTCGATATACCGGATCGCCGCCCAACTTGACAATTTCCCTTGCCACATAAGAGCGTGCCATAGGGATGACTTCAACGGGCAACGGAAATGCACCGAGTACCTCGACGTTTTTCGTGTCATCTATGATGCACACGAACTTTTGGGCTACCGCGGCTACAATTTTTTCGCGGGTCAGCGCAGCGCCACCACCTTTTATCATATGGCGGTGCTCTGTGATCTCATCTGCGCCATCAACATACACAGATAACTGATCCACAGAGTTCAAATCAAATATCTCTATACCTAACGCCTTTAAACGCTCAGTTGACGCGTCTGAGCTGGACACTGCGCCGACTATGTCATTTTTTAATGGTGCAAGTGCTTCTATAAAGTAATTAACGGTAGAACCCGTGCCTACACCGATTATTGAACCTTTTTCAACATATCGTATGGCAGCCTGAGCAACGGCTTTCTTTTTATCGTCTTGATTCATTGTATTCTTCTATGAGTCTGTAATGGTTAAAGTATACCCAAGGCGTTAACAAAATATACGCTGTAAATATAATTTATCTCCGGCTCTATGAAGCACGGTAGATTTTTGATGGGGTAATAATCTGTTGCATGGGAATATCCCAGCGATCACTTTTTAAACCGGTTTCCACCTTCTGGCAATCATGGGCAACACCGCAAATATGTGTTTCCAGTGCGTTTTTTAGTACAGGTGCTAACGTGCGGTCGTAAAATCCGCCCCCCATACCCAAACGCCGACTTTGCTCATCAAATGCCACTAACGGCGCAAAAATCAAATTAACTTCCTCCAGTGGTATTATGTCAGGTAAGTTAATAACAGGTTCAGGAATGCCAAAGCGATTAGCTTGCAGCGTGCTGTTAGGATGGTAGCGCACGAATAGCAGGTAACCCTTTGCAAATGGGTGAAGCACTGGTAAGCATACGTCTTTGCCTCGATACCATGCATCTTCAATTAATGGAGTCAGTGATAATTCACCGTCCTGGGCTAGGTAACAAGCGATTGTTTTTGCTTGTTGATATATGCCAAGGCTCTTGCATTGCTTAAGTAGTTGTACGCTGGCAAGTTGCTGTTGTGCGTTGCTAATTGCATTGCGTTGTTGGCGAAAATATTTGCGTAGTGTCGATCTTGATTCAGTTGGAAGCATATTGATTAAATACCTAGCCCTTAATTTAACGCACAAAAATATCGATTGAGCACATTGATGATTTTATGATTATCCACCGGTTTAGTCAGATAATCATCTAGTGTGTGGCCTTCGCTGGGCGAATTAAGAAACAATTCCAGTTCAAAGGTATCCACAAAGAAGCCAATAATCGGTAAATTGGGCGCGTATTGTTTAATGTATTCGCTGGTTTCAAGTCCATCTATACCGGGTAAATGGATGCCCATGAAAATAATGTCATTTTGTGTCTGCGCGCTGCACTGCAACGCTTCTTCTCCAGTCGCTGCAATAGCAATATCAAAGGACAAGGATTCAAACATGGTGAGTCTGACTTCCCGATTAATTACATTATCTTCGATCACGGGTATCTTCGCCTTTCATCTACTAGGCTGAAGAGCGCTATGGGTGTTTGTTAAATTTCCGGGGCTAGGGCAGTCAGATCGTCGAAGACTTTTTCACTTCCTGTATTCAGGATGTGATATTTGGATAAAGCAAGTAAGCGTGCTGTTTCATCTGGAGTCCCAGGAGCTATTAGCATTCAATAAATGTTACCGACACCGTGGCTTCAAAAGAAACAGGGTGTCGGTATATCTACATAGATTTAGTAGGTATCGAGGTATAACTGGGTAAGTCTTTCTTTGTCAACTTTAACCGCTACATCAATCTGTTGCGCTTCAAGCCAGTGAGGACTCGCCGTGGTGTTTTTTGGCGCTATGGTTGTTTGACCAATGTTCAACGGATCTGTTGATACACGCGCATGGCCACGGGTAATTTCAAATAAAGTTGGGTCAACAAGGTGCGCAATCGGCATGGCATCGTGGAAAAAGCACACGCGGTCTTCACGATTTTGTGAATAAAAATCCATGTAAAACTGCGCCGCATCGTGGACGAAACCGCCTAATTTAGCGTTATTGGCACGCAAGGTTTCCAAAAACACAGATTGGAAAGGCAATGAGTTCGTTACGTCTAAACCAAACATGGTCAAGTTCCAATCGGCAGCAAACACGATTTCAGCTGCAAACGCATCGTTCCAGATATTGGCTTCCGCCACGGGAGTGACATTGCCAGGTACAAATGCCGCGCCGCCCATGATAGACACACCTTTTAATAACTTAGGCAATTCAGGTTCAAGGCGCAGGGCAAGGGCAAGGTTACCCAGAGGACCAATAGCTACTACTGTAATCTCGCCAGGGTGCTGGCGTGCCATATCAATAATAAATTGAGCTGAGCTACGAGGATCAAGTTCACGCTTTGAGGGTTCAGGGTAGATATTACCAAAACCATCATCACCGTGTACGAAGTGAGCATACTTAGACTGAGGGCCTACCCAAGGCATGCCTACACCTTTGCATACCGGTATATCTTTACCTGCTATTTCGCACAGGGTCAGCGCGTTTTGCGCCGCCATTTCAACGGGAACGTTGCCATAAACGGTGGTAAGACCGAGTACCTCAATGTCTGGAGATTGAAATGCGAAAAAAATCGCCATGGCATCGTCGATACCCGGATCGGTATCAAGAATTATTTTATGACTCATAAGATCCTCGTGAAATGTAGGTTAACTGTGATGTTTAGCAAGAAAACGGTTTACTTGCTCTTCATCTGGAATAGATTGGGCGGCCCCCACTTGGGTGACAGCAAGCGCTGATGCCGCACAGGCACGAGTAAGTGCTGATTTTGCATCTGTATGTTGACTATATGCCGACAAAAAGAAACCGATAAAGGTATCCCCTGCGGCAGTCGTATCGACTGCGTCAACGACAAAGGCGTCAACTTCAATTCTGCGATCTTTTTTCAGCATACACACCCCAGCTTTACCTAAGGTGATAATTATTTCGCTATGTGACCAGTGAGTACGGAAGTACTGTTCCATGCTATCAATATCGCTGTGGCCAGAAATTTCTTGGGCTTCAACTTCATTGACAATCAATAAGTCGATACAGTCTACCGGTAATTGTTTAACCGATTCGGTCATAGGAGCTGGGTTGAATGCTATTTTTAAGCCTTTTTCTTTAGCTTGTTTTAGCACTTCATCAATGGCGCTGGTTTCATTTTGGGTTAACACCCAGTCATTGGACTTAACGTCGTCAAGCGCAGCCATCACATCCTTTGCGGTGATTTCATGGTTGGCACCACCGAACAATACAATGGCATTTTCGCCGGAAGGAGTGACTTGAATAATAGCATGGCCAGATGGGCTTTCGGTACAGGCGACAAATTTACAATTGATGTTGTGCTTGATCATGATTTGTTTGAAGTTGGCATCAGACTCATTGATGCGACCAACGTGCCGTACATCTGCGCCAGCCTTAGCAAGCGCGATTGATTGGTTCGCTCCTTTGCCACCAAGTAAACATTGATAATGCGTTGAGGCTAACGTTTCACCAGGATGTACGAAGTGCTCAACCTGATAAACATGGTCCACATTAATAGAACCAAAGTTAATAACGGCCATAGAGAATAATTCCGAAAGTTAATATCATTTTGGCGTTATTCTAACCGAGTATTTGCTTATATGTCGCAAATAAGTATTAAAAAAACCGTCTTTTTTACTTTAGAAAGGAGAAAATTCGTTTCAGGAAGGGTTTTGTTGAAACAAATGGTTCTTGGCTGACCATGAATAGCCTAATTGATACTGTTGCCCCATGTCCCCAAGGCCACCAAGCAAGCATGACTTCGGGTCTGTCTTCTTGTTGAGCGTAATAAAGTTTCTGTTTTTTGCTTAAACGGGCATATTTACCGGCCAAGTGTTTCATCAGCTCTGGGGCTTGCTTAATGTTATTGATGTGCCATTCAATCGGAAAATTCTGAAGTATAATGTCGTTAACTAGAGGGGCTTTATCTACCGAAAACTCAGCTAATAGTGAACGGTTAAAATCATCGTATTTCCATTTTACCACGCCATTAAGAGCATCTACGATAACGGCGCCGCGTTGGCGTATTATTGTTTCTTGATTCATATTAGCCATTTGTAAACGTGATTGAAGTGCATCTTTTTCATCCGTGAAGTCATCATGCAGCAAGGCGACAAAATAATATATCTTATCGAGTTCGTAAAATGAAAGGTGTCTCCCGAAATGCCGCTGTTCGGTGTACGCCCGTGAACCGAAAGTTCAGGGCGGAAGTATCATCATTGCCGTAGGCGTCTCGATACGAGCCGAGCTTGCACAATAGCGATGGAATCAACTTCCTAGGTAAAAAGCATCGGCCAGGGACATTACTGAACTGGCAAACATTCCAGGAAACATAGTACATGGTCATTGTTGAACATGTTTTGTACGAAAACCGTTTGCTTTTACATCTAAGGTAATTAAAACCGCGAATTCGGCGCCATTATAGTATGTTCTTGGGTTAACTTTCCAATCTCATTTCACTTATCGGTGAATTACTCATGAGCTGGGCATGACCTGATCTGACCATAGTGTTAGAATTGACTCATTAACAATATGGGGCAATGCTTTGAATACACAACAACAGAACTACGAACTGATATCCGCAGCGCTTCAGCGCGAAAATATCTTAGCCAGTGCAGCAGAAATTCAAGGTGTCTTTTGCGGGATGCTAGGTGGTGGTATGCCACTTGAATCACAAGACTGGATTGAAGCAATCGCAGACTTTGTGAATCAAGGTGAGCCATTAGTCAAAGAGATTGAGCTGCAATTAACCGAATTATACAACGAAACCTGTCAACAATTAGTCGAAACTGATTTTGCGTTGGTTTTATGTTTGCCGGATGATGCCGCGCCAATTAATGAACGGGGTCAAGCGTTGTTGGAATGGGTTCAAGGTTTTATGCTTGGTTTTGGTTTGCATCAGGACGACCTGACCCAATGCTCAGCAGATGTCAAAGAGGCTCTTGAAGATTTTGCTGAAATTGCCCGTATGGATGAAGAGATGGCTGAAGGCGAAGAATTCGAACAGGCGTTATTCGAGGTGGTCGAGTACGTGAGAGTCAGTGCTATGTTGTGTTTCAACGAGTTGGGTAAATCGCCTGAAGAGCAGCAAAGTCAACCTAAGACAGTCCATTAAGTCACTATTCCCATGATAGAATTTGAAAACAGTGCTTTTATCGAGCGGCGTCAACAGTTGCTTAGCAATATGCACAGCAACAGCATATGTGTTGTGCCAAGCGCGTCACTACACACACGCAGCCGCGACACTGAATTTGCCTTCCGTCAAGACAGTTATTTTCATTATCTGTGTGGTTTTCCTGAACCCGATGCCTGGTTAATTTTGTCGAATGCGCCAGCCTATCCGCAAGGATTATGCGTGCTGTTTTGCCAAGGGAAGGATCCCAATATTGAAATGTGGCAGGGCAGACGCATCGGTCCGCGTGAGGCAAAACGCGCATATGGTGTTGACCTTGCCTTTGACAGCGATGAATTTGAAGACCGAGTGCTTGAGCTAGTCGATGGACACGATCAGCTTTATTTTGCATTAGGTGATCACCCTGAAACGGAAGCATTACTACTGGATTGCTTAGCCCAGTTGCGCGGGGCTCCGAAGCAGAGCCAAACTGCACCTAGTAGTATCCTTGACAGTCGAATATTACTCGACGAAATGCGATTGTTTAAATCGGCCTTTGAAATAGACATAATGCGCCAGGCTGCAAAAATAAGTGCCCAAGCGCACATTAAAGCCATGCAGTTTGCCCAGCACGGACGATTCGAATATCAATTAGAAGCTGTATTGCATCACGAATTTGCTATGCAAGGTGCCAAACACCCAGCCTATAGCACCATTGTCGGTAGCGGCGACAATGCTTGTATTTTGCATTACACCGAAAATAGCGCCGAACTAAAAGCTGGCCAGCTGGTACTGATTGATGCTGGGTGTGAACTACAAGGCTACGCGGCAGATATTACTCGTACCTTTCCGGTATCCGGTCAATTTTCATTGGAGCAAGCTCAATTGTATCAACTGGTTTTAGACGCCCAGTTGGCTGCATTTGCTTGTATTAAACCAGGCAACACAGTCGGTCAGGCGACGCAAGTCGCCATCGAGGTGATAACCCGAGGTTTGCTTACGTTAGGCTTGTTGCAAGGCACATTGGCTGAAAATGTTGAGCAGCAACACTACAAAGCCTTTTTTATGCATGGCTTGAGTCATTGGTTAGGACTTGATGTGCACGATGTGGGAAATTATAAAATTAACGGCAATGACCGACCCTTCGAACCGGGGATGGTGTTAACCGTAGAGCCAGGTATTTATATTGCTGCAGACGCCCCTGTTGCGTCGCGTTGGCGAGGTATCGGTATTCGAATAGAGGATAACCTGTTAGTGACAGCACAGGGGCATGAAGTGTTAACGCAAGATGTTCCTAAAGACATGGCACATATCGAAGCGCTTATGGCAAAAGGCCAACCCGAAAAATAAATTCAACAATGAAACCTAACCTTAAATAGGAACGTAATTGATGCAAAGTTATGATGTGGTCGTCATCGGGGGAGGTGTCGTTGGTCTAACGGTGGCACTTACTTTAGCCACAAGTGAGCTCAATGTTGCCGTAATTGATGCACAGGTTGGTGACCAGTCCCTCGACGCCACGCCTCAATTGAGAGTGAGTACTTTCACGCTAGCCACCCAAACTGTGATGGAAAAGCTGGGTGTGTGGCCGTTACTTGACCAAGAGCGTTTGTGTGCTTATCAGCATATGTCCGTATGGGATCAAGACAGCTTCGCAAATATCGGGTTTTCCCATGAAGATGTGCAACAGCCATATTTGGGGCACGTGGTTGAAAATCAAAATTTGCGCCGCGCTCTATGGTTAAAAGCACAGCAAAGCAAACATATTAGTCTTATTGCGCCGAAAAAAGTGAGCAAGATGGTATTTGGTCAACAAGAAAGTTTTCTCACCCTTGATGACGAAAATATGCTCACCGCTCGTTTGGTGGTCGGTGCCGATGGCGCCAATTCTATGGTGCGACAAAAAGCGAATTTACCCCTGACATTTTGGGACTACGAACATCATTCGATTGTCGCGACGATCAAAACAAGCTTACCCCACGACAACACGGCTCGTCAGGTCTTTACCGCTCATGGGCCACTTGCGTTTTTACCCCTTTGGGATCAGCACCATTGCTCAATCGTTTGGTCGCAACAAGAGCCCATAGCTAAACAATTACTGGCGTTAGATAACGCCGCATTTGCTAAAGCGTTAATGGCGACCTTTGATATGCGATTAGGCATATGTGAGCTGGTAAGTGAGCGTCACAGTTTTCCCCTTAAAATGCGTTACGCCAGGCAATGGGTAACGGATCGTGTTGCCTTGGTGGGTGATGCGGCCCATACGGTGCACCCGTTGGCAGGTCAGGGGGCAAATCTTGGGATCATGGACGCAGTGGCATTGGCTGAGCAGGTCATTAAAATATCAGAGCAGGGTAAAGATATTGGTTTAAGCAAAAATTTGCGCCCTTATGAGCGCTGGCGTAAAACGGAAGCGGTAAAAATGATCGCCACCATGGAGTCATTTAAACGCTTGTTTGATGGGGCCAATCCGGTGCAAAAATTCGTTCGGGATATCGGCTTATCAGCAATGGACCAATTACCGAGGGCGAAGCAAAATATTGTGCGCCACGCCATTGGTTTAAGTGGCGAGCTGCCTGCTTTGGCCATGGGTGAACAGCGACAGGGTTAATTCCTGCGCAAGGAAGGGTGCAAAATGACACCGGCTATTAATTTATTGCTTAAAAGTAAAATTGCTCACCAAGTGCTGCAATATGAACATGATGCACAAGCTGAATCATTTGGTTTAGAAGCGGCTCAGAAACTAAGTTTAGCCGCCAATGTGGTGTTTAAAACACTCGTTGTTAAGTTAGACACCCAGACGTTATGCGTCGCTATATTGCCTGTCGAACGCATGCTTAGTATGAAATTGCTAGCCAAAGCAGTGGGGGCAAAAAAAGCCCAGATGGCAGATAAAGCAGAAGTGGAGCGAGTGACAGGTTATGTACTTGGCGGCGTGAGTCCACTAGGGCAAAAGAAACGTCTAATGACAATCATAGATACCTCCGCGCGGGAACTACAGACATTTTACGTCAGTGCTGGTAAAAGAGGACTAGAAATAGCGCTCACCCCGGATGATTTGGCGTCGATTTTAAATGCTAGGTTTGCTGCGATTTGCCAGTGAGATCCATTTTTCATTTTGCCGACGATCTCGTATTTTAATCACGCACTCTACTCATTTCGTGACTTCTGGATACATTAAGTGACATTTTTAATGTCGATTAGATAGCCGTGTTTATGTTATATTTGTCCCTTGTATATTGGCAACTAATATTGGCTATTGGCTATTCGGTATTATCTTTAATAAGGAGCATTAATCCCACCTATTATTTTAGTAACACACATCACTTTGTTAGGGTAATATTTATCCCCTTACTCCATGACTTTTCTTCCGTAGGAGCCATATGAGCGAATTAATCCCGATTTTTATTTTCTTCTTTGCCGTCATCGACCCTATCGGTAGTGTGCCTGTTTTTATTGCGACTACCACTGGTTTTGATGCCAAAGCCAAACGCCATATTGCTTATAAGGCCATTATTGCCGCAACGGGTATCTTGTTGTTTTTCATTGTTGCCGGTGAGTACTTACTGTCAGCTATGGGGATCCCACTTTCTGCCTTTGAAATTGCTGGCGGGATCGTATTATTTCTTTTTGCGTTAACCATGATATTTGGTGAGGGCAAGGCTAAAAGCGAGTTACGCATGGCCAAGTCGGTTACTGAAACCGCTATTTTTCCATTGGCGGTGCCGTCCATTGCTAGCCCCGGAGCTATGCTTGCTGCGGTTATGCTCACGGAAAATGCCCGTTATACCTTAGAGGAGCAAGCAACAACGGCGGGTATCATGCTATCAGTGCTGTTGATCACGCTTATTCTGCTCATGACGGCAGGGCCTATTCACAAAATCATTGGCAACGGTGGTGCAAATATTGTCAGTAGAGTCATGGGATTAATCCTTGCCTCTGTGGCGACAGCCAGTATTCTTGAGGGAATTAAAACGTATTTCGCGTTATAAGCTATTCGGTCAATAATCGCTGTTATATTGTCGCCCTTGCTCAATTTCAGAGCAAGCGGCGCGCCAACCACAACAGTGTCAGCATTAACAAAAGCAGACCGTAAAACCATCCTTTATGTAAAATTTCCTGGTGCATGTTGCTCGTTTTTTGAGTGCTTAACGCAGCCATTTCTTTGCTGGCGGCGTGTTTATTTGATTGCTGCCAACTAGGCCATGTATCAGGGGAATACACGTACCGGTATTGCGAGGCGGCAGGTTTATTTAGCGATGTTTCAGCTTGATTAGCGGTAGTCGTGTTAGCGAGATAAAGGCGGTGCCAACCAGACGTTTGTGGCCAATAATGTGTGCACCACCAAATAGGTTGCTCAGGTTGTTGATTCAACACCAAGGGTTGTTCTATGCGCAGTTGGTTATCCATGTACTGGCTAAATGCTTGGTAGCGGGACACAGTAAATTTATCATTGCCTAGGGTTAAACAGGCATTCAACTGGGCATGTAACAAGGTCAATTGGTCTTGTTTCTCTGGTTGCCAGTACGTGTGCTGCGTATTGCGGGCAATTTGTTTAAACAAATAATGCCATAAGCGCCCATACGCTTGTTGATTATCGTTGATTTTCCACACATAGCTGCGTGGTATTAAGGTCATGGCGACTTGCCCTAACCCCTGATGGATACGTTTGACCAGAGGACGTTGGTTAGGGGCGTTAAGCAATACATCGCCTTGCTCATTGCTAAAACGTAAGGGCGATACCGCAAGCAATTGACTGGTCATGGCTTTAGCGTTTTTCGTTACGGGCCTCTGTGGGTAGATAATCGCTAATTCATCTTCTGCTTGCTTATCTACTTGTACCCTAGGCATATTCAGTTTCTTTTTTTGCGGCGCACCATTGAACAAGTTACTATCGGCTAAATCGTTATCAGCAAAAACCAATAAGCCCATCCCAGACTCGACCGCTTCCCCCAAGCGGTCTCGCTCATCAACAGATAGCTGCACTAATCCGCGCCCATCCATGAGTAAAATGTCGCTGTCATTTAAGGCTTGTGGGCTGAAAAATTGTTTACCCTTGGGGGCAACTGAACCTGTTGCGAGGGGGGCTTGATTGATAGTTTGGCGCAAATAGGCCTGTTGACTGATTTGCGTAACAACTTTTATCTGACTGCCTGTTTTGCTAGCCCAGTCTTTTAAGTGTTTGGTTTCAAAAGATGGGGCAGATTGCCAAATCGCCACACGCAGCGTAGGCGGCTGCTCAATGGATACCGCTAACTGACTTTGCTCAAGTACCTGTTGGCTGCTTAACGTTAGCAATTTCAATGTATATAACCATTGACCAGCCGATTTGGGTTGTGTACTTAAATGGAATGATTGTCCGGCGACGAGATGCACCTCTTGTTCTACTGAACCGCTTGGCGTTTGTAGCTGTAATAAATATTGAGTCGTGTCGTGACTATTTGCCTTGTCTACTGTAGTTGGGGCTTGCACGATCCCAGTAATATCAAGCTGCTCACCTAAGGTGATTTGTCTATTCCAGCGCATATCTACCAAGCCGGTACTTTTAATGCTGGGGCTAAACGTGACAGCGATACTGTTAGTATAAACACCGTCCCTATGTGCTTGAGTGGCGAGCAATGTTCGCCACTGTTCAGAGCTTAAGCCATCCCCTAACACGGATATTGTATCAACATCAGGCATGGCATGAACGAGCAGAGATGGCGAGGCTAAATAGGTTGCGCCAGACAAATCGATATTGTTATCCAACGTGAATAACGTGTTATAACCGGATTTATCCCTGCCTAAGGCTGCGAGTTTTACTTGGCTTACGCCTGATGTAACCAATATGGCTTGCTTGGTGTGAGTATGGGAATACCTGGTATCTAATACCGTGCCTAAAAACGCCATGAAGGCTAAGGTATTGAGGCTTAACAGAAGCGCGCAAATATACCGTCGAGGTTTGAATAAACGGCGATAAATCAACAGATTGCTAAATAGCCATGCTCCTAGCAGCAGTATGCCCAGTACCGTGCACTGCCCTAACGACATATTCTGCGGCGTGGTTAATGAATATGCGCCTATTTGTGCGACGTGCCAGCTCATGGGTGTTCCTTGATGCGCAAAAACTCCGCGTAATGTTTAATGGCAGGTTGGGTATTGCTATATGGGCGACGCAGTTGGGCAGGGCTACTTTGTGCTGGTGGTAAAAGCTGCCACAACTGTGCTTGCAAACGCTCGGCGCACAATTCACATGATGTTGGGTGGCGTTGCTTGGCACTTTCAATTTGTGCTAGCAAAGCAAGTATCCGAATGACATTGGGATCCTCATCTAACATGTTCTGTAACCGTGAGTTTGCATCTTGCAGTATTGCGAGTTCGTCGTTATTAAAAGGCATGGTCGATTGCATTGGAGCATTGAGTAACGCAATGAGGCGTTGCAGTGCTTGTATGTTGCTGTCATTTTGAACGGTGGGATGCTGTTGCACGTTATTTTCAATATCATCTAACTTGCCTTGATAACGACGCTTCTCGCTCACGGGCGGGGGCTCAAATCCAAGCCGTTTCACGTAAATCCGCTCGGCTTTTTTAGCGCGATTTAACCATAACAAGGCTTGCTCTTCATGGGGAAGGGCATCTTGCGGACGATTTAATCTCAATTGGCTTTCCGCTTGCCACATATATCCAATGGCGCGCTTCATCATGACCCGAGGGTTTTGTTCTATTGTGTCTTGGGTTTTAAATATCGCTACGTCGGTTTCGCCGTGAGCGTGACCAAACTGTTCTATTGCCGTTTGGTAGCCTGACTTATCCATTGCGTCAGGTTTTGAATGTGCGCTGTGTTCCTTGTGTTCATCCTCTTTCTCGTCATCAGCATGTTCTTCATGGTTGTCTTGGTCGAATTGCTCAGTGTTTGCTCCGCCTTCCATGGTGTGCACTATGCCACTTATTTCATCTCCTACAAATTGGCCGTATTTGTGTTTTAAATCGGCTTGAGCGATGCCCAGTTCTCCAGAGGTCTGTTTAAACTCGGGGTCATTTAATATCGCTTCATTCGCAATCAGTGCTTTGGTATCTATGATAATCTGACGCTGGCTTTTAAAATAAGCAGGCATGTTGTCGACTAAGGTGCCCTCACTGAACACCGTTTCGGTGTCTTCGTCTAACCAACGCACAATTTTGCTCGAAGAACGGCTCAGTTGAGGATCCGGCTGACGGTTATCCCATGCTCTGATACTAAAATACAGCTCATCTCCTGGTGCCATTCCAAGGGCAACTAAATCCCATGATTTGTTATACACCTGCTCGCCTGCAATGCTTTGAACGGTATCGAAGGTAAATACGCTGTCGCGAAACTTAACAGACTCTCCTGAGCCTTTGGCAACTGAGGCAATTATTTCTACTTTACCTAGCGCAAAATCATCCTTTATGAGGGCTTGGGTGTATACCACAGGCTTCGCTCCCTCAGCATAGCTAGGTATTTCAGTGATCGTGGCTTGTGGCGCAATGAAGGTTATTTTGGGAGCTTCATCTGCAGTGACCATTAAGGTGTGTACCGCTACAACCCTTTGTTTTTCATCGAGAACTTGGTAAACCGATGAACGATGAATAACCTTAGACCCAGTGAAAATGCCGTCCGCATCTTGAGTTAACGCAAGGCTGTCATTATCACTAAATTTAAGGCTGTACTGTGATTGACGGGCAGATAAGTCGATGCGCCAAGTTGCTTGGCTACCAGCAAGTACTTGCGCATCTAAAGCATGTCTCTGATGAGTGGTGTATCCGTTAATGCCAAGGGCATATGGAGGCGGTGTGACATCCAGTTGCGCGGTTATTATGCTGGCCAAACGGTCTGCTTTAACGCTGGTGCTGTTAGCTTGACCGTTGAGGCTGGCATGTTCACTTTGTCCTATCCAAGACTGTGGGTTACCAGCAACAAAATACCATAAGATGAAACACACTAATCCTGTGGCTATATTGATGAAAGTAGGCACTTTAAGTGGATAGCGTGCCGCTAAGTCAACATCCTTGGTATGGATTAAGTTATCTAACGCATTTGCGCTGCGATTGAACTGCAAGCGCTGAAGACTTGTGAGCGATTGCTCGGGCGTTAGACCTAAGCTACTAGTGTTATCTTCAACCATGAACAGCAATGCACAGCTTTCTTCAAGAGTTGAAAAGCGCCTGTTAAGATCTTTTGCTAAATTAGCGTAGGTTATTTGTCGATAAGACGGGCGCACAAAACCCAAGACAAAAATAAACACTGGCGCGCATAGCAGCAAGGTGTATTGCGCGTAAATTGGCCACTGAGAATAAACCTGAGACAATAACAGACAAGACAGCAACGCAAGTACAAACAACAAAGGGCTGCATTGCAACATATGCTGGAACAGTTGACGCTGTTTACTTTTTTGTAAAGCGCGCTTTAACGCATGCAATCGTTGAGCGGGCAATAGAGGTTTACCCTTCATTGGTTCGTCCGTCAACGCGGCTTGTTTTAACGCCAAACTCAGCCCACACTCGCTCAAGACAAAATGCGCCGACTAACATAATGAGTAACCAATGATGATTGCTCTTTTCACGCTGACGGTTTAACGCTTTGCTTAGACGTAGGTTCTGGGAAATCGGTGGCAATTGGGCTTGACTAGCGCCAGCAGTAATTTGCGTTGTATGTAAGCGCGCATCGGTCGAAAATTCATCACGATAAGCCTGTCGATTCAGGATACTGTCTAGGGTAAAAGGAAAGTCCAATTGGGTGACCCAATTGCTCCAATTAGGCTCAAAACGGCTGTGAAAACGTAAGACTTGCCCAGGCGTCCCTGAGTGACTATCTGTGACGGAGTCTAATACGGTTTGTCCCTCATCGGTTTGCCATATTACCTTGGTGACTTCTTTTTTTTGTGTATCTGCCCCTCTATCTTTTTTGGCTAGTAACACCTTTGGCGGCTCACCCATTTGCGTTAGCTTAATATCACTGTTTGCGGGGCTGCTAATATTGCTACTAACCTGCCAATTTCCTTGTTCGAGGGCATCGGCTGCGACTAACAAAAGTTGCCCTCCACCTTGAACATATTGACTTAAGCGAGTGCGTGATTCAGTGCTCGGTTGTCCATTCGCTAGGTAAAATATCCAGTCATATCGTGACAATTCAGCCCAAGCTGAAAAGGTTGCAAGCTGGGCTAAGTCAAATTGTATTTTATGCTCGCGCTGGGTGTTAATGGCACTTAATGCTGCGCGTATATAATCTGCCTGTTCTTGGTTTTTTTGCGTTAATAGCAGCAATATCGTCGATTTTAAACTGTTTTTTGCCGCATTTTCCTTTTTCAAGATATGCCATTTTATTTGAGCTGGCACGGCTACTTGTTCGTTATCGAATAGTGCAAGGCGGTCGGTGGTAAATACCTGAATATTTGCCGGAGTTATTGTGGTGTGTGTGGCGTAAAAGTCGGCGACCTGCTGCCAGATTGTAAGCTGCGGTCTTACAGACTGCTGCTTCGTTACCTTATCTGGATTTAACACGCTAAGTGTTAATAGGCCCTGTTCGCTCGAGATATAATCATCATTATTTGTTCCCTTGATGACGGTATTAAGCTTGTTCAACCCCAACCGTACTAATCGTCTTTCAGACGTATCAGAGGCCCGATTAAACCTATTCAGCAAGGTTTGCTTTTGTTGTTGATTGCTGGTCGCAAGCCAATCATTGCTGACGAGTAAGTATTCGACTTTGCTGTTGTCTTTTGCAGGTTTGGCACACTGGGCGAGTAACAAACTCAACATTATCAAAATGAATACCCGTAATGCTAATAAGAGCCACTGACTGATCCGCATCGCATTTGGTACCCTGCTCTGTTGAATTGGGATAAGGGCAAATTGTGCAAAGGAAATAAGCGGGGCTTTGCTTTTACTGAATAAATGAATGACCAGCGGTATCGTCACCGCTAATAAGCCGAGTAGCCATAGGGGCGATAGCCAAAAGTTAGCTAGGGTATTGATGATGCTCGACACGGTTATCTGACCTTCCTGCGCGACGCGAGATAAGCATGTACGCTTTCATCCAAAGGACGGTCGATATTAGCCGTAAACAGATTAACGTTCTGCGCGCTTAAATGGTCTTGTAAACCCATTTGAAACCGCTGATAAGCTGCAAGATATGGGGCCTTTATGTCTTTACTTGAAACCAGTATTTGTTGTTGTGTTTCCGGGTTTTCGACTCTTATCGCGCCTTTATATGGAAATTTCAGCTCGTCATCACACACCAACTGCATAGCAACGAGTTCATTTTTACTGTGATTCAACGGCTGCATGAATTCCAATATTTCGTGATTATGTTCAATGAAGTCACTTAAAACGAAGATCAATCCTTGGGGGCGTATATTACCAAGCTGCCTTTGTAGGTTTTCGTGAGTAGGAAATTTCTCACCTACTTTTAGTTGGCTTAATTTGAGCATCAGCTTATGCCAATGTCGTTGTCCTGTGCCACAAGGCAGGTAATCAATATGCGTGTCGGACAATCCCAACAGGCCGACTGCATCACCTTGTTGCTGTGCAATATAGGCAATGGTGGCTAAAAAATAACGTGCGTAATCGAGTTTATGCCAACCGTTTTGCGCCTTACTGGCGACGGATTGCTGTAACATAGATTGGCTAGCATCCAGCACCAACCAAATATGAGTGTCACTTTCACGTTCAGCTTCGCGCACAAAATAGCGGTCTGAGCGAGCAAATAGTTTCCAGTCTACTTTGCCTAGCTCATCGCCAGGCTCATAGCTTCGATACTGACTAAATTCGATCCCTGAACCTTTCTGCACGCTCGTGTGTTGACCATGTAATACACCTTCCGCCACAGTTTTGGCTACTAGTGGCATGTCTTTTATCCGCGAAAGCGTAAGGGGATCGATCCATTGCTGCATAATTAGCTTAAGTTACCGGCGGAGGTAGATGACGTTAGCGGACTTTTTGGTAATGGAGTGTGCTTGAGTAAATGGTCAATTACGGTGTCAGTGTCAACGTTTTGTGCTTCAGCCTGAAAGTTGAGCAAAATACGGTGACGCAGCACACCGTGGGCAACTTTATGAATGTCCGTTAGTGTCACCGCGAAGCGCTCATTTAATAGCGCATTGGCCTTGGCACATAATACTAGCGCTTGCCCAGCGCGCGGGCCTGCGCCCCATCTTACGAAGTCTGCAACTTGTGTATTGTCACTGCCGTCAGGTCGAGTATTGCGGGTTAACACACTGATATATTCGAGCAGAACCGCAGATATATCCACTTGGCGCACTAAACCTTGCAGGGTAAGAATGTCTTGTGTGTGCAGGACTTCTTTTAACGTCACGCTTTGTGTACCTGTGGTGCGCTTAAGTATTTCAACTTCTTCTGCTGCGCTTGGATATCCCACACGCACAAACATTAAAAATCGGTCTAACTGAGCCTCAGGTAATGCATAAGTACCTGACTGCTCAACAGGGTTTTGCGTGGCCAGTACAAAAAAAGGTTTAGGCAGCGGATAAATACTACCAGCGTAACTAATCGTGCGCTCTTGCATAGCTTCGAGCAGAGCGGCTTGTGTTTTAGGTGGTGTACGGTTGATTTCATCCGCTAATAGAATATTGGTGAACACCGGACCTTGCTTGAATTTAAAAAAGCGTTCGCCGCTGTCATGATCAGTCTCCAGAATTTCAGTGCCTATAATGTCACTGGGCATTAAGTCTGGGGTAAATTGAATACGCTTATAATCAAGCTCTAAGGTTTTGGCCAGTGAACTCACCATAAGCGTTTTTGCCAAACCCGGGGCGCCTTCAAGTAAGCAATGACCGCCTGCCAGCATGGCGACTAATAATTGTTGAACGACATCGCGTTGGCCGACTATGACTCGCCCGAGCTCTTCTGTCACAGAGGTCAGTTTGGCAAGTAACTGTAAAATGTCTTGCTCGGTTAGGGCTGGGGCTTGCGTCGATACTTGTAAGCTTTCAGTGCTGCTCATGGTCATACTGCCTTATAAATGGGGAAACGTGTTCGCTGAGTTATGGATTATTTCGAGTTGGTTATACCAATCGAAATACTAAGCTGTCATGGCGTAGAGCACGATATTCACCGCAAATTTAGTGTTGTCTTCTTTGAGCCAGCGCTTATTACGAAAATCGTAATCCCACTCGCAGCCCAAATCTTTATTACTGTACAAAACGGCTATTTTACCCTTGATGACTATAGCTTTTAGGTAGTTATGGACCAGATCGTCGCCCCAACCATTAAGCTCGATAGAAGTGCGCGGTGGCCCGTCGAAGGTAAAGAAGGCGCTATAGATAGGGTGATCATTTGGGATCTTTTGCAATGCATCTTCGCCAAACATGGTGCCCATTTGTGCCTCAAACGTTTTAGCGAACATACCGTCGATATCATGATTGCAATCATCTACAAAAACAAACCCGCCGTTTTCTACATAGTGTTTAAAATTCTGTGCTTCGGCATCACTAAACTGAACTAACCTGTGTCCGGCCATATAACAAAACGGCGCGTTTAACATAGTCGGGTCTGATAAGGGCACGATGCGCTCTTTAATGTCGACCCGTAAGCTGGTGTATTCAATCAGTGAGTTGAGCATATTCGCTGGCATACGCTCGTCAACTTCCCAATCCCCGGACTCATAACTGAGGCGGGTAAAATAGAAATCAAAATGACTGCTTTGTGCCCATGAATAAGAGCCCCGGGTTAGGGCTTGCGCCGCAATTGCCACGCAAGAACTTTGAATAAAACGTCGACGATTAATAGCCATAGATTACAACCCGTATTGAATCAGCCCAATAGCAATTATCTCAGGCTCAAATGAGCCTGAGATAGGCGGATGTTAGACCGCGTCAGATAAGCTGCTAAAGGTAAAGTCACGAATTTTCATTGGCGGGATCATGTTACCGTCAATCCGCTGTGGTTCACCTAAGGCTTCAATGTTATTTAGCATCACAATCGGGCTTTCGTTGAAGCGGAAGTTTTTAATCGGGTATTTGATTTTTCCGTTCTCGATGTAAAACGTGCCGTCGCGGGTTAACCCTGTGTATAACAAGCTTTGCGGATCCAGACTGCGGATATACCACAATCGTGTTACCAACACACCACGTCGGGTGCTTTTGATCATTTGGGCTAGGGATTGATCGCCACCTGTCATAATGATGTTGCGATTGCTCGGAATATATTCACTTTTTGTATGCTTCGCCCAATAGGGAGAGTTCGGCATATTTTTAATGGTGCCGTCTTTAATCCAGTCGATTTTATTCAACGGGTATCCGTTACTTGCAAAAGGCGCGCTGGGAGCGATCGGATGTTGCGGGTCAGAGTATACATGCACGCGTTCGTCGAACATCTTCTGGCCCAGTTTGTTTTTGGCACCTTCTTGACCTTTCGCAACTTTATTGCTCAAAAAGCTGCGGCCTTCATCGGCAGAGCGCTGATCGAAAGCACGCATCATGTTTTGCAATAGGTCGACACTGGCTGCAGGTTCAAGAATGACGGTGTATTTCCCCGGCTCCATTTCTTTGGCATCAGCGGAACCTTTAGATTTTTGGATGGCAATGGATGACAATTTTGCGGTATCTAAAAGTTTTACGTCACTGTAATTGCCTGATGACCAACCAGAACCTTTACCATCTTCTGTCCGTATAGTGACTGAGAAGTCCACATTGGTTGAGGTGTTATAAGCGAACAAGCCCTTGCTGTTCATAATGGCGCTCATGAGCACTTCGTCTTCTAAGAAGCCTGCTGCTATGAGCTTGTTTTTCTTAGAGGGGTCAATACTGTCAAATGCGGCTTGAGCACGATATTCAGGGGTGACGTTGGCGGTAGTGTCAAAATACGTATTGGCTTTCAAGTAACGTTGTTTGCCAAATATCGGCATGTATTCTTCATTTTCCGGAGCAAGTTTGGCCAACTCCTCAGAACGCAGTACAACTTTCTCTAACGAGGCATTATCAAACTCATTAATAGTGGCTGTGCCTGTGCGCTTGCCAAAGGTTGATTGTACAATAAGCACTAAGTCGCTTTCTTGGCCTGAGGTAGAAACAGTGTTGCGGGCATAGCGAATATTACCGCCCACTTTACTTTCCAAATTGCATTCACACTCATCGGCTTTTGATAACTTTAAAACCTTACTCAGCAGCTCTTTTGCGTGTTTTTCTGTAATGATTGTCATGATTATATTCCTTCTTAGTGAGCCGCTTACACGTTGCGCGCAGTGTTAATAACGTTGATGTTGTCGAATCTCGTGGTTGGGCAACCATGAGAAACTGCGCTCACTTGTGAAGGCTGGCCTTTGCCATCAAAGAACGAACCACCCACTCTATAATCTGATTTCCCGGCTAACTGAGTACAGCTATTCCAAAATTCTTGGGTGTTTGACTGATAAGCCACATCTTCAATTTGATCGACGATTTTACCTTCTTTGATTTCATAGAATAATTGCCCGCCAAACTGGAAGTTATAACGTTGCTGGTCGATTGAATACGATCCACGACCGGCAATGTAAATGCCCTTTTCCACGTCTTTGATAACATCATCTGCGGATAAGTCTTTGTCGTTAGGGCGAAGGGAGACATTAGACATACGCTGAAACTGCACGTCGCGCCAGCTTTGTGAGTAACTACACCCGTGGGACTCTTTTTGGCCTAGCATGTGTACTTGGTCGCGGGTCGCTTGATAGTTGACTAAAATCCCGTCTTTAATCAGATCCCACTCTTTGGTTTTCACCCCTTCATCATCGTAGGCTACGTTACCTAGGGTGTGAGGCTGATTTTTATCGGCGTATAAATTGACGATATCCGAGCCGTATTGGAATTTACCACTTTGCCATTTATCTAAAGTAGCAAAGCTGGTACCTGCATAGTTGGCTTCATAGCCAAGTACGCGGTCAAGTTCCAACGGGTGGCCCACAGACTCGTGAATGGTCAGCATTAAATGCGCAGGATCCAATACCAGGTCGTACTTACCTAGTTCAACTGATTTGGCGTTAAGCTTCGCTTGTAGTTGTTTACCAGCTGCAGCGGCATCTTCAACCATATCGTAGGAGTTGTTGTAACCTACGTTAGCACCTTGAATGCGTACTTTGTCCTTTTCTAGACCGTCCAAATATTCGTATCCCATGCCAACAGGATTACCCAGCGCTGCGCGCTGCTTAAAGCCGTCATCGCCGATAGCAGTGGCTGTAAACGGGGCCCATAATCGGTGAATATCCTGGTCGATATAGGAACCATCAGTAGAAGCAAAGTACTTTTGCTCGTTGACTAAGAATAACGTTGAGGTGATGAAGTTGGCGCCGTTTTTCATAGCCGCATCGTTTACGGATAACAACAAATCGACCTTGTCTTTAATGGGCACTTCCATGGCGTTTTTGACGATGGGCGTTTGCCAGCTTACATCACCTACACCTTTAACAGGGGCAAGTTGCACAGGCGTGGTTTGAAATTTAGAGTTAGCTATGGCCACAGCAACGGCTTGTTCAGCCGTTTTAGCCACGCTGTCAGGTGTCATATTTGAGGTAGATGCAAATCCCCAGGTGCCGTTCGCAATCACGCGTACGCCAATGCCTGCAGATTCGGTATTAACTATGTTATCAACACGGGTTTCGCGAGTCGTCACGAATTGATTTAAGTAACGGCCAATACGCGCATCGGCATACGTTGCCCCTTTTGCCTTTGCAGCGTTTAATGCGATATCAGCAAGCTTCTTTTTATAAGCTACGTCCATTGGTTTATCAAGTAGTTGATCGGCGGATATAGCCGCCCCCGAAATGGGTAGCATAAGGGTGCCCATGCCGGCACTCCCTAATTTAATAAAGTCGCGTCGTTCCATTTGCTCTGTCCCCTGGGTTAGGTGTTGTTATGATTATATTTTTACAACTTTCTAAGAAGTCTATATTTACGTTAGCTAGTGTAGGGTAAAGAGTAAAAGGCACTCAAGTCGGTGAATTACTCTTTATTTACTTATTTATGACTAATACGTAACAAGCGGTAACAGACGGTTATTCGTCGTGTTTTTGCTGTGTTTCAATCCATAGATTCACTGTGTCTTCTAACACGTCCATTGGCAAAGACCCTTGCCTTAAGATCACATCATGAAACTGGCGTATGTCGAATTTATCATTGAGGCTGTGCTCCGCTTTGCTGCGTAGCTCTCGTATTTTAAGCTCGCCAATTTTGTATGATAATGCTTGCCCTGGCCAAGATATGTAACGATCAATTTGATCAGCTGTGGACTTCTCCGTTAGTGCGGTGTGAGAGCCCAAATAATCAATGGCTTGCTGACGACTCCAGCCAAAAGCGTGAATGCCTGTATCTACTACTAGGCGCACGGCACGCCACATTTCATAACCTAAGCGGCCAAAGTCACTGTAGGGATCCTGATAAAATCCGGCTTCTTTGCCTAAGCGTTCGGAGTATAATCCCCATCCTTCGGTGAAGGCAGAATGACTCAAGGTACGGCGAAACTCAGGTACATCCAGCTCCATAGCAATAGCATTCTGCAAATGATGTCCAGGTACCGCCTCATGTAAACTAAGGGCTTCAAGGTTATAAAGGGGCTGCTGGGCAGGATCTGATGTTAAAAAGTAAGTGCCCGGTGTGCGAGTATCCGGTGGCGGCATATAAAATGCCCCCCTGGAGGCCGAGCCGTTTATTGTGAAGGTATTACGTGGCAAAGTTGCAAAAAAGCTCGGTAATTTGCCGTACATTTTTTGCGTGATGAAGGCCGTTTTTTCCATAACATCTTGACGATCTTGAGCGTAAAATTGCGGATCTGTAGCTAAAAACTGCAGAAATTCGCTGTTACTGCCATCGAAGCCAACTTGTTTGATATTGGCTTGCATTTCCTTATCGATGCGCTCTACTTCATCTAAACCAAGTTGATGAATTTGCTTTGGCGTTAGCTCTGTCGTGGTGTAGTAATTAACGGCATAGGCGTAATACTCGGCTCCGCCTTTTACACTACTTATGCCTGATTCTTTGCGGCAATGAGTCATGTAATCATTGACAAAATAATCGTAAAAATGAACATAGGCTGGCACTACAGCTTGTTTAATCAGTTCAGCCCCTTTTTTAGCATATTGGACTTTTTGTACCGGGCTAAATTGGCCAGGAAAGCGGGTGAAAGGTTCGTATAACGCGCTGTCTTCGGGCGTATCGACTATGTGCGTAGCGATACTTTGTTGATAATTTTTGAAGGTTTCGCAGTGTTGTACAAAACCGTTTTTAACGCCTTGTGCAAGTAAGTCGATATTCTCTTGATTGAAGCGAGGATAATCGGCAAGACTGACTAGGTATTGATCGTAATCTTGTGAGTTCTGAAATGCCATATTGGCTGGCGCTTCAGCAAAATAGGTATGCCAACCACTTAAAAAATTGATCGGGAAATAACGGTCTTGAAATTGATAACTGTTCGCTTCTGTTTCTCGTTCGTATTTGAACAAACGATAGCTCACTTGTTGCTCTGTACCTAACTGCGTCATGTCGATGGCATTCAATGCGTCGAGCATGCGTTGATTAAACGCTTCACGGCGGGCAAAGCCCTGTGGACTAAAGTCGGCGAGTTTGCCTTGGGGTTTCCAGCCGTCAGGGTCGGTACGAAAAAATATTTTTTCCTTTTTTGCTGCTTGCCAATGGGTGTCCAGCAAGGCCGAAAAATCTTCGTTAGCGCCAGCCCACGCTGCTGAACTGATGGTTAGCAAAGTCAGGGTGCGTAATGTTTTAGCCAGCGCGCTAGATGTACGCGCCAATAATGTAGAGTGCTTCATTAAATGGTTTCTTCTTTGGTCGATAAGAGGGAAGGGAGCAGAGCTGATAAGTTCGAGTCCAGAGGGCTTAAGCTACCTATGGGCGACTCGAGATTATCTGGCGGTGTGGTGAACCAGTGGGGACCTTCTTTTGTCATATAAATGCAGTCTTCTAGCCGTACGCCAAATTCCTCTGGGATATAAATGCCAGGCTCATCTGAAAAACACATACCCACTTGCAGTTGGGTTGCTTCGTTGTGTACAAAATTCACGGGTTCATGGCCTTCCATGCCAATACCGTGGCCCGTGCGATGAGATAGGCCGGGCAACTGATAGTCAGGCCCTAAACCTTGTGTTTGATAGTAAGCACGCACCGCATCATCAACCGCACCAGCAGGGGTGCCAAGTTGGGCTTTTTCAAAGGCGATTTGTTGACCTTGGCGCACTGTTTGCCAAATTTTAAGTTGTTTTTTACTGGGCTCACCAAACACAAATGTGCGGCTGATATCAGACTGATATCCATGCACCGCGCAGCCACAATCCATCAATACCGTTGAGCCGGCTTGAATGGTTTGTGCTTGTTTACTGCCATGGGGATATGCACTGGCTTCGTTGAAAAGTGCCATCGTCCAGATACTGGTGCCACCTAGTTGCGCTTGAGCGCTGTTCATCAACTGATTGACGTCTTGCTGGCTCATACCAATGGCAAGATTAGCGTGCACATAGGCATAAGCGGCCAAAGTTATCTCATTCGCTTTGTGCATTAGGGCTATTTCATGGGGACTCTTAATCATGCGGCAACCCTGAGTAATAGGGTCAGCAGAAGTGTGCTGCATATTGCTCATCAATGCCATCACGCCTTGCAATACGAAGTAACGTACTGATTGCTCAAATGCGAGTTGGCCTTTTTGAATGCCGCGATCTTTCAGTATCTGTTGTATTAACAAGAAGGGACTTTCATGTTCCTGCCACACGCGCACATCATCACCCACTTTAAGAGACTCGCGAATACTGGGCTGTTCAAAGAAGGGGCAAAGCACGGCTATGTCACCTTCTCTTGGTATAACGACTGCGGTTAACCGTTCACTGCGCCACCATTGAATACCACTAAAGTAATCCATGGTGGCGCCCGGCTCTAGCACCATTGCCGCAATATTAAATTGCCTCATCAATTGTTGAGCTTTTTTTATCCGTCCTAGACGTTCGTTTTTGCTGATGGCTTGACTATCACGGGTAAGGTTTTTTAGGAACGATTTATCCCTTGGCGATGAGGTTATTGATGGTGATGGGCTCGCCGCCAATACAGATTGTGCGAGGGGGAAAGTAACAGCTGCAGCAGCACTGGCTTTGATAAAAGCTCTTTTGGTTATATTCATCAGGTTCATTCCATATGACACTTGCCCACAACATTATTACAAAAGGTCGGTGAGATATAGGCAGTTGGCAAAATTGAAAGAATTTAACTGTAAGGAATTTAACCCATGACGAAGAAGTGCCATGGGCAGGCGCCACAATATTTCACCTGACATTACTAAGCTCGTTTTTCGCATCAAAAGCGGCTGAGGGCTGTGTCTTGGCCTAATTCGTTTTGCTGTTTGTGTGGCGTGTTTGGCTAACGTCTTGTGCGTTGGGAACAACGAGCGCAAATCTCAGTTAAGGCCCAGAGAATTTGCGACTTCGCAATTTCATATAGGCGAGATTACAACAGCTCTCGCGTTATTGCTTACGTGAATGCGCGAATAGGCTCACTGTTGGCTTGCGATAATTTCGGCATAAGCTAGTGCTAATTTGCCGGTTAATTGATCAAAATAATCTTGAAATAATTTTGCAATAACAAAAATTTGTTATATTATAACATTCAACTTATTGAGGATTGACTAGCAATGCAAATAACAGAAGATAAATCGCTATTAGACCGACTTGGCATTTGGGCCTCGAGTTTATGTGCGGTCCATTGTCTGGCGTTGCCGATCTTAATCCCCTTGTTACCTTTAGTAGGCGCAAGCTTCTTTGCACAAGACTGGTTCGAACGTACGATTTTATCGTTATCCATGATCGTTGGATTCTGGGCTTTGTTATCGGGTTTCTTTCGTTATCACCGTCAGATTTACCCTCTGTATAGCTTAGTACTAGGCGGGATAATCTATTGGAATAAAAATATGTTCGGCGAAAGCTATGAGCCGTTTACTATTGCTATTGGTGCAATGTTGATTGTGGGGGCTCACGTAGTAAATTTGAAATTGTGTCAAAGTTGCCATAGCTGTGAGGTTGAAACTAGTTGTTCTGCCGATTAAAGCGCATTTAGCCTTGTCAGTCACCCAGGGCTAAATACAGCTAAAATCTATACTAGGCAGCTAAAAATGCTTTTGCCTTTCCTGGCCCATTACTAAAAACACCATCAACCTGCCAATCTTCCAGCCGAGCAAGATCAGCTTGTTGGTCAACCGTGTATGCAAATATCTTCAATCCTCTGCGCTTAGCATCGAGCACAAAAGCTTCATCCATAAAACTGACATCGACGTTGACCGAATAAGCGCTTAACTCTTCAGCGAAACGTGCGTAACCGATTGGATTACAGGCCGTTAGGGCGCCAATTTTTAAATCTGGCGTGTGTTCTTTGATAGCACGCAGTAAATGATGATCAAACGATGAAACAATAAAGTGATCTAAGGTGAAATTAAGTGCATGTTGAGCTTTTTCAATGTTGTCGAGTACCAGTTGCACATCTTTAACGCCTTTAATTTCAATGTTTAACATGCAACGCCCAGCGATACACTCCATTACCTGCCAAAGCGTGGGAATGCGCTCACCTAAACCCGCATCGAGAGCTTGCAGTTGCTCAAAGCTATATTCTTTAAGTTGACCGGTGCCGTTTGTGGTGCGATGCAGCCAGTGATCATGAATGACCAGTAATTGGTGACCATGCTGATGCACATCTATTTCGATACCATCGCAACCTTGTTCTAAGGCTTTATTGATAGCTAAAAGCGTATTTTCAGGAGCATCGGCGCTGGCGCCGCGATGGGCAAAAACAAGCATAAAAGCGGCCTATTTCTTGTGTAATTTCTGAGTGTTAACAGTTTCGTATAAAGCCGCTGAAATAACCAATAATCCGCCGACATAAGTTTGCCAGCTAGGCTGTTCATCGAGTACCAATATCGCCAAAATCACCCCATATAAGGGTTGCATACAGGCGACCAGAGAAAAGGTTTTTGCCCGTAGGTGCTGTAAACTCGTGGCGATAAGCGCATGGGGAACCGCTGTGAAAAAGGTGCCCAGCAGTGCTAAGTATAGGTAGGTTTGGCCACTCGCTTGGAATAATTCAGGTGTAATAAAAAAGCTTAAACAAAAGAAAATAACTAAAGTTTGATACGCCATAGCTAACGAACCGCTATAGTGAGAAAAATATTTTCTGTGGCACAGATTGCGCAGCGCATACAGTACTGCTGAGCCTATACCGACCACAATACCTAAGGTGACATCGTTATCGATAGATACCTCTGGCACAATCAAAAATATGCCAAATAGCACGACGACGGCACTGAGAATGTCTTGCCACACTAAGCGTATACCTTCAAAGAAGGGCTCAATTAAAACGGTAATGACCGGGAAAGTAAAAAGCGCAATCATACCTACAGAGACGCTAGAGTATTGCATGGCGGCAAAATAACTTACCCAGTGGGCAGCCATCAATAAACCTAAACCAATCCCGATGAAGTAATCTTTTCTACGCGCTAAGTTAAGCTTCCCTCCGTTCATTTTTACCAATGAAAACAGCATTAGGCAGGCAATAATAGAACGGCCAAAGGTAATATCGGTGGCTGAAAGGGGAATGACTTTAGAAAATAAAGCCGTCGCCCCCAACAAAATAACCGTGAGGTGTAGAGACCACAGACTTTTTTTAACGGGATCCATGACTATTGCGTCAAAGTTGCGAAAACATCACCGAGGCGTGTTTCATCTCCAGCGTTATAGTCAGCAAAGTCGACCATGTTTGGTTCAAAACAGGCGACTATGGTGGAGCCTAATTTGAAGCGACCTAATTCATCGCCTTTTTTAAGGAAAACCGCTTCTTCGCCTGTGTTAGCGTATTGCCAATGCACGACATTTTGCCCAGCTGGTGGTGATACTGTGCCTGCCCAGACTGTTTCAATGCTTGCGACAATTGTTGCTCCCACTAAGACCATAGCCATTTTGCCTTTTGGGGTATCAAAAATAGCAACTACACGCTCGTTACGGGCAAATAAGCCAGGTACACGGGCTGCCGTTAATGGGCTGACTGAAAATAAATCACCTGGTACATACACCATGTCGGTTAGCTGTCCATCAATGGGCATATGAATGCGGTGATAATCTTTTGGGGATAAATATACAGTGGCGAATTTACCGTTTTTAAAGGCTGCGGCCAATTCGGGCTTGCCACCGAGTAATGTGGTTAAGCTGTAATCGTGACCTTTCGCTTGAAAAATACTGTCTTGCTCAATATCACCTAGCTGACTCACGGCGCCGTCAACAGGCATGGCGACGTCTTGCTCGTTAGGACAAATAACCCGAGCATCGCTTTTTAGTGCTCGAGTGAAAAATTCGTTGAATGAGGCATAATCAGCAGGATCTTCGCGCTCAGCTTCCGCCATATTAACCTTATATTGCTTGATAAATAATTTGATTAACGCGGTCGTTAATCCGCCAGCTTCAGCAGCAGCTAATTTACCAACTAGTCTTGAAATCAAGTGCTTAGGGGTGATGTATTGCAATGCAATTTTTACCGAATCGAACAAAATGAGAATCCTAAAACGAAAAGTTTTTACCGTAGGTGATTGTACAGCAATATTTTATTTTGTGGGAAGGATGATAAGCACTATGGGCTATATGCTAGTTTATTCTGGTGATTAAAGTTCAAACATCATCACCAGAATACATTTAAACCTTACTGTGCGACGGGCGTAGTTCGTCTAAATTCGACAATATCTTATGGTAGCTTTGGTAGCGTAACATACTAATATCGCCTTTTTCTGCCGCAGCTCGAATGATACAACCAGGATCATCGGCATGAGTACAGTCACGGAATTTGCAGCCGCCTATATAATCTCTGAATTCTTTAAAACCCCAGGTAAGACGCTCCATTTGCATATGCCACAGGGCAAATTCACGCACACCAGGGGAATCAATTAAGTCACCACCTTGCGGGAAATGTAATAACTTGGCCGTAGTAGTGGTGTGTTGACCTAGACCAGAGTTATCTGACACTTCATTTGTGATCTCTTTGGCGTCGGGCAGTAGTTCATTAATGATACTCGACTTACCCACACCTGATTGGCCTACAAATACACTGATCTTATCTTTTAAGCACAGGGCAAGATCGCTGATCCCAGTTTGTGTTTTGCAACTTGTATAAACCACCCGATAACCAATGTCGTGATAAATGTGTAATTGTTTTTCAACATCCTCGCGCTCACTGTCGTTAAGCAACTCCACTTTGTTGAGCAATATGACAGGTTCGATGCCTACGTCTTCTGACGCGACTAAATAGCGGTCAATAATGTTCAGGGACAATGCAGGGATTACGGAGCTGACAATGATGATTTGATCGATATTGGCTGCAACAGGTTTAACACCATCATAAAAATCAGGACGAGTGAGCACTGTTTTACGATCATGCACAATCTCTATGACACCACTGATATTTTCAGTGCCATCTTTACCTGGACGGAATAATACCTCGTCTCCACAGACGACGCTGATAACAGTACGACGAATATGGCAACGGTGAATGTGGCCTTCGCTGTCTTCTACATCGGCGTGTTTACCAAAGCGACCGATGACGCGCCCCGGTTGTTGCTCTTCTAATAAATCGTCGCTTGGCGTTGTCACGGGCTCGGCCAAACGCTTTGTGCGATTGTGCGAGACTTGTCGACGTTGCTTATGGGTAAGTTTTGGTTTTTTCGCCACGGGGGAATATCTATATTTGATTCTAATAACTAGTATTATGGTAACGTTAGCAACAACGGAATTATAGCAATTCCTTTCACCAACTTAATTTAGCGCGACATTAGGAGAAACCATGGCGGTGGATGCACAAAACCTTGTTTGGATTGATTTGGAAATGACGGGGTTGCACCCAGAAGTAGATGTAGTGCTTGAAATTGCCACTATAGTGACTGACGCTAATTTGAATATATTGGCAGAGGGCCCGGTGCTGGCCATTCATCAATCTGACGATGTTTTGCACAACATGAACCAATGGTGCATTGACACCCATGGTCAATCGGGATTAACAGAACGTTGTCAGAAAAGCACGATTAACGAACAAACGGCAGTGGCTGAAACAATACGCTTTCTTGAAAAATACGTTCCTAAGGGAGCATCCCCTTTATGTGGTAATACCATAGGCCAAGATCGCCGCTTTATGGTGAAGTACATGCCTGAACTAGAAGAATATTTTCACTATCGCAATATTGATGTGAGCACGTTAAAAGAGTTAGTGAAACGCTGGAAACCAGAAGTGCTTGAAGGTTTTACTAAAAAAGGCGTGCATTTAGCCTTAGATGATATTCGTGAGTCAATTGCAGAACTGGTGTTTTACCGCCAGCACATATTCAATATCTAATTTAAAATGCTTTTGTTGTGTTTTTCTTCGCCTCTATGTTGAGAATCTAAGCATTTAACAGCAACAAACACATATAAATGCAATTTAGGGCTTGCGTCCTCAGCTAGTTTTTGTAAAATGCGCACCCGCTGTTGATGACAGTGGGTGATTTTGTAATAGCTCAGGAACTGAGCAATGACCATAAAGTGGTTGCGAAGCACAACATTATTATGCGGGAATAGCTCAGTGGTAGAGCACAACCTTGCCAAGGTTGGGGTCGCGAGTTCGAATCTCGTTTCCCGCTCCAAATTTAAAGCGTTCAGAGCAACGGAATATTGTTACTCAGTATGCGACCCCAAGGGGTCACGACAACGCGGTTGCCGGTTACGAGTCTCGTTTACCGCTGCAAATGAGAAAATCAACTTACCATATGCGGGACTAAATTGTCTGGAACAATTTAGAACAGCCGAAGGCTGGCCTAGCAGGCAAAATACAGGATGTATTTTGTAACAGCTCAGGAACTGAGCAATGACCACGAAGTACGTGCGAAGCACAACATTATTATGCGGGAATAGCTCAGTGGTAGAGCACAACCTTGCCAAGGTTGGGGTCGCGAGTTCGAATCTCGTTTCCCGCTCCAAATTTAAAGCGTTCAGAGCAACGGAATATTGTTACTCAGTATGCGACCCCAAGGGGTCACGACAACGCGGTTGCCGGTTACGAGTCTCGTTTCCCGCTGCAAACTTAAAGCGTTCAGAGCAACGGAATATTGTTACTCAGTATGCGACCCCAAGGGGTCACGACAACGCGGTTGCCGGTTACGAGTCTCGTTTCCCGCTGCAAATTTAAAGCGTTCAGAGCAACGGAATATTGTTACTCAGTATGCGACCCCAAGGGGTCACGACAACGCGGTTGCCGGTTACGAGTCTCGTTTCCCGCTGCAAATTTAAAGCGTTCAGAGCAACGGAATATTGTTACTCAGTATGCGACCCCAAGGGGTCACGACAACGCGGTTGCCGGTTACGAGTCTCGTTTCCCGCTGCAAATTTAAAGCGTTCAGAGCAATGGAATTTTGTTACTCAATATGCGACCCCAAGGGGTCACGACAACGCGGTTGCCGGTTACGAGTCTCGTTTCCCGCTCCAATTTCGACGTTTCAGTCAAATTTTAAATCAGTATTCTATTGTGCAAGCGATTAATCGCGATCGAGCGTCGACCGTAACGCGGTTGCCGGTTACGAGCCTCGTTTCTCGCTCCAATTTCGATGTTTCAGTCAAATTTCAAATCAATATTCTATTGTGCAAGCGACCCGTCGCGATCGAGCGTCGACCGTAACACGGTTATGACAGCTACTAATATGGTCCCCTATTCCGATTTTGCTCGTCAGTCAGGTTTTCATTTAATACTGTTTTATATACAGGATTATTTACTGTCCAAGCTTCGCTCTGTTGTTATCTGACCTATTTTTTAAATGCATGGTATTGCTTTGCGCGAATGCTGATATGCGCTGCGCTAAAATGTTGCACTGGGTGCACCCATTAGACTTTTTATGCACCAACTTGTATCAGAGTGATATTGAGTATTTTGGTTAACTAATTGAAAATATTAATTTTATTCTATTGGCATAAGACTTGTAACCGCAATAGTAAGGTTCGGGTTTTTTGCCCTTTCAAATAAATTATTTAGACGACGGTGTCTAGTTTATCTGCTTTTTAGCGGGTTAACTGACACCGTTTTTTTGTTTTTTTGTTTTTTTGAAAGGCAGAAATGACTGATTTATCCGGGCTAACACAACAAATTAGGTTCAACATACTAAATTTAACGGGGTTATTTATGGCTTATTTATTACCGGCAGAGTTTGTCACCAAAATGGTTGATGCAGGGGAATCAAAAGTATTCATGTCCACACGAGATACCCTGATCCGGGGGTATATGGCGGGAGCCATTTTGGCACTGGCGGCTGTTTTTGCTATTACGATAGCAGTGCAAACTGGGATGTTTTTACTCGGTGCTATTTTATTCCCTGTGGGTTTTTGTATGTTGTATCTTATGGGCTTCGACTTGCTCACTGGTGTGTTTGTACTGACGCCATTAGCCCTTATCGATAAACGTCCTGGCGTGACCGTCAAAGGGGTTTTACGTAATTGGGGTTTAGTTTTTTTAGGTAATTTCGGCGGCGCGTTAACGGTGGCTATCATGATGGCCTTTATATTTACTTATGGCTTTAACACTGACCCGGGGGCCATAGGCAAGAAAGTGGCTTCGATAGGCGAAGCGCGTACATTAGGATACGCGGAATATGGCACCGCTGGTTGGTTTACGATTTTTATTCGCGGCATGTTGTGTAACTGGATGGTGTCGTTGGGTGTGGTCGGTGCGATGATCTCTACGCATGTGAGCGGTAAGGTGATTGCTATGTGGATGCCTATCTTCCTATTTTTCTTTATGGGATTTGAGCATTCAGTGGTTAACATGTTTTTGTTCCCATTTAGCCTGATTTTAGGCGGGGAGTTCTCAGTCATGGATTACTTGGTATGGAATGAAATTCCTACCGCGTTGGGTAATCTGGTAGGCGGCTTAGCCTTTACCGGTTTAACCTTGTACAGCACTCATGTACGCACTGCACCTAAGCGTAACCTGCCTTATTCAAAACCGGCTGATTTAGCCCCAAGCTCAGTCGCTGAGCATGCAACTCGCTAAGTTGAATGTTGGCCAGCATAGTATTGCTGGCCTTAAATCGGTTAATCAAGACTATTGTGGCAGTTGCTGTCCTATTGATAGTCAAGGACGCTTGAAGGGGCAAGTGTTGGTAATCGCCGATGGAATTGGCAGCAGCACTGTAAGTCAGGTTGCGAGTAAAGCTGCCGTCAATAGTTTCTTACAAGACTACTATGCAACGTCTGACGCATGGTCGGTTGAAACATCTGCCACTCGAGTGATGCAGTCCATTAACGCTTGGTTGCACGGTTATACTAAGCAAAGTGAGTTTCGTTACGATCTTGAAAAGGGCTATGTGTGTACCTTTAGTGCCTTGATTATAAAAGGAAGCACAGCGCATATTTTTCATGTAGGCGATGCTAGGGTTTATCTATTACGTCAAGGGGGGTTAGAGCAACTTTCCAACGATCATCGCCAATATGCTGCGCAAGGTCAGAGTTACTTGAGCCGCGCGCTTGGCATGCACACTCAGCTTGATATCGATTATGTAACATTGCCAATATGCCAAGACGATATCTTTATCCTGTGCACGGATGGTGTACATGAATATCTATCGCCTAGTGACATGTTGCACAATGTAACAACTGGGACTGCCGTTGAAGGTAATGCATCAGCTAACTTGCTTGCTGAGGGCTTGGTACAACAAGCGCTGGCTAACGGCAGTGACGACAACCTCAGCTTACAAGTCGTTAAGGTCACAGAGCTGATCAAGCCGCAAGGTAAACCGATTACTGAAGCGCTCACAGCTTTGCCTTTACCTCCTATGTTACAGGCTGGCCAAACGTTTGACGGTTATCATGTTATTCGTTCATTACATGTGTCTGCCCGCAGCCATGTGTACCTTGTCGAAGATCAAACCAACCAGCAACAATGGGTGTTGAAAACCCCCTCAGTCGATTTATCTGACAGCGATGAATACTTAGAGCGTTTTTGTTTAGAGGAATGGATAGGGCGGCGTATGCACAATCCTCATGTGCTAAATGTGCCTGCTAGTTCGCGCCCCAAACAGTTTATATATTCGGTGGCTGAATATGTTCAAGGCCAGTCATTACGTCAATGGATGACCGATAATCCCAAACCTGAACTGGAAGCAGTAAGAAACATCATCGAGCAAATAGGTAAAGGGTTACAGGCGTTTCATCGTTTAGACATGCTACATCAAGATATTCGTCCTGAGAACATCATGATTGACTTACACGGCACAGTAAAAATCATTGATTTTGGTTCTACCACGGTCGCTGGTCTACAGGAAGTCGGGCAAGGCTGTGGCAATAATGAATTGCTTGGTACGGCACTTTACATGGCACCGGAGTACTTCTTGGGCGAGGTGGGCACACCCAGTTCGGATCTGTTTTCCTTGGCGGTGCTGGCCTATCACATGCTGACTGGACGTTTTCCATATGAAACCCATGTCTCCAAGACCCGCACTCGATCTCAGCAAAACAGGCTTATTTACCAGTCTGTTAGAGATGATGACAGTGTGTTACCGGCATGGCTGGATGCGACTCTGCATAAGGCGTTAAGAGTCGATCCATTTAAACGCTATGCACAGTTATCAGAATTTATACATGACTTACGTCACCCCAATGCCGATTTTGTACGTAAATCAAAACCACCCATTATGGAACGCAATCCTGTGGCATTTTGGCAGTGTGTTGCCAGTGCCCTACTTATCAGCAATGTATATTTTATATATCTATTTTTAACCTAATCCTAAAGCCATTTTATTGAGGAGTGAATTCATGCAAACCAGAGAGCAAGTTACCCAAGCGATTGTGCTGGCGAAAGTACAAAAAGGTATCACCTGGCAACAGGTTGCGGATGCCGTTGGTCAGTCGAAGGAATGGACAACCGCAGGGTGTTTGGGGCAAATGACCTTCGATGCACCACAAGCGAAAGTTGTGGCCCAACTGTTTAATTTAGACGAAAACGCAGAAGCTTGGTTGCAAGTTGTACCCTATAAAGGTTCTTTCACTGAAAGTGTGCCGAGTGACCCGCTACTTTACCGTTTATACGAAATGATCAATGTGTATGGCTCGACGATCAAATCGTTGATCCACGAAGAATTTGGTGACGGTATCATGAGCGCAATTGATTTTTCCATGGATATTAAGCGCGAGGAAAATAGCGCCGGTGATCGCGTCAGTATTGGTTTGTCAGGTAAATTTTTGCCGTATAAATCTTATTAAGCTGGGTTACAGTTAGCTGGTTGCTTTAAGGGCAACCAGCTAGCCAGTTAACCTTCTTTGCGCAGACGATCTACTGTTTCACTCACGTATCTGGCGCCAGTTAGCACTTCTTCGATAATTGTTGCCGCTTCTTCAACCTGGGTGGCACTTTCTCGCGATTGTTGGTGAATGCTGGCGATACTGTCTTTGGCTTTTTGCGTTAATGCGCTGTTGCTGGTGACTAATTGCTCAATGCCTGCGGTTGAACTGACGGTTCTCGCGGCTAGCGTGCGCACTTCATCCGCAACAACGGCAAATCCTCGGCCATATTCACCTGCACGTGCGGCTTCAATTGCCGCGTTGAGGGCAAGTAAGTTCGTTTGGTCGGCGATGCCACTGATAGTCGTCACAATTTTGGAAATTTCTTCTGAACGTTTGTTAAGCTGCTCAATTAAGTCGGTAGAGGTCAATGTGCTGGTAACTATGGCATGGGAGGTATCCACACTGCGCTGTAAAATTACTGCACCATCTTGAGATATTTTAGCCGTTTGTATTGATGTGCTATAAGCAATTTCAGCCGCTTCTTGAGTGGCTAATTGCTGCTCTATTCGTGTGGTAATATTCGACGCTATTTTGACCACTTTTATGACTCGCCCCTGGCTATTGAGTACGGGGTTGTAGGTGGCTTCGAGCCAAATGGTTTTGCCGCTACGGGTCACCCGATTAAATTGCCCGCCTTTAAATTCTCCTCTGGCGAGCTCAGCCCAAAAATTCGGGTTCTCTTGATAGAAATCGTCGTTGCAAAACAATCTGTGGTGCTTACCTACTATGTCATTTAAATTTGCATAGCCCATGGCTTTAATAAAATTCGCGTTAGCGTTTAACACCTCTCCCGATGGGGTGAATTCTATCAGCGCATTTGCACGATCTAGCGCTTGAAATATGGCTGTTTGGCTGTCCAGACGTTCTTTTTCAACTGTGATATCGTTGGCTATTTTGATTATCCTGACAACGTCACCGTTTTGCTCAACGGGGAAGTAGGTCGCTTCAAGCCATAGATCCGTATTATCTTTTCGTTTACGCAAAAATGTACCGCTGGAACTCTCGCCTTTGGCGAGACTCCCCCAAAACGCGCGATAACTGCTTGAACCAGATTCTTCAGTCGCACAAAATATGCGGTGATGTTGGCCTTTTATTTCGGCCAAGGTATAACCCACGGTGGCTAAAAATAACGGATTTGCCTCGAGTATTTGACCATCAGGGGTAAATGAAATAGTCGCACAATGGTTCTCAAGAGAGCGAATAAAAGATGATTCAAAACTTACGACAGTAGGCGCATCTGGTTTTGTACTAGTACGTGAAAAAAACATGGTTCTGTACCTCATTATCTATCATTCATATAAATGGAAAATAATTTACCCATCAATATTAGTGATGGAATTTCGACATAGTATATTAATACAGCAGTTTTTAATGCGGGCTTTGTTGACTTAGTAGAGGCTCTTGATAAATATGGTGATTTGTTCTTTTCTGGCGATTGAACGTTGCCCTATTCGCCTTATATATGGGGGTAAACTAGTTTTTTATGCGAGTAGAATATGGGGCAAGGCGCTTAATTGTTGCTGATAGCCAGTAGAAAAATGATTGTGTATGCTTAATATTTTTAAGGAAGCTGAGTAAATGAAAATATTTAACCTAATACGAATTTGTCTTCTTTATCCTGTTGTGGTGTGTGGCTTGTCTCTGACTTCTCAGGCGAACGGGACTGAAAGTATGGCTAAGTTATCGTCCTCTGGATTTTATCGGCTTCAGCTCGGTGAATTTGAAGTGACTGCTTTGAGTGACGGCACTGTGGACTTGCCCATGGATAAATTATTGCAGCAAGACGCGGATAAAACCAAGGCTCAGTTGGCAGGAGTCTTTTTAGCCACCCCAACCGAAACGTCAGTCAATGGTTATTTAATTAATACAGGTGAAGAGCTGGTGTTGGTCGATACCGGTGCAGGCAGTTTGTTTGGCCCAACCTTGGGCAACATCGTCATCAGTTTACGCGCCGCCGGTTATAAACCAAGCGATGTGGATCATATCTTACTCACCCATCTGCATCCTGATCACGTTGGCGGTTTAGCGCAAGACGGTGAGCGCGTATTCTCTAGTGCCATGATACACGCTGATCAGCGTGACCTTGATTACTGGTTAAGTGAAGCTGAAATGAATAAAGCGCCTGAAGAGAATAAAGGTTTTTTCCAAGGTGCGATGGCGTCTCTTAATCCCTATGTCAACGCGCAAAAAGTCGTTGCTTTTGATGGTAGTCAGCAAATCTTGCCAGGTATAAAGGCGAATGCCACACATGGACATACGCCGGGGCACACAAGTTATTTACTCGAGAGCGATGGGCAAGCCATGTGGGTGATAGGTGATTTGATACATGCGGCAGCAATACAGTTTGCGTATCCAGAGGTCACTATTGATTTTGACGCATCACCAGAGCTCGCTTTGGCCCAACGTAGCCGTATATTTGGGCAAGCGGCGAACAGCAAGGCTATGATAGCTGGAGCGCATTTGCCGTTTCCAGGGTTAGGGCATTTAGTTAAATTACAGAATGGGTTTAAATGGATCCCTGCTAATTACCAACGTTTACGTTCAAAGCGCTAGGATGGGATGCAATAAGTTTTAGAGACTAACCTGCACAAGTCTTAGGGTAAATGACGCAAGTTCTTTGTTGGGTGCGTCATTGGGGTTTGACCTTCTTCTCAATGCTGATGCCTAATCGTTTTGCTAAACGTGTCAGGTTGGCGCGATCCAACTCCAGATGTTTCGCCGCCAGAGTCCAATTTCCACTGCTGTGTTGCAAAGCCGCTATAATGTGATTTTTTTGGAACGTTTCTGTCATCGTTTTCAGTCCTTCTAGATCAACTGGTGGCATCGCATTTTCGGCTGGTGCCAAATGTGTGGCAGGGGTCTGAAAATTATCTGCTTGGCGGTCGAGATCCAAATCTTGCGCGGAAAGAGAAATAATATCTTGATGTTCGCTACCACGACTTGCTTTGAGGGATGCGCGGCTGATCACATGCTCAAGTTCCCTTACATTGCCTGGCCAAGGATAATCCAGTAGCGATGCTTGCGCGTCTGGACGCAACTTTAACTGGCGTATGCCCAGCTTACGAGCGGTGACTTCTAAAAAGAATCCCGCGAGTAATAAGATATCTTGCTCACGATCTTTAAGTTCTGGCACGCTGATGGGGTAAACGGATAAACGATGATACAAGTCGGCGCGAAAACGCCCTAATCTAACTTCTTCAGCCAGATCGCGGTTGGTCGCAGCGATAACGCGCACATTGACTGAAGCGACGCTGTCTTTACCCACGGGCTGAATTTCCCCACTTTGCAACACGCGCAATAACTTACTTTGTACACTGAGTGGCAGTTCACCCACTTCATCGAGAAAAATGGTGCCGCCATCGGCCAACCGGAATTTACCGGGACGCGCTTTCTCCGCTCCGCTAAACGCTCCCTTTGCATGGCCGAACAGTTCGCTTTCCGCCAATGTTTCCGGTATCGATGCACAGTTTATATGCACTAGAGGTTGCTGACGACGGGCTGATAATTGGTGCAGGGTACGGGCTACTAACTCTTTTCCCGTGCCGGTCTTTCCCAATATCAACACGCTGTAATCCGAGCCCGCAACCAATTGAATATCACTTTTTAGTGCAAGCATGACAGGGCTGTTGCCAATGAGTTCGCCACCGTCTCTAGTGAGGGCTTCATGGGTCAACTCCTGTACTAATTCCTGTGCCTGCTGGGCGCGTTGCTCTAACGCTTTAAGCTGTATTGCGGTTTTCAGAGTTGCCGCAGACAGGGCAGTGATCAACTGCAAGGTGCGCTCAGGAATATCGCTAAATGCATTGGGTTGAAGGCTATCGAGGGTCACAACACCCATCAGTTGATTATCACTGTACAGGGGTAACCCCATACAAGAATGCACAGGTAGATCGCCTTCTTTAGCAAGCAGTAAACCATCATAGGGGTCGGGTAGGGTTGAATCAGATGGAAAACGCACTGGATGTTTCCCTGAGCAGATTTGCGCAAGGCGAGGATGATCATCCAGCTTAAAGCGTCGTCCTAATGTGTCTGGCGCCAGCCCTTGAATCGCCAGCGGTTTTAATTGCTCAGTCTGAAAAGCCAGTAATACAACAGCGTCACAGTTGATCGCCTTTCGAATAGACGACAACAGTCGGTCAAAACGGTCTTCATTGTTAATACTGTTGGCTAAATCCAGCGCAACTTCTAGCAAAAGTGTTGAGTTCATTTCGAGCATGTCATCTCAGCGGTTAGTTTCCTGCACCATTTACTTTGTGGTTATTTTATGGCTCTAGGTTGGGTACATAATGCCACAAAAAAAATTAAAGTCATAACACACCATATGAGTCATATTGACTCTATTTTTTGTGAGTCATTATGACTCTTTTGTTTGAGTTATTTTTATAACCATTTGATTTTAATCTATTTTATTCGTTGGCATTAAAGATGCAGTACCTTAGTTATCAACGAGAAAATAACTCGTTTACACACTTAATCCCAGTGACTGGAGGTAATTATGGCTAGTATGGCACGCAAAGAAAGCACAAATCGCAACCACGCCCTATTCAACGTAGCTAACTCGACGCTGGGGATCTCGTTGGGATTATTAGTGCTTAGCATAGCGATTAGTTATCCCCTGGCTGATTTGTTTTCCTTAGGCCAGCAGGTTGCCAGCCATGTGGTGATCATTGTCAGCGCCAGTGTGCTTAAAGTGGCCTATGTGGCTAGGTGCATTGCACTGTACGAACAGCACAAGCAGGTGTGTTAATTCATGGCTAAATTGATAATCAGCCCTGGACAGGTGCAAGATCCACTTGCCGTTCAACCTGTGATGAAAAGCGCCTCTAAGCGGGTCCTTTTTTCTTTGGCGTTTCGGATTTTTTTCTTACTTGGCGCCGCTTGGGCCTTTTTGGCTGTTGGAATTTGGACCCTGTGGTTTAGCGGCCAATGGACGGAGAATTGGGTATTTCCGCCCACACTTTGGCACGCCCATGAAATGATATTCGGTTTTGCGGCTCTGATTGCGAGCGGATTTTTACTGACCGCAGTGCAGACGTGGACCGGCTTACGCAGTGCCCATGGTGGGTTTTTAATCGCGTTAACGCTACTTTGGTTAATCGCCAGAGTGAGTTTGCTTATTAATGCGGGACCTTGGAGCCTAGCGGTTTTTTGTGTGGCCCAGTTTGGCTGGTGGCTTGGGGTGATTGCTTGCTTCAGTTACTTAATTATTAAGGCAAAAAATCAAGCCAATCGGGTGCAGATCCTACTCCTGAGCGCCATGTTTATGTGCAATACACTTTTTGTTTTTTTACTCATTAAGCAGGAATTTGCAGCCGCATCGTACATGGGGCAAAGCGCGATTGTGTTGTTCTGTGTGCTGATCACGCTGATTGGGGGCAGAGTGATCCCGTTTTTTACCGCCCGCGCTCTTGGGCAAAAACAGTACAAAAACCCGCTACTGGATAACGTGCTTTTCTGGGGGTCACTGTTTGCAAGCGTGGTGTTTGGCGCACAATTTTACTTTGCCTTTACCCAACAAGCCGCAGGCATATTAATACTGCTGAGTATTGCTCATCTGTGGCGTCTTAGGCAGTGGTACCACAAAGGCATTTGGCAGGAGTCCTTGTTATGGTCTTTGCATTTGTCCTATCTCGCCATGGCGCTGGGATTACTGCTTGCTGGACTGAGTTTATTAACGCCGCTGTTAGCCCTAAAAGATGCCCTGCATCTTATCAGCATCAGTGCGGTATCTGGGATGATCCTAAGCATGATGTCCCGAGTCTCATTGGGGCATACCGGCCGTGCCTTAAAAATCAACGTTAGCCTAAACGGCGCGTTCGCTTTGTTGTTAGTGGCGGGTTTGATACGGGCACTTTCTGGGTTAACTGAACATGTTCTTTTCTATTGGCAGTTGAGCGCCTGCTTTTGGCTAGCAGCGTTTAGCTTGTTCTTGTGGCACTACCTGCCCATTCTCACTCGGGCTCGTATTGACGCTAAGCCCGATTAATTTTGTCGATAAACAATCGATACTTTCACCATCACCTATTAAGAGGTTTTTTATGTTATCAGCTCAAACTATTGCCACTGTGAAAAGCACTATTCCGTTATTGGAATCAGCAGGTGTGGCGATCACCGACCATTTCTATCAGCGCATGTTTCGCCTGAATCCAGAGCTTAAAAACATATTTAATATGGCCAATCAAACCAATGGTCGTCAGCAGTTTGCACTTTTTAGCGCGATCGCGGCTTACGCTAAAAATATCGACAACTTGGGGGCATTAAATGAAGTCGTGGAGCGAGTCGCCCATAAACACACCAGCTTTTTTATTCAGCCAGAACACTACGATATTGTTGGCCATCATCTAATTGAGACGCTTCGTGAATTAGCGCCCGATGCATTCACTCCTGACGTGGAACAAGCTTGGACCGAAGCCTATGGCGCCTTGGCGAACATATTTATCAATCGTGAAGGGGATTTATATAATCAAACTGAACAGGCTGAGGGAGGATGGTTGGGGCCACGACAGTTTAAAGTTCTGAGTAAAACGCCTGAGTCCTCTTTGGTGACCAGTTTTGTGTTGGCGCCAGTGGACGGTGAACCAGTAGTGACTTATAAACCGGGTCAGTACTTAGGTATTAAGGTGCATCCTAAACACTGTGAGTATGTGGAAATGCGCCAATATTCGCTGTCAGACAAACCTAATTCTGCGACCTACCGTATCAGTGTAAAACGTGAACAGGGTGACGTACACGGCCTAGTATCGAACTATTTACATGAGTCGGTTGAGCAAGGAGATGTGGTAGATGTTTTACCGCCTGCTGGAGATTTCTTTTTACAACATCGCCATTTACCCACGGTACTCATTTCTGCCGGAGTGGGCTTAACCCCTATGATGTCGATGCTTGAAGCGGTAGTGGATAGCCACCCTCAAACGCCTATCCATTTTTTACATGCGTGTGAAAATGCCCAGCAACATTCCTTTACTCAGCGCGTTGCTGACCTGGAAAAAAGCACTCCTGAGCTTAGCGCATATAGTTGGTATGCAAGCCAAGCTCCTGAGCAAGATAATGTGTTTAGCGGATTAATGTCATTGGCTCCATTGGCGCAGAAACTGCCTGTAAACAGTGGTAATTTCTATATCTGTGGGCCGACTGGTTTCATGAAGTTTATCAAACACCAGCTACTGGATTTAGGCGTGAAAGACGCGCAAATTCACTATGAAGTGTTTGGCCCCCATAGCGATTTATAGCAGTACGGGGATAAAGTCTCGAACTCGATCGCCAGCTCATTCACGCTGGCGATCCCAGCGTTATTAAAATTTTATTTCTAGGCGCTGATGAGGCGCTGCGCCTAATTCAAGACTGCGTGGGCTGGGCAGTGAGTCGCCTACCGCTAGGCTATATCGACCTTGTGGCCATACAGTTTCACCTGCGTTATTGACTTGGTACAGATCCTTTCCCTGAATTGTTAACTCAACCCAGCGTGTCTCTTTCGGGGCAAGATGGATGCGCTTAAACGATTTAAGGCTGCTAATTGCCTCGTTGTTCATCCGCGCTATTGGTGACAGGTAAGCTTGAATGACAGTTTCACCAGCGAAGTATCCTCTGTTCTCTACTTCAACACTCAAGGTCAAGGCTTCGCCTTCAATCGGTTTGCCTTGAGAAACAGTGAGATCATTGAAGCTAAATTCAGTATATGATCGACCAAAACCGAAGGGATACAAGGGCGCTTTTTCGAGGAATTTATAGGTTCTGCCTGTCATCGCGTAATCATCAAAAGGCGGCAGATCATCAATCGATTTTACAAAGGTCAGGGGTAAATGGCCTGACGGATTGGTATCACCAAATAGCACATCTGCTACAGCATTACCGCCTTGCTCCCCCGGGTACCATATCCACAGTATGGCATCAGCCAGGGGCTCTAAATCGCTGATATCAACCGGACTACCAGCGGCAACAACCAGTATCAACGGGCCTTTTTTATGGGCTGCCAACTGCTTTACATAATCCACTTGGTTTTGTGGCAAGGTGATTGCGACCCGATCCCCTCTGTCAGCGGAGGCAATAGCATCGACCTCTTCGCCTTCCATATCGGCAGACACACCGACCACAGCAATAACCGCATCTGCGGTTTTGGCGACTTGCGGCGCCCAATTTAGCGGGTTGATATTGTTATGAAACGGCAGTGCGCCGCTGCGATAATTTAAAGAAGAGCCCAAGGACACTTTACCGGCAATACCTTCCAGAACACTGACTAAACTGTCAGATATACCATAGTAGTTACCAATCAACATGTCTGATGAGGCCGCAAATGGGCCGGTTACATAAGGCACTTTGATGTCTTTTGAAAGCGGCAATACGTGATTATCATTTTTAAGCAGCACAATTGATTTACGTGCGACGTCACGAGACAGATTAATATGCTCAGGGCTATGAATGACGTCAGGGGTAACTTCGTTGTAAGGATTAAGCCCTGCAGGGTCAAAGAAGCCTAACTGAAAGCGGATCATCAGTAATTGAGTCAGGCGCTGGTCAATCAGTTCCAAGGGAACTAAATTTTGCTCAAGTGCAGCTTTTAGGAAATGCTCATAGGTAGAGCCACAATTAAGGTTAACGCCAGATTGTAATGCTAGCGCGGCAGATTCAGGCCCGCTTTTTGTGACCTTATGCCCAGCTTGAAAATCGTTTAGGGCGCCGCAGTCAGACACTATATAGCCGTGAAATCCCCATTGCTTTTTTAGAATGCCATCCAATAATTGGGCACTGGCGCAGGCGGGTTCGCCGTTAACAGCGTTATATGCACACATCACCCCAGCTACCTTTGCTTGGGTAACGAGAGCTTCAAAGGCAGGTAAATAGGTCTCGTATAAATCTTTTTGGCTGGGTTCTACATCAAAATGATGACGCAAGGATTCAGGCCCCGAATGCACCGCGAAATGCTTGGCCACCCCGGCAGATTTCAAATATTTCGGATCATCACCTTGCAGACCTTTTACAAACGCCGTACCCATCTGTGCGGTCAAGAAGGGATCTTCTCCATAGGTTTCTTGTCCGCGCCCCCAGCGGGGGTCGCGAAAAATATTGACGTTAGGGGTCCAGAAGGTCAGCCCGGCATATTGACCTTGATTACCGATAGACTGGGCGATGGCATATTTGGCCCGCGCTTCATCTGAGATAGCACTTGCTACCTGATGTGCTAGGTCTGGATCGAAAGTGGCAGCTAGGCCAATCGCCTGAGGGAAAATCGTCGCTTTGCCGTTACGGGCGATACCGTGCAGCGCTTCGTTCCACCAATTGTATTGGGGCACATTAAGCCGTGCAATGGCCGGCGTGGCGTGTGACAACTGAGCGATTTTTTCGTCCACTGTCATGGCATTAACTAAGAGGTTAGCCCGCTGTGCAAAACTGATGTCAGGGTCAAACCACACCTGTTGCGCTGTATTTTTATCGGTGGCATTGGTTAATTGGCTTATTAAAAAAAGTGCTAACACAGTCAGTTTTTTGAGCATCAAATATTCCTTCTCACTATTTTCGAAAGCGTTATTTAATCCATTTAAGAGTGTGCTGGATAAATTGCCTTTGAATGTAAATTTGGTTAAAGTATATTGTATACTGTTAACAAAATGACAATCAATAGTGAAGATGAATACATTCGAAGTGCCGGTATGGAGCCTCAAGACGTGCAATAGAGAGGAAGTTATTGCAACAGATTACAAGATAGAGCGGAGAAAATTTTTTATGACTAAGCTGATACAGAAAAAATTTTGGCGTAATCACTGGTTAATGCTTGCTGTGAGCGTCGTGATGCCTATTCAGTCTTACGCCAGCCAGCAACAGGAAACGTCCCCGCCCAACATTCTATTTATTTTATCAGACGATGCGGGGTATGCGGATTTTGGCTTTCAGGGCAGCGACGTAATGCGTACCCCAAACCTAGATAAATTGGCATCACAAGGCACGGTATTTACACAAGCATATGTAAGTGCGGCGGTGTGTGGCCCATCAAGGGCTGGAATATTAACCGGTAAATATCAGCAGCGCTTTGGCTATGAAGAAAATAACGTTCCTGGGTATATGAGTCAGTCAGGTTTAACGGGTGACGATATGGGCTTACCTCTTGATCAGAAAACCATGGCGGATTATTTGCGCGAGCGTGGCTACAAAACAGCCTTAATCGGTAAATGGCATCAGGGCAATGCAGACAGGTTTCATCCAACCAAACGCGGGTTCGATGAGTTTTATGGCTTTCGTGGCGGTGCGCGAAGTTACTTCGGTTTCGGTGCTCAAAATCCCGTTTCTTACCCAGAGGATAAGTTGGAGCGTGGCTTTGCTCACTTTCAAGAATCTAAGCGTTATCTAACGGAAGCGCTGGCGACTGAAACCGTCGAATTTATTAAACGAAATCAAAAACATCCGTTTTTCGTCTTTTTGTCATTTAATGCTGTGCACACCCCTATGGAAGCCAAACCTGCAGACTTAGCTCAGTTCTCCAACCTTAAGGGTAAGCGACAACAACTGGCTGCTATGACGCTATCCATGGACCGGGAAATAGGCAAGGTATTAAATACGCTTGATGAGTTGGGGCTGAGCGACAACACCTTAGTGGTATTTACCAATGATAATGGCGGGCCATCGGATACCAACGCATCTAATAATGGGCCTTTGAGTGGCACTAAAGCGAATCATCTGGAAGGCGGGATCCGCGTGCCTTTTATTATGCGCTGGCCGGCGGGGAAGGTGTCTCAAGGGGAATACCCTAATCCTATTAGTACCTTAGATTTATTGCCCACTTTCTTTAGCGCTGCTGGTGGGAATGAACAGCAATTAGCGGCAATCGATGGAGTGGATTTATTGCCATTCATTAAACAGGAAAATAACAGCCCACCTCATTCACGCCTGTATTGGAAAAAAGAAAACAGAGCGGCGATAAGAGACGGTAATTGGAAATTACTGCGCTTTCCTGATCGCCCAGCAGAGCTTTACGACCTGAGCAAGGATATTTCAGAGATGCACGATCTTGCTGATATGTACCCTGAGCGGGTAGCCCAGCTATATGAGCGTCTTTTTAAGTGGGAACTAACCCTTGAACGTCCATTATGGCAACTCAAACGACAATATGAGGGAGACGCTATGATGCGCATGGACAATTACCGAATCACTAGCAATCAGGAGATGAAGCAAAAATGAAATTCAGTGCATTAATTCTCGCAGCAAAGTGCTTATGTTTAAGCACTTTGTTAGCAACCAGCGTGGCATATGCTGGCCAAACTAAAGCAGACTCCAGACCAAATATAATAGTGATATTGGCTGATGATTTAGGCTATGGCGATTTAGGGTTTACCGGCTCACGTGAAATCAAAACGCCTAATATTGATGCCTTGGCACACAAGGGTGTGGTGTTCAGTAATGCTTACGTGACTCATCCCTATTGCGGGCCGTCCCGAGCAGGTTTGTTAACAGGACGTTATCAAGCGCGCTTTGGCATGGAAATTAACGCCGCACATTCTCCAGATGATCCCTTCATGGGCTTGCCAGTTGACGAACCCACGTTTGCGAAACGAATGCAAAAAGCGGGTTATAAAACGGCCGTAATAGGCAAATGGCATATGGGCTCGCATCCTAATTTCCATCCAAATAACCGAGGCTTTGATTATTTTTATGGCTTCCTCGGTGGTGGGCATGACTATTTCCCTGAGTCGGTGAAAGTGAGTAATGAAGAATACAGTATTCCCTTGTCGCGAAATGGTAAACCCGCCCAATTAAACGAGTACTTAACAACGGCTATCAGTAAAGAAGCAGCCGAGTTTGCTATGACGACATCCCAGCCGTTTATGATGTATGTAGCTTATAATGCGCCCCACCAGCCCTTAGAGGCAACACAAAAAGACTTAGCAAAATATCAACATATCGAGGATATCAATCGTAGGACCTATGCCGCCATGGTTGACTCTATGGATCAAGGTATAGGTAGGTTAGTTAACGGCCTAAAGCAAAGTGGTAAGTTTGAAAATACGCTGATTTTCTTTTTATCCGACAATGGCGGTGTGTATCCTGAATCTTGGATGCCAAACTCGAACTGGGCCAGCAACAAACCCTTTAGACGCGGTAAAGTCAGTTTAACTGAAGGAGGGGTGCATGTGCCCTTTATTGCCCACTGGCCGGCCGGTTTTGGCAACAAGGGTCAGTTCGATGGCCTAGTATCATCCCTTGATATCGCCGCGACATCCCTTGGTTTAGCTGGAGCGGATGTACATGATGCCAAATTAGATGGGGTAAACTTACTGCCTTACATTCGAGGAGAAAACCTCCAATCACCGCATCTTGCCTTGTTTTGGCGCTTAGAAGAGGCCAGCGACTTATGGGCGGTTCGTACCCCTGATTTTAAATATCTAAATCAACCGCTGCCCGGTGTGGGTAAAAGCTTTTTTGACATGCAAGCTGACCCTTACGAGGCGACTAACCTAAACGGCAAAATGCCCGAGCAACAAGCCAAACTTGCCGCACTGTGGAACGATTGGAACAAGGAAAATAAAGAAAATATTCTATTGCAAAACGAGCCCTATAAAGTCCGCCGTGCAGCATTTTATCAACAGCTTTACCAGGCCCAATTAGAAAAAGCGTTAGGGCGTAAAAGTCAAATTATAGAGTAGTGCTCACAGGGGGCAAACACTTCCTAGCACATCCTGTCTAGCGGGTGACGCACAGACCTGAGCTATGCCCGTTTATTAAAACCAACAGACCCGACAAATAATTTAACAGGTCATACATTCTGTATAACGTTCCATCATCACGGTTTGGAAATCCACCTCGGTATGGCATACTCTCGCGCTCACTGATTTTTGTTGTTTTACCGGCAGTACCTTGTGTTATCAGCTGCCCTGGCACACCCATGTTTTACCCTAATTAGGACTAACTATGCCCACCCTTAAACGTCTCGATCAACTACTGAGTAATTTAGGTTATTGCAGCCGCAAAGAAGCCCGTTACTTCCTCAAAGACAAACGGGTACGTGTGGCAGGCGAGATTACAAAAAGTGCTTCGCTAAAAGTCGATCCTGCTAATGTTTTAGTCGACGGTGCACCGTTAGATATGCCAGACGGGATCTTGGTAATGCTTAATAAACCCGAAGGTTATGTTTGCAGTCATGATAACAACGAAGGCAGCCGCATTTATGATCTACTACCGAGTCGCTGGGAGGCGCGCAATCCCAAGGTTGTGAGTGTAGGTCGTCTAGATAAAGATACCACAGGGCTTATATTAGTCACCGACGACACCAAGTTAGTGCATCAGCTCACATCGCCTAAAAATCACGTGGATAAGTTATACGTGGTCAGTGTGGATAGACCGCTGGAGGAAAATATTGTCAATGAATTTGCTAAAGGTGTCATGTTAGGTGACGGAGAAGAGCAATGTTTACCGGCAAAGATAGAAATAATCGGCGAAAACATGGCTAACGTCACGCTAAATGAAGGAAAGTACCATCAAGTTAGACGCATGTTTGCCGCGTGCGGATATTACGTTGATACCCTGCATAGAGAAGAGTTTGGTGCCTATTGTCTGGGTGACTTGGCAGAAGGTGAATGGCGCAATTTAATCCCTTAGTGCACAGGAATGTTATCCATATGGGAATACATGGATAACATTCGGGTAATAATCATTGCATCGGGGCTGGGCACGATTAAAAACTATTTTTAACTTGTAGGCGCCACTCCCAACTGTCGACAAATGCTGAACTGAGCAAAGGTTTTGCGATATCAATATGAATAACATTACGGTGGCTTGAACGACTGGCGTAAATACGCGCACCTATGCCGACACTTGATAATATTGAGTCAGATTCATTCAGCATGGCTGCTTGTCCGCCCCACGCTCGGCCTACATCGGCAAAAGCGACCATACCCACATCGAATAACTTGTATAGATTGTATTTGGGGTATACGCGTATTTCTGCATTGAGCAATGCACTATGCTCGCCGTGTTGATATTGCAAAGGATAACCCCGGGCACCGGTGTCGCCCCCTATGACCACAGGTTGATCGCGAAACTGCTGGGCAGACGTCACCAGACTTTGTTTGCTATACAATGACCACGTATCGTCTATGCGGTAAAAATGTTCTGCGCTCGCTGCCAGTTTCAACTGATTATGCTGGTCGCCATCAAAAACACTTTGGCCTTGAACTGACAGTAACAGCAAATAATTTTGCCACTGATAGCCTTTATCGCTGCTAAAGTCTAAATGAAACAGGCGGGAATCGGTTTGATTGGTGTTCATATCAACCCCAACACGCACACTGTGATGCCAGCCTAAGTTAAGATCCTCATTTTGCTCAATCAGGTAGACATTCGACATCACTTTGAATTCGGCTTGCCGGTATTCCAACCCTAACCAAGGATATAGGTAATCCCTATCTTCGGGTAAAAACAGCGGATCTGAAGCTGCCCGCTCAAACTCGGGTAAGGTAAACTGGGTGGAATCCTGAGTGATCCCCGCAGTTAACCGCAGCACGTCGCCGTAATGGCCGCTTTGTTGGTCATTGTGCAGCAACCAACCGTAGGTTAATTGCTTGAAATCATGATCTAGGGCAAATCGGTTGCGGGTTCCGCCATTTTGGTAAAGGCGTTCGATGCGCTGATCGCTCTCGTAATGCACATTGAACATATGCTGGGTTGAACTTTGGTAAAATGGATCATCCAGTATCAGTTGAACCAACTGGCCGTCGTCATTATCCATCAAGCGGGTGGATATAGTGGCATGGGATAAATAAGGCACAGGAGATCTGAAATCAACTTGATAACCTGAACGCTGGTCATCTGTTTTATAGCGCACTGTGGTGCGTATTCCTGTGCCCAATAGGTTGTCTTCCTCAAAGCCTAGCGCGAGCTTGTTTTCTCCGCCCTTGCGGCCAAAACTAAAAGTGGGCAGTAAAGACCAGTTATCCCAAGTCGTTACCTTGACGTGATAATTGCCATCACAATCTGGTTCGGCGGTTACCTTGGCATCCCGTAAATAACTTTCACTGCGCAGAATGCGTTCTGCTTCGGCTAATTCGTATTCGGTAATTTTCTGTCCTGGTGCAAAGGGCAGCAAGCGTTTTACCACGCTTTCTCGGGTGTCATAGTGCATCCAATTGGCAAAGCGGTGTATGGCCATCGTGTCTTGAGCACGGGTATCAAAAATTGCTTGGGTATCAATGCTGATCGTACTGGCGATGAGTTCCGGCGTTTTAAGCTGCTTCTGTGCATCATTTTCATTGGCGGTAAACGCTGGGCAATCGGCTAGGATCACTGAGGCTGCATGTACCAATGTACCAGGGAATAGTGCGATAACGCCCGTAAGGGTTAGATAAGCGTGTTTATTCACCATTGGGTACACCTAATTATATTCGTTACGACGGCCATAAATACCCTGTCAACTTGACTGTTGCATTTTTGTTAAAAGCAGCATGCGCGCAGATTATTAAGGTTTACTTAATGAATGGTTTTCATTGCTAAAGAATGTTGACGGGTTGAGCCTAGGCGAAGTATCAAAGGGTAAATGGCGTACGTGTTAGGGGTAAAGCACAAACCAGAATGTCTTGTTCGCACTCTTGGGGTTGTCTGGTTAGGATTCTAGACTGTGGACTAATATTGCTTGGCAGTTCAAAGGTGCCTGTTGTTAATAGGTATAAGGGTCAAAAGCAGCGTCAAGGCTGCTTTTGACTTGTATGGTTCAGGCTTCTAGTGTGTTAGCCCGCTGAGCAAAGTGGCGAGTTACTGCACAGCGGTATGCATCAGCTAACCCTAGGTACGCAGGGCCAAAAGCGGCGAGGCCTTTTTCGCCAGTGAATTCTTTGGGAGCAGGTAAAATGACTACGGCTATATTCATTCCTATTTTATGATTGGGGTTAGTGATAGGCACATTTTCATCAAGATCGAGACAACAAATCAGGTCCGGAATTGTGACGTCAATCTCGCCATTGATGCGCGCCAATAAATTTTCATTTTTAACTTCAATAGCATAAGTTGAGCCGCTGTACTGTCCTTCTCCTTGTATGTCTATTGTTCCTAGTGTAAAGCCATTTTCAGTCGTAAAATCAAAATGATTAACCTGACCGCGAAAAGCGACGTAGCCGTTACCACTGTGGGCGATGGCGTCGGCGATATCGCGCTTTTCGGCAACGGCTAAGCGATAAGTTTGACCGATTTTCAACGCCTTGCTGATCGTGCCAGGAATGACTGCACCTTTAAGTTGCTCTACCGGTAATGCGTGATCAATGGCGGCGATGTCATTTCGACTAACCATCGCAAGCGCGCGCACTACACGTTCGGCGCGTAAATCATCGACCACATTTTCGCACACAAAACATTCACCAAATTCATTGGCGGCCACTATGGGGGCTGCGGGCAAACCGTTAAAATAATAGGTTGAATGAGTGATTTCCGGTACGGCGCGTCCGGCAGGGTCCGCATCGATAATAAAGCCTCCGCTCATTGCGGCAAGATAGAACGAAATAGCGGTGTTTGCGCCGCCGAGTTCACAGCATATGGTGCCGTAATAGTCATCCCCTGTGAGTGCTTTAAGGCGTTCGTAAGCCGCTAGCATAGGAACTGTGTTCGTTCTGGGCAGGGCTGAGTATTCTTGTTCTTCGCTTGCTGAAATGGGGGTTAATGCACCTAACATATAAGGGGTGCATAGTTTTTGTCCGGCTGGTACCTCTGCTAAATCGACTAAAGTAAAGGTTTTACCTGCGGCAATGGCTGCATCTATATAACCAAAACCTTCACTGAGTTCACCGCCGCCACCTGTACCAAGAATGGCGCAGCCATATAAAATATCGGATATATCTTCACGCGTTAACTCTTTCATCGTTTTTACCTTGTTTTATCCCAACTGCTGGTCGAACAGTGAGCGGATACTGCGTTTAATTCGTCGTTGAAATGTTAACCACAACGCAAAATTTATTTACGGACGAATACTTCGTTATGACGAACAAACGTTTGAATTTTGGCTAAACACAAAATGTTATTTCGCCACTTCAGGGCGCTTGCGGCGAATTTTGCTACGCGATAGTAAGTAATAAACTGGCAGGGTAACGAGCATGGCATCGAAGACTTCTATGGTCGTGATCGTTAACCAGCCATGATTTGACAAAAAAGACGTGCATATGCCAATTAACCAAGCAATGAGCGCACGATAATTGATATTTTGATCCCGTTGCAAACTGGCCAGTTGGTACTTACGTGATTGCCTGATCAAGAAAAAATCAACGACGTAAATAGCGGCCACCGGGGTAAAGATAATCGACAAGCCAAACAAGAAATTCGTAAAGTTGTCCAATACATTGAACGAAGCCACTACTGTGCCCAATATCCCAGCGACGATGATCCATTGCCATTCTTTAAATTTGGGAAAGACAGCCATTAACCCTAAACCACAGCTGTACAAGTTAATGACGTTTGTCACGCAACTCGATACCAGCAATAAAAAAAAGGCCATCCCGCCAAGCCCGAGTACTAACATGACGGAAAGAATGTCGCTATTTGCCACCACAATCCCAGCAAATGCTGACACCACATAGACAAAAGAATTGATGAGCAAAAATGGTAAAAATGATGCATAAACGGTATCGATGGGTTTAGCGGCATAACGGCTAAAATCGGGCATTAATACTACGCTGACAATAAAACTGCCCACCACGGCAGACACACCTTCACCGAAGGTCAAAGATATTGTCTGCGGCGTAATCGCCGTAATTTCATGGCTGTTGGCGTAACCAATACTTTGCACCAATAAGTAGACAATGATGGCAAACAATATGGGTACCAGTAAGTTGGTAATACGCTCAATAACCTTAAACCCCCATATGGTGACGGCGGTTATGAGTACACCAAATAATACCTCTAGCAGCCAAGTGTCAGGTGTGCCGCCAGCGTATTTAAGTAAAAATTGTTGGCTGACCTGGCTGAATAAATCCACGTTAACCCCATACCATCCGAGTAACGAAACCACGAAAGCGAGATTAATAAAGTTGGCGCCTGTGGTACCAAAGACGAATTTGATCGTCATGCAAGAAGAAAAGCGGTTATGCATGCCGACTAAACCGGTAACCGTGCCGAGCATTGCCAAGGCAAAGCCACCCAGTAGAAAGGCAAAAATACTTTTTTCTAACCCTAGGGATCCACCCAACTGAATGCCAGTGATAAGCCCAGGAACCGCGAAAGCCAGTCCGCCATTGATCATGCCGATGCCAATCCCGTTGACGGTTTCACTTTGCGGAACAGGGCTAGTGGCGTAGTCATCAAACGCAGAGTTTGGCAAGGGAGCGTGTTTATCTGTCATTTATTACTGCCTATGTAAAAGAGAGCCCCAAAAAGGGGCTGCAAAGGTGTATCGCTTATTTCAGGGTGACTATATATGCAGGACTAGAAGCGATATGACGCTTCAATACCGTAGGTGCGCGGTTTGTTTGGTTGGCGTGCATATTCGGTGACCCCATCGTCTAATAAGAATATATCTTCAATGGTGCGTTCATCAGTAAGATTTTTGACAAATAATTGCAAGGTCCATTCCTCTGATTTAATACCGATCCCAGCGTTAATGAAGCGATATTGCGAAGAACGTATCTGCGGGGCAGAAATATCAAACGATTTAGGACCGTCAACTTGCAGTGATGCTCTTGAGGTGAGTGTCCAAGTATCGTTTAACTCATGATGATGGGTTGCTGACAAGGTAAGGTTGTACTCTGGTACCCAGAACATGGTTTCGCCAACTAAAGAGGGATCGCGTGCAAATTTCTTGATGTCAGAATCAATGTAACCGGCACTAAAGCGGATATCCAAATTATCTGTCGCGGCCACAGCTACCTCCAGTTCCGCTCCCTTGGTGTCAACTTCATCAATGGCTAGGTTTTCTAAGGTAAAGGTTCTGACATTGAATTTAGTCATCTGGGCATCGTCTTGGGCAATGGAAAAAACCGCGCCGTTTAACGTGACTGAATTGTCGAATAAGGTGGTTTTAAAGCCCGCTTCAATACTATCAGAGACTTCCTTATTGAATGTTCGACTGATGCCTTCTGCTGGCTCGTTAAAACCGCCGCTTCTAAACCCTTTTGAGTAACTCGAATACAGCAATACATTGGGCGTGGCTTGATAAGCTAGGGTGACTTTAGGTTGGGATTGGGAAAAGGTTTTTTTGGCAAAGGTGTCATCTGCAAAATTAGGATCAAACGATTCACGCTTGTCATGATCGAAGCGCAGGGCGCCGGTCAGTTCCAGTTTTTCAGTGATGTCATAGTTAACTTGCCCTGATACCGCCCAAGCCTTGCTACTGTTGTTATCGGCGATCACAAGATAGATATCGTCGTCACTAAAATCACTGCGAGTGCGCGGTGTATCGCCCGCAAAGTCGTCTAGAAAACTGACCACGCTGTCCCGCTGGCGGTCTTGATAAAACAACGAAACCGCCCAACGCAAGGGTTGTTCGCTTTGGGATGTAAAGCGGCTTTCAACGGTGAATGATTCAACGTCTAATTCACCAGCGGTTCCAAAGGGCGCTCGAAAAAAATCATCGGTATCGATAAATGTTGCATCGGCCGAATAATCGCCGTCATAGAAATGCTCATTCTCAGATTTGCTATAGGCAGTAATAAAATCGAATGTGCCTAAGTCATAATCCTGACTGAGTTTGGCGCTGATCTCGTAAACATCTCGCTCATCGCGATTTTTAATGTTTTGTGAAGTCTGAATTGAAAAGTCTTCAATGCTGTCTTCCGTTACGCCTTGATAGTAAGCAAAACCAGCAGTGCTGGTGGTATAACGGCCCTTAATATTTAGGCTAGTGTCGTCGAATAAATCAAATTGCAACTGACCAAATATTGAGTCTTCGTCCAGTGCGTCAGCTTCATCATTTAAAAAGGTGTTATCGATAAGGCCGTCGCTGCTTTTACTGTACCCGCCGACTCTAAAATAGGCGGTGTCTTCTTCATTTAAGGAACCTGATAGCACGCCACTGAGGTGATAAGCATTGCCGTTGCTATAAGACCCTTTCACGCTGCCTTCGAATTCTTCGATAGGCTGTTTAGTGGTAATCAAAACGGCGCCGCCCACAGCTCCGCGACCATATAACGCACCTTGGGCGCCGCGCATGACTTCTATACGTTCAACATCCACTAGATCTTGATTGATAAACTCCAGATCTGATGCCGTTACGCCGTCTACCACAAACGCAAGTGGTGGATCGCCCACTTGGGGCGTGATCAATCCACGAATGGAGATACGTGCGAGCCCAGGGCGAAAATTATCGAGCTGGGTTAAGTTTGGCGTAAGGGCAGCAACATCTTGAAAGTTGCTAATACGAGCACTTTCAATCATGTCTGAGGAAAATGCGGTGACCGAGTCAGGAACAGATTGAATTGACTCTGTTCGCCCACGGGCTGAGATAGAGATGATTTCGATGTCTTTGCTGTTGGCTTGCCCTGTCTTTGTACTGGGCTCATCCTCCTGAGCATGAACCACAGGAATAAGGGATAGACTAACGCAAAGCGCGAGGGTAGATTTAGCAAATAACTTTATTTTGTTGTGCATGATACGCCTCAATGGGAGTTTGTTTGTATGATGAACAGTTCCAACCCTGTTCATATTTTGTGTCATTTAAGTCTCCATATATTTGGCAAAATAATATTTTGTTATCGCTTTGAGCGACATACATAATTTATTGAACCTCAAGCCGAGTCAGTCATTTATTGTGCGAATTTACTGCATCATAATGACTTCGCGGTGAAGCAATTAGGTAGAAATATGAAAAAGACCATTAAGATTGATAACTACAATAGAAAAATCTTAGCCACGTTGCACCTGCAAGCTGACTTAACCAATATCGAATTGGCTGAAAAAGTAAACTTATCATCTAGCGCCTGTTTCCAAAGGGTTAAAGCACTAAAGGAAGCCGGTTATTTCAGAGCATCCCATGCTGATGTCAATTTGGATCAGCTTTGCGAGCACGTACTTGCTTATATTGAATTTACCTTTGATGACAATACAGCGGCCATGCGAAGAAGGTTTGCTGGGGTGATCAAAGATATGCCGCATATCATGGACTGCATGCAGCTTAGCGGTGACGTGGATTACATCTCGTTAAGTTGTTTTCCAGATATTAAAGCATTGAATGCTGCCTGCACGGCGCTAAGCGATAACCCAGCGTTATCGATTAAGCACATTAAAACCCGCATTGTATTAGACAGAGCCAAATGGTTTCTGGGTTACCCCTTGGCTCATCTTAAGTGGATTGACGATAGTTCAGCGCCCTAGGGACGAGCAATTTGCGCAATCAGTAATGCGGATATTTCCCCCGCGACTTGAAGGGTTGTTGCTTGCGCATCTTTGGCGTTTTCTGTGCTGTTGGTAAATGGTGCAACTTCCATCATGTCTGCTCCGGTCACCGAAAAATGTTCACCGAGTATACGAATAATATCTAACGCCACTTGTGGGTGTAAGCCGCCTGCTTCCGGTGTACCGGTAGCCGCAGCGTATTGTTCGTCTATGGCATCAATATCAAAACTGACATACAACTCATCTACCTGATGGGCGGTCAGTTGCGTGATAATTGCTTGTGTTATGACCTCAACACCTTGGGTTTGGATCTCATCTGCCCAGTGCTGGGTAATACCAAACGTGTCTTGCCAGTAGGCTTTGGGTTTGCCGCTAGAGCGGATACCCAATTGCACCAATAAGCTTGGGTCAACTAGATCTTGCAAAATATGAGTACACCAAGAGCCAAAGCATAAATCAATGCCTAAGCGTTCGGTGAGCAAATCAGTGTGGGCGTCAAAATGAATGACTGCTGCCCGCTTACCTTGAACTTTTTTGGCTTGTAAATATGCCTTAACCAAAGGATAACTAACGGAGTGATCGCCACCAATGGCGAAAACTCCTTTTTGCGGGAAACTAGCGTAGATCATACTCGCCACATCTTGGGTGATGGATAAGGGCGAAACTGGGTACTGGCGACTATCCTGACCATTTGGGGTTTTGCCACTTTGGGTTTGATACAGTGCCCGATTGCAATTCTCGATAGTGGCCTGATTCAAGTATTTGTCGTGCAACAAGTGCGGAATGACCCGCACGTCACCAAGGTCAAAGTAGCCGCTATCAGGAAAATGTTCTTTAAGGGTACTGCGCACAAATAAGGGCCCCCAGTTTGCGCCGCGCAATATACCACCTCCACAATCTGACGCGATGCCGAGCAATAAGGCATCTGAGCCATGTGCTAAGTTGCGTAAGCTTTCTTGCCATAACTGCTCCACGTTGTCTGTGCTGCCAAAACAAGCAAGATGCAGTTTTTCTTTGCGCGCTTTGGCGGTATTGACGGTGAATACGCCATTGCCAGGCGGGCAAAGTAAGTTTTCCAAGTTTGCGATCAAGGAGGTCATATTATCAGCCATACATTTATCCATTTTTATCGCGCAGCCCTGGAGACAGGAATACGCCAGTCGATGTCACAAAAAAGTGTATAGCGAAGGCACAAAATAAAATTTTGTAATTGTATGCTTAACCAAGAAAATAACTGTTTATTTATACTCATCGCTGAATATCGCCCCACTCCATATATTTCAATATTAACAACGAGTTCATTTTCCTAAATTGTTGTATGTTTTAATGTTTATGTAAGAAAACTGCTCTACAGTCGCAAAGTTTAATCGAGGGGGATAGAAGCACTCGGCACTGTCAGTGTCTTTTATTGACAACAAACGAGCTCATTAAATGTCGATTTAGGACGATATATTAGTAGCGACTAAGTTGCTTTATGCCATTTATACTGCATTGGCGGCGTGATATTAGGTTGATACAATAGGATAAGATGCTGTTTATTATGAAAAAACTCAGTTCCAAGGTATTTAGTGTATTAATGATGTTTGTGGCCGTTTTTGCTTTGATCGCAGCATTAATCATCAATAGTCTCAATTCACACGTGAGCCAATACAGTGATTTGTTAGAGCAAGATGTGAAAGCAACGTTACTGATTGACAGCATGAACCTGAATTTCAAGCGTCAAGTTCAAGAATGGAAAAACGTGTTATTGCGTGGCAAAGACAGCGCGAAACGCGAAAAGTATTGGCGTAGCTTTCTTGCTCGGCATAAAGAAATAGAAGGCTTGGTAGAAGAGTTTAAAAACATTCAAGTGAGCCAAGGTGTCCGCCAGCAACTGAGCATTTTTTCTACTCAACACCGTGCTTTACTTAAACAGTATCAAAAGGGGTACGACACATTCGTTCAGGCCGGGTTTGATCCCTACGCCGGTGATAATGCCGTTACGGGAATTGACCGAGCGCCCACTAAGTTACTTGAAGCACTCAGTGCTCAAATCAGTCAACATGTCATTGAACAAAATGCATACCAAAATAATCAGGTGGCTAATTCACTCTGGTGGGGTAGCACGGGTTTAGTGTTGGCACTTGTGTTAGGCGCGGGAGTTTTACTGTGGGCAATTAAAGCCTTAGTGACCACACCACTGCGCCAACTTAGTCGCCATATCTACCATGTGAGTCAAGGCAAGTTAGCGGAGCCATTATCATCTGACCGGAAAGATGAGATAGGACAAATGACGGAATCAATTGAGTCATTGCGTATAGATTTACTCGAAATTCATTCAGGGCTTGGTTCTACGCAACAGGATTTAGACCGGGTTTGCTTTAGTTTAGTCGACAGCGCAGGGGCTATTAGTCAAGGTGTGACCGAGCAAAATCACGGCACTACCAGTGTACAAAACGCCGTACATCAATTAACCGACGTGGCGCAAACCATATCTCAGTATGTTCACCAAGCCGCAGATTCAGCCACACAAGCGAGTCAATCAGCGGTGACCAGTATCGATGTGATGCAACAAACCATTGAGACCATATCGAGCTCGTCACAGCAAATTGAAGATACGGCTAAGGTCATCTCTGATTTAAATGAGGATGCTCGTAAAATAGGCTCAGTACTAGATGTGATCCAAGGTATTGCTGAGCAAACCAATTTACTGGCCTTAAATGCTGCTATCGAAGCCGCCCGCGCGGGAGAGCACGGACGGGGTTTTGCCGTGGTAGCGGATGAAGTTCGCACACTAGCAGCTAAAACCCAGCAGTCAACGGAAGAGATTAAGCAGATGATCGCTAACGTACAAAAAGGTACCAGCAATGCGGTGAATGCCATTAGCCAAGGGCAGGAAGGAACCAAATTCAGTGTGGATAAAGTACTGGAAGCCGATGGAAACTTGAAAATCGTGACCAATGCCATTGAGGATATTGCTGGAGTGAACCAGCAGATTGTGAATGCGATTGCTCATCAAACCAGTGTCACTGAACAAATCTTGCAGCATTTGAATGAGTTAAGCCAAATTGCCAAACTAAACGGTGAGCATGCCCAGTCGTGTGACGAAGACAATCTGACGTTAATGGATGTTAAAGATCGAATGGCGAGTATCATTCAAAAATTCGTTCAGTAATCCAGTGTCACCAGCGAGTCTCGGAACGCTCGCCGGTGCGGCATTAGCGCCTAGTCGCTAATTTTTGGGTAAAACGTGATAAAATCCCGCCAAATCAAATGATTATTGCTGCTTGCTTAGCGGACGACTTCTTTTCTAGATCGAGATACAAACATGCTTAAAAAAATAACGCTCTTGGTAGTTCAGGGCTTACTTGCCGTGGTTCCGATAACATTGACCTTATACGCCTTATATTGGCTTGTGACCTCAGTGGAAATGGCGCTAACGCCTATCATACCCCAGCAGTGGTATTTCCCCGGAATGGGAGTAGTCACCGGGATCGTGCTGTTATTTTTTGCCGGTTTATTGGTGAATGCTTATGTAATTAAAGTGTTGTTGCATTGGGGAGAGCTGATATTTGAACGTATTCCCCTGGTGAAAACCTTTTATGGAGCGATCCAAGATGCGGTCAATTTAATCAACGTCGGCAAGCAACAAAAGATGCAAAGCGTGGTGTCAGTTCAAATCAGCGACAGTATTGATTTGATCGGCTTTGTAACAAACGCCGAAGGCGGAAAAGTCTTGTTTAATGATGAGCAGAAAATTGGCGTGTACGTGCCACTGAGTTATCAAATAGGTGGCTATACCTTGTATATCGACCGAAGCAAGGTGACGGCATTGGATATCGATGTTGAAACGGCCATGCGCATTGCATTGACCGGTGGCAGTCAAACTAAAAGCGATGGCCCCCGGCGCAAAAGCAAGTCAGGTTAAACCCGCCCCAACCATAATTGAATGCATCTTGGTTTATCGGCGGTGCCGATAAACCCAGACATTTTTGATGGTAATCCATAAACAAAGTCAGTTCGTAATAATTGCACAGCCGTTGCAATATATACCCGTTAATGGGTTTCTCTCCTGTAAAATCACACATTTTATATCCCTTGTAGATTACGCGGAATATGGGATTGCGCCGTTAGCAGTACTTTGGCACAGGCATTGCTTTTACCAATACAAGTATGAAAAAACAGATGCAATGTGCATTAACGAGAATTGTTTCTCAGGATGCCAGCGCATTTTAGTTAACTAGGTGCTCAGCGACAATATTATTGAAGCAGCATCTTAAATTTGTAAGGGGACTATCATGGAAAATGCGAAAACAGCCACATCAACATCAAAAACCACTGCTAAAACAGATTCACCTATCTCTAAAAAGGCGCAAGACGCGTTACATGATTCTGTAGACGCAGTGGCTGATAAGGCCGCTAGAGCGGAGCGTTCGGTACGTGATACCGCGCATAGATCTGCTGAGTCTTTGGGGGAAACCCAAGAAAAGGTACTCAAACAATGGAACGGTTCGCAGGTACGTCGTTTCGCCACAGAAAATCCGGTTGCCACAGTGGGTATCGCGTTCACGGCGGGCATGTTACTGACTTCATTATTGCGTAAGCGTTAAGTCGATGCCTGTGCCTAACCCAGATCAGTCAAATGCCCAAAGTGACGACCTGTTAACCCAGCATACTGATCTTATTAAGGAAATTTTTGGGGCCGCGACGGATGCAGGCAAACGATATCAGCGTCAACTAACGTTGGCGCGCACACTAGCGGGGCGAGAGTGGAAATTATCCGCTCGCGCACTGTTACTGGTGCTGGTGGGGATACTGTCAATCAGTGCGGTTGGCGCGACCCTCTGGGTCACGTTAAATGCCATGCTAGCGACTGGGTTAATTCAACTCGGATTGCATTGGATGTGGGTAGGAAGCGGAATAATACTGTTAAACAGTTTGGTTCTGTGGGGACTTGTTGCTACGATCAGAGCGCTGTTAAAACATATCAGCCTTAGTCGTACATGGAATGCGTTGACTTTGTCCACTCAACTACCAGCTGACAATTCCACATCCGCACAATCGCCTGATAACGCTCAGAATTAAGGGTGTTACCGCGAGAGGAGTGATTTGATGTTAAATGGACAATTTTTTAGTCGAGCTTTGCTTAGCCAGCGTTTAACGGATGTTGAAGGTGTTGAGCGCCAAGCACACGCCAATCAAGAGATGATTTTGGCCCGCCGAGCGCAGATTACCAGTGCCACAAAAGAATTATGTAGGCAACCACTGACCCCAATAGCCGCATTTGCTGCGGGCAGTGCCGCAGGCGTGCTCAATGACAGTAAGCCGTCTGCGATGCCACTTATCATGCGTATTGTTACCATGGCGAGACTCTTCTAGAGTCGACCAATTTATCGGTTAAATTTAGCCTATTGTCAGCGCTTCAAGCGCAGGCAGTTTACAACAGTTTTTAGGAGTCACCCAACCTACCAAAGGCAATATTCCTCTGCCGCTTTTTGGTGACTCCTTTTTTATTCTAAGATACAAGCCTGCCACCCATGTGACCTTAATTAATGTGCTATATAGGCTGGTTCTCCAGCTGTTAGACATACTTTTCAATGCTTTGTGCTGCTTTCAATACGTCGTTGTATTGTGACGCAAATTTGCAAATCAAATATATGGCACGGGTTGTTAATTTTTATTTTAAATAGCTTGAATAGAAAGTGGATGGGCGCATATCTATCGCCACTACAGGAGAATATTTGATGCAACACGAAATCGTATTAAAAGACGGCACTCGCTTTCCCGCACTGGGCTTTGGTACTTGCGCTATTGGCGACTGGCAGCAAGATGACGACTATGTTGTCGACACCATACTCAAAGCCATCAAAGCAGGATATCGACACATAGATACTGCCTCGCTCTATGGCAACGAGCGCAGTGTGGGTAAAGCCATTAAAGCGTCGGGGATACCTAGAGAAGCATTTTTTGTGGTCAGTAAAGTGTGGGATACCGAGCAGGGTTACGATGAAACCCTTAACGCCTTTGATGCGAGCTTGAAACGCTTAGACATGGATTATATTGACCTGTATTTAGTGCATTGGCCAAATCCCGCTAAAACCCAGGCGACTTGGCAAGCGTTAGAACACCTTCATGCACAAGGTCAGGTACGTCAGTTGGGCTTGTCGAATTTTAGACCATCAGACATAGAGCAGTTGTTGAGTTTTGCAAAGGTGAAACCTGTTTACAATCAACTAGAGCTTCATCCGTATCTAACCCAACGGGCGTTATGTGACGTGTGTGATAAACATGATATTTATGTATCTTGCTGGTCGCCTCTTGGCTCTGGTACCTGGAGCGGTGTACCCACCAATGAAAAACCGATAGCGGATGCCGTGGTCCTTGGCATAGCTGGAAAACATGGTGTCAGTGCAGGGCAGGTGATCCTAAAATGGGATTTACAGCAGGGCCGTATTGCTATTCCCAAAGCCGAGAGTGACAAAAACATCAAGGCTAACTTTGAGCTGGACTCGTTTGAACTTAGTGCTGAGCAGTTAAGTGCAATCGACCAACTTAACCGTGATCACAGATACGGAGGCGATCCTGATACTGCCTACGAAGGCAATATGAAGATGCAAGTGCCGGATTAAGACCGTTAACACTAGACTGAAAAAGTGACACATTCACGATAACGGCTGAACATCCACATCCTTGTAACACCGTTATCCTGGATGAACCAGCCAGTGATAGAATAAGTAATCATTGCTAGGCAATGTATAAACAACCTGAAAGGAAAAATGATGAGTAAGCAGAAAAACACAATAGGGAAAACGCAAGTGAGTGAAACGGAATTAGGACGAGGCAAAATTAAAGACAATTTTTTAGCCGCGCTAGTGACCTCAAAGCTTTATAAGATGCAGGTAGTGAAGGCCAAAAAAGGCAAAGGTTCTTACCAGCGAAAAGCAAAAAATATAAGACAAGAGTCTTATTTAATAGCGGCCTAAGTGCTTTTATAGCCGCTATTAAATAACACTTTTACCCCTTCCCCACTTAACCTTCAGCGTTTGCAAAAACGGCTAAAAAGGCTTGTCTACACACTCCGCCATTTTTCAGCGCCCGGGCTCAATCGCGAGACTCGACTATCCCGTGCCATTCTATTGTAGTGGCAAATTAATACGCATTTGCATGCTTTTTAAACCCGCTGACGAGTGACGTTTGTTGACCGGTGTTACATTTATTTGCTAAAAATGTAATTTATGGTAATAATGAATGTAGAGATTCTTAAAGAGCAAGCGCAATGCTGAAACGACGCCAGATAACACCCAAGACCATCATTCTTGATGTGCTCAGATTAACCCGAGGTGGTTATTGCCAAGCGGCCAAATTAATCGCCGTGGGGGAGTTATTCGATTTCAAGGCGAGCACTATGCGGGTGGCCTTAACGCGTCTTTTGACTGGGGGCAAAGTAGAAGCAGACGGCAGTAGCGGCTATCGCATGAGCTCAAATACCGATTTGGTCAGCGACTATATCGAACAATGGAAGTTAGGAGATTTGCGCCGTAAAGAATGGCAAAAAGACGATTGGCTAATGGTGTTATTACCCAGCAACCCAGATCGCGCCGTTCGCACGTTAAGTCATACCACGTTGCCATTTTTTGGTTTTCGCAAGGCGCAGAACAAAGTATGGGTACGGCCAAACAATTTGCTTCCTGCATTGAGTGAATTACGTGCCTTGTATCAATTGGTTGGCCTTGAGCCTGAAGCATTAGTCTTTAAGGCGGCGGATATCCCTAACTCAGAACAATTCATATGGGAAAGCACCTTGTGGAATACTCAAGAACTGCAATCCATGTACGAGCAACAGCTAAGCAAACTGACTAAAAGCAAAGCACGCCTTGATACCCTAAAGGTGAAAGACGCCCTGCGTGAGAGCTTTATGATAGGCGGCGAGACGATAAATTTATTGGTTAAAGATCCCTTGCTACCGGATGAAATGTTTTGTACCCCCAAGCGCGAAGAGTTACGTCATGCAATGTGTGATTACGATGCTTGCGGGCAGAAAATTTGGGCTCAATTTATGGGCGAGTCTAGCGTGTTCAACGTTTCGTAATACGAGGATAAGCCAATGAAAGCACATGACGTACTCACCAGACAAGAAATTGTACAATTGATGACTAGAAGTAACCTGCGCGCCGCACTATTAGTGCTGAGCTGTTGGGCATGGGTCATCGCTGCAATGGCGCTAGTGGCTATTTGGCCCAACCTTTTTACCATCGTCATCGCACTGCTGATCGTGGGAGGAAGACAACTTAGTTTTGCCATTTTAATGCACGATTGCGGTCATAATAGTTTGTTTAAATCACGTAAACTCAATCAGTTTGTTGGCACCTGGCTGGTGTCGGCGCCGGTATTCTCAGATATGCAAACTTACTCGCGCCAGCATACTATTCATCACAAAGATGTGGGTACTAGCAGGGATCCCGATTTGGCCAATTATGCGGCTTATCCGATCAGTAAGGCGTCATTAGTGCGCAAATTCTTGCGGGATCTCTGTGGTTTAACCGCCCTGAAATTTTGGGTTTATATTCTTAAAACACGACATCCATCCCACAAGAGCATGGTATCCAATCGGGCCTTATTCACAGGGATAGTCGTTAACCTGTTGTTGTTCTTATTCTGCTACGCATTAAATATAGCTTGGTTATACCTAGTATGGATTGCGGCCTACAATACGACTTATTTTCTATTTTTACGCATTCGGCATATCGGTGAACATGCCGCTGTACCTAATTCAAATAGCTCGAACATGTTCGAAAATACCCGAACCACCTTATCAAGCTGGTGGGAACGCTTATGCGTGAGTCCCGTATATGTGAATTACCATATTGAACATCATTTATTGCCCTCAGTACCGCCTTATAATTTGCCATTGATGCACCGTTGGTTGGTGGCCAAAGAGGCATACAAGAACACGCCTTTGCCGTCAGGTTATATCGCGATGCTGCGCAGCGTATTAAATTAGCCATGAGCAATAACAAATAGCTCGATAAACGCCAACGAGCAGAGATGCATGGCAAGGAATGCCTGATAATGAGTCGAACAAGGCAACACGTGTGGACGCCGTTGTTATGAACCCCTAATCTCACATAATCACGTCTTTGCAGGGGAACGATACTGATATATCAACTTGGCTTCAGCAACGAAATTATGTGACTATGATTCGATCATCATTTTTATAAGTGAAACACTCTTGAGTAGTATTGAAAAAATCGATTTACGTACTTGGTATAGAAAAGAACACTTCGAATTTTATAAGACGTTTAAGCAACCTTTTTTCAATGTATGTGCGACGGTTAATGTGGCTAAAACACTCAGTTATTGCAAAGAGAATCAGCTTTCTTTTTTTATTTGCTCTTTGTTTTTACTCGGATACAGTGCCAATCAAATAGCGCCATTCAGGTTACGTATAAACGGCGATGAAGTTGATGTGCATGATGACGTGGACATAAGCTGTACTGTGTTAAACAAAGATGAAAGTTTTAGCTTTTGTGAGTTTGGAGCATGCCACGACTTTAGGTTATTTTACCAACAGGCCGAGCAGCGACTGGCTCGTATAAAAAACGGCCATAAATCCTTGGCGCCATTAACCGTTAGCCACAATAAAATATTTTGCTCGGTTTTACCTTGGCTACATTTCACCAGCTTTTCTCATGCCCAAAAACACAATGAACATGACTCGATACCCAGAATAGTGATGGGTAAATATAAAGCGTTTGCTCACGAGACGTTAATGCCTGTATCGGTAGAAGTGCATCACGCCCTGGTCGATGGCTTGCACGTTGGGCAATATTTCCAGCAGCTAGAGCACAATTTTAAGCACTTTTTTGCTAACTATGGGCGATACAAATGAAGTCGCTAAGCAGATTTACTTGATATTAAATAGGTTATTGAACAGACGTTATTGGCAATTTTTGCCATGAAATGGATGCAGTGCAATTGATGCCAGCCAGTAAGCTGGCACGGGATAAGTAGCTGCAGGCGGTCACCACAGAGGTAGCGCTGGGGGTAACACCATTTTGGATAAAAATGAGCGATTGACCTTGTATCTTTAAGGCATGATTAGTTCAAAGTCGGCGCGACCCACAGAGATCCCATTAACAATGACTTCAACACTATGCAGCCCGGCATAATAAACCCGAGTGGTAATGGCTTTGATGGCGTGTTTTTTCTCTATGGTCAGGATTGTAGAGGGCGTTAAGTTGCTATTACGCCATTTAAACACCTTGCCCGTGGTTTTGCCGTTGGCTTTTTGGTGATGCACTATGTAATCAATCATCAGCGCTTGGGTCGTGTCCGTGTTTGAGGTCAACGCTAAACTAAACTGAAGCGCCTCACCGAATATCACGTGCTTGGTTAACACGCTAACCTTTGCCGACGCTATGATTGGCGGCACAAAGCCCAGCGCAGCTAGGGTTCTTTTATGACCATTTTTAATCAAAGTACGACAAGCATGGCGCACTAACCTTTGGCGGTTTTTACTGGCATCTTTTAGCCATTGCTCAGCGATATCAGCCACTAACTCAGGATGATCTTTCGCAATATCATTGAGATTGTTGGCAACCGAGCGTCGAACGTATTCTTCGTCATCATCTTTTAGCTGCTCTAAAAGCGCGATCACAGGTGCAGGATCTGCAATAAACATAGGAAGTTGCATGGCCCAAGGTAATCTGGGTCGGCTGCCCTCAGAGACAAGGCGGCGAACATCTTGGTCAGGATCGCTGACCCACTTGGCAAATATGGCCAAGGTATTTTGCGCTGATTGCAAAATAAAAAAGCGGATAGCAAATTCTGATGACAAGTGTTTAGTCATCTCTTTTAGCAGCATCATCGAAAAATCAAAATGTTCTTGGCCCTGCAATGCCACGTAATGGCTCAGGGTCATGATTGCCCAACCTGATATTCCCGCACTTTCAGGGCTGCCTGAGGAGGGGCTCTCGTCTTGCAGCGCGGGCAAACTGGCCAGCAATATTTGCCCTGCATGGGTAAAGTCCCTTGGAAGATAAAGGATCATCGCTTGAGTAATATGTTCAGTACGGGCTTTGAGTTCAAGTGACTCTAAACCCTTGTTGGCTGCGGCTACAAAAGCGGGTCTATCGAAGGCTTCATAGTGACGGCTAAAATGACCTGCCATATCTGCTACAACATGTTGATTTAACAAGTTTTTAAATGGCTCAGCCACAAATGTGTCCCTATTGTTTACGCTGTATGGTGACCGTCATGGGGTCGGTGCCACTCGGTCTAAAATGATATTTTAGCATGTGGCGTGAACAAATCCTGTGACATCAAACGCAAAATTCGAATCAGCTAGGCCAATAGATCATTAATAATAAAACCCAAGATTATGCTGATATAGCACCTTTGACTTCGCTGGGGGTCTCAGTAAGCCGCAGGTGAGGTTACAAAGTGACTTTTTCGAGACTTTAAAGCATTGTTGCTGATGGTCTTGATTAACGTTAACTAGCAGGAGAACGAGTTTTGAAGGTAAATCGTATTGCTAAATCTTATGTCGCGCTAGCGCTGCTGGTGGCTTTTTCTGTCAGCGCTTGCAGTTCGAATGACATTGCGCAAGTCAATGCGGGCACAAAAGTAGTCTCTCGGGATGGTCACCACAGAGGTGGTCTGGGTCAGGGCAGACCGCCGGAGGGAGGGGCCAAACACAGCGTATGCGAGGCGTTGCAGCAAGGTCCGTTGAACAATGCAGAGCACGGGCCGATGAACAACGCAGATTTTAATCGAGATGGCACTGTTATGCGTGACGAACTCGAAGCATTTATGGATCAAGGCAAATATAGACGCATCAGCATGCTCACATTTTTCGATTTGTTTGACACAAACAAAGACAACAGGCTCAGCGATAAAGAGTTCGCTAAAGTTGACCCGCCCTACGGTTTTGATGGCACAGATGAAAATGGTGATTGCGTGGTGACGCGCGAAGAAGTGCTTGCTTACGCTAATCAAGCTGGGCGCAGCTATCGCAAAATTGGACTGGGTCAGTTTTTTGCTTTAATGGATACAAACAACGATAACAAAGTCATCACCACAGAAGTAGATGCAGCACACGAAAGCGGCCTGCTTGCTCGCTTCTAACGGTTAATTGTTTCTTTGTTAAGCAAATATGGCGGCCAATTGGCCGCCATATTATTCGTTGCTTCAAACAAAACTACTCGGGCTAAAGCGTACCGATTATGCCTTCTCTTCGCTTGTCTGCTGCGCCTTCAAGGCGGCCATCAGGTTTGCGCATAATGACACTTAATCCTGAATTTTCGCCTTTGGATGCATCAACGTCGAATCCCATTTCTTTCATGGCGACAATTAATGAATCGGATGCGGCATCTTTTTCCAGGCGCACGGTTTTACCCCGGGCTACCATATTCGGTAGGTCAACCGCGGCTTGAGGGTCCAGTCCCCATTCAAATACTCCGACCAGTGTTTTAACGGTATAGGCAATAATGTTATTGCCGCCAGGTGAACCGGTGGCCATTAAAAAATCGCCGTCTTTGTCTAACACAATAGAAGGCGACATAGACGAGCGCGGGCGCTTATTGGGCGCTACGGCGTTAACAATGGCGTTACCGTCTTTATCATGATGCTGAAAAGAGAAATCAGTTAGTTGGTTGTTCAAAAACATGCCACCAACCATACGGGTGGTGCCAAATATACTCTCAACGGTCGCTGTCATTGAGACCACATCGCCTTTGGTATCCACAATCACGAAATGCGTGGTGCCATGAACGTCTTGGGTGGCATCAATACCCGCAGTCTCATTGCTCGGCGTATCGTTATAGGCCCAGGGGTCACCTACGGCATACGTTAGTGGCGTGGCTTTATCTGAAATAAGCGTGGCGCGTTTGGCGAGATAGTCTTTGTTCAACATGCCAGTAAGTGGCATATCCACAAAGTTAGGGTCGGCAATAAATTGGTCTCGGTCGGCGTAAGCAAGTTGCTGTGCCTGGGCTAACAATGCCCAATTTTTTGGATCATCTGGGCCTGCTGCACTTGGCCGTGGGCCATTTTCTAAAATCCCCATGATCATACCCACGGCTACCCACGAAGAAGGAGGCGGCGCGCCACATACTTGGGTATCACGATAAGGCTGACACAATGCCGTGCGTTTCACTGGCTGGTAGGCTGCAATATCTTCAGCCGTTAATGAGCCCGCTCTAGGTTGCTGTTGCACCATAGCGGCGATTTTTTTCGCAATGTCGCCGTGATAAAACTCAGCAGGATCCTTGGCAATGATGTCCAAGGTCTTGGCATAGTCAGGATTTTTTAAGGTGTAACCTGCGGGGTAAGGTTGGCCTGCGTCATCAAAAAAGTATTGGTGGGCATCTGTTGGGCCTTGCTCTGGCGTGCTAGGAATGTACTTACCAAAACGCGCTAACATGCCATGTAAACGAGGGGATATTTCAAAGCCGTCGTTGGCAAGCTTACGAGCGTAACTAAATAGGCTCGCCCACTCTAAGGTGCCTTGCTCTTTGTGGGCCATAGACAACATAGCCAACACACCCGGCACACCGGTAGACAAACCACTGGTTTTAGCTTGAATAAACGGCATTGAGTCGCCGTTTTCTAACATAAACATATCTGGCGTCGCGCCACTTGGGGCAGATTCACGGCCGTCATAAACTGCCAATGATTTTGTTTCATTGTCGTAGTGCACCATAAAGGCTCCACCGGCTAAGCCAGAGCTTTGTGGCTCGACCAGACTTAATACCGCTTCAATGGCAATAGCCGCATCGACTGCTGAACCGCCGGCGCGCAATACTTCTAGCCCAGCTGCTGTTGCATGCGGGTTTGCGGTGACTACCATGGCTTGTTGCTTGGGCAGTTCTGCTTTTAATTCTGTTTGGTTTTCTGCTGAACTGCAGCCCAAAAGGCTGGCTGATAAAACCCCGATGGCGAGTATATGAAACTTCATTGCTTGTTCCCGATAGTTAAAATTTGATAGTGAAATCATAATGAAAATACAGAGGCGAGAATCACTTTTGAATTGTCTCAAAATGCGCAGTACACCCAAGCGGTGACCCAAAGCCGTGTCACCCGCTATTTTTCTATCATAAATAACCACTTACTGACAATGAACTTGCGTTAATGAGCGGTAATTTATCGTTTAATGTTAATTTTATCTGGGCGATTGGCTGGAATACGGTTGATTTGGCGTAAACATTTGTTTGATTTTAAAGTGGTTAAAATAACAGGGTATGAAAGCTAAAGTGGAAACATAAGAGCGTAACGCAACGAAGAATTAACGGTTTCATTGCGTTGCTGTCCAGAGCCCAATTCTATTGATTCATATTCCCTTTGCGGCGGATCATGATAAATACCAAACAGACTAATATGAATCCCCAAGTTGCTGGGGCGGATACAGCAATAATAGCTAAATCAGACGTGTTAAAACTGACAATTCTCTGATTGTTGTCCTGTACATAAAATAGGCCATTAGACGGGGCAATACCTAGGGCAAGTGGCCTGCGTGATAAACCCGCATCAGTCAAATCATATGATCGCACAATCGTATAACCATTCTCATCACGGCGATATTCGTCTAATAATGGCTTATTTTCTCGGGTCGCAAATAAGTTACCTGACGCTGCATCAAAGGCGATATCGTTTGGCAACAAAGCGGGGTCATTAAATAAGCTATCTATCAATGTACCGTCTTTTGCCACTTCTCTGAATACAGATTGAACACCAACTCGACCTGTTGATAAAATAATTGATTCATCGAATGGGTTAAAAGCAATGCCGCTCGTTCCTCCAAAATATTGATCGGTTTGAAAGCGGGAATATTCAGTTTGGCCATCAGTAGATAGGGTGACAACAAACCGATCTGCAGGATCAGGAAAGCGGCTTTGCGTTCCTAGTACGACTAAATTGCCATCATTGGTAAAGTCGGCACTAGATATTGCGCCAAATGGGCCTAAGTCAACATTTACGCGTGACGATTCAAGGAGCTGACCATTAGCGTCCATTCTCCACAAATTATCGGCTCCGTTATAGCTCAGAGTCGTCATATAAACATCGCTTGTAAGTGGATCTATTGCTAACCCAAGTGCGTTAGATGTATCAAATCCTTCGGTGATAAAGCTAATGTCAAAACTCTTGAGGGTCGCGTTAGCAGAGGGACAAAAAAAGACAACGAAAATCAGGACGAATTTAGATCTGAACGGGTTGGGCATTTGGCTTCTCCAATAAAAATGAATTTGATACACATTTTAGAGCACGAGCATAATAGTATTTATATTCTAGCTGCTTTTTTAGAGGCCACAAAAAATAGATAACAGCGAGCTTAAGGTGTTAATGCCAGCGTCACAAAGGGTCGGCACTCACGATTTGACGCGAGTACTATTTAATCAAGAATTCAATCAATTGGTTTCCACCACAGCTTTTATACACAAGGTAAAAAAGGACTCATCTTACCGCGTAGAAAACTGCTTAAAATATGTTGTGTGAGCAATCCTGTTCAAAACTTAGCAAAACAGCCATAACAACACCCCAGTGCCCTTTATTTGAATTCAAGGGACTGGTTTTAAAGGTATTGTCATGGCTATGTTATCAAATTAAAACCTCAAGCCTATTGGCTAAGCGGTTATTTTTTGATCTGCTTCGGTAAGCCTATTAACTGCTGATCCGCTACGAATGTACTGAACCACCGCCAGCAGAATAACGAGACTAGAGAACATCAAAGCATAACGCAGTGATTCGGCGCCATACTGGGGAGTCAAAGCGTCACTGATCATACCGGTTACTACCGGGCCACAGCCTAAGCCCACAATGTTCAGAATAAAGAACAAGATAGCTGATGTGGTTGCACGCATTGACGGCTTAACCAAATGATGAGAAATCGCGATAGTCGGCCCAAGGTAACAAGAGCCAAATACGTTACTGATAAATATGCATACCAATACCATAGTTAGCGAGTCTAGGCTCAGTGCTAACAAACTAAACGGCACTGAAAGTAACACGCCTATGGCGGGTACCCACATGTACCAACGCAAATTGATTTTGCCAAATTTGTCAGCCAGAAAGCCGCCACTTAACGCGCCAATCACACCTGAGAAACCAATAATGAGACCAAGGGATACGCCCACTTCCGAGATGCTCATGCCGTGGCTTCGGATCAGAAAAGAAGGAATAAAGGTTAACGTCGAGTATCCGGTAAAAGCACAGAAACCAGCAGCAAACGCGGCTTTGCGGAAAGGTTTAGATTTCCACAAGTAACTAAGGGTCTCTTTAAAGGTGTACTTTTGGCCCACACTTGGGTCAGACACCATGCCAGAGCCACCACGAGGAGGCTCTTTAAGGGTTAAACGCACCACAACGGCCATCAATATGCCAGGTAAACCCACAGCAAAAAACGCCATACGCCAACCGATTTTGTCAGCCAACCAGCCACCTAACAACAGGCCAACCAGAATACCCAGATACAATCCCATGCTATAGATAGACATGGCCGCACCGCGCTCTTCCGGTTCGTAGTAATCAGAGATCATCGAGTGAGAAGGCGGACTCGCACCTGCTTCACCGATACCCACACCAATTCTGGCGAGTAGTAATTGTGTATAGTTTTGCGCTAAACCGGATACCGCGGTCATACCGCTCCAAACGACCAAGGCCAAGCTGACAATATTGCGCCGATTACCCACATCAGCCCAACGGGCGATGGGAATACCCACAACCACATAGAATAAAGCAAAGGCAAAGCCGGTTAATAAACCAAGCTGTGTATCAGATAAACCCAATTCAGCTTTGATCGGCTCTTGTAGAATGACCAGAATCTGCCGATCAACAAAATTGAAGATATAAACCAAAGTAAGAATAAAAAGGACATAGCGTCGATAACTGCGAGTTTCCGCATTCATAGGACATTCTCAAGTGACTAATTTCATATAGGAAAATCGAGTATGCCGACTAAATATTATCCGCTCAAGCATCAGAAATGGGTGTGGGGTGTCTTATCGACCAGCAGATGACGCTTGTTTGCGTTTACAAGTCAGTAACAATGCGGTTACGCAGGGGTTACATTGGGTTCAGAGGATATCTATTTTTATTATGAATGAATCGTTATAGGGACTTTGGCGCTTTATTTTCTCGAGTATTCGCTTGGCTTATTATGTGCTGTGCACACGGCATCCATGCCTTTTTTCAAACGAAATCTTTGAGCGGCCGCCGGGCGGTCCAACTTAACAAAACATGCGCTACGCACACAAAGAACGCAGAGGAAATGAGAAGGAAGATGTAGGTTGGACTTTAGCCCATCATGTTATCTAACGATGACCAATAATTAATGCGTTCATGCCCAACAAAAAAAGCAGCAGAATGCGCTCTGATTAAAGTTCTATGGTAAGAATTTCTTGTACTTGGCTTTGTAAATGGGTCGTTCTTATTCTTATGTTTTCAAGTAACACATCTATGTACCCGTGTTCGGCCCTAGACAAGGTTTGTAGTGTGAATAACTCAGTTAAAAACTGCCTATCATCTAAAGTCTTTAGCACCGACTTGGCTAAGTCGGCTAACATTCTAGAAACTAATTTTCTGTCTAAACTGCACGTTTCTGCAAAGTCTGCTATTTGATAAGCATGAATATCACAGGGTGAAAATTCATCCCCCATGGCCATAGCAAGTGTATGTTTGAACTGCTCAAACATAGATACGTTGACGAGATCATAAGCAGGCGTAAACATAAATGTGTTTTTAGACATATAGAACGAAACGTTTTTACCATGACTGTCGTAATTACTGATCATCAAGTTAAAAAGCTGCCAATTAATTAACCATTGCTTTGACTGAACCGGTGAAGAGGTCTGTTCGCACAGTTCAGCTAAGGTCGGTAAACTGGCGCCATCTCGTATATGTAACACATCTCTACCATCACCCAAGTTTCTCTCGTATTTATAATCTCTAGGTAAATTAAGTGCTTGGCATCCGTCGATAACATGCCTTCGTAATACACGACTTGCAGTTTGCTCTAATGCTCGGTCAAAGCGACGCACTAATAAAGCTGGGTGCGGGCCAAACCGTTTGAATTCAACTTCAGCTGTAGGTAAACCGGCTGCCGATGATAGTTTCATACAAATGTATTCATTAAGCACTAAGTGTTCGCTGTTAGGTTTTTCGAATTTTAAAATATGGGTAGAACAGTAAGCGCCGTCGCCAAAACCAATATCACCTTGCTTAGTCACGAATACATTAAGCTTGTCCTGCACCCCAGCGACACTCAGCCTAGGCTTATCATCCCAATGCAGTAGCCCAAAATCCTCTTTATGGTTAAGACGCTCAATAAGTTCGGCTTCACCTATCGGCCTAAATGCAGCAGGCGCATTTACATCAGGCGCCGTATTACAAAATGAAAATGCCCCAGATAAATCTTCACCTAAGGCTCTTATTTGCGGGTAAACCTGTTTCTCAGACACCCCTAATCTAGTCGCTAGTAAATGCCTAGCTTCACCCTCTGGGAGTAAATTATCTAGATAGTGATATGCGGCAGTTAATGAGTGCTGGTTACTCAGGGGTAATCCAGGTGATATGGCATATCCATTTTGCTGCCAAGTATCTAAATATGTGATTTTAAGTTGACCGCTCGTTTTATCTAGAGTGAGTACCGCCACCTGCTTATCTCGTAAAAACACACCAAGCGAATAAGCCATACCTATACCCAATCATCGTCTGAAAAGTTTATGGCATACTCTGCATGAGACAACTTAATCCCCAAGCCTTTAAGAATTGAAAAAGTAGCCCCTAAAGTACTATTAGGATTACCATTCTCAATACGGGACAGAGTATTAATCCCTACACCACACAAAGCAGCGCAATCAGTCAATTTCATGTTCATTGCAGTACGCCTAGCCTTAATCAACTTACCAAGATTCACAGAATCAAGTATCAAACTAGTCGCTGGCATATCAGAAGGTGTCACTCGTTTACCCATATCAAACACTCATAATCACCGTTATCAGTGATTATAGATGAAAACTTACTAGAATCAAATAAATTCACCGTTAATGGTGATTAAAGTAGATTGCAAACCTACACTCCATATACTCACCGTTATTGGTTAATATTTAGATAATGAAGAGCAGAGTAGTACAGAAAAAAGCAGAAATTGTAGGTTGAGCTAAGCCCAATAGCCTATTTAGCGGCGGCCGTTAACGGTTGAATTGTCAGCTACCCTGTTATTTAGGTTGGCGCGCTAAGATTACGCTTCGCGCCACGCATGCGCTACGCTTATCGTCATCTCGGCAACTGCTCCTGCGTTGCCCTAGCTTCCAACATCCATGTTGGTCGCATTGCGCTTTTTGATACGGCATCCTTGCCCCACCAGTTACTCTTTCTTCATCAGCTAAGAAAGAGTAACCAGACAAAGTTGTCGGGAACAACTTTGAACATCCGAAGGATGGTGCGCAGCACATGCTTTGTGGCCGAAGGCCATAAATAAACGAAGGGCTGATATGTCTGTAATTCTTTTGCCTAATACTTAAACGTCTCTGACCCTTTTATTCTCCTTGCGTCACCTAACATACGAGATAATTCGTTAAAACGTAGCAAACCATCTTTTAGATGCCAAAGAATTTTGGAACATACAAGGTCAAACATCGGAACATACACTATGCACCGATGTTTATTCTTTATTTAAAAAGACTCTCACGCGTAAGGCATTAAGTCTTAATCTTCCTTACGGTAAAGACTTATCAAGCATATTGCTAAAAGTAACGTCGCAATTACGCCTGAGCCGCCTGCAACGCCTGAGGGAAGAAAGCCATCACGGCTAAAGGTAATTAATATGCCATTAGCAAACATAGCAACTACACCCGCTAACGCTGTGAGGCCTCCTATTGCTTTACCGCCTTTAGCGATACTTGCCATACCAAAAACAAGTGCAGCTAAGCCCAATAATACTTTCGCGGCATAGTAAATCATGAAAGACAAAGCAACCACGCCACCAATTAACGGTTGTGCCCCTTCTACGCTACCCGCAACTTTGCCAAATGTTGAAAACAAAGTTAGGCCAATACTCACCTGCACAATGTTAATAGCCGCACTAAATGCAATAGCCGACCATCCTAGTTGACAGTTTTTTGCCTGCACCATAGATGTACCGGCAAAAGCAACAAGAACAGTAAATATTAATGCTTCTAGCCCCCATAAAACTTGCCTTGAAAAGTCAACTTCAGCAACATAAAGGGCAGTATAAATAATCTGTGTTATCGCCACCAATAATACTAAAGATGCTGTAATTAGCATGGTGCGTTTGTTCGTAAACTCCATTGTGTACCTCTTATCATTTTAAATTTAACGCCTTCTCATAGCTTTATGTCACTAGATTAGCCTTGTTTTTTTGATAGCTCACCACAAATGAGTAGCGAATGACCGTATCTTGTTACCCGCCTGATACATAACGTATCGATGCTATTATCAGAGTGCAAATCGCTAACATCGTTAGGTGATCTATACGGGGTAGGTTTTTGAAGCAAGATGCTTCATTTACAATATGAAACCTACGAAATCACAGTGATATACAGAGCTATTATCGTGATATCACGCCTTAAAAAAGCGCTTTATGAGCGCAGTAGCTTTGCATACATCCAATAGCTGAGAACTTCTAAGAAGTAGGTTTTATATTGGAAAACATAAGACAGGTAAAGTTACTCAATTCTTTCACCTTACGAGTTTAAAAAGTGGCGAGTTAACAGGGCCCTCATGTTAAATCGTTTCAACCCGAGCTCGAAAACGCCGCGCCTCTAGTGATTCAATTGGTGTTTTTAGTATGCGAAGCGATCGCTTGATGCGCAGCACATGAATCGTAGCCGAAGGTCATAAATAAGTGCAGCGCATGCTTTGGCTTTTTCACGACTCCAATTTTCCATCTTTTTAATTGGCTTGTCAGATGTGCAGACATGGGTGAGCCCGGGGCTTCTAGGAGCAACGCTCCTATCGGGTGAACGATTCGCCATGAATGGTGAAGCTGTAACTCCGTTATGGGGTGAGTTTCCAAGGACGGGTTTAAACTCAGTTTTGTATTATACGTTTTCGAAGAGCTTCGTAAGCGAAGTGCTTTACAGACGATCTGCATGGACGCAGAAAGGTAGATCAACGCAAGAAGCATCGGACTGGCGTCCCAGTTGCCGAGAGGTTACCTTTCGCCGTTCTAGCATTGCAGGCAATTCAAAATAGGGAACAAAAAATTGGTTGGAGATCGGCTTCTTTTATGAAATGTGTCCATGCATTTCACCTTGTGCAGACGACGCTTAGGCCATCCTTCGGATGTTCAAATTCATTCCCGATGAATTTGTGCTTACTTTTCTTAGCTGTTGAAGAAAAGTCAGTTGGACCGCGCGGCGGCCGCTCGAAGATTTCGTTTGAAAAAAGGCATGGAAGCCGCGTGCGAAGCACATACTCTTTACGCGTAGCGCAATCTTAGTCGCGTAGCGATAAATCAGCCCAGCGATTGCCTCACGCGCAGCGCTAAATCACCGCGTACTTGCGATCCAACTCACTCACTCCCAATCCACTTTTCTTAGTCACCGCCAATTGGGCCACAATCCGTTCTTTCATGGCTTCAACATGGCTGATCACGCCAATCATCTTGCCCGAGGCATGTAGATTATCCAGCGCATCTAAGGCGATATCCAAGGTTTCACTGTCCAGGGTGCCAAAGCCTTCATCGAGAAACAGCGAGTCGATACTGGTTTTATGACTGACCAGTTCTGATAAGGCCAGTGCTAACGCGAGGCTGACTAAGAAGCTTTCACCACCGGATAAGGTTTTGGTATCCCGTTGAATGTCCCCCTGCCATGTGTCGATTACGCTAAGGGCCAAACTGGCGTCGGCTTTGCGTTTGAGTAGGTAGCGACCGTGTAAGCGCTCTAGTTGTTTATTGGCCAGATACATTAAATTATCAAGAGTGAGGCCTTGGGCGAACGTGCGGAACTTGTCCCCTTTTTGTGAGCCAATTAACGAATGCAGGTAATGAATATGTTCAAATTCATTTCGCTGTAATTCAATTTGGCTAAATAGACTTTGTTGTTCGCTGCTGCGTTGTTTGTCGAAATTCAATGCTTGGCTGATTTCACCTTCACGCTTGTTCCCCTTGTGTTGCTCTTCGGTAAGGGCATTAAGGGCCTCAATAACCGCATCGCGCGTTTGTTGTTGCCACTGGGTGGTATTGTCGTGTGCTAACAGTGTTTTGACTTGGCTGTTCGCTTGCTCAAGCAGCGCCTGGGATTTGGCTAAGTTGTCATCCAACGTCTGCTTGAATGTTTGTAGTTGCGCTCGGGTGGCTTCATCAAGTAAGGCGGCTTCAAAGGCTTGCTGATCGGCAAAGGGGCTGGCTTGAAACTTGGCTTGCCATTCGTTTTGCCGCGCTTGCAAGCGAGTTTGGCTTTGTTTCAGCTGGGTTTGAGCGTTTTGTACATTCGCTAATTGGGTATTGTGTTCCTGCTCTTTCTGGCGTAATTGCTGCTGAGCGTGTTCATGGCGCGCTTCTAATGTGCGCAGCTTTTCGCTTAATGTCTCGCGCTCTGTTTTAACCGATTTATCAGCAAACAAGCTAAAGCGTTTAGCACTTAGACTCTCAAGTTGTGCGCGTAACGTTTGGCGTTGCTGCTCAATAGTGGTTAGCTGACTCTTTATGTCGCTTGATTGGTTGCGCTGATGCTGTTGGGCGCTGGTGAGCTTGTCTATTTGCACCGTCGATTCATTGCGCTTATTGGCGTGGTGTTCCCACTGCTTGGCGTCTTGTTCTTTGCTCGTTAGCCATTGAAGCAGATTATCTGCCTCGGGTGGGGTATAGCCGTGTTGCTGAATATGCGCTAACAGGCTTTGGCTCAATGAAGTTAACGTCTCACTGGCCTGTTGCATGTCGTTGCTACGATTTTGCACACTGCTTTCTAGGTTTTTCGCTGACTGCTGTGCCAGTAATAAGGCTGAGCTGGCACTTTGACTCTGGCTTTGACTGTGTTGCCATTTTTCTTTGCTGGCTAACATGGTGCGTGACTGGGTTTTGAGCTGGTTTATCTGCTTTTGTAACTGCTGAATTTGCTGGTTGATTTGACTTTCAATGGTAATAAGCGAGTCAGCATTATCAATAGTAAGTTGTTGGTTAGTTTGTTGATCAAGTAACGGGCTTAGGGCTTGGCACATCTCAGGCCATGCTTGGCTTAATTGTGCTTGTTGGGTACTGAGCCAATCGATACGTTGCCTCAGCTCGGTTTCACCGCGCAAGAACGCATCCAGTTTTGCGCGTATTTCTTTACCTTGCTCTTCTAACTGAGCTAGTTCGCTTTCCTGTTGTTGCTTTTGTGTGACGGTATGAGGAATATCCACCGCCGTTTCAGATGCGAGCGGGTGCTCTTTGGCGCCGCACAAAGGGCAGGGGTGTTCATCTTGTAGGGCTGCTCGAAAGTGAATCAATTGCTCTTCTTGGCTGATAAGTTGGCTAAGTAGTTTTACTTGCTGGCTTTTCGCCAAATACTGACGTTTTATGGCTTCTCGCTCATCGGTCAAGGTTTTCTGCTGAGCTAGGTTATCAGCAAGCTGAGCCTGTTTTTCGGTTAACTCTTGGGTTTGTTGTTGCCACTGTTGCTGAGTGTTTTTTAACGTCAATAGTGACGGCGTTAAGCCTTGAACTGTATTAAGCTGCTGTTCTTGAGCGTCAAGCGCGCCATGCTCTTCAAGCTTGGATAACAGCTTGGCTTGTTGCTGATATTCGTTTTCCAATTCACGTGTTTGTTGGTTAATTTTTTCATGTTGCTGCTGGTTAAGCTGAGTGTCTTGCTGGGCTAGGTGTAATTGGTTTTGTTCTTGTTTTACTTTTTCTGCCAGTTGCTGGTAACTCGTTTGTTCTTTTTTAATCTGTTGGGCTTGTAGCTGCCATTGGCCTAAATACTGTTTCAATGCTTCATCAGAGGGACGAGCGGTTAAGTAGTCATTGGCTTGTTTTAACGATTGCTGTTGGCTGTTAATCCCGACCTGAGTGTTTTCAACATCTTGCACAAGCTGTACATGTTTAGTACTCAACTGAGCATGTTGCGCGTTGGTTTGGGTGAGCTGATCTTGGTGTTGACGTATTTCGTTATCTAGGGGAATAACCTCTTCGTTGAGCAAGGTTTCTTGTGCGTAATATGCCGCCTTAGTTGCCTGAAATTCATCACCCACTGCTACACTTTGGGTTTTACTTTGCGCTAAGCTAGCGTCACTTGTTTGCAGTTGCTGCTGGCTTTGGTTCAAGGCCCTTTCATCGTTGATGCACTGGGCTTGAGCGTCGGTTAATAACTCAAACGGCGCTCGCAGCGCTTCGCTTGGGTGGCTGTTGGCCAGTCGTTGTAAGGCCTCTTTTTGTTGTGTTTTTTGTTCTTGCGCTTGTGTCAGTTGCAGCTTAGCTTGCTGTTGTGCACTTTGAGCGGAGTCAAGTTGTTGCCACCAGTTCACATGATCTTGTTTGGCGCTTATCTGTATTCGGCGTTCTTTTTGCTGCCCTTGTAAGCCTTGCTGTTCATCCATGAAAGCTTGTTTTTGCTCTTCGCTGAGCAACTGTACCCCTTTGGCTTGCGCTTCAAGCTCGGCTAACTGTTGTTTTGCTTGGCTGTAATGTTGGTGTACACGTTCAGAGATCAGGCCGTAAATCTCAGTGCCTGTCAGTTCTTCTAATAGCTCGGCGCGCTGTTTTTCATCAGCATTTAAAAATGCCGCAAACTCCCCTTGAGAGAGCATCATGGATTTAGTAAAGCGACCAAAATCAAGCCCGGTGATTTGCTCTATCAGCTCAGACTTTTTCTTAATTTGGCTAGCAAGCACTTTTTCAGTGGCTACTTCACCTAGCTCTACCACCGCAGCTTGTAAATTGCCCTCGGCGTTACCCCGGGAACGGCGCATACTCCAAAACGCGCGATAGGCCACACCTTTCACTTCAAATTCCACTTCGGCGCTGCACTCGGCGGTGCCACGGGTCATGATCTCATTATTATTGGCCGACAAGGCCCCCAAACGTGGGGTCTCGTGATAAAGCGCTAAACAAATCGCATCCAGTAGAGTTGTTTTACCCGCACCGGTAGGGCCTGTGATGGCAAACACGCCATTGTCGGCAAAAGGGGCTTGGCGAAAGTCTATTTTCCACTGGCCTTTTAGGGAGTTTAAATTGCTAAATTGCAGGCTAAGAATTTTCATTATTTAGCCTGCTCATGGCGTACTTCTTCCACTATATTGGCAAACGTTTCACGTATTTGTATTAGGCGTTGTTGCTCTTGCTCCCCTTCGAATGCTTCAAGGGCAAGGCGTTTTTCAAACACATCGAATGGGGTGAGCTCAGCAAGGGTTTCGTTTTTTATTTGCTGTAAGCTTTGCGCGGTTTTATGTCTGGCGCGGCGCAATTGCAGCACTTCAACGTTACGCCCTTCGATTAGGCTTTGAATTTTTTGCTGCAAATCGCTCAAGTAATCTTGCACTTCAACATGGATACACAGCCAAGTGACGGGTTCGTCGCTTGGCTCGGCATCTTTACCTTCACAACTGCCACCGTCACTTCCATCACTGGGGTTATGCATGGGGTAAGCTGCTAGTTGCTGGCTAATACTGTCAATATCCCCTTTTAGCATGGCCATTGGTTGAAAGAGTGGAATATCTAGCGGGGTAATGGTTCGCTGGCCTGTGTGGTCAAATTCTATCAGTACCACTTGCTTTTGTGATTTTAGCTCATCAAAACTCAAGGGAATGGGTGAGCCGCTGTAGCGAATATGCTCAGACTTGGCCACCATCTGCGGGCGATGAATATGCCCCAGCGCAATGTAATCCGCAGGAGGAAAACCATCAGCCGCGAAACCATCTAGGGTCCCAATGTAAATCTCACGTACTGACTCTGACTGGCTGACACCCAATGCGGTTAAGTGACCAGTGGCGACAATGGGGATGTGTTTTTCTGTGCCGTTTGTTATCTGATCTCGACGGGCTGCGGCAAGTTGGTAGATGTTGGCATAGTGGGCTTTTATCGCGTCGCTCAAGGCAAGCTTTTTATCTTCACTGCTTTCGCCTGGGCGAGACTGCAACACATCCCGGGGACGAATAAAGGGAATGGCACATAAAATGGCGCCCACCTCATTATTCCCATCGCTTAGTTCGATAATGTGCTGCTGAGCATCATCACTGGTATTGGCGATGACATGGGTGTGCAAACACGCGAGTAACTGCTTTGACTCGTTCAGGGTAGACACCGAATCATGATTACCCCCTAACACCACTAACGTGCAGGTCAGTTTGCTTAGCTCCACCACAAATTGGTTGTACATTTGCCGAGCATAACTGGGGGGCGTACCCGTATCAAAAATATCACCCGCAACAATCACCGCATCAATTTCATGTGCCTGTATTTGCTTAAGCAACCAGTTTAAGAAGGCTTGATGTTCGTTTTTACGGCTTTTAGTGAAGAAGTTTTGCCCGAGATGCCAATCAGAGGTGTGTAGAATTTTGATACGCCAAGTCCTTACTGGTTTTACATTTAATATACTGCTAATGGCAAGTGTACTGCATCGATGCGGCGCAAAGTAGACGGTGGCTGAAATTCACTGCCTGAACCACCTAAGCATGCTTTTTGCTTCCCCCTTTGCTCAAGCATAACGTGTGTCGCTTGCTTGATTTGGGCTGATCATGACTGTTTACACTAATATTGGTCTGCTTGATCGAAGACGTTGAGGTATTTTGGGCGATATTGGCTCTATTTTTCTGAAAATGCTCGTTTTTCTAAGAGGTTAACCTATTGATTTATCTGGTTTGTTTTTAAGCATTTGGCGGCAAAATTTGTAACGAAATATGTGTAACTGCGCTGGGCAGCGTTTTTCGTGTTAATAGTGTTTACAGCTCAGATTAACTGGGCAACCACATCGACTGTCATAATAACAATAATAAATCGTACTTCTGACCGGACAGAAAGCAATAACAGAAGACGGTGCAGTGTTGAACACCTCACATTGACATTGGGACACGCAACACAATGAAAAAAACACATACATTTAAAGCCAAAGAACAGTGGTTGAAAGTTGCATTGATGATGAGCGCATCATCGGCGATTTTAAGTGGCTCAAACGCTTTCGCCCAACAGCAATCAGTGGAAGCGGCGGACGACTCATTAGAGAAAATCAGCGTTATCGGTTCTCGCCGTTTAGGGCGTACCGTTGAAGACAGTCCAGTCCCTATCGATATTATTGGGGCCGAAGCGTTAAGTACCACGGGACAAACCGAAACCAATATGATTTTAGGCAGTTTGCTGCCGAGTTTTAACTTTCCTCAGCCGTCATTGACCGATGGTACCGACCACGTTCGCCCTGCACAGCTGCGCGGTTTGGCGCCGGATCATACCTTGGTACTGGTTAATGGTAAGCGTCGTCATTCAAATGCATTGCTGAATCTTAATGGTTCGACGGGGCGTGGTTCGTCAGCGGTCGATTTAAATGCCATACCTGCCAATGCGATTGAACGTATCGAAGTGTTGCGCGACGGCGCTGCTGCTCAGTATGGTTCAGACGCTATTGCTGGTGTGATTAACATTGTACTCAAAAGTGCTAGCAGTGGTGGTTCAGCCTCGGTAACTTACGGTGCTAACGTTACGACTATGGACGGAGTGCCGGATTTAAAAGATGTGGGCATAAACGAAGACGGCAATTTAGCCTTCACTGAAGGCGGCGACCGCGAACTCACCGACGGTCAAACAGCGACCATGCGCGCCAATATGGGCTTTGAGTTAGGCGAAGATGGCTTCTTGAATATCTCTGCTGAATTTCGCGACCGAAGTGCCAGTAATCGCTCTGACTACGATAATCGTGAAAACTACGCACGTATCGACGGTGCGTTGGATCCACGAGAACTAACCTGGGATCGTTACAATCATAACTTCGGTAATGGCGACGTTGAAGACATGGCGGTGTTTGTTAATGCTGGCCTGAACTTGAATCCTAATGCAGATCTTTACGCCTTTGGCTCTTACAGTACCCGTGAAGGTGAAGGTGGTGGCTTTTATCGCCGTGCAAGTGACAGCCGTAATATTGAAGCGATATATCCTGATGGTTTCTTACCAATTATCACCTCTGATATAAACGATTTTTCTTTTGCTACCGGTATTAAAGGTGACATGAGTGATTGGAACTACGATGTCTCAGCGGTGTATGGCGAAGATGAATTTCAATTTGGTGTGAAAGACAGCTTAAACACCTCTCTTGGGCCGACTAGCCAAGCGGTATTTGATGCCGGTACGCTGATTTATGACCAACTGACGTTAAACGTTGATCTTAGCCGTGAGGTAGATGTTGCCGGTCTAGACAGTGGGTTGAACGTGGCCGTTGGCGCAGAATATCGCCGTGAAGGTTACGAGATAAAAGCCGGTGAAGAAGCATCCTACATTCAAGGTGAGTTTGCAGGGTCTGCTGGCTCACAAGTCTTCCCTGGTTTTACTCCTGAATCAGCGGGCAGTAATAGCCGTCACAACATCAGTTTGTATTTAGACTTAGAAGCCTATATTACCGAAAACTGGAATGTCACAGTGGCGGCGCGTTACGAAGATTATTCTGATTTCGGCTCAGCGGTAAATGGTAAATTTGCCACCCGTTATACTTTAACCGAAGAAGTTGCGCTTCGTGCGTCAGTATCCACAGGCTTTCGAGCACCGTCTTTACAGCAACAGTATTTCACCTCTATCGCGACTGTGTTCGTGGATGGCGAGCCCACTGAAACCGGTACTTTTGCGCCTGGTAGCAATGTGGCTCAAGCACTGGGCTCACCGGGTCTGGATGCTGAAGACGCGGTGAACTATGGTGTGGGTCTGACTTGGTCACCGGATTCAAATTTCAATTTGTCAGTGGATTATTACAACATCAAAATTGATGATCGTATTGTGCTGTCAAACAACCTATCGGGTGAAGGTATCGAAGCATTGCTTGCAGGCACAGGTGCTAACCGCGCGCGCTTCTTCCTAAATGCGATTGACAGTGAAACGTCGGGTGTGGATATCGTTGCATCATATAACACTGATATTCAAAACTGGGGTGACATTGCCTTTAACGCGGGTTTTAACTACAACAAAAATGAAGTGACTGACATCATTGATCCACCGGCTGCGTTAATAGGCGCTGGGGTTGATCAAAGTAATTTGTTTTCTGACGTTGAGTTGCGTCGTTTTGAAGTGGGCTCACCAAAAACCAAGCTTAACTTGAGCGCCATTTGGAGCATGGACGAGTGGCACGCTACCCTACGCACCACGCGTTACGGTGAAACCCAAGAACCTTCAAGCGACCCGGCAACCAATGAGGTACTACCTGAAAAATGGGTAACCGATTTGGATGTAGGATACGACGTAACAGAAAACCTCACGTTAACCTTAGGGGCAAACAACTTGTTTGATGTTTACCCTGATACCACGCGGGAGTTAGTGGAAGATGTGGGTACCTTCTCACGTTTGTTCCCATACTCTGGTTTCTCGCCGTTTGGTTTCTCTGGTCGCTTCGTTTACGGCAAGGTGTCGGTTACTTTCTAACGATTTTACATTGGCAGCCTTGTTAGCTTGCCAATGGTCATAGAAAGGTACTGAGAGCAACGCCTAATACAAAAATGAATATCGGGGGCAACACACGTTGCCCTCCGATTTTTGCCTTTTTCCCAGCATATTTACATGCCGTGGCGGCGAGACGGGCTTATTCGGGTGTTTCAATCGTTAAATGGTAACCAGAATATTTGCGCATATTGATGACACGATCCCCATCGAGCATCCAGTACTGGCCTTTTAGACCTTGTAACACACCGCTAAACGTTAACTCTTTATCTAGATTGATTGATTTCACTTTTTCTGGATATTGCTCAACTGGGTAGTGTATGTCCACTGCTGGCAGGTCAAGTATATCAATGGCCTGAAAGCCATACTCATCGGTTATTTCGTCTAACTGATCTTCAATTTGCGTGATGAGATCTTCTTTTAATTGCTGTAAATCTGACGTGTCGGGCTGGCTTTTGAGCATGGTGCGCCAATTTGTTTTATCGGCAATAAACTCTTTCATAGCGGTTTCAACCAAGCCGCTGGTTAGACGATTTTGCACACGCATGATGGCCATGGCTTGAGTGGCACCTTGGTCGAGCCAGCGACTGGAAATTTGTTCGCTAACATGGCGGGTGATGCCCACCTTGATGGTGCCTGTGTTGGCGAGATAAACATAATGATCAGACAGGCAATTAGCTTCACCCCAACTAGGCTCCCGGCACGTGCCTGCATCATAATGACAAAGCTCAGGTTTGATAATACAAGTATCACACTGGGCCAGTTTCGTTAGGCAGCGGTAGCAGTAACCTTGGTTGAAGCTCTTCTTGGTTTTTGTTTGGCAATAAATGCAATTGATCAGGTTGTCGAAACTGACTTTAATCTCTTTGCCAAGCAGTGCATTCATATTGATATGTTGCTCGCCAATGGGCAGCTGATATTGGGCAAGATGCTGTGTGTCCGTGGAAACCTGCATTTTACGAATGTTGCCTTGATAAATGGTCATGATGCTCTGGTCCTGTGGAAAATGTATCTAAGCTTGATTGGTAAGTCTTCTCAGCCAAGCTGGTTATTGTGCCAGTTTGCTACGAATATAGCGAAATCAACTTTGGCATTTGTGTCGTGCAGTACTTTTTCCGGGGATATCTTGCAAGTGGCCACTTAGGCACAACGGAGAACTCCATTGGCAACGGGTGCTGGCCGAGAAGCCACTAGCACGACTCTGCCGAAGGATACAAAATAATCTCTCTAATCCCGCTTGCCCTGATGGAGCAAAAATTGACCAAATGGTCTATTGTATGGTAAAAAAATTACCTGGCATTTCTAGTTGTCACTGAAATACCATCAATCTCAGGCAGACTTTGATGGTCAAATTCACATCAATAAAACGATAAACATAAGATGAGAGCAATATGAAAAAAGTAGGCTTAATATTATGTGCTACGCTGTTTGCTAGCCACACTGCGTATGCAAACGTTGAAAATGGCAGCTTTGAAAACTGGACCGCTGGTGCGCCGGAAAGTTGGACAACCATAGACCCGGGGATCAGTCTCACTCAATCAGCCAGCCAAGTAAAAAGTGGCAGTAGCTCGGCAGCAATCAGCGTCAATACAGGCTCCCAGAGCTCTACCGATTTTAGGCAAAGCGTGAACGTTGTTGCCGGACAACCTTATTTGGCCAGTGTATGGGTTCGTCACACTGAAGGCGGTATAAAAGCCCGCCTATATGTGAATGGCTACCGTGATTATTCGACCGCGAGTTTGCTCAATCAATGGCAGCAATTGAGCTACAGTTATACGCCTAGTGTCAGTGGCAGCATTGAAGTGGGTTTGCGTTTTTATGATGAGTCAGGTTTCGATGGTTCAGAAATCGTATACGTGGACGATTTTGAACCCAATAGCGATAGCGGCTCTGCCCCTACTAACTGCAATAGTAACAGCGGAAGCTTCGAGCTAGTCACCGACAATTATGGCAATGAAACGAGCTGGCAAATCACAAACAGCCAATCTGTGGTGGTGGCTTCGGGTAGCGGCTACGCCAATAATACTGGCTATAGTGAGCCACTGTGTTTGGATGACGAAAGTTATGTATTTACCATCAATGATTCCTATGGCGATGGTATATGTTGCAACGTAGGCACGGGCCAATACAGCCTTGTTTTTAACGGTGTTACGCTGGCCACTGGTAGCGATTTTGCTACCAGTGAGTCTTCGAGTTTTACCTTAGGTACAACCTCTGGCGGTGGTAGTGCTGACTTGAGTGCCTATTACGCCAGCGCTCAAGGGCTAACAGGTTATAGCCTGAAATCTTCCTTGTATAATATTATTAAGGGTCATGCCAGCCAAGGTTATGGTGCGCTATGGACCTTTTATAATGCTAATGGGCGAGATGAATATTATGAAAATGATGGCTCAATTCTTGATATTTACTCAGAGAATCCTAGTGGCACGGAAAGCTATACCTATACTGCGGTCAGTGACCAGTGTGGTAATTACGCAGGTGAAGGTAGCTGTTATAACCGCGAACATTCTTTTCCCAGAAGCTGGTTTGGCGGGGCAGTTGAGCCAATGAATTCTGATGTGCACCATATTTTTGCCACGGACGGTTATGTGAACTCTAAGCGCGGTAGCTACCCCTATGGTGTGGTAGGCAGTGCAACGTTTACTTCGACTAACGGCTCTCGTTTGGGCAGTGCCAGTGTTGGTATCGGATTTACTGGCACCGTGTTCGAACCCATTGATGAATTTAAAGGGGATATCGCGCGGGCTTATTTTTATATGGCTACCCGTTACCAAAATGTGATTGGTGGCTGGCAAGGTAACAGCACCTCGTCTAATGCAGTCTTAGATGGAAGTAGTGATCAAGTCTTTGAAAGTTGGACCCTGAATTTATTGAAAAGCTGGCATCAACAAGACCCAGTAAGCCAAAAAGAACTGGACCGTAATGAGGCTGCTTATTCCCATCAAGGTAACCGTAATCCCTTTGTTGATTATCCTCAATTCGTCAGCGAAATATGGGGGCAGTGAGGATTCGTTTTACCCAGTAAATTATTTTGTTTGGTCAATTACGAGGGGCGTTATTCGCCCCTTTTTCAGCTCTATAGCATTTGTTATGCTTGAACAATAAGTTTGAAAAAATTCTAAAAAAGTATAGGAGGAATATGGACACACCGGTCTTACAACAGATTCAGCGCTACTGGGATGATCCTCAGTTGTATCAAGTACAAACGTTGCAAAAGTTGTGGAGTAATTATGGTGAGATTGCTCGCTATTACAGCCCTAAACACGATAAAAATATCATTGTTAAGCATATTAAACCGCCATCTGAGGTGAATCATCCCCGGGGTTGGCACAGTGATGTGGGACATCAGCGTAAAGTTGATTCATATCGAATCGAGGCCGATTTCTATCAATATTATGCTGCTTTTTGTAATGACGACTGTTACGTACCTGATTATATCGCGCTAATTAAAGACTCGGTTCATACTGAGCAGCAAACATTATTGATGGAAGACCTAACATCCAGTGGTTTTAGTCTTACCTTTAACACTGCAAGTGACGCGCACGTTAAGATCGTATTGAACTGGCTCGCGCATTTTCATGGACGCTTTTTACACATCACTACGCCTGAATTGTGGCCTGTGGGAAGTTATTGGTATTTAGCGACCCGCCAAGCTGAATACAACGGGATGCCGGCCGGCCCATTGAAAAATAGTGCTCAACAAATAGATAGCGCACTAAACAGTGCACGCTTTAAAACGCTTTTGCATGGTGACGCTAAGTTAGCGAATTTTTGTTTTAGTGATGATGGGCGTGTGGCGGCCGTGGATTTTCAATATGTTGGCCGCGGCATAGGCATCAAAGACGTGATGTACTTTTTGGGCAGTTGTTTACCTGACGGACAATTGTGGGCAAAACATGATGAGTATATTGACTACTATTTCGCGCAGCTAAAAGGCGTGTTACTTCGCGGTCATGTTACGGAGGCGAATGAGGATAACGTTAATAAGCAGGCTATCGCGGATCTCGTACCTGATAATACGGTTTGGGCAGATGAACTAGAGCAAGAGTGGCGAAAGTTGCTCCCGTTAGCTTGGGCAGATTTTAATCGTTTCCTGCAAGGCTGGAGCCCTGAGCATATTAAAATAAATGACTTTATGCAGGCGCAAACTTCGTTAGCGCTACCAGGGTAACGTTTAACTGCTGGCATGCACATGCCACTCTCATTACGTGATGGTAAATAGTGACACTGTGGGTTATCTCGTTCTTGCGTTTACCCTCAGTGGAGTTATGGAATCCGCTATTGTGATTGAATAACAACGAAAACCAGTACACCATCAAGCAACTTGGTAAGGTGACCATGCTTTTGCTAATCTTTGCTAGTTATGACGTTATGTTACCTCAACTCTTTTCAACCGACTCAAGCCTAGCCAATTATGAATAAATCGCTACTTGTCGCTAATATCCAGCGTGCTTTAAAAGTCAATTTCATTCCCGCGATATGTTTGCAAGTTATCGCTTTAGGGATAGGGTTTAGCTACTTTTATTGGCCAGCGAGCCTGCCAGTATTTAATTTTTTTGGTCATTTAAAAGCACAATATGGCGCCAGCTATGCGGTCGTTTCCACGGCTTTTTTTGGCGGGTTATTACCTTATTTATATTTATTGAGCGCGGGACAGATTAGCTTTAAACCCAAAAGTCAGCTGGTGTTCTATTGCTGCCTGTGGGCAATCATGGGCTGGTTGGTGGATACTTTCTATGGTTTGCAAATTACCTTATTCGGTAAGGATACCGACATTGCCACCCTTATAAAGAAAACCGCATTTGATCAGTTTGTGTTTAGTGCCTTACTGACATGTCCATTTTTGACCTTAAGCTATCAGTTTAAAGATGCGCAATTTAATTTTAAACGTTTTTTGCAGACTCTCGATAGACGACTGCTTTTACTTTATTTACCGACCACGATAGTGACTAATTGGTTGGTTTGGATCCCTGCGGTTTTGCTTATTTATCTTATGCCGCCAGTATTGCAGATCCCTCTTTTTAATCTTGTCTTATGCTTTTTCGTTTTAGTGCTCGCCATGTTGAATTCAGATCCAAAAGTGACTTCCGCCCCCATTTAATCGCTTCGTTAAGTTATCTTCCTAAGTCTGCGTTAATAATTGCCATGTAAACTGGCAGTTGTTGTTTAATTCTTAGGGTTGGTATTTTGGCGCGATCATTTTCATTTGTTTTTTTCTTCGGCCTAGGGCTGCTGCTTATGGTGACCTTGCAACTGAGTGGTATTGATGAATGGTTAGCGACAAAGCTTTACGTTTATACCGGTAATTGGCAGTCGAAAAATAATTGGTGGCTAGACGCAGTTGCCCATAAGGGCGGGCGCTATTTGGTGATCATTGTAATGCTATCGCTCTTAAGTCTGACGATTGTTAGCTATTGGCGCGCTTTGTGGCAACCATGGCAGCGTAAGGTCGGTGCTTATGTGTGCGTGGCGACTTTAAGTGCTATTGGGATCGTGTCATTTTTAAAAGGCGTAACCACGTTACCCTGCCCTTGGGATATACAGGGATTGGGTGGAGATAGACCGCCCGTCTATCTGTACGATATATTTGCTAGCGATTTAGTCACAGGGCATTGTTTTCCCGCGGGTCATGCTTCCGGCGGTTATGCTTTTTTTAGCCTATATTTTGCCGCTAAGGTTTGGCGGCGTAAATCCCCCCAATCGTCATCCAACAATCTATGGTTTTTGCCAGGAGCAGTGCTTGGGGCGATATTTGGCATCGATCAGCAATTGCGCGGCGCACATTTTTTATCTCATGATATTGCCAGTGCCCTTATTTGCTGGGGTGTGTGTGCGTTACTTTATTGGGTGTTTTTCCGCGGCAATCAGCCAGCTCATATAAAGGTTAACGATTGATCTCATAGTGAAACTTTATCTCACATTTATGGCTAGGTATGTATGCATATTCCATCAAATAAGTTAAACGGCACAGGCTTGCGCCGTATTGTAAAAGCGACCGAATGTTCATTTAAAGGATTTAAAGCTGCCTGGTTATATGAATCTGCATTTCGTCAAGAGCTGGTACTGTGTGCCGTATTGTTGCCTTGCTCATTAGTACTTAAGCAGTCTGCTTTGCACTGGTTAGCCTTGATAATGAGTTTGCTGTTTCTGCTATTTGCGGAAATTATTAACTCTGCTTTAGAAGCGCTGGCCGACAGTGTGTCTCTTGAGCACCATCCGCTTATTGGCCGTGCTAAAGACATGGGGTCAGCGGGTGTCTTTATCGCCATGGCCATGGTGGGATTGTTGTGGACAGAAGCGCTTTGGCGGTATCTTGCCTAGGCTGGATACTCAACTTACTTGTTAATCTTCACGTCCCAGCATTCGCTGATACTTGATAGCAGATTTAGATAGGCGAAAAAGTGACCGAGGGGGAGTCGTATCATGCACCAGACTGCTTGGCACCCCGTTGATAGCATTTTTCAGACTCGTTTTCGTATTATCGCGCATCCAAGATAACTTTCATCAATAGCCCTACACAGTAAAAGATAATTATTACCCAACGCAATTTTTAATTACTATACAATGAAGGGTAATTTTATTTGGCGTTAATGGTAGCTGGCCGAACAACCTTTTTTCAAAATTACGACTAAAGAATACTTTATCGCAAATTGCGCAGAGCAAGGTTAGCGTTTATTCTTTGTATACACGTTTAGGATTAATTTCTGAGCCTGATTTGTATATTTAGACGCGATATTGATTATTAAAGATAAAACGGGTTTTATCAACTCTAACCAAGAGGCAGTCAATTTAGTCTTATGATAGTCCATCAAGAAGCCATAAAAGACGCTGTATATCAGCTGTTTGACGAAGTAGATGCGCTTTCTGTGCAAGGATACGATGAAGAGCGCAGGGTGATTTATTGGAATTTGGGCAGTGAGATGCTCTATGGCTACACTGAACAAGAAGCGGTAGGCAAAAAACTAGAAGACCTCATTTTCCCCGAGCATATGCGTGATCCCGTTATCGCTGCCCATAGCAATTGGCTCAAAAAAGGCATTAAAATTCCTGCTGCAGAAATTACCTTGTGCAATAAAAATGGTGGTGATGTCACTGTTTTTTCAAGCCATGTGTTGTTTACCAACGAACGTAACAAGCATGAAATGTATTGTATTGATATTAACTTGGCTGAGGCTAGACAAGCTCAAGCCCAAGCGAAATTGAAAGAAAATATGCTTGAAGCGGTTTTTGAAGCGACGCCGGACTCGTTTTTTCTAATGGAAGAAGACGGCTCTATCATCGACTATCATGCTGGAGACAGCACAACGTCGGAATATGTTGGCAAAACAATTGAAGATTTTTTTCCTGACCATATTGCTAACAAGTTTAAATTTTATACGACCAAAGCAATAACCCAAGAGGGCATATTAAGGTTTGAATATGAATTAGCCATAACCAATGGTATGAGTTACTTTGAAGCACGACTCAGCCACCTGCAAGCGTTTAAGCAAGTGGTGATCATTGTTCGGGATATTACTGAACAATACAAAGCCGCCGAAACAATAAAACAACATGCATATTTTGATAGCTTAACCTTATTACCCACTCGTTTTTTGTCTCTCGATCGTTTATCGCAAATGCTCAAAGAAGCACAAAGAAGCACAGAGAAAGTTGCGTTACTTTTTTTAGATTTGGACGATTTCAAAAAAGTGAATGATTCATTCGGTCATGAAGTTGGCGATAAACTACTTGTCGCAGCCGCGAATAGACTTACGCTTGCATTGCGTAAAGCCGATACGGTAGGTCGATTAGGTGGCGATGAGTTTATTGTGTTGTTACGCTCTTTGGCAGGTAGCAGAGATGTGATTGATATTGTCGAAAATTTACTCAAAATTTTTCGAGAGCCTTTTCAAGTTGATGGTAAAGAACTCATTCTGACATTGAGCATTGGCATTGCGACTTATCCAGAGAACGGTGATTGTACTTCCGATTTGTTGCGTAATGCCGATGCCGCAATGTACCAAGCAAAACTATTAGGGCGTAATACCTATTCTCTGTTCACCAAAGCCATGAATGATACCATGTTGCGCCGTTTTGAAATTGAAGAACAACTGAGTATGGCGCTGGAACGCAATGAATTTGAAGTGTATTACCAGCCCAAAATTGACGTCAAAAATCGTAGCATTATTGGTGCAGAAGCCTTACTTCGCTGGCGTAACCCGTTACTGGGAAATGTGACGCCTGATGAATTTATACCCATCGCTGAACATACGGGGTTAATTGTCCCTATTGGTAAATATGTTGTTAAACAAGCCCTTAGCTTTTTAAATGAGTGGAAAAAAATTCACCGTAAAAATTACACTATGGCGGTGAACCTATCGCCTCGGCAATTCAGAGACAAAGCGCTAATGAGTTTTGTTGAACAATCCCTTAACGATGAAAATATTAAAGCAGGTAGTTTGGAATTCGAAATTACCGAAGGTATATTAATGGACGGCAGTTCTTATATTGATGATGCGTTAAATGAAATCCATAAACTGGGGATCAAGTTGTCGATGGATGACTTCGGAACAGGTTATTCATCATTAAATTATTTGCGCCAATATTCCTTTGATATATTAAAAATTGACCGTAGTTTTATTAAAGGGATTACCTTAAATAAGGCGGATTTTGACTTAGTAAAAGCCACCATAGCGATGGCACATAGTTTAGATCTACTTGTTGTAGCTGAAGGTGTTGAAACTCACGAGCAGTTCACACTATTGGACACCTTAGGCTGCGACCTAATACAAGGTTATTATTTTAGCAAACCGTTACCGGCTAAAAAGCTACTTGATTTTCAAGTCGCTCAAAGCGACTAACAAAATATACGCAGATGAAATTGCTGCAGTATATTTTTTTGAATATGCCTCAATCTTATCTCGTGGTTTTTTGGGGCCATAACCCATGGACTTATTTGTTAGAACTAGGCACTAGTCATTCTTTAATAGGCAACAATGTATACTTTTCTTAGTCATAAAATCGAGAGACTTATATATCAGACCAAGAAGCATGGCAGTCTAACGGTGATCCTGTGGCGACTAGTCTGGTAGAGCAGAGGGGACTGGTGGTTAGGTTGCCGGATTAGTAGCTGTGTGTTGTTGCTCAAAGCTTGAGCCCATGTCACTTAAAAAGCCGCATCTGTCGGTACGACCAAAATATCTACCATATGACCGATTTCCTCTTCAGTAGCGCAGGGGTAGGGCTTAACGCTACGTCTGATTCAACTTCTAAGATGCTTAAAATCGTTTGCGCCAGGGCATCGTGAGAATTTGGTATGTCTTTTAAGGTGCGGGTTTTGGGGATATCTACGTCTGATGACGCACCAGCCCAAACAATTAGAGGCACGTGAATTTGTGCTTCAGGTGCAAACATGTACGGCATGCCGTGCAAATAAACGTTGTTTTCACCTAATGATTCCCCATGATCGCTGACGTAGATCATAGATGTTTCATATTTTGGAGTGTTGTGTTTTAACAAGCTGATGACTTTGGATAAAAAGTAATCCGTGTAAAGGATCGTGTTGTCATAGGCGTTGACGATTTCTTCACTGGTACACATAGATAATTCGCTGGTTTGGCAGGATGGGGTAAATTTCTCGAACTCAACTGGGTAGCGTTTACTGTAAGCTGGGCCGTGGCTGCCCATTTGATGCAGCACGATAAGTACATCTTGTTTTTGCCCATCAATATATTCTTGCAGCCCATCGAGCATACCTTCGTCACGACATTCTTCATCACAGATGGGATTAGTATCAGGGTTTTTGTAGCTCACATACGGCACGCGTTCGGCGACCCCTTTCGAGTCAGAGTTGTTGTCGCGCCAAAGCACGCTGATATCGGCTTTGGCAACAATGTCGAGGATGTTCTCCGTATTTTTACTGCTGTTTACGTCAAAATCATCTTTGCCATCAGTTGAAAACATACAGGGCACAGATATAGCGGTTGAGGTACCACAACTACTGATTTGACTAAACGACACTAGGTCTTTTTCGTTGCTCAATAAGGGATTGGTTTCACGGGTATAGCCATTTAAAGAAAAGTGGTCGGCCCGGGCGGTTTCCCCTACAACCACAATAACAAGTTCACTGGCTATATCCGTATCAGGAATGGCAGCACGGGTGGTTTTAAAGACATATTGGTCGGACGATGCTGAACGCAAATTTTGCAAACCCAAGGTCACAAAAGAATACATCGGCTCCACTGGATTGGTATAAAAGCGCACCGCTTTATGTTCACGGAAAAAACTGGCGTATTGACCACTAAAAGTGAAGAGGTTGGCGCCAATAATAACCACACTGGCGAATAGGGTTAAGCTGGTAAATATAGCGCGACGTTTGATATCCGCTAATTTTGGTTGCTTTACAATAGTCAGTTGACTAATCACCATTATTGGCAGTATGCCAAACAGCACAACATGCCCTAACATGCCTAAATTGAATAGATCTGTTGCCTCTGCGGTATCCGTGGCAAAGAGATTACGGATCATTTCTTGATCAAATATGATGCCGAAACCATCAGTGAAATAACTGCACAATGCTGCCGTTAATAGGATGATGAAAATGGCGAGTTTTACGGGCATAAACCAATTCAACAAAATGCACAGTATGCAATTCAGCGCCCATAACATGATGCCCACTGAAATGATAAATAGGCTGTTTTGTGCCCAAGGGTATGCAGTATTAAGGTGCCCGAAGAAAGTGAAATTGCCGGTTAATGTAACAAATAAGGCCGTCAGCACCATGGCCATTTGCGGTTTGATTTTACAACACTGTAGCTGATGTTTGAATTGCTGGATTATATGCATAAAATATTTACGGATCGCTGTATCAATGAAGGCGCATCATAGAGTGGCCAGCTTAACAATATATTAAGGTGTTATTTAAAACTGCCTGACGTGCCCCAAGATCCTTTCTACCTATTTTTGAGTAGCATGATTGGTAACCTCTCGTTTCGTCGCTACTTTATGTCATTGAATTATTAGGACGCCCGTGAAATCCGTTAAAACCCTCACCCTAATGCGTTGGTTGTTTGGTCAACTTGCCCCCTATAAAGTAAAAGTGCTGTTCGCTATTGGCGCTTTAATCGTCGGTTCTGGCTCTTGGTTATTGCTCGGCCAAGGTGTGAAAGTGGTGGTTGATGAAGGGTTTGTGGCCAGTAACGCCGATAAACTTAATCAAATGATGCTGGTTGTCATGGGGATCGCGTTAATTGGTAGCGTGGCGGCTTATTTTCGTTTTTATCTGATGATTTGGTTGGGGGAGCGGGTTAGCGCAGATATACGCCAATCGGTATATTCTCATTTACTTACTTTGCCGCCGGCGTTTTTTGAAAAAACACGCACAGGTGAAGTGATTTCCCGATTCACCAGTGACACCACTGTATTGCAATCAGTGGTCGGCATGGGATTATCTATGGCACTGCGAGCCAGCATTACCTTTATTGGTGCTTTGTTACTGATGCTGATCACCAGCCCGATGTTAACCTTATATGTACTGATTGCGGTGCCAATCGTGTTGTTACCCATTCGTATTTTTGGCGCAAAGGTGCGTTACTACGCCCGCAACAGTCAAGACAGAGTGGCCGATTTAGGGGCTTATGTTGATGAGTCTTTACATGAAATTCATACCGTACAAGCTTATTCCCATGAACATTTAGATAAGAGTATGTTCGAAGGACGAGTAGAAGATGTGATGAGCGCTGCTAAAAGTAGAATTCGATTTCGTGCTTTGCTGGTGTCATGCATCATGGGGATCAGCATTACGGCTATTACGATTGTCGCATGGCTTGGGGCACAGCAAGTGTTAAACGGCAGTTTAAGTGCCGGTGAGTTAACCGCTTTTATGTTTTACGCTGTGATGGCGGGCGGAGCAGTGGCGACGATAAGTGAAGTGATTGGTGAGATACAAAAGGCGGCAGGAGCGAGCGAACGATTGATGGAACTGCTTAATACCAGCAGCACTGTGATGGCACCGTCAGACCCAAAACCCTTGCCGACACATGTGACTGGGAATTTGCAGTTATCTCAGGTCGATTTCAGTTATCCCAGTGGTGAGGGCGTGCTGGCATTAGAGCAATTAAATTTAGCCATTGAAGCCGGTGAACGTATCGCATTAGTGGGGCAGGTAAGTCGAGTTTGTTTCAGTTGTTGCTGCGTTTTTATGACATTCAGTCTGGGCACATTACCTTAGAGGGAATTGATGTCACCCAATTGGGGTTAGACGACCTGCGGCGCCAATTTGCACTGGTGCCTCAAGAGTCGGTGATTTTTGCTACCAGCGTAGCGGAGAATATTCGTTATGGGCGCCCAGATGCCAGCGATGATGAAGTGCAGGCCGCCGCAAAAGCAGCTAGAGCAGAGGAGTTTATCGTGCAATTGCCCCAAGGTTATCAAACGGATCTTGGTGAGCGAGGAGTACGTTTATCTGGCGGCCAAAAGCAACGGATCTCTATCGCCCGGGCGATTCTCGCCGACAGGCCGATTTTGCTGCTCGACGAAGCGACCAGTTCACTTGATGCCGCGAATGAGCAATACATCAAATTAGCTTTAGATGAGTTAATGAAAAATAAAACTACGTTAATTATTGCCCATAGATTGTCCACAGTGATCAATGCTGACCGTATTGTGGTGATGGATCAGGGTAGAATTGTTGCGATAGACAAGCACCAAAACTTGATTGAAAGCAATGCTCTGTATCGTGAATTTGCTCAGCTGCAATTAGTCAGTTAAATAATGATAGCCAAACTTTAGGTGTTAGTTCAAAGGAGAACTGCCATATGAAAATTGCTCAAGTAGGTGAAGCTATACTGCGCGCCATAGCGACCCCAGTGACTGACAGTGAAATGAAGACTGAGGCATTTCAATCCTTTGTGGATAATTTACTGCTGACCATGCAAGACGCTAATGGGGTGGGTATTGCTGCGCCTCAAGTTTTTGATGAGCGGGCAGTGATGATCATCGCGTCGCGCCCAAGCCCGCGTTATCCCGAAGCGCCGGATATGCAGCCCTTAATACTGATTAATCCTAAAGTGAAACGAAGTGCAAATGAAAGCGTAAAAGACTGGGAAGGGTGTTTATCTGTGCCTGGATTACGAGGGTTCATACGCCGCTCTACCTGGGTAGAAATTGAATACCAAACCCGAGATGCTATGCGGGTAAACCTGCGCTTGGACGGTTTTGTGGCGCGTATTTTTTTGCACGAATATGATCATCTCATCGGCAAAACTTGGCTAGACCATGTGGAAGTAAATACCGATATTATGGCTGAATCAGTTTGGCGACGTGATATTGCAGGGATAACAGAAGATGTTTAGTGAATCGTTTTAACCTATTGGGCATACGAAAAATATAGAATTTGTATCGGTTAAATCGATCCTAAGTCTGTTAATTTTTGGTCAGTGGTTTAGCATAGCGTTTTTTGCTAAATGTGACCTTTTTATGAGTGGGAGTATAAGTTGCGAACAATATTAAATAGATTTTCGGCGGTCGTGTGTTTGTCAGTGTTAGCTTGTCTGAGTGCGCCTGCATATTCCCAAGGCACTGATAAAGACAAGGCCACGAAGGAGGTGCAAAATCCTGCTCAGGTAATGGCAACAGAGCACGCACAAAATAAAATGGATGAGGCGCTTAGCCCTCGTGCACAGTTTGCTCAATGTGTGGTTGAATTGCAAAGCCAAGCACAAGACGCTGGCGTGTCAGTGCGGGTGAGCAGAGACGTATTAGGCCAAGCTAAATACAAAGAAAAAATTATCTCATTGGATCGCAACCAACCTGAATTTGTGCAGACCTTTACCGATTACTTTGAAAAACGAGTGAACACCTGGCGTATCGAAAAGGGCCAGCAAATGTTGGCGAAACACAGGGCGTTTCTCGGCGAATTGAATAAGCAGTATGGTGTACCAGCTCAGTATTTATTGGCATTTTGGGGACTGGAAACTAATTTTGGCTCCTACAAGGGCAAGTCACCGGTTATTGATTCTTTGGTGACGCTTGCTTGCGATAACCGTCGTAGCCGCTACTTTTCCAGTGAATTAATGCAAGCCCTGTTATTAATTGACCGTGAAGATTTAGACGATAAGCAAATGGTTGGCTCATGGGCTGGCGCAATGGGGCATACCCAATTTATGCCATCCGCTTACATGAAGTATGCGGTAGACGGCGATAAAGACGGACACATAAATTTATGGGATAGTGAAAAAGATGCTTTGGCTTCGGCAGCTAATTTCTTGAAAAACTTAGGCTGGCAAACCGGTTTTAAATGGGGACGCGAGGTGAGTCTACCTGCTTCATTTGATTATACCTTAGTCGGCAAAAATACTCCTAAACCACTGTCCTTATGGAACCGCGAGGGCGTCACGCGGATTGGTGGTAACGCACTTGGCACTGCCGACATTAAAGGGGCATTGTTGGTCCCTGCAGGCCACGAAGGACCTGCCTTTTTGGCTTATAAGAACTTTAACGTTATTTTGCGTTGGAATAATTCTGAGTATTACGGCATTGCCGTGGGACATTTGGCCGATCGTATTGCTGGTCTAGGAACCTTATCTAAACCTCTGCCAAAACTGCCCAGCTACACAGTGGACGAAATGCGTCAGCTGCAAGACAAATTAAATGTACTGGGTTTTGACGTGGGTAAAGCCGACGGGATTTTAGGTCCTGGCACACGAGCGGGCATCAGTCAGTTCCAACGCAAACAGAATATGATCGCTGACGGTTATCCCGACCGTGAAGTGTTTGACGCACTAATGCGCCAAGCTGATCCCACTAACTCCTAGTTTCCATTGTCGTTGTTGTGAATGCCCGCTGCTGACAGCGGGCATTTCTTTTCATTAATAAGCGTGATTAATTACCTTTTTCGAGCGACTTTACTGGGCTAAAAAGTACTTTAGGTATATACTCCCGCGGTCAAATTTTAAGCAAATTTTTATCTTTTCTGTGGAGTTATATGTCCAACCTGAGTCAACCTGTCGCTAAATCGCCTGTTAAACGCCAACCCGTAGGGCGTATGAAAGCCGATCGCGGTCTTTTTTCTTACCCTAAATATTGGGCTGAATGTTTTGGCCCTGCGCCATTTTTGCCTATGTCACGTAAAGAAATGGATATCTTGGGTTGGGATAGTTGTGACATCATTATTGTGACGGGAGATGCTTATGTGGATCACCCTAGCTTTGGTATGGCGGTCATTGGCCGTGTACTCGAGTCACAAGGTTTCCGGGTGGGGATTATTTCCCAACCAGACTGGACAAATAAAAGCGACTTCATGCAACTGGGTGAGCCCAATTTATTTTTTGGTGTGACTGCGGGCAACATGGACTCGATGATCAATCGTTATACTGCGGAACGTAAACTGCGTCATGATGATGCTTATACGGCTAATAACGAAGGAGGCAAGCGCCCGGATCGTGCAGTAACTGTATATACCCAGCGCTGCAAAGAAGCGTATAAAAAACCCGTGGTTATCGGCGGTATTGAGGCGAGCTTACGCCGTATTGCCCATTACGATTATTGGTCAGACAAAGTACGTCGTTCAGTCTTGTTTGATTCGAAAGCGGATATGCTTATGTTTGGTAATGCAGAGCGGCCTTTACTTGAAATGGCCCACCGTTTTGCTGCGGGTGAAACCATAGAGCAAATGCAAGATATTCGTGGTACCGCTGTGATTCGTAAAGAGCCGTTACCCGGTTGGCAAGGTGTCGATTCAACGCATTTAGATTCGATTGGGAAAATTGACCCTGTTATCAGTCCTTATGAAATGATTGAAGATAAATGTGCCATTTCCTCTGAAGCTGAAAAGCAAGCTGCAATCGAAGAGCAAAAAGCCCAGCCTATCGTTGTACAGCCGTTTACCTCGAAAACCCAAAGGCGTAAACCTTGGGATAAAACCTATGTGTTATTGCCTCCTTACGATGTGGTGCGCGCCGAGAAAACCCATTACGCGCATACCTCTCGTATCTTGCACAAAGAAACAAACCCTGGTTGTGCTCGAGCGTTAGCTCAGCGTCATGGGGATAGAATTATTTGGATTAATCCACCTGCTTATCCACTTGAAACCGAAGAAATGGATGCGGTGTTTGATTTACCTTATGCCCGGGTGCCACACCCCAGCTATGGTAAGGCGAAAATCCCTGCTTACGACATGATCAAAACGTCGGTGAATATCATGCGCGGTTGTTTTGGCGGCTGTACTTTCTGTTCTATCACTGAGCATGAGGGGCGGGTGATCCAAAGTCGTTCTGAAGAGTCGATTATTCGTGAAATAGAGCAGATCCGTGACAAGGTACCTGGTTTTACAGGGGTAATTTCGGACTTAGGCGGACCAACAGCAAACATGTATAAATTGCGCTGTAAAAGTCCTAAGGCTGAGCAGGCTTGCCGTCGTTTATCTTGTGTATGGCCGGAAATTTGTGGACACCTAGATACGGACCAAACTCCTACGGTTGAGTTGTACCGTAAAGCGCGTGATGTTGAAGGGGTGAAAAAAGTCTTAATTGCATCCGGTGTACGTTATGACTTGGCCATTGAAGATCCCAATTATGTGCGCGAACTGGTGACTCATCATGTGGGGGGCTATCTTAAAATTGCCCCTGAGCATACTGAAAAAGCGCCGCTGGATAAAATGATGAAGCCGGGCATGGGCACCTATGACCGCTTCAAAGAAATGTTTGATAAATACACCAAAGAAGCAGGTAAAGACCAGTACCTGATCCCGTATTTTATTTCCGCCCATCCTGGCACAGAAGATGAAGATATGTTGAATCTTGCGCTGTGGTTAAAGGAGCGTAATTTTAAGTTAGATCAGGTGCAAAACTTCTACCCGTCACCGATGGCAAACGCGACCACCATGTACCACACGGGTAAGAACCCGATCCATAAGGTGAGTCACAAGAGCGAAGAGGTTTCTATCCCCAAAGGGGAGATCCATCGTCGTTTGCATCGCGCATTTTTACGTTATCATGATCCGGTTAACTGGCCATTATTACGTAAGACGTTGACTGAAATGGGTAAAGGATATTTGATTGGGAATGGGGCTAAGTGCCTAGTGCCAGCTGAAAGCCGCAATGAACTCAAAGGTCGCGAACAAAAAGAATTCGCTAAACGTTCAGCGAATAAGGCTTACGCCAAAGGTAAGGGTGCTCAATCACCTAACGCTAAGAAAGCCCAACAAGGGTTAACACGTTTCAGTGATAACCAGCCCCACAACAAGGTGGCGGGTACTGACCCAGACAGTCGCAGACAATCAAACAGTAGACGTAAAAAGCCACATTAATTGTGGCTTTTCTTTATTAGCAGGCTAAGACATTTGACCCAGTAGTACAGACGGTTTAACGACGGCGACGGCGCACGTATATCAGGCCAATCAGTGGCACTAATAATAACGAAAGTACGTCGGGCTCAGGCACGACTTGGCCACGTATTTCACCGCCAGGAAAGTCTGCCGTATGTATATTGATGTACCATAAACCAGCCAGTAAATCGCCGACTTGCTGATCGTTAAGTATGGCATTACCCATAGTCGGATTCATGGTGAAATCTATTGCAACCTCCACTCCTGCGTTCGCATCTGGTGCAGCGGGACCATGAAAGTGTGCTGCTACTACTTCGTCAAGACCGCTCCAGCCTATATTCCAAGAAAAATTATTCGTCATATCATCCAACCACATAGTGGCAGAGCCTGTGGCTAAACTACCCGAACCAGCACCTGCATTTGCCTGAGCACCATCTAGGGTGGCTGAAAAAGAGATTAAGTCTGCTTTGGCCGGAGCCATAGTGATAACCGCCAACAATGCAAGAATGTGTAGTATGTTTGGTATTTTGCAATATTTGTGCATGGTATTTGCTCTCCGATTAACTCAATTTAAACATCACTTGAAGAGCCCTTACTTACTCAAGTTAGCGTCGATTGAGTGCATTAAAAATAGCCCAAAATGGGTATATTCTATGCTGTGGGGTGACCAGCATATTTCGCGCCAGACTTGAAATAGATAGTCATTTCAACGTCATAAAACGCTCGGTAATGATTTGGTTATATATCTGTAAAGAACATCGACATAATTACGCAGGGTATTGATAATGGGTTGCTTATCTTTATTAGGAAAGGGGCAGTATTAAGCCATTCATGCAGTGTATGGGTGCAGATAAAAGCCATACTTGTTGTGGCTTTCTCTTTTTAAACGGATGGCTTTTTACAGCTATTCAGGTGGTAAAAATGGTTCTGCGTGTAATGAAAAGTGTTTTCTAAAAGAGATGTTTACGCATGTGGGTTATCCGCCAAGCTATGAAAATCTTAATAAGCTAGTTGGCGATCGAATAACCCCCGTGTTCATGCGCAAAAAATTGCCGGTATCGCTTTGTTAACGTGTTTTAGCTAATTAATCGGCTTTCGACCCACACTCTTGGCGGTCAAACTACTGATGTATAGTGCGTCTGAGGTTTCCAGTACACCTGTGGTAAACGGATATTCACCGCTTGGGTCTTGTAAGTCCATTATGACCTGACCATTTTCATTGATTTTAATGACGTGGCCATAGTCTTTGGCGACCGGACGCATAAAACGGGGTAAGCGCTGAACTATTTTACGTAAAAATGGTGAGCTAGCTAAATCGTCCAAGGTTTTTGAGCGAGGGGAAGCAAAGCCAAGCCAATACCCACCGCTTGGAGCACGAGCAATATTGTCGGGAAAACCAGGTAGATTATCGATTAACACTTCGACTTGCTCGGCTTTAGGGCCCGTAAGCCAGTAGCGTAACACCCGATAGCTGCCGGTTTCGTTGATCAATACTGAGCGCTGATCGTGGCTAACGGCCACACCATTGGCAAAATGTAATCCCTTGAGTAATACCCGGGTTTCTTTGCTGCGAGGATCATAGGCTAGCAGCCTTCCATTACCGGCATGTTCTAATATTTCAAGTAAGCTTGCGGCTAACGTACCACCGTAATCTTGGGCAGCAAATTTTGTCGTGGCGTCGGTAAAATACAACATGCCGTTTTGTGCGACATCCACATCGTCGGCATAAACGATTTTACTGTTATTTACCTGTGCACTGAGGACGGTGATTTGCCCGTTTTTACTAATGGATAATAAGCCTTTTACCGCATCGGCGACGATGAGATTACCCATGTGATCGAACTCGATCCCTAAAGGTCTGCCACCGGTATTTACCCAAGGCGTAAATCCTTCATGACTAGGCTTGAGTCGCATGATGCTGCCCGAATGAGTAGCGGTGGCGATAGTGCCGTCGGGACTCAATGCAAAATCCTCGGGACCTTGTTGTCCATCTAAAGATAATGTATCTAAATTGGCCAACTTATTGTTCTGGGCAAAGGGGCCTATATACCCGGGATCTTTTGGCGCTTGCCAAGCTTGGGGTTCCACAGGAACGGGCCACAGTAGCAGATAGGCTGCAATAGCAAGGACAGCCAATATGCTGAATTTGAACAGTTTCATGATATCTTCCTGACAAAGTAATGAGCTTTACCTATATCATGTGGCGAATGTTTGGTTAAATTGGTATTCGTTATTGGGCTATATTTATTAACCTGATTGGTGGCGACGGCTGTCACTGATGCGCCATATACAGAGAATATACTCAGTGTAAACATGGCAATGGTGAGCTCGGAAGGTGTTTTTAACACCTTACCCACTGCCAAGTTGGGCAAGTAAGCGAATTTTACCCCCTTAAAACCTGATTTTCGCAGCACTTAACATCTTATTAACCCCTATTTTTGTAGGGAATAGCCAATATAAGGCAGCAAGTAAACAGGTTATTTCTATTTTGACGCTAGAAGCCTTATACTTGCTCGGTTTTATTTACATACTCAAGAACGTCCGGTGTTCTTTGAGTCAATCAAGAGGTCCTAATTGTGTTAGAAGCATATCGTAAACATGTTGAAGAACGTTCTGCCGAAAGTATTCCACCTAAACCATTAAATGCCGAGCAAGTTGCTGGTTTGGTCGATTTGCTTAAAGCGCCGCCTGCGGGCGAGGGAGACTTTTTACTTGAGTTGTTATCAGAGCGCGTTCCACCGGGCGTGGATGAAGCTGCGTATGTAAAAGCAGGCTTTTTGAGTGCCATTATTAATGATGAAGCGACCTCTCCGCTTATCAGCAAAGATGCGGCTATCCAATTATTGGGTAACATGCATGGTGGTTACAACATAGTCACCTTGGTTGAAGCGTTAGATAACAACGATTTAGCTGAACTTGCAGCGGAAGAGCTTAAGCACACTTTGCTTATGTTTGATGCGTTTCACGACGTTGAAGAAAAAGCCCGTGCAGGTAATGAATTCGCTAAAGACGTATTACAGTCTTGGGCTGATGCTGAATGGTTTACTTCACGTCCTGACCTGCCAGAAAAAATCACCTATTCTGTGTTTAAAGTCACAGGCGAAACGAACACAGATGACCTGTCACCTGCTCCAGATGCATGGTCTCGCCCTGATATCCCATTACATGCTCGTGCAGCCTATAAAATGACTCGCGATGGCTTAACGCCTGAAGTACATGGCGAAATTGGTCCTTTAGCGAAAATCGAAGAGATTAAAGCCAAAGGCCACCCAGTTGCTTTTGTTGGTGACGTAGTTGGTACAGGTTCTTCACGTAAATCAGCGACTAACTCAGTGCTTTGGTTCTTCGGTGAAGATTTACCTGGCGTACCAAACAAACGTGGTGGTGGAGTCTGTATTGGCAGTAAAGTTGCGCCAATCTTTTTCAACACTATGGAAGATGCAGGTGCCTTGGTATTTGAAGCTGACGTAGACAACATGAACATGGGTGACGTGATCGATATATTCCCTCTTGAAGGTCGTATCACTAACGCTGAAACAGGTGAAGAGTTATCTAAGTACGAGTACAAGTCTGAGGTATTGTTAGACGAAGTACGTGCTGGTGGCCGTATTAACTTGATCATTGGTCGTGGTTTAACCGACAAAGCACGTGAGTCCTTAGGCTTAGGCGCGTCTGATTTGTTCCGTACACCGGATCAACCTGTTGATACAGGTAAAGGTTATACCCTTGCACAGAAAATGGTGGGTAAAGCATGTGGCGTTGAAGGTATTCGCCCAGGCACCTACTGTGAACCTAAAATGACCACAGTTGGCTCGCAAGATACAACGGGTCCTATGACGCGTGATGAACTTAAAGATTTAGCGTGTTTAGGTTTCTCTGCTGACTTGACCATGCAATCTTTCTGTCATACGGCTGCTTATCCTAAGCCGGTGGATATCGATACTCAGCATACCTTGCCTGATTTCATCATGAACCGTGGCGGTGTTTCACTTCGCCCAGGTGACGGTATTATTCACTCATGGTTAAACCGTATGTTGTTACCTGATACCGTTGGTACAGGTGGTGACTCACATACGCGTTTCCCTATGGGTATTTCGTTCCCTGCAGGTTCAGGTTTAGTGGCTTTTGCCGCAGCAACGGGCGTGATGCCTCTTGATATGCCTGAATCAGTATTGGTTCGCTTCAAAGGCAAAATGAAACCAGGTATTACCTTACGTGATTTGGTTCATGCCATTCCATTGTACGGTATCAAGCAAGGTCTTTTGACCGTGGCTAAGAAAGGCAAAATAAACGCTTTTTCTGGTCGTATACTTGAAATCGAAGGCCTCAATGATTTAACCGTTGAGCAAGCATTTGAATTATCAGATGCATCAGCTGAGCGTTCAGCTGCCGGCTGTACTATCAAGCTTTCTAAAGAGTCAATTGCCGAATACTTAACATCTAACATTACTATGTTACGTTGGATGATCAACGAAGGTTACGGCGACCCTCGTACTCTTGAGCGTCGTGCACGTAAAATGGAAGAGTGGTTAGCTAACCCAGAATTGATGGAAGCGGATAAAGACGCCGAATACGTTGAAACCATCGAGATTGACCTTGCTGATATTCATGAGCCAATCCTATGTTGTCCGAACGATCCAGATGATGCAAAAACTTTATCTGACGTTGCTGGTGTTAAGATTGATGAAGTCTTCATTGGTTCTTGTATGACTAACATTGGTCATTTCCGTGCAGCAGGTAAACTGCTTGAGCAATTTAACAAAACCTTGCCTACTCGTTTGTGGATATCGCCACCAACCAAGATGGACAAAGCGGTGTTAATGGAAGAAGGTTATTACAACATCTACGGTCGTGTGGGTGTGCGTACTGAAATGCCTGGTTGTTCACTGTGTATGGGTAACCAAGCGCGTGTACTTGCCAACTCAACCGTATTATCAACCTCTACGCGTAACTTCCCTAACCGTTTAGGTGATGGCGCTGATGTGTACTTGTGTTCTGCTGAGCTTGCAGCCGTTGGCGCTATCGTTGGTCGCATTCCGACTACTGCTGAGTACATGGAATATGCTAACAAGATTGAATCTATGTCTGGCGATGTGTTCCGCTACTTGAACTTCGACCGTATTGAAGAGTTCAAAAAAGCCGAAGCTGCAGCGAAAGAAAATATCATCCCTGCATTAAATATTGCGTAAGCACTGATTAAATAACATTAATTAGCGTCATGCACTATCAGCCGAACAGGCGTAAGCCTTGTTCGGCTTTTTTGTGGGTTAAATGCGGTTTTTGCTGCTCCAGCATAGTTAAGGTTGTTCACTTCTGTTTTTTGGTACAGTAAACTTAAGCTTGGTGAATAAAATAACCCATTGTTTTAAATTGGTTTTGTAACAATCAAATATGAAACAAGCAAGACGCGCTAACACATAAATATCCATGTGTTCACAGACGTGTTTTACTCAAATGAAGGGAATACTCATGTCATTAAAATGTTTACGTTTACTTATGCCGCTGTTATTAACGGGGTGTTTTAGTTTAGCTTCGTTTCAGGCCGTCAGTGCTGCAGATAACGAGCAATACCAAACATTGCCTCTAGTCAATATTACGGTGAAAAACGTGCCTCTTGAAGTGGAGTATGCTCACACATTTGAGCAGCGGGCTGCGGGATTAATGTATCGCAAGTCTATGTGTCAGCAGTGCGGTATGTTGTTCAAGTTTTCGGGCTCTAAGAAAGCCAGTATGTGGATGCAAAATACCTTTATTGCTTTGGATGTCGCCTTCATTCGAAGTGATGGTGTTATTGCGGATATCAAGCCTATGCAACCCCATGATTTAACCTCAGTGGGGGCGTCACAAGCTGTGCTTTATGCGCTGGAGATGAACCAGGGCTGGTATGCCAAAAATGGTATAAAAGTCGGGGATACAATGCTGATTAAGGCACAATAATTTACGCCCTTATGTTGCTCACTCACATCCGTAGGCAGCCTTTATCAACAGCCCTTACTTCTGGCGACAGAAAATAAACTCCTATTGGCTGGCATATCCACTGATCTCACCCAAAAGGGCGCTGCAATCCTGTGGATAGCCACTTACCCTGGTTATACCGCTCGTTGAGCCGGAACAATAAACACCTGTCGAATGGGGGGGCTGGCAAACATAGCGTCTTCTTCATCTATTGTTTTTATTGCTCGCGTCGCTGTGGTGGCGTATTTCTGCGCGTAAATGGGGGATTTTAAACCGTTCTCGTTGCATAAGTGACTGTTCTGGCATCCTATCGCATACCCTATTCCAAAAAGTGCACATAAACATAGAAAATATGCTTTATCTGCGCAAAAAAACTGGTAATTTATGGCATCTTTTTTGTACAAACTTTAATTAGGAAAAACATTGAGTGACTCATCGATAAACGTAGCTAAATTTGGTGGCACCAGCGTCGCAAACTATGCATCTATGCTTAATTGCGTCAAGGTTGTTAAAGGTAATCCAGACACCAAGGTTGTGGTGGTCAGCGCTTCTGCTGGGGTCACTAATATTTTGGTCGAGTTAGCCCACAAGGCGCTCACGAAAGACGAAATCAGCACCTATATTGAACAAATTCGTGCCATTGAATTTGCCATCCTACATGACTTGGGTGCGCCTACATTGGTGGCAGATAAGTTGATGGAGTTACTTGAGTCATTGAAACAATTAGCGTTGCATGAAGAAATTTTGCATCGCCCTGACTTAAAAGACAGCTTGTTATCCCATGGTGAGCGCATGGCGTCTTTATTGTTTAGCGAAGTACTGACTCAACAAGGCTTGCCAGCAGATAATTTTGATGTGCGCAAAGTATTATTGACCGATAGTGAATTTGGTCAGGCTGCACCGCAGCTTGAAGGTATTAAGCAGCGAGCCCTGCAGTTGATGGCACCGGAGATGACCAAAACAGTATTGGTAACTCAAGGTTTTATTGGTTCTGATGAAGCAGGCAATACCACTACATTAGGTCGAGGAGGCTCTGACTTTACCGCGGCTTTGTTAGCCGAAGCCTTAGGCGCACAGAGCTGCGAGATTTGGACTGACGTAATCGGTGTGTATACCACCGATCCACGTATCACAGATGCCGCTCGCCCATTGCCTGAGCTTAGTTTTGAAGAAGCCGCTGAGATGGCCACATTTGGTGCCAAGGTCTTACACCCTGCGACCATGGAGCCTGCGCTGCGGCAAAATATCAAAGTGTTTGTGGGCTCAAGCAAAGAGCCAGAGAAAGGCGGCACCTGGATTGTACGTGATTGTGTGCATGAGCCGTCTTATCGGGCGATTACCCGCCGTAAAGACCAAGTGATGGTCACAGTTAAAACACCTAAAATGATGTACGCACAGGGCTTCTTACAGAACGTATTTACCATTATCGCAAAACATAATTTGAGCGTTGATTTGGTGACTACTTCGGAAATCTGTGTTTCTTTCACTTTGGACAACCCTGCTAACTCAGTATTGCAGCGGCTCAATCGTGAAACGATTGAGGAGTTGAGCCAAATTTGTGAAGTCGAGCTTGAAGAACATTTCGATTTGGTCACTGTGGTGGGTAATAACATGCACAGTGCTGCTGGAGTCTCTAGCCGTATCTTTGCCGCGGTTTCTGATTTCAACCTGCGTATGATTTGCTTTGGCGCTAATGTGCACAACATGTCGATGTTGGTCAGCGAAAAAGACAGCACAGACGTGGTGAAAGCGTTACATCGAAGCTTGTTTGAAGCTTAATTATTGTTGTATGTAGGGGGCTAGCTTTCCTACAAAAAACGATAAATTTTCCATAAAAAAACCGCTAACTGAAAGGTAGCGGTTTTTTTATGGGCGTGAAATGGCCTATGTTAGATTTTAAACTGCTGTACCGAGCTTTGTAGCTCTTCTGCAAGTTTGGCAACCTCGTGGCTCGATTCAGATGTTTGATGGGCACCTACCGAGGTTTCCTCTGCGATATTGACGATATTTTCCAGCTTCTCGCTAATTTCTTGAGATACCACATTTTGCTCTCTTGCGGCTTGGGCGATTTGAGAGCTCACGTCGTAGGCTTTATGTACGGCATCAGAAATTAATTGTAAGGCCTGAGTAGATTTTTCAGTTTTCTCAACACAGATTGTGGTTTGTTCTTTACCTTGATTCATGACTGCTACGGCTTTTTCTGCACCCGCTTGTAAGACTTCAATCATGGAGTTAATTTCTTGCGTGGACTGCTGGGTACGACTTGCTAGGGTACGTACTTCATCGGCAACGACAGCAAAGCCGCGTCCATGCTCACCTGCTCTTGCTGCTTCAATCGCTGCGTTTAGCGCTAATAAGTTGGTTTGATCGGCAACCCCACGAATAACATCAAGAATACCGCCGATGCTGGCGCTGTCCTGATGCAGTTTATTGATAACCTGAGCAGCCTCTTCTACATCTCTGGCCAGTACTTCGATAGTACGAATGTTTTCTTCTGAAATAGCTTTGACCTTTTCGGCTTCTTCGTCCGCATGTTGAATTTGGCGCAGGGTGTCTTCAGCACTTTGGCTTACGACCAGTGAGGTGCTGTGCATCTCAGTTGTGGCCGTGGCTACCTGGGCTATTTGCGATTTCTGCTCTTGAATAGATGACGTAGTTTGCATAGTAACCGCAGAGGTTTCTTCCGATGCCGCAGCTAACTGGGCAGAACGAGAGCCGATACCCGAAATCAGGGTTTTCAAACTATCAATTAAGTTATTACAGTTCTTGGCTAAGGTACCAAATTCATCATCAGAGGAGTCATCTAAACGACGCGTTAGGTCACCAGATGAAACTATATTCAGCATTTCGTTTACTTTATGTAATGGTTTGATAATGGCGCGCACCCCAAAGAATGCGATTACGCTGGCAATTAGAACTGAAATAATAACAATGAAAATGGTTTTTAAATTGCCTGAACTAATTGAGTTTTTGACCGATTCTTTCGCCACTGTTGCTTTGTTGTCAGCTAATTTAGACAAGGTGTTGAGTTTAGCAATAGCCAATTCGATATTCGCATCAGAGGCTCTGTAGGCTGCTGTTGCATCGTTTTGCTTGTTGATTTTCTTAACTTGGTTTTGCAGTAAACCGTTAGGCGAACTAATTGAGTCTAACACTGAGCCGGTCATTTGATAAATCTCTGACAAGGTACCACTTGGGTCACTACCGCCAGCGGCTTTTTGTATTTCGCTTAGGGTTTCACCGATTTGATTGACCACTAAGTTTACCTCGTTACCCAAGGTATCGGCTCTGACTAAATTTTGCGTTTTGACATACTCAGCCCCTACCGTAAGCAGCGACATCAAATTGGTTTCAAGCCGATTTGCTAATTCTGCCGCTCTACTAAGCTGGGCACTATCTTGTACTTCGTCCAGATCGGAAAAATCGAGAATGAGCGAGGAGGTATCATCTGCATTATCTTCAATATTCCCTAACTGATCACTTAACGTGCTACGCATGGTGAGGTCGTCTTGACGACTTTCAAATAGCTTAAACACATTGACTTTATAATCTTCATAAATGCTATCGACTTCCGCCAATGACGCTTTCAGTTCTGGCTCTTGACTAACAACACGTTTGAGGGTGTTAAATTCATTCTCAAAGTTACTTTGGCTGCTATTAAAAGCGTCACTTTTTTCATTGAGTCCATTTAATGCATCCCCATAGTACGCTTCAGCCGTGAGACGCCCCATGTTTAAAAATGACACCTTGAGCTGACTACTGCCACTTACCGTAGGAAAAGCAAGATTGCTGACTTCTTCTGTTGCCTCATCGATACTATTCAATGTGGTGAGTGAAAATATTCCCATGATGACAAGCAGCGAAGTAATAATGGCAAAACCGCCTACTACGCGCATAGCTACAGTCATTTTCATTTGTGGTCTCCAAATAAACGTATTTATTATATGTGTTCAGGCGATTATTTTGCTGTCACTTCAAGACAAACCCGAAAGGTTAGTTTTGCACAATACTAAAGGTGATCCCATGGGCAGTGATTATGTTATTTGCCCGTTGATTATAGGAAACGATAACCGTCTTCTATGTAGTATCGACATACATGCGGGGAACATTAACTAACTTTATGACTTTACTCTAATTAATTTATAAAAATAGCATTATAAAGGTGTCTTATATAACCAGTGATATGAGGTTAGGCAGGCGCCGGTATGAATAACGTAAGCTATTTCAGTTAACCCATGCATCAACTTAAAAGGAGATGACGGTCAGCTTAGTTGGAAGTGATTTATTTTTGTATCAGTTGCAGGCTGTCTACGCATAATAAGGTCATATGGCCTCCCCATACAAAGCCGGTATCCAAGGCAATAAATCGCTCGTCATGGGTTTCACCATTTAACGCCGCCCAATGACCAAAAACAACTTTCTGTTGCGCGTCGATAGTTGAATTATTAACAACAAACCAAGGTGTGAGTGACCTTGGTGCATCTCTAGGTGGCAATTTGCATTCGAATTCGAGGCGCAGATCGTTTTCTAAAAATCGCATTCTGGTGAATGCATTAATAATAAAGCGTTGTCTGGCGTCGCCGGTGAGATCATCGGTCCAGCGGCTAGGCTCATCGCCGTACATCATTTTGACCATGTGTTGCCATTGCTCACCTCGCAATGTCTCGCTTATCTCAGCGCTGAGGCTTAACGCTTTGGCAAACGACCAATTAGGATATAAGCCCGCATGGGTGAGAAGAATATTTGGTGTTATGTGCATGGCCAACGGTTTTTGGCGCAACCAATGACAATACTTAGCAAAGTCTACTGAGGCGATTAAAGCGTCGAGTTTATCGGCCTTTTTGGCGCGCCGGCCCCCGCAGTATATTGCTAGTAAGTTTAGGTCGTGGTTGCCTAATACGGTTTGAAAGTTATCACCCATGGCATGCAAGTAGGCTAGGGTATCCAGAGAGTCGGGCCCGCGCCCTATCAGATCGCCCACGGCATACAAGGTATCGCTTAGGGGATTAAAATCAACTTTGCTCAGCAGCGCCTTTAAGCCGCTAAGACAACCTTGGATATCGCCAACAATATAATCAGCCATGAAAACCTAAGGGTTAATTAATGAGATGGGGCACAGCGAGACTAAAAATATCGATGGGAACACGAAACATGGCACCATCTTTATCCTGCATTTCATAATAGCCTTGCATTGAGCCCACTGGGGTATCGAGTACCGCACCACTGGTGTATTGAAAATGATTGCCACTTGCAATGTGCGGCTGTTCACCGACGACCCCAGCCCCTTCTACTTCTGTCTGCTTTCCGTTGCCATCTATAATGAGCCACCAGCGATTAATGAGTTGCACGCTTTCGGCGCTATGATTAGCAATATTAATTTCGTAGGCAAAGGCAAATTTATCTGCTTCGCTAGCAGGATGATCAGCCATATACTGGGTATTAACGGTTACGTGGATTTTATCGCTGAGCTCTTGTCCGGAATTAAGCGGAGTGGTCATTTATGATTCTGCCTGAATGCGGCTAGCGAGATCGGCTATTTGGCCAAACTGGGCTAGTGAGAGATTTTCTGCTCTTAGGTCTGGATTAATATCCAGTGACATAAGCTGTGCTTCGTTGAGACTTTCTTTCAAACTATTGCGTATGGTTTTACGACGCTGATTGAATGCCTGAGCACACACCTTGTTTAATGAGTCCTCACTGATAACGCTCACGGGTTTTACCTTGTGTGGAATAAGGCGAACGATAGCTGAGTCAACTTTAGGTGGTGGATTAAATGCTTCAGGTGGCACATGTATTACGGGCATAATTTGACAGTGGTATTGCGCCATCACTGACAAGCGACCGTAGCTCTTGTTACCTGGGGATGCTGCAAGTCTATTCACCACTTCTTTTTGCAGCATAAAGTGCATGTCTTGTACTTTGTAGGCAAACGAAAAGAGATGAAACATTAATGGTGTTGAAATGTTATAGGGCAAATTACCAAACACACGCAAGGGTCGGTCTTCACTAAATAACTCAGAGAAGTCGAACTTTAGGGCGTCCTTCTCAACAATATTCAATTTGCTGGCGATAAACGGGTGGGTGCGCAGACGCTGGGCTAAATCTCGGTCCAGTTCGACGACCGTCAATTTATCTATTAACGCGCAAACGGGTTCGGTTAGTGCGCCTAAGCCAGGACCAATTTCAACTACATTTTGGCCGACCTGTGGATTGATGGCAGACACGATCTGATCGATAACATATTCGTCATGTAGAAAGTTCTGACCAAAGCGTTTTCTGGCTGTGTGGCCTAAGTGTTGTTTACTCATTGTTTACTTTTTGCCAATGAAATGGCTTCCTTGATAGCGATGTCGAAACTGCCGACATCGGCTTTGCCTGTAGCGGCTAAATCGAGAGCGGTTCCGTGGTCAACGGAGGTGCGAATAAAGGGTAATCCCAAGGTGATATTGACTGCCTGACCAAACCCTTTGTACTTTAACACGGGTAACCCTTGATCGTGATACATAGCGAGTACAGTATCAGCTTGCTGCAAATATTTAGGATTAAAAATGGTGTCCGCTGGCAGTGGGCCAGTGAGCTTAAAGCCTTCTTGGCGAAGTGACTCAAGTGCCGGAATAATAGTGTCTATTTCTTCACGACCGATATGTCCGTCTTCACCCGCATGCGGGTTTAGGCCACAAACAAAAATATGGGGTTGGGCGATAGCAAATTTTGTTTTTAAATCGTGATCAATAATACGGATCACTTTTTGTAAACGAGACTCGGTTATCGCCGCAGATACGGCAGTGACAGGAATGTGCGTAGTGACTAAGGTGACGCGTAATCCTGTGGTTGCCAGCATCATAACAACATCGGGTGTATTCGATTGCTGTGCGAAAAACTCCGTATGGCCGCTAAACGGAATACCGGCTTGATTAATAATGCCCTTATGCACGGGACCGGTAACCAATGCATCAAACTCGCCGTCTAAATTCTGTTGGCAGGCTTGATATAACGTATCAATGACATATTGGCTGTTGTCTTGATTTAGCTGCCCTGGAACCACTCGGGTGCGCAACGGAATATCGACTATATATAGCGAACCAGCCGGCTGAATATCCTGACAAGATGCTTCGTAAGGCAATAATGTGAGGGGTAACCCCAGTGCAGATGCTCGGGAATGCATCAGCTCAGCATCGGCAAAAACCACTATCATGGCCTGCCACTGATGCTGGGCTAAAGTAATCATTAAATCTGGGCCAACCCCCGCAGGTTCGCCCGGTGTAATAGCAAGCTTAATGGTCATGAATTAACGATTGTCTTTTTTATCGAGTAATTCAACATACGCACTGTCACGCATTTCTTTTAACCAAGCTTCGGTTTCTTCAGCAAATTTCCGCTGAAATAACAACTGATACGCTTTGTCTTCTTTCAGTTTTTCCGTGGCATCTTGCACACGCTTACCCGTTAGTTGCATTAAATGCCAACCATGAACAGAGCGCACCGGTTGACTGATTTCGTCAACGTCTAGGGTCTGCAATGTGTCTCGGAAAGCCGGTACATATACATTGGGATCAGACCAGCCTAAATCACCGCCGCGTAATGCAGATCCGGGATCCGCTGAGTGCTCTTTAGCTAACTCGGCAAAATCAGCTTCACCAGCCAGAATCTCTTTTCTAAATTCTTTAAGCATTTTTTCGGCTTTTTCGTCACTTAATATCACTGACGGTTTGATCAGAATGTGGCGAGATTTAAGTTCAGTCACTTCCACCTTTTCAATTCCGCGAACATCCATTATTTTTAAAACGTGAAAACCAGCGCCGCTGCGGATAGGCCCAATTAAATCATCTTTACTTTTGCCTTGTACGGCTTCTGCAAACAAAGTGGGCATCGAGTTAATGTTCATCCAACCCAAGTCACCACCTTCTAAAGCTTTAGAACCAGAGGACGATGCTGTGGCAATCTTGCCAAATTCAGAACCATTGTTGAGTAACTCTAATACTTTATCTGCTGTCTCTTTGGCATTACTAACATCTTCGTCTGTTGGCTCAGGTGGGAAGCCAATCAGGATATGACCTAAATGATATTCAGCCTGTTGACCACCTTGCTCGTCAATTAACTTAACCAAATTGCTGATTTCTTGGGGAGTGATATAAATACGACGGCGGACATTGGCACGGCGCACTTCACCGGTTATTAGTTCTTTACGCACTTGTTCACGGTATACCTCATAACTCACGCCTTCCGATGCGAGTTTTTGGCGCATTTGGTCAACACTCATGCCATCTTCTTTGGCGATGTTATCAATAGTTTGATCAAGCTGTGGATCACTAATTTGAATACCCATACGCTCAGCCATTTGGCTTTGCAAGCTGTCAACAATTAGGCGCTCGATGGCTTGAGTACGCAGCACACGGTCTGACGGCAGGGTTTGATTGTTGGTTAATGCATTACGTTTTACGGTACTCACTAATTCGTCAATTTGACTTTCAAGAACCACGCCTTGATCGACTATGACTGCAACGTTATCCAAGCGAGTTTGCTTGGCGAACGTGTTAAACGAAATAAATGCCAGAAGGGCAAAGGTAACTACAGTTAATTTCATATTTATGGTTACTTATTAATTAAAATTTACACCTAGGTGTTTGGGTTATATTTTTATTATGCCTTGGGCTAATCTAACAGATAAGCCTGTCGATAGCCGAACAATCCATCTTCTAACATATCGCGCCCTGAACTATCGCCGCCAATTCCTTTAAACAAGAATTGCACCGCAATACCTGAGTCGAACTCATCGGTACTTTGTAAACCATCATCATCGAAACGACTGGTTAGTTGACGTTGCGCAACAATACGCAGTGCCCAACAACAGGATTCATATTGCAATCCTGTGTAGCTTTCAATTGTGCGATGACGATCAATATCTCGATACCATCGACCAACCCAATACCAATCTCGGGCTACCGGCCAACTTGCGGTAAACCCTAACTGGTTGATTTGCTCACCGGATAAATCACGTACATAACGGTGGTTTATTTGCAGCATTTTGTCTCTGGCAAGTCGATACTCGAGGCCAACACTGCTGCGTTCCACCTTGTCAGTTTGTGTCGATACTTGCACTTCACTGTGGGCTGACCACTTACTTCCGATGCGCCAATCTAACTCTGCTGCCAAAGCTGAACGATCATTTTCTTTATTTGCTGCGGTTACTTTGTTGTCCTCAAGATAGAAAATCTGACCCAAGCTAAGTTTAAATTGTTCCCTATTATCTTCATCAATTATTCGTGAGGTGATCCCTAGGGTCATTTGATTCTTGTCGCTAATACGGTCTAGCCCAGTAAATTCCTGACCTCTAAACAGGCCAGCGAAATCATTAAATAAACGAGTGGTGTCATATAAACCAATATCAGACTGGTCTTCGAAGCTGGTGTAAAGATACTGAGCGCGAGGTTCCAATGTTTGGGTTACGGAGTGACCGAACCAATCAGCTTGGCGTTCAAATACTACAGCACCGTATAATTTTGCCTGTCCTAAGGTGCGCGATGCATCACGGGATAAACTCGTACCTTCAATGTTTTCTTGGCGATAAACGGTATGCATTATGGATGTTTCAGCAAGAAATTCGCCCCAACTGTTTTCATAAGGAAAACTAAGGGTAGGGGCTATGTGCGCCCGAGTTGCCTTAGGGCTAGTACCGTTGGCATTATCAAATCTGGCTAATTCAGAATGTATATCGAATTGAAAACCGGCCGGTAAATCTGTGACATAGTCTAATTTTAATTCAGGTAAGGCTCGATAGGTGTCGTCATGATCGCCCAAAATTTCAAAGTCACGCAACTGGATACTGAAGTCTAGGGACTCTGAATAATAATGTAGCCCGAGTGTTCTAAACAGGTGTGTATCCGCCGAGTTGTAATAGTCAGAACCTAAATCAACTATGTAGTTATCGTCGCTTAAACCGTTGAAGTCCACATTGACTTGCCAGTCGTCTGTTAACGCACCTTTATGGGTAAATCGATAAAAATAACGATCCTCGTTGGTGGTAGAATCAGCATCGTTGGCTAAATATTCTATGTCGATTTGACCGCTATTTTGCTCAGTCAAATAGCGAAATTCGGTTTTTAACTGTAAGCCTCGATTACTCATATATCTAGGGCTAATAGTGGCGTCGTATTGGGGGGCGAGATTCAAATAATAGGGTTGCTCAAAGTCAAATCCGCTACTACTGCTACTGCCGATTTTAGGAAACAACAAACCTGTTTCACGGGCGTCTGTCACCGGAAAGGAATAATACGGCAGATAAAAAATAGGGATATCTTGCACATAGAAAAAAGCATTGCGCGCAACACCGCGAGTTTCATCTGGCATGACCTTGATACTGTCAGCGTGGACTAACCAATCTTCTTGCCCTCTTGGGCAAGTGGAAAAGGTCACGCCATTTAGCTCCACACCTTGTGTTTGGTCAATAACGAGTAAGTCAGCCTGACCTCTGGCATTCAACGTCGTAAATTCGTATTCTGTGTCGGCAATTTGCATGCGATTGTTTTGCGTGTTCAGCAGAACTTCTTGGCTGGTGACGCTCAATTGAGGATTTTGGTAGGTCACATCCCCTGAGGCAATTAATTGCTGAGTAGTTCGGTTAATACGCGCTTTATTTGCATTAATTAGCGAGTCTTTGTTGGTTATTTCCACATTACCTGCAAATTCTGCAAAATTATCTTGCTGAATTGAGGTCATATTAGATATAACTTGAATTTGTCCGTTCGGCAGGCGTTTCTCTACCACGAAAGTATTTGCAGGTGCTGGGCACGTTTCTTGGGCTACAGAGCTGAGCGAGCACACAGAGAAAAAGAGCACATGAAGAGGTTGCTTGTTTTTCATACGGTAGGGTAAAAAGGCAGCCTGATAATGGTTAAAGTCACGGGAGTTAAGCTCCAATTTTAAGGGTTTCACGCAGATTTACTAGTAGACTTGCAAAAAAAGCTATATTTCGCCATTCTTCGCTGTCAAATTTTACCCCAATACGAGGTCCTAAGTGAGCCCACTGGCACAAAGACAAGCACAATTGATGGATTGGATTAATCATTCCACACCTTTTTTGTGTCAACAACTACACATGGTTTACGGTGATGCCAGTTTCAGGCGCTACTTTCGCTTTGCCTTCGAGGGGCGTTCTATTATTGCGGTGGACGCACCACCAAAGTTTGAAGACAGTCATAAATTTGCACTTGTCGCCGAACTTCTTGCCACCAAAGGTCTATGCGTGCCAGATATTTTGGCCAGCGATCATGGGCTTGGGTTTTACTGCCTCAATGATTTTGGTGACGTACAACTTGCTCATCGTTTAAACGATGAAAGTAGCCAACCACTTTATTCCCAAGCGTTGGCTCTCTTGCCAAAGGTACAGCAATGTGTGGCTACATCTCAAGCACCTTTGCCTGTCTATGATCATAAACTTTTCAGTGCCGAGTTTGAAATATTCAGCCAATGGTTACTCAACGTGCATTTAGGGCTAACAATTACGCCCGCGCAAAAGACCATATTAACGGACACATTCAATATTCTGGCTGACAACTTTTTCGAACAGCCCAAGGTGGGTGTGCATCGTGATTTTCATTCACGTAATTTGATGATGTTAGACAATAACGCAATTGGCGTGATCGATTTTCAGGATGCCGTTGTTGGCCCCATTACGTACGATGCGGTCTCGTTATTGCGCGATTGTTATCGCCGCTGGCCAGATAAATGGGTGAGCAATTGGTTGCAAGTATTTCATGGGCAATTTTATGCACAGTATTCCCTCGCGCAATTTACACGTTGGTTCGATTTAACGGGTATGCAACGTCACATAAAAGCCAGTGGTATCTTTGCTCGCCTGCATCATAGGGATGGTAAGAGCGATTACTTAGGAGATATTCCGCGTACGTTGGGCTATTTAGTGGACATTGGTAAACTGTATCCACAGTTACAAGCGTTCTCTGATTTTATTGAACAACAGGTTTTACCCAATGTATTGACTGCCCCAAGTTCACGGAAAACGAAAGTGGTGTCTCTTGCTAGCAGCAAAGGCTGATGCGCTAGACATTATTAAATATGGGATGCCGTGATGAAGCAGATTAACACCGCCATGATCTTGGCGGCCGGACGGGGAGAGCGCATGCGCCCGTTAACAGACACCATTCCTAAACCCTTATTAGAGGTTAAAGGCAAAGCATTGATTGAATACCATCTTGAGCACTTAGCCCAGGCCGGTATCGAGCGCGTTGTGATTAATCATGCTTGGTTAGGGCACAAAATTGTAGATCGTTTGGGGGACGGTAGTCGGTATAATCTGGCCATACATTACTCCAAAGAAGAAACGGCATTAGAAACTGCTGGCGGCATTATTCAAGCGCTACCGCTACTATGTGATGCAGAAAATGAAAGTCATTTTTTGGTGGTCAATGGCGATATCTTTAGCGATTTTTCCTTCGCCAATATGCTGACTTCCGTAAGAGAAAAAATCAACGAACAAGGGCATGAAGCTCAACTTGCACACTTGATTTTAGTGCCAAACCCCCCACACCATCCTAACGGTGATTTTTATTTGCAAGATCAACAGGTGTCAAAGTTGTTATCTAAGGATACTGACGGTGTCAAATACACCTTCAGCGGTATCGGGGTATACAGTCGTGCGCTGTTTAGCCATTTGCCCCAGGGCAATTTACGTCTGGCGCCGGTATTAACTGAAGCCATGGCGCAAAAACGGGTATCCGGAACCTTATATACAGGTGCATGGACTGATATCGGTACTCCTCAACGTTTGGCGCAATTGAATTAGCCGAAGTAACCACATTAATTTAAACGCAGGGTAAAGAATGATTGGCAAGATTTTAGGTACCATCTTTGGTTTTATGTTTGGGCGTATTCCCGGGGCAATTTTAGGTTTCGTGGTCGGCCATATGTTTGATAAGGGCTATAGCCAAGATTTTAATCAAATGGGCGGTTTCAGTGGTTTTTTTACCAGTCAGGGAGACTTCAAAAAGCAGGCAATATTTTTTCACGCATTATTCTCTGTTTTAGGACACATAGCCAAAGCTGATGGCAAGGTCACCGACGTTGAGATAAAAATGGCCAGTGCCTTAATGGATCAAATGGGACTGGAAGGTGATACTCGAAAAGAGGCTCAACAAGCGTTTCGAGAAGGTAAAGAAGCCGATTTCGCCCTACGCGAAATACTGGTGGAGTTTAACGAGTCATGTAACGGCCGACGCGACGTATTACAGGTCTTTCTAGAAATCTTGATCCAAGCAGCTTATGTTGATGGGCGCATGGATAAAGCCGAGCAAAAAGTGTTAGAAACAGTTGCTCGCCACCTTGGTTTTAAACAAAACGAGCTACTGTATTTACTGTCTGTTTACGAGGCCGAGATACGTTTTCGCCAGCGCGGTGGGCAAAGATCAGGCGCGCATTCCTCCCAGCGGGGTCACAGCCAGCAAGGCAGTCAATCGACATATTCAACACAGCAGTCGTTAGACGATGCCTACCAAATTTTGGGTGCGAGTAAGTCTGATGACGATAAAGACGTTAAAAAGGCTTATCGTAAACTTATGAGCGAGCATCATCCTGATAAATTAGTCTCTAAAGGCTTGCCCAAGCAGGCCTTAGAGTTGGCAAAGAATAAAGCCCAAGACATTCAAGCCGCCTACGAAATGATCAAAGAAAAGCGCGGCATGCGCTGATCTTCCTTCCTTGATATTAGACATATGGCTGCTATCCAAGCAGCCATAGCTGATCTGAAACGTGCTTTTTAGACCTAACACACTCTATTTATAAGCTAGCGAACGACTTCAAATGTAACAAATGTAAAAGTACTAGGCTTTTACGTCAAACTTAATGAGAATGCTTCTTATTTGAATATTATAATAAATAGGGAGCTTTTCTTGAAAACACGCGTGTTCGTCAGTGCAGTATGCACATTGACAAGTGCTTTAGCATTTGCTGATACAGAGATAAAAGAAACTGAAGGTACCTCAGTCGTTGAGAAAATATCAGTGGTTGGTGCGGCCACTAACCTCAGTATTACCGCTGAAGATATAGAGCAGTACCAAGCCAGTGATCTCGCAGATATCTTCCGTTACTCACCTTCAGTCAGTGTCGGTGGCTCAGTGGGTGTTGCCCAAAAAATTTATATTCGGGGCTTAGAGGATGCATTTCTAAATGTTACAGTCGACGGTGCTCAGCAAACATCGACATTGTTCCATCACATTGGACGCGTGACAATTGCCCCGGATCTGTTACAGCAAATTGATGTACAAGCTGGAGCGGGTGAAGCAACAAGTGGGCCTGGTGCTATTGGTGGTTCAATCCGGTTTAAAACCAAAGATGCACAAGATTTGCTAAAAAGTGATGAACAATTCGGCGGACGCGTTAAAGCAAACTATTTTTCAAATGACGGTACTCGTTATAGCGCGAGCCTATATGGCAAGCTAAGTGATTCTTGGGGAGTGCTAGGTTATTACAGCACTATCGATCGTGACAACATGGAAGACGGTAATGGCAATAAGATTGTTGGCACGGCTGCTGACCAGGATATGGCATTTTTAAAGATCAGTGGTGACATCAGTGATAATCAGTTTTTGTCATTAAGCGTTGAGCAACGAGACGAAGAAGGTGAGTTTTCAGCACGCCCTAACTGGGCCGTATTGGAGGGCGCGGCACTATACCCAAGCGAAGCCGAGCGTGATACCTATGTCGCTAATTATCGCTTTGCACACAGTGCCTTAGTACATGTCGAAGCAACAGCCTATCAAACAGACTCCTCTTTTCGCGGTGGCCGTTTTGACTGGTTAGCAGAAATTGACTCCTACGGCTTTGATTTACGTAATACGAGCGAAACAGGACTGCATAAATTCGTATACGGAATTGATTATCGTAACGATGAAGTGACCAGTGGACCTGCCCAAGGATCCACTGAAAATGCTGAAGAAGGCAGTGTTTTGGGCATTTATGCACAAGGCTATAGTGACCTGACACCTGAATTACTGCTCAGTTACGGCGTTCGATATGATGACTACGAATTTCAGCAAAACATCTTGCTTGATGAGTACTACGGCGAGCAAGTGACAGATGTTGCCGCTTCTTTAGACGACTCAGAAATCAGTGTTAACGTGGGACTTGCTTATGAGCTAACCCAGTCATGGACCTTGGGCTTAGGCTACGCTCAAGCAGCTAGAGGCAAGCAAATCGGTGATGGATTTACCATTGATGGTTATCTATATGATGGTTCTGATATCCCTGTGGTGGCGAGCGATTTAGTGCCTGAAACAGTAGAAAATATTGAAGCATCAATCGAATATAATGCCAGCAATTTGAACGCCAAGTTAAGCGTTTATCGCTCTTCACTCGATGATGTCATCTTTGAAGGATATGAAGGCAATGCTGTATTCAACAACATAGGCGCGCTCGATACAAATGGTGTTGAGTTTGACGTGGCCTATCGCTGGAACGGAGTCGATTTATTTCTCGGTTTCGCAAACACTGATACGGAGCTAAAACCCAGAGACGACTTATACGATGTTAGTTATTCATCAATTGATATTAATGGTTATGAATTTGTTGGTTTGGGAAATAGCCGAGGCAATACATGGGTCGCAGGGGCCGACTACGACATTAATACGGATGCCAGTGTGGGGTTCAGTATTACAAAGGTTGATTCACTAGACATAGATACCTTGCACCAAGCTGTGGACTTAGGTTGGACTGATAGCTTATATCGTTTAAATAAGCCCAGTTATACCACAGTGGATATCTACGGAAAGTGGCATGTCACAGATAGCCTTCTGGTTAATTTAGCAGTTACCAACTTATTTGATAAGTTATATATCGATCACTCAAGTGTTGGGGACTACAGTGAAGTATTTCCTACGGTTATTGGACCTAATGAAGCCGGTATAGACATAAGATTGTCTGTGTCATACGATTTTTAGCGGTTAGTTGATATTTGCTGATGAACTTTAAATTGTTAAAGAAGTGGGTCTTTTGGACCCACCTGATAACTGGACTACTGGCGGGCGTATTTGTGCTGTGTATGTCAGCGAGTGGTTTTTTATTAACTTACGAACGACAGATTATCGAGTTTAGTGACATGAGCTACAGCGTTACGCCCACGCCATTTTCTAAGCGGATCAGTACCGATGAGGTCGTCGAAATATTACAGCAGCGACACCCTAGCGAGCATCATATTTTTATCCGTTGGGTGAATAATAATGGAGCTGCTATACCGGCTTGGGCAGGAAATAATAGTTATTTACTTCATCCCTACACTGGCAAGATACTGCGTAATGGCGAGGGTTTCGTCGCTGATTTTTTTCATCATGTCACAGATTTTCATCGTTATTTAATGCTTGAGGGGGAATCACGGGTGATAGGAAAAAATATCACCGCGTACGCTAACCTAGTGTTTATATTTCTACTGCTAAGTGGTCTGTATTTATGGTTACCCAAGCGTATTAATCGCAATTCCCTGAAACAGTACCTCTGGTTGCCTATACGCTACAAAAACTCTGCGCACCGCAATCGCCAATGGCACTTAGTATTTGGAATTTGGTGTTTACCTCCTTTGTTTGTTATTGCGCTGACAGCCACGATTTTTCACTTTTCATGGGCGAATGAGGCGCTCTATGGCGCTTTTGGTGAGAGTGTACCTCAACGAGAAAAGCATGACGAGGTCGCTAACCTTCTAGCTGATGAAGTGCCTTATGAGTCCTTATTTCAGTTGGCGATAGAGCATGCTAAAAACAACGACTTTGCTGATTGGCACTCTATGTGGTTAGAAATGGGTGAGGTTAAAAACGAAGCGCGTTTTTACATTGATAAAAGTATTGGTCATAGACAAGAGCTCGCCTATTCGCTTTATTTCAACACTCGCAGCGGTGATGTTTCTAAAGTGCAGCATAAATCAGACTGGTCGAGTGGAGGGCAAGCATGGGGAACTGCACGCTTTTTACATACTGGAGAATACTTTGGTGTGATAGGCCAGACTATCGCAGGTATCGTCTCATTATTGACGTGTATTTTGGTATATACGGGTTTTTTACTGGCGTGGCGACGATTAATTAGTACCCCTCTTGAGCGAAAAAAGCACCGTAAAATGTACCAAAATATAAGACCACTCAATGGGGAATTGAAATAATAATTTGTAGGCCAGCTCGATGGCCTTTCTCACTGTAATAGTTAAGGGCTTTTATTGTGCCGCCCACCGCTGCAATTTGTCTATGAGCCAACGCAAGCCCTAGGCCGAAGCCATGATTATTTTGTGTTGGGGCTAACCTGCTGTCTGAACTTCTTGCTTTGTCCACGCGGAAAAAGGGTTTGAATATATCGGATAACATTTCATCCGGCACCCCCGTACCTTGATCGCGTACGATAAGAGTGTACTGATTATTGCAGTTCGCGAACGAGACATTCACTTCGCTTTCTGTCGGTGTGTGGCGCAGTGCATTACGAATAATGTTCTCTATCGCTTGTCCTAGAGCGATTTGGCTACTGTGGGTGATAAGTACATTTTCTGGTAAAACAGAAGTTAATCTACGATCAGGGTACTCAAAACGCGCATCTTCACAGATAACGTCTAATAATTCGACTAAGTCAAAATCATCATTGTTAAGTCGCGGCGACTCGTTATTGAGCCAAGCTAACGTGAGTGTGTCTTCAACAAGATTACGCATAGTCGATGCTTCAGATCTGAGTCGTTCGAGAGCTTGTTTAGGGTTTATATTTTGTTCTACGAAATCCACAGCCATATCAATTCTAGTGAGTGGAGTGCGCAGTTCATGAGACAAGTCGGCGAGTAGTTGCCTTTGGTTATAAATGAGTTTACTTATCCGCTCAGCCATATGATCGAACGTGGCTGCAAGACGCGTGAGTTCGTCATTTCTCACTGATAAATACGGGCTAACCCTTACATCAAGTTTCCCTTCACTAAACGCGTTAGTGGCATTTTCTAATCTTCGCAGTGGTGTCATTACGTCTTGATACAGAACAAAGCTTAAGATACTGAGTAATATTAAGGGCAGAGCAATTTGTAAAAATACTTTTGCGTAAATAAGAAACGCACCGGGGCGCATTCGTTGTGGTAGTCGAATTAATAAATGGCTAGATGCATCGGAAAAAGGTATTTCCATGGTGGGATTCTCCTCAAAGTACAGGTGAATTTTCCACTCGACACTTCTACCAAGTTGAAATCTCTCAATATATTGATTTGGCAATGATGAATCGGCAAAAGGAGTGATATTTGATCTCACTACCGCAGCCCATGTATCTTCTTTTTGTTGAAGATCTTGTAACCAGCTCGCCAGAGACGCCTCGCCTTCATAGCGTAAAATTCTTTCAGCTTGCTTTCCATAGTCTAATAATTGCTGTTGGTGGTCAGCATCGATAAAACTCATGCTGGTTTCTGTGTGGTTAGTTAACCAGCTTAATGCCCAAAATAGTAAAACAGTTCCGAATGCTATAAACGCGCAAAGTCGCCAGAAAAGCGTGTTTTTCATGTAAATTGATAACCTTTTCCATGCATTGTAAGTAAGCGTTCTGGTGACATACCTGCTTCTACCAGTTTTTTGCGTACACGGCTTACATGCATATCTAGGCTTCGGTCATAGCGACTAAACGGCCGGTCCAACACACTATGGTATAGGAAAGCCTTACTCATGACTTCGTGTTGATTTGCAAGGAGCACCCAAAGTAATCTAAATTGAATTGGGGTCAGCTCGACTGACTTATCGGCAAAAAATACCTGCTGCTTGCTGCGATTGAGGTGTAACTGGCCTATTTGAAGTTGCGAGGATTGAGTGACTCGCTCCACTGGGTGCTGACTACGACGTAATAACGCTTCAATGCGTAACATCATTTCGGTAAAATTAAACGGTTTAGGCAAGTAATCATCTGCGCCTTTGCGGTAGCCCTCAATGCGCTCTTGCTCTGCACCGCAAGCGGTGATCATCATGATCGGCGTCTGTTTTACGCGTCGTATTTGATTCAAAATAGAAAAGCCATTCAGAGAAGGCAGTAGTACGTCTAACAAAATCAAGTCGAAGCTATTTTGCAAAGCAGACAGCAGCCCCTTTTGACCATCGAGGCACTGCTGAGTGTTAAATCCTTTTTCTTCGAGTAGCCTAGCAACTTGGTCACTCAAGGTCGCGTCGTCTTCGATGATCAAGATGTGAGGGATAGGCATAATAGAGTGGAAGGGTAATGATATGTTAAATAATCTTATTGATAATCATTCTTGTTTTCAAGTTTAATCATTCTTGTTTTAAGGTCAATCAGTGTGAAGAGGACCTTTTACCGGCAAAAATACCTTCAGTCTTTGTCGATTCAACTTTTCCCAACTCATAACTTGGTTTGAGGCCAATGTAATCTTACTCTTAATTAATATCTTCGATAATTCAGTAGCTTAACTCGTCACAATATCGTCATTATTTTGCACTCAAACTGTAACGCTAAGTCGTCACATTGTTGCGGTCTTTATAATCCTAAGAGAATGCACACACATGAAAACGACAGCTAAAACACACTTAGCGCTTTGCGTTGCAATGGCGATAAGCAGCCAATCAGTTATCAGCAGCGCTGTTGCCCAAGAAGCACCAGATGATGCAGCAATTGAAGAAATTACCGTTGTAGGTAAAAGCGTTTCTTACGCCAATAACCAAACATCTGATGAGATGGCAAAGCAACAAAGTTCACTTACCAGCGCCCTTGCTGTGATTGATAATCTACCGGGTGTTTTGATCAACGAGGGTGATACCTTTGGTTCTGACGATTGGTCAACGACTGTGTCGATTCGTGGTTTTCAGTTAAGCCTAGATGAACAGCAAATCGGTATCACCATTGACGGTATTGCTAACGGCAACTCTAACTATGGTGGCGGGGCAAAAGCCAACCGTTACATCGACACTGAAAATTTGGGCCGTGTTGAGGTATCTCAAGGTACAGGTGATATTGCTTCACGTTCAAATGAAGCGCTTGGCGGCACGTTGAACTTCACCACGATTGATCCTGGCATGGAAGAGTCAATGCTCGTCAGCATTTCTGGTGGTAGCTTTGATGCGCAGAAGTATTTCGTGCGTTATGAAACCGGCGAAATTGCCGCTGATACCTATGCATGGTTCAGTGCATCCACCAGTGAAAATACCGACTGGGTGACGCAAACCGCTGAGAACAAGCGTGACCACCTAGCGGCTAAGTTTATGACAGTGGTTAAGGATGTAGACATTAAAGGTTATTTCTCGTGGGATGATGTCCACGAAGATAACTACCAACGTGTCAGCTTAGCGCAGTTCGAGCAAAATCCAGAGACTGATGGCCTATCCGGTGAATGGGTTGGCATTCCTTATGTGGACCAAGTCTTTCGCCAAGCGTGGTCAAGCTTACGTGAAAACCTGTTTGCCTATTTGAGCGCTGACTACAAAACTGACAACTTCGAAGTTTCGGGAAACGTTTATTACCACGACAACGAAGGCCGTGGTGATTGGGTTCCACAGTATGTTGTCGATGTAACAGCAGACGGCGAAGGCGTTGCGCACTCTGAACTGACATCCGGTAATACCGTTTATGGTGGCAGCGCATTGGGCCAATTATTATTTGTTAATGCGAGTGGTTTAGCGATGAGTCCTATTGATGGCTGCGAAAGCTCTATCTCTGCACCATACGGTGGTGCAGGGCCAGAGTATGACCCAGGTTGTTATGCACAAGGGGCTATTCCAGTTGGCTCATACCGTCACACCCATTATCAAAAGGAACGCTTTGGTTTTGATGCGGATTTCGCTTGGTACACACAAATCAATGATATGGATAACACGTTACGCGGCGGCATTTGGTACGAAGATTACAATCGCGAAGAATCGCGCGATTGGCATAAAATCTTAGATTCTAGCAGCAGTTTCGAATTCGATCACACCCCTTACTGGGTCCAGTATTCACGTGAATTCCCAGTTGAAACCCTAATGGTTTTCGCTGAAGACGAGTTGGACATGGGCTGGGCAAGTGTGCGTTTAGGTATGAAGCGTTTCTTCGTAGACTTAGAACGTCAAGATAACTTTGAGGCAGCTAACAAGGCTGAGTTAAATTCTGATTCAGATACCTTGTTCTCTGGTGGTATCGTGGCGCAAACGCCGATTGATGGTTTAGAGGTATTCGCTGGTTATGCTGAAAACTTTGCTGCGATTAAAGATACGGTACTGGAACGTGACGCATCAACGTTAACCCTAGTAGAGCCTGAAACGGCAGAAAACGTGGATGTAGGTTTGCGTTATGTTTCGCAAAACATCAACGCTAGCTTGACCTATTACAGCATCAAGTTTGACAACCGTTTGACCTTTATTGCCCCAGACTCACCTGATGGCATCGATTATTTAATCGGTACCAACGGTAGTTATGTCAACGTAGGTGGTATTGAATCATCCGGTTTTGAAGCATCACTGTCGTTCAACGTGACCGATGAATTGTCAGTGTATAGCTCATACACTTACAACGATTCACAATACACAGACGGTTCAATTGACTTCCCTGAAGGCAACACCGTATTTGGCTCACCTGAGAATATGGCCGTTGTGTCACTCGACTGGACACGTGGCAACTACTTTATTGGCTCTTCAAGCAAATGGGTTGATGACCGCTTTATTGATGCCGCAAACACACAAGTAGCTGAGGCGTACTTAGTGACTGACTTCTATGCGGGGGTCAGTCTTGATGCACCAATTCAAGGTATTCAATCTATCGATTTACGTTTTACGGTAAATAATATGTTTGACGAAAGCTACCTTGGCGGTATTGCAGGGCAATCAGCTTGGATTGGTGCACCGCGTACGGCGGCATTTAATGCGCAAGCACGTTTTTAATCCAGCTACCTAAAAACGGTAAAGGCGAGCTTAGGCTCGCCTTTTTTAATGCTAATCAATGAGTATTTCCTTATTAAGTTTTGAGAGCCTTATGCAACAGAAAAAATCTATCCTTGTCTTGTTCTATACACTACTTGTGTTGTTAATCAGTCGCCCTAGTCACGCCGCAGACAACCTGCTGATCATCAGTATTGATGGATTGCGTTGGCAGGAAGTGTTCCGTGGCTACGAAGCAAGCCTATTAGCCAAGCCGGAATTTAAGCATGATGCACAATTGATCGCCGACAAATTTGGCGGTGAGTCGTTACATGACAAACGCCAGAAACTGATGCCATTTTTATGGAAAGTGATTGCCAAGCAAGGTGTACTTCTAGGTAACCGCGATAAACAATCGGCGATGCAAGTAAGCAATAATTGGTGGTTTTCATATCCAGGGTATAACGAAATATTGACCGGTAAAGGGGATGAGGACATAGATTCAAATAAACCACTGCCCAACCCTAATGTGACGATACTAGAATGGCTTAATAAGCAAAATGGTTATCAAGATCAAGTTGCTGTATTTGGTAGTTGGGCTGTATTTCCTGCCATTATTAACCAAGAACGCAGCAAGTTACCGATAAATGCTGGTTTTATGCCTGCTGCTTGGGATAACTTGTCGGCGAATACAAAATGGTTAAATAGTTTGCAAGAGGATATTCCTAGTCCATGGCATAATGTACGTCTTGATGCATTTACCGTTGGTTTTGCCCAAGATTATATTTTAGCTAAGCGACCTAAGGTCATTTATGTGGCACTGGGGGAAACCGATGATTTTGCCCATGACGGTGATTATCCCGCTTATCTCAGTTCGGCCCATCGCTGTGATGCATTTATTAAACGTCTGTGGCAAACATTGCAGTCGCTGGCGCAATATAAGGGCAATACCAATCTGCTGATCATCGTGGATCATGGTCGTGGTGAGCACAATGACACTTGGCAGCATCATGCTAGCCCGAAAGCCACACAAGGTTATTTAAATGATTTAGCGACGCACAAACAAGGCATAGCGGGTTCCAATCAAGTTTGGATGGCGGCAATAGGGCCTGATGCCAAGCCTATGGGGGAATTACGTGCTAGCGAAACCTTCAGCTTAAATCAGATTGCAGCTACCGCGCTGGAATTACTTGAGAAAGATCCCGGTGACTACGCCAAAATCAATGGCGCGCCAATCGGCCAAGCGTTACCGATAGTGAATGGGCAAAGTCAGACTAACAGTGAGTAATAAAATGAGAATATACAAAGTAATTTGGCTGGGCATATTTACCCTGATAAGTATGCAAGCACACAGTGAGCAAACGCCCAGTCGCCATACGAGCGGACATTTTAAAGTGCTGGTAGGCTCCTGTTTGCATCAAGATAAAGTCCAGCCTATTTGGCAACCAATGCTGCAAGAGCAAGCGGATTTATTCATGTTGCTCGGCGATAATGTCTACGGAGATACCGAAGATATGGCGGAACTTGAGGGAAAATACAAAAAGCAGTGGTCAAAGCCAGGAATGCAAAAAATGCTGGCCACTACCCCAACTATTGGTATGTGGGATGATCATGATTTTGGTCAAAATGATGGGGGCAAGGAGTACCCGCAAAAAGAAGCTTCGCGGCAAGTCATGCTTGACTATTTTAATGAACCTAAAAACAGTGTGAGGCGCACTCGTCCTGATGGCATATATACCAGTTATTTTTATGGTGAAGCGCCTAATCGTGTGCAAGTGATTATGCCTGACTTGCGTTGGCAGCGAGATGCACTAAAGCACGTGAGTCGTATTGAATACACCCTTAAGAAAAAACCTAATAATCAAGGTCCTTATTTACCCCACACGGATGCAAGTAAAAAAATGCTCAGTGATGCCCAGTGGCAGTGGTTAACGACGGAATTAAAAAAGCCAGCAGATGTGCGTATTTTAGCTTCAAGTTTGCAGCTTCTACCTGAATTTAGCGGTTGGGAGTCTTGGGCGAATTTTCCTCAGGAGCGTCAGCAGTTACTTAACCTACTGGATCAGTTTGCGATCAATAATCTGGTGATTGTCAGCGGTGACACCCATTGGAGTGAAATGAGCCAGATCACGCGTAAAAATGGGCAGCCATTATGGGAAATGACCTCTTCAGGTCTAACTGAAGAATGGAAACAAGTCAGCCCGAATAAACATCGGGTGGGCCATAGTTTTTCAAAAGCCAATTACGGCATACTTGATATTCAATTTGCCGATGGTGCCACCAAAGTCATCATGAGCGTAAAAGATGAGAAAGGTGAAGTAAAAATTCAACAGGCGATTTCACTTCGATAACGCCCGCTAAACATAGGGATATATGACGTTATACCCAGAAGTAAGTTAACCTCAGTTCTGGATAAGAAATAGATATTCCAAAGGAACTAATAGCTCGTTCCAAGATCCGATCATTCGAGCAAGAGTAATCAGTTCAAAAAGGAACGAGAATGGATAAATTAGTAGAAACCTATT
>Ga0209337_1000033_pt1 | contig 166532 bp, 205 predicted proteins | sample LinPmetageLP53_FD_184044 | JGI IMG/M metagenome (GOLD analysis project Ga0209337, IMG submission 184044) | Marine viral communities from the Pacific Ocean - LP-53 (SPAdes) (version 2) | ecosystem: Environmental > Aquatic > Marine > Oceanic | place: Pacific Ocean | collected 2010-02-08
CAGCAAGTTTTTCAAGTAAGTAAGTTTCAAACTTTTTAGGTTTATACTTACCAAGTTCTTCTTTTTCGTATTCGTGCTTTATGATAAGCATCATTGTTTCTATTTCTGTCATAATTATATTTTAAATTGGTTAAAAACTATTCGTGTCTTTCAAAATTTTTTCACCTTTACAATTTCCTTTTTTTCACTTTTCTCAACCCATTGCTTAGTTCTGCACTCTATAACTTCAATGGCTTGACAGTATTCTGTATAATATCTCATCTCTTCTTCGATATTCACATCTTTGCTAAAAGCGTTACTCATATAATTATATAACTGCTCTTCGTAATCTACATCCGTTCGTCTTATAGGAGTAAACGTTTCCACATTTCTACTTTCTGTAAACAGCATTCTAACAATTTGATGCTTATATTTACCAGCACATGGTAAATCGTTTTGTCTAATCCAGTTTCCTTTTTTGTTTTTAAAGTAGAAACTGTGTGTCCATCTTCTGCCATTTTTTTCTTCTACTACTATTGCTTCTATTGTGTTCATTTTGTCGTTTTTTAAGTTAATGCAAATTGAATTAATTCTCCTATCTGACTTTGAGCAGGAGTTCCATTAAGAACTTTTAGTTCTTTAAGAATTGCATTTCCGATTTGAATGATTTCGATTAATAAATTTTTGATTTGTCGCATTGTGTGTGTATTTGGTGTGTCAGTTATTAATTATTTATAGTTAAATATAAACAAAAAAATCGACAGTAAAAAATCCTGCGACACTTATTTTTCACTCAATCTTTTATCGACATCCTTGATTAAGTCAGAAATAGCAGATTCTATTTCCGTTCTGAACAGGCTTATGTCTTGTTTAACGACATCAATATCCTGTAATTCTTTTTTGATTTTAATGAGATCTTGTTGTAATTGTTTGCGTTCATTGATATTTTGAATTATCAAATAAAATAAAACGCAAAGGGCAATAGAATATATGCCTAATAGAATTTCCATAAGTATCAATTTACTTCACCGCAATGAGGGCATACTGTTTGCCATTTCAATTTAGTTTTACCACAATGGGAACATACTATTATCACGTCTTTGGCTGCCATATTTATTGTTTTGATGCTTCTGATCTATCTGAAAGACCCAAGACAAATTATAACTATTATATCCACATCTATGAATGATGTTTCATAATTTATTTGATATAATTTGAATCTATGTCTTTTTCTGCGATAAAGTAAAGTACTGGATTGTCACCTACAGATAATAACATATCACCTTCAAATTCAAATATTTTCCAATTTGAATTGAAGCCTGTAGATTTGTCTCTAAGAGTTCCACTCATAATTTCTTTACCTCTCATATGCGGTGGAACTGTTAATCCATAATCCATTTGTCGCATTTGATCTACTTTAGCACCCATGTATTTTTTAACAGCACTTTTTAATGCAGTACCTCTACCATATGCTCTGCTATCATCTGTAAATGTTTCTAAGCCACCATTGTGTGCATGTGGATTCCACCAGCCCCTGTATGTAGTTTTAGCTTCATTCAAAAATTCTTTATATGTAGGTACGTTTTTCATATTATCCGAGCTTGTTTTTATTAATCCATTGCTAAATCTACTCTAACATTTTTGTATTTCTTAAGCAGCTTTTTAATATTGAATCGTTTTTCTAATTGTTTGAAGACGTTAATTTGAATAATTCCAGCCATCCAGGTATTACCCCATCCAATATTGTATCTTACAGTTCCCGGCTCATCACTATAAGTCAATTTAAAACCTGTATCTGTAGGTTCTGCAGCTGACTCTGAATCCATTTTAAATGCCTCATAACCTAGGTCTTTATTGATTTTATCAAGGAGATTTAGTGTGTCCTTGTTAGTTAGTTTTGATTCGTTTAAAAATTCTTTGTATGTACGTATGTTTTTCATAATGTGTTTATGATTTGATTTGCAATTGTTTTCATATCATCTCCAGAAATATAATTTCCAGTAGCATAACCACCAGTATTAACATAGCTTTGCAATAGATTTACAATCCATTGAACATCTGTAGATGATAAATATTCACCGATTTCATTAGCAATTTTTTGAATGTCGGCTTCTGGAATATAAAGTCCTTTTTCTGTTCTAAGAGTTGAATATGCATTAGTAGAATAATCACCTAATATGTATCTGACTCTTTTTTTATCTTTATTTTTGCCTTCGTTTAATTTACCGTAAGTATTCAAAAATTCTGTGTATGTACTTATTTTTTTTACCTTCATAGCGTAGCGTGTATTTAAGTTGTCTGTTATTAATTATTTATAGTTAAATATAAACAAAAAAATCGACAGTAAAAAATCATAGTGATATTTATTTATAGCTTAGGTATCCATTTTTGTTTTATTAATTTAGCATCCATTTTAATGTTTGCATGTTTCTTTACTAGGCTTTTTGCAATATCAATATTTTCTTTAGAATCATCAAAGAATTTAAAATCATTAAATCCAAGATCGATTAATTCTTTAAATGCCATTTCCTTTTTCTGTGGAACAGTTCCTTTAAATTTATGTATCGGATCGTTTATTGCAAATATGAAATCATCATTGATATCAATTCCGTGATATAAAAAGAAGTCTTTAATTAATTTCTTTTCACCTCTAGCAGTAATAATTCCTACAGCCTTTCTTTTCTTTAATGTAGCTTTTAAAATATCAAATACCCATTCAATAAGTTTACCAGCTTTTAAGATTTCTAATGAATCAAAATCATCATAGTTTGTTTCATGATATGACATCTTTTCATAATCATTAAATTGCTGTGGAGTTAATTCAAATCTTTCACCAGTCTTTGTATCATGAACCTTGATTTTTGCTTTAGTCAGGACCAGAGTGTCATCTACATCAAATACATTAATTGAATTACGACGCTTTGGATCTAGAAATTTATATTTCTTGCGTTCAGTTAAATATTGTTGAAATCTTAAAAACATTACTTTTTTCTTTCTATTGGTTTACCTTTATTTGGCCCATGACGATGAATATAACTTGAAGTACCAGTTTTAAGTTGTCTTACTAGTCTTTTACGTTCTTTATCTAATGGAATTATTTTACCTTCCTTTCTATCCATGTAAATATCATGGATTTCTTTCTCTAGCTCTTTAATTCTTTTAGCAATTTCATCATCGGATTTATCTTCGTTCAAGAATTCGTTAAATGTCGGTATATTTTTCATATTATCCTGTTATTTATTTCGTTCTGGATTTGATACACTATTTTTCTTAGCATCAATAACCCATTTTGCATTACTAGCTGAAGTTGCATTTGATATTTGTTTCAAACTTTTCATAACAGCCTTATAGTTGTTTTCATCTTCCCTTCCTTTACCTCTAAAGATTTGAATATGATGTGGATCCATTTGTCTTTCTTTTGCTGGAATCAAATATCCAACAAAAGAATCAAGATGTTTGTCTTTTTTACTTGTATGCCAAACTTCGTAATGTATTTGTAATTCATCACCAATTTCGACTGTATCTGGACTGTCTGGAGCAGCATCATAAAAAGAACTAGTAACTGTATATGTTCCATGAACATCAAAATCATGTTCTTTTTCATTCTTAACTTTAGGCTTAAAAATATTCTTTACAAAACCTTCGCTTAGAAACTCGTTAAATGTTGGTATATTTTTCATATTATCCTGTTATTGATTTTTTGTCATCCTTGATATACTCTTTGATTAAATCTAGCAATAAACCTAGATCATCATATCTTCCAGCAAAACCACTATGAATTATTCCAAAGCCGTCTCTACGATAAAGTGTAGTTGAATCGATATCAATAACTACATTACCTGTAGCTTTTACATATCCTTTTCTAGTAGCTACATCATACCATAACCAAACCTGATCGTCGTTAATTTCTACAGTATATGAATTTTTTGCATTTGATTTGAATTTCTTTTCAATAAAACCAGCAAGATCCTCTATTGATGTTACATCAGCAAATCTAGTATTGTTTGTTATTTTTGCCTCATTAACAAATTCATTGTATGATGGTACGTTTTTCATTTTATAGTTTTTAATTTTCGTTTTAATACTTTTAATCTTAGCCTTTGGAATCTTGTCAATTCCTTAGTAAAGATATATTCATCCACCTTGAAAAAAATTAAGGATCCTACAAGATTTGCAATAAATGCAGTTATCCAAAAGTTTGAAATATCATACTTGGATAATATAAATGGGATGATTGCCAAAATAGGCGTGCTCATTTGCCACCTAAACATATATCTAAGTAATTTTCTCATAAATCTTCTAAATCTAAAAATTGTAATGCTTGTTTGTATGTACGAGCAGATTCTCCAGTTTTAGCTTTAGCTGCTGCTAAAACTATTGCCATTGCTTCTTTACGTTTTGATCCAAATTTTACTTTCTTAACAGTTTCTATTGCGGCTAATACTTCTGGATCAGCAGCTTCATTAACCTTAGATTTATTAAACCAAGCATCAAAATTATTATCATCAAAATCATCAGGGAATGTAGTAGATATTCCATCTTCATCCTTTAATTCTATTTTATCTAATGCGGCTTTTGTTACAATAAATATATCACCTTCATCATCACGGAATTTATCACCTTTTTTAATAGGTGTTCCTTTATATGTTATTTTTTCTTTTAATAATTTACCTTCAGCAGCTTCATTAACCTTAGATTTAATTTTTTCAAGATCAGCTTTAGCCTTTTCAATATCCTTTTTAATAAACTTAATAGTTTTTGGATTTGTTTCTGCTGCTAATTCTTTATTTAAATCGATAAGATACATTGCAAGATTGTTCATATCTCTTTGTGCTCCTTCGTTTAGAAATTGTTCGTAGGTTGGTAAATTTTTCATCTTAACGTTATCTGTCCATTTTTTATCAAATGCCCATTTGTATTTTTCAGGTGCATCTTCCTTAGTTTTATATTTACCTCTAAGAGCATATATCAATTTTAATTGCTGTTTACTTTTAGCTGGCATCTTTATACTTTTATTATTTTTTGATCATAACCTACTCTAAAATCAGCACCTCTATATAAAGTTATAACAACAAATGACAAAGTATTTTTATTTTTCTCCATCACACCAACAATAGTTAATCCATCAGATTCTCTTCTTAAGATAAATCTATCTTTATTAACATCCATATTATCGTCAACAAGGTCGTTTATAATTGCTACAGTAGCTTTACTTATTACCGCGTTAACTTCTTTAAATGTAACAGGCTCATATACTGAATTTCCAGTCTTATCTTTTCTAGTAAGTCTTTCTATTGCATGAGTTGTTGACTCAATATCTATATCAAATTTAATCTTTCTAGATACATGCCCTTCAGCCTTTTCATTTAATTTAAATTGATTATATGTTGGAATATTCTTCATGATTTAAATTACAATTACGGATTTAAAATCTGCAGCTAACGCACCATACCATCCAGATGTTCCTCCATGGTAAATATCTTCTAGAACACTTACATCAATTTCAATCGAGTATACTTTCGTTTTATCAGACCATGAGAAGTCTTTATATAATTCCCAGCCTTCATCCTTAATAAATTTTTTAAATTCTTCATACTCCTTTAGTTTATAAAAAGCCAAAGTAATTGTATTTTTAGCCTCATTCAAAAATTCGTTATATGATGGTATGTTTTTCATTCTATTCTGCTATTTTAGTTTATTTATCATTTTATAGCTATGCTTATATTTCTAGAAGTTTTTTGTGTAGACTCGGTTTGCTTATTTTTAAAATGGCTTGCAAATACTGAAGAACCACCAGCCTGATTAAATATTTCTTCTATAGCAGCATTAGATACTTTATCTCTATCACCTTCATCACCGGGTTTAGTGCTGTTCATTCTACTTGCATCATATTCGGTATATTCAACTTTATATTTAGTTGGAAGTGTTATTTCAATATCCATGTCGTAATAATCATCATCAATTAATTTTACTGTACCGACATCACTTTTAATAACCTTATTTCCAGCAAATTGATTAAAATCCGTCTTTGCCTTTACGTCTTTATATGCAGCAGATATTAACGGATCTTTAATATAATCCATATTATTTAAGCCTAATTCAATTACAAATTTAACCTCATTTCTAGTTGAACTTAATATTCTTGTATTTGAAATATATTTTGTAAAGACATTAAAAAGTGGCATTTGCATATTTTGAAATGCTTCAGCATCAGTTATTCTAGAACCTGGATATTTCTTTTTAAATTCTGCTACAGTAATTTTAGAAACAATCTTAAATTGCATTCTATCATTAATTGATAACGTATCAAACGGAGAATTTAAGAAATCCATTGCTGAATCTGCTTTAGTAGTTCCCCATGCGCCACCGCCACCTTTAATAGATTTTGTAAATTCTCTAAGTGCATCATCACCTTCTTCACCAGGTATCATTACATCGACTTCATAATCTTTAGCTTTAGGTGATACAATAATTTCCTGTTGATTCCAAAAACTATGATCGACTGGTAGATTTCTTAAGTCTGCTACTACTTGATCTGGATTTACCTTCCATTTTAATAGCATATAATATCCGCCTTTACGATCTTTAATGAAATCCTGATCAGTCATAAAACTTGCTGCAGTTCCTCGATCTATTGAAAAGCTAGTAGCCTTTCCTTGTGATACTCCTGGCTTTGCACCAGGATACCATTTCTTACTCCATTTTACTAGGTCCTTGATTTTAGCACCATCATAAAATATTCCTCGATAAACATATTTTGGAAGTTTAGATGAATCTACTGAAAGTTTTTGTAACAAAGGAAATACTTCAGGTTTTAATCTTTTACGGCTCATGCTTGTCCAGGTAACAACATGTGACATTGCAATTTTTACATCACGTTCGCTCAATCCAACCTTAAGTAACATTTTATCATATTGCTTTTGACCTAGATTTTTAGCACCATCTAAAGCGGTTGATGTCCATTTAAGAATATCTGTTACTTTATTCCAGTTTTTTTCTAGCCAATCAATAAATTCAATGCCACCTTCAAGTTCAGTTATTATATCACCAAAGTCCTGACCCGGTAATTTAAACGATGAGCCATACTTTTTTGAAATTTCCTCTTTAAACGTTTTAAATGTTTTGTGCTTTATTATTTGTTTAGCTAAATCATCATGACCATACCAGCTCCAGTTTTTATTATATCCTGCTATAATCTTAGCATAAGTCCAGTTTGCTTTACTAGATGTGCCTTTCAATGTAAATATTGTATCAGAACCCTTGAGTTTTCCGGCTTTAGATAAAGCTTGATTTTTAATTTTTTCTTGAACTTTATATCCTTCACGGGTATCTATTTGTGGATTCCATTCGTCTTTACCCCAATCAACCCCTTTAGAATAATCCGATAAATATTCCGGATTATTCTTAAAGAATTCTACTGCTTTATTTTTTTCAGTTATTAGCCAATCGTTATAGTTAGGTAAATTTTGCATCCAGATAATAATTCTTTAAATTATATATCCTTAAATGTTATTACTATTCATTTCGGCTTGTGATTGTTCTAATAGATATTGATCTATATGAGATTGCTTAAAATGCTTATATAGAAGTGTACCTTCGGTGAATATTTCAAGTACCATGAATCTTCCTTCAGTTCCAGTAAATTCTTCAGAAAATACAACATTATGAACTTTCATTGATTTTTCACCTAGATAATTTTTTACTCTTGCAACCAATTGATCAGTATTTTTTACTTGCATTTCATTTCTTACGTAATGCTCGATCATCATGGTTCTAACTTTATTTGATGAATGAAACGGCAATTCATCAGCGGGTTTTTTAACCAGTATTGAATGATGCTTTCTAAATTCAGTAGTATCAAGTATACCGCCATCAATTTCATTATTGTGAGCTTCCTGTGATTTTAATTCTTGATTTTCTGTAGACATAAGATTTGATTTTAAATGTTTATTAATATTGATTTTTATTGATTTTTATTTTTAAATTTGTTTGACCTTTTATTATTCTATGAAATTTACCTGCGGGTATGAATATTTTTTGCTCGGTTATAAACTGTGGTAATTCATTGTCTAGCTGTATTTTCCAGTCAGTATCACCTATTAAAGTTAATTCACGATCTTCATCATCCTGATGCCATTTAAGCCAGTCGGAATTAACTTTACAGTTGAATGTTCTAATTACAATAGAATCACTAATAGTTTCCTCGCTATATGGAATTCCTTCATCAAAAGAATCTTCAAATTCCTTTACTTCTTTACAATTACAATTTTCACATGCCATTATTTTAGGTTTTAAGATTTCTTATTTTTATCGATCCATGCACGAAGTATTTTTGCAGCTTCTTTCATTTCAGGAGTTTTATGCTCGTGAGTTTTAGCTTTAGTTTCCATACTTGTAGCTATTGACATTGCGTGACTATGGTCTTTTTTCTTTAATTTGTCTATCTTTTCAACAGTTCTTTTTGCTGTTGCTGCATCTTTATAACCTACACCTTTTATTGCGTTAGGACCTGCTTCAGCCCATTCATCAAGTTCTTCAGTAACATCATCAGCTTTATCTATATTGATATAATCATCAACAGCTCTTAAATAGTTTTTAGCTAATGTAATTTTAGATTGAATCCATGCAGGCAATTCAGCTTTACCATCAAGTTTTTTCTGTATAGATATAGCAGTATCACAACATACTTGTAATTGACTCATTGCCATATTGATTTCGTCACCTTCATTTAAAGATAAAAATTCTTCGTACGATTTTAAATTGTCCATTTTTAATATTTGTTTATTTTACCAAGGATCATTTGTTTTTAATCCTAATTGTTTCCAGAACTTATGCACATTACAGCTCCACCAGCCAGATGCATACATGTTAGTTTTTTTGCTACATCCATGACGAGCCAAGAATGCTTTTCTTCTTGAAGGATCTTGATGCTTTTGTCTAATATCATCATTGCCCGATCCAGTATCTTCACCAAATCCAATAGCTACAGCTTTAACTAATCCAGTTTCAGGATCCTTCTTGCCATCTTTATGCGGACGATATACTACAAACAATTTTCCAGGTTCATCCTTTCTTCGAATATGTGGATCATCAAGAGTAACTTCAGTTTTTTTACCTTTGATAGTTAATGTTCCTTTCTTCCCAGTTTGTAATTTTTCTACTATAAATGTATCTTCCTCAGATAAATGAATTTTATTAGCTTCGTGTAATTCTCTTAATTCATTAACAAAATCTAAATAAGAATCCGAGCCAATTCTAAAAATCGATTCAGATATATCTAGATTGTTTTCTATATGATATTTAATATTCTCGTTTAACGATTCAGTATATGAATTGTAAGATTCATTTAAATCGAGACGTGAATATTCAGTAAAATTTAAAAATCTCATAGTATAATTGTGTTTAGTTATTTATCCTTAAGTATTTTAGTAAAACCTTATCTGTTGGATCAACATTTAAATTTCCGTTAACGAATATTTCATATGAATCTTCAGCATATTTACCGATACCATATAATTCAGATACGCGTTTAAATGGCTTGTTTAGCCAGTCGTATGAAAATTTAATAATTTGATTTGCTCGCCTATTATAAAATCCTAGTGTTCGAGTTATTTCACGTATTTCATTAAAAGATTCTTCAGTTACAGATTCAGGTGATGGAAATCTTGCAAAGAAATTATCTACAACTCGCCATACCTGTTTATTATGTGTTTGATTAAGCATTATACAGCCGCATAACATTTGCCATGGATTATGACAATATTTTTCCTGTATTAATTGTCGAGTAAAGTAATCGCCTTCAGAATTTTTCATAGTTAAATATTATATTCAATTAATTGTTAATAGTTTCATTGTTATGATAACAATAATTCGTAATCCTTTACATATTTTAATACGGCAAGTTCCTTAGCTTTTGCTTCGACAACTATATCGATATCGTTGCCATAATCGTTTATTTTTTCGTATACATAATCCGCATGTGCAAGTAGCTTAGAAGTTTCATCTTCGTTTAATTTGCGGGATGAAGAGTAATGTGTACATGGACGTGTTTTCCATGTTGATAAGGCTAGTTCTAGGGCTTCCTGTTCGTTTAGTTCGCCTGGATTGCAAAAATGATGTAAGTAATCGAATGTAATAGGAATTCCGATTTTTTTATGAATGCCGTCGTATAAATCCTGTACAGTATACATATTTGGTTTATCATCGTTTTCGACAACAAGACGAGTTTTTGTAGATTCGTTAAGGCGTTTGAAATTTTCGATCCATCGTTTCATTGATGCTTGTTTATCGCCGAATGCAGCGCCTATATGAATATTAATTTTTGCCATTGTATTATTAGGCATTCCTAGCATATCCATGATTTCTGATGTTTGATTTAGTTCGTATATAGTATTATTTACGACATCGGGATTTAATGATGCTAGTTGATTGAATGCGCCTGGATGAAATGATAGACGTTGATTATTGTCGAGAGCCATTTTTCCTGTACCGCGTAATATATTGCATATTTTTTGATAATCTGGCAAATCTTTTAATTCGTATTCCGACATCCACGGGAACATTGCAGATGTCATACGATAAACCTTAATTCCGTTTTGATTATTCCAGCTTACGACACGAGCAAGATCACGAGCATTTAATAATGCTAAATCCGATGCGCCTTTAATTCCTAGTTTTTTGAATGTTGCTTTTTTCATGCTACGATTAGTTCGAAATTCAGTTGACAAATTTAAGCATGCGTATCCGTATCTTGACATATTGATTGTATTTTTATGATTTATTAAATATAAACAAAATAATCGACAGTAAAAATTATTTTTGCAAATCTTTTACCCAATGTGTTGTTCTTTTATCTGGAGTTGTTTCTCTTACAACCTGGAATCCTTGTTCGCATATTTGACGGCCATATACATGTAATTTAAAAGTGCCGTTTGTGTATTTTGGATTTCCACGATTATATGATGACAATATTACATCTTTAGTATTTGCGTTAAGCTTTGAAAATTCATCATCAGATATTTCTTTTACTTTACGATACGGAGATATTCCAGATCTATAAAGTACTTCAGCCTTGATATAATTTCCAATTCCGCCAATGAGTCCTTGATTCATAAGTGCTTGGCATATATAGCTATTTGGCTTTTTCATTAAGCGATCTTTAAATAATTCATCACTTATAATTGAACTAATGTGATTAGGACCTTTAGATGCTATTTTGTCTTTTATCATTTCTGGATCATCTGTAAATTTTAATGTTCCAAAATTACGAGTATCACAATAATAATAATCGTTTCCGTCGACTGTAAATTTTATTCGTGTTGATTTTGTATCTGGATTAGTTGACCATAGACCTGTCATTCCATAAGTATTAATACACCATAATGGCTTATCATTTTGCATCATTTCAAATACAACCATCTTTCCGTAAAACTTAACACTTAATATTTTTACTGGAAATTGTAATAATTCTAAGCCGGGTATAGTTCCTTTATTTCTGTATCTACCGCTTACTAGTTCTATGGATTCCAATTGCTTGGATGCTAATCTAGAATTTAATCCGTTTGCTGATCTTGCTACTTCTGGTAACTCTGGCATATATTATTAATTTAAGAATATATCGTTCATTGCAATTACTCGGTAATTTGCTAATCTAATTTTTTGTTTTTCGTATCGTTCTGTTAATTTTGCATCGTTTACGTATAGTCCTACTTCTTTAGCCGCTTCATAAACATTTATAGATTTGTGACAATTCATTAAGGCGTCTTCTAGTACTGTTAGCGTATTTACGATTGCTTTTGATTGATTTATCATAGTATATGTATTTTAAATTATAGTTAAATATAAACAATTCTGCTGGGATAAAAAAATTATTTCCAAAATAATTGAATACAAATTATACATAAGGATAATCCTAAGCAAATAACTTCCTTTAACGTAATTGACTCATTATTAAAAATATAAGACAATATTGCAAATGAAATAATACCTGCACAGAATTGAATAAATTTAGGTCCCCATGTAGCACCTTCGAATGCAATTACCATTAATTCAGTTCCTTTCAAGAACATCCAAGTTATTGGTATTGCCGCTACATAAATAATCCATTTGTTATTGCTTAGCCATTCTATTTTAAGAGGTCCGTAGCACTGGAACCAAACAATAACCTGAGCCATAAACAATATTAAAAATCCGTATATGAAATTCATTATATTGTTGCTTTTGTGTCAGGAGTTATCCAGTTGTTTTGTTTTCTTAATTCAGACAGTAAAACAATTCCAAATGCTCGGATGTCACCTACTATATCAAATCTATGTTTCAGTTCTTTATATTCTTTTGTCATTGCAGGTTTATTACAATTTCTAATAGTGTTAATGACTTCTCCTGTAATTAATAGATCTTCATTACTATAAGTCTTTCCCCATATTACCCATTCAGTTTTCATATTGTGTGTATTTAAGTTATTAATTATTTTTTTAAGTAATTAAGCAGATCCATTATTAAGTCATCCGCAACCCATCCAAAAACTCCTCTACTATCATAAGATCGAATTAATTCTGAATATCTTGGAAAGCTTCTTATCTTTGAACTTTGTTTTGGATTTATACTTGAATAATCTTTTTTCATCAAAAGTATTTCAAACGATGAATATAATGTATATGATGATAAATTTTGTCTAGGTGTACAATAATGTCCTTTGCTAGCTTGTATACTTAACATATAATTTCCAGCCGATATAGCAGATATAGGAAATGATGTAATAATTGATGATTCTTTTTTTCTATGAGAATCTAATAGTTCACCTAAAAGTGAAAATCTTTGTGTATTGTTGTCAATAATAGCTTTCATAGTGTGTGTATTTAATGTATCTGTTATTAATTATTATAGTATAAATATAAACAAAATAATCGACAGTAAAAAATTATTTGACATCTATTTTATATCCTGCAAACAATTTTAAATAGTGCCTGATACTCACATTATTACCATCCTTGATATCTCTTTTACCACGGCTTTTAAGCCATCTTTTAGTATTTCTTGCACCAACCAAATGTGCAGCTGCAATAATACCTGACTCGGTAATTCGAATAGAATCTATTAAAGTATTATTATAAGTCTTTATGTATCTTCTAAGGCTACGTTGATTTTTTTGAATATGTTCTTTAATCAACTTGTCTTGAAGCCATTCAGGGAACACTGATGGATCCTTTTTGAACTCTGCTAACGTAAAGCGACCACCATAGCCTAGATCTATAAGTGCAAGTTCACCAAATTGGTATTTACCTAGATAGCCATATTTATTATATGCTGCAGGATTATTACTAGATTCACGAAATGCAAGGCTATACAAAAAATGTTCAAACGATTTATGTTTGAACATTTTATTTTCCTTTGTAGTTTCAATCTCATCGAGATGTTCTTTACGATATTCAATAAATTCATTAGTATGTGTACTTTTATCAAATCCAAATGATAAAGCGATCGTCAATAATATTGTAGTTTTTCTCATCTATAATATTATATTCAATTTAAATTACTTTGTTTCAATTTTTGATAATTGTATAATTCCGTATTCAATAAATGATTTTAATAATTCTGCAACCATAGGGCCAAAATTGTATCCTATGTCAATTGCTTCAACAATCTTATTTTCAATGCCAATAAAGTCTTTTAAATATAAATGAAGTTTTTTATCATATTCAGCTATAAAAGATTCAATTTCAAGAAATAATACTTCCACTTCCTTATAGCCAGTAATATGTACAATAAACGATAATTTACCGTAATCAACTATTATTGTTTCAATTATATAATCTGAATTAATTAACACTTTTGCATTTTTCTTTTCCATGATGATAGTTTTAGTCATTCATAGAATATCTATCTACTGACCTGTTTCTATGTCCGTATATGTTATAGAAACTTTTCCACCAGCATCAAGTATCTTAGCTACTTTCGGATAAAAATCCTTGTAAGCATTGACACTAGAGCTTCCAGTATAAGTTGCAGCAGATACAGCATCATTAACCAAAAGACACCCCATTGTGTGGTCATCGGTATTACCTGTGTGAATAAGTATATACTGAAATTCAATGCCATTGTTTTTAAGTTTCCAATTAGGTGCATTATGTATGCAAAGCATGCCTTTATGCATTGAACCATATCTTTTAGTATATTTTGCATGGAATCCTCCTTCACGTCTTAAAGATACTTCATAAGTACCTTCAGGAACACGAGTTTCACCCATTATTTTAGTGCCTGTTATTTGTTGCTGATCTTCTACAGTAAAACATTCAAGAACACCATCAATATATAATGCGCCTAATGTTGTTTCACCGTTATCACCAAATCGTTTTACTTCTAGTTTCATAACTGATTGTTTGTATTTTATTTTATATGCATCAAATATGCTATAAAACTGCTTCAATAATTTATATATCATGTTAAACGGATATTGGGACATTTTTCCAGTTATGATGTGCATCATAATTTACTATTTCAAAGTCCTCAAATTTATAATCAAAAATAGAATTTGCTTTGTTTAAATTTAGCTCGGGTAAAACATCCGTTTTAGATGTTCTTGTTAATTGAGCTTCAACAAAAGAAATATGATTGTTATATAGATGAACATCTCCTAAGTTACCAATCAATTCTCCTGGAACCATGTTAACTTGTTGTGCAATCATTTCTAATAACATTCCATAACTTGCAATATTAAAAGGTAAACCTAAGAAAGTATCTACACTTCTTTGATTCCACATTAAACTGATTTCTCTTTTAGGAATATTTGCATTATCAAAAAGTTCATCATCCGTCATAATATCAAGAGTAGGATTTTTTTTATTCCACATATCATATCTTTCTTTATAACTCAATTCTCTAGTCCAAACTTGAAATCCATAATGACAAGGTGGTAAAACCATCTGTTCTATTTCACCGGCATTCCAAGCATTAACCATCAATCTTCTTGAATTAGGATTTGTTTTAAGGTCATTAATTAAATTTGAAATTTGATCAGTATTAGGAGCATCCCAATCTTCATTAGAATATCCTTTCCAACTTCTCCATTGCTTACCATAAACAGGACCTAATTCACCCCAAGTCTTTGCAAAATAATCATCATTCTTAATTTTTTCTTTAAACCATTCCATAGATGCATTTTCCTCATTAGCACCTAAATCTTTTTGCTCTTTAAGATAATGTTTCCAAGCGTCACTATTCCATATATTACATCCATTATCTACAAGATATTTAATATTTGTATCTCCTCGCAAGAACCATAATAGTTCTACAATAATACCCTTTAAATACATTTTCTTGGTTGTTAACAATGGGAATCCATTTTTCATATTAAAACGAATTTGTCTTCCAAATACTGAACGAGTTCCTGTTCCTGTACGATCCCCTTTTTGAATTCCATTTTCCAGAATATCTTTTAAAAGGTCATGATATACTTTATCTGTTTTATTTAGCATCTTTTTTAGATTTATCTTCTTTAGGTTCGTCTTTAATAATTTCAGCTTTTTCAGCATCCTTAAAGAAAAGCTTAACGGTTTTTGATGTAGCAGTATCTTTAATTAAAATATACAATTCACCAGTTTTATCATCAAATTCTGAAAAGACTTGGCTTCGGGTATATGGAATTATCAATTGATCGTTAACTGCAATTGATGCAGTTAGTTTTTTTATTCCTAATTTTTTATTTAGCATTATAGTCGAATTTTAAATTGTTTCTTATTCTTTCAGCTTCACCTGGATTTGTAACTAATCCTTTATGTACTGCAGCCATACATTGATTTATAGCTTTTTTAGATTCAGATTTTCTATTAGTATACCAAGCAGCAATATTAAGACAGTCGGCAATTTTCCAGGAATATGTCTGCGGATCAAGAAATAATCCTCTTTTTGGATACGGATTTTTCTTATGAAAGTTTTTAAATGCATATGAAATTAATATGTACATGCTTTCAAATCTTCGTTGTCTTTCATAGAATTTACAAAGTATTACAAAATGTTCAGCTCTTAATGAATCAAAATCCGAGCACTTCAATAAATCATCTACAATTTCAACATTTGCATATTTGACAGGTTTTTTAGCTGCTGCAAGTTCATTATTAATTCTAATCTTTAAATTAGCAATTTGAAATTGCGCCCAATATAATTCTTCTGTATATCCTCCTCCACGTTTAATTCTTTCACCATACCAAAATACAGATTCAATAGCATTTTCAGTAGTAACTGCATCACGATAAGATTGAGCCAAGTAAAATACCCATCGCGGATCTTTCTTAGGATCGTTCTTTACATAATCTAATAGTATTTTACTATCTCTTTCATATTTTTCCTGTTGAGTCATTGAGGTCCAGCTATTACCATCTGGAGTTACGAGTGTATGAATTCCTCTTATAAATCCTGTAGGTTTATCTAAAGGTTTATCGGTTTGAAGAAATTCATGAACTGGCCCATACCAGTAATATCCTGCAGTATTAGACCAGATTTGATTACGATTATATCTTGTAGAACCATATTCAGTTTCAACAGCTGCACCTGATAATTTATCTAATGCCTGTAAGAATTGTTCTTTTTTAAATGCCGGATCTATAATTAATTGTTCATCGGCATCAATCCAAAAGCTATGTGAGCATCCTGTTTTTTCAGCCTCAACTCTTGCAAAGTTTCTTGCAGTACAAAAATTTACCCATTCATGATCGACAACTTTACCAGGAATTCCTTTTTCTTTAAAGAAATCTTCTACAATTTGTTTAGTATTATCTGTCGATCCAGTATCTACTACTATATAATGATCCAGTATAGGCCAAACCGTTTCTAGCATTCTGCGAATTACTCGTTCTTCATCTTTAACAATGATACTCAAGCATAATTTACTTTGACTCATATTTGTTTATTTGAAATATCTAAAATCTTGATTATTTTCAATCTTAAGAAGTGTATTGTAAATTAATTCAATTACATATTCAACATCCTTCTTTTGCGCTGCTTCTACTGTTGTATGCATATATTTCAACGGTAATGAAATTAATGCTGACGGAACTCCACCATTACTATATGCAAATGCATCTGTATCGGTTCCTGTAGCTCTTGATGCTGCTGCTCTTTGAAATGGAATTTCTTTTTCAATTGCCGTATCTTTTATTAGCTTTAATAAATTATTATGAACCGCCGGTCCAACTAATAAACAAGGACCTTCACCACCAGTTACAACGCCTTGAGCAACTTTATCAATCATTGGTGTTGAAGTATCATGACAAACATCAGTAACTATTGCAACATCAGGTTTAATTGTATGAGCCATCATATGAGCACCATTCAATCCAACTTCTTCCTGAACTGAATTTACAATATATAATGCAAATGGTAATTTTGTTTTTCTTTCTTTTAATAATCTTGCAACTTCAGCTATCATAAAACCACCTACTCGATTATCAAGTGCACGACCAACATAATACTTATTATTCAATATCATGAATTTATCTTCGTACGTTATTACATCACCTACATTGATTCCCATCTTAGCAACTTCCTTTGCATCGTCAGCTCCTACATCTATTGTAATATTTTTCATTGATGGTGATTGTTCATTACCACCATGCCTTGTATGAATTGCAGGCCATCCAAAAATTCCTTTTATTACACCTTTGTCTGTATGAATATTTACTCTTTTTGATGGTGCAATTTGATGATCAGTTCCACCATTTCTTCTAACATAAATAAATCCATCCGGTGTTATATAATGAACATACCAGGATATTTCATCAGCATGAGCTTCAATTACAACCTTGTATTTAGCTTTAGGATTAATTATTGCAGCTACACTTCCATAGTTATCTACTATATAATCATCTACATAAGGCTTAATATAATCTAGCCATATTTTTTGTCCTTTAGATTCAAATCCAGTTGGTGATGGATTATTTATATATTGTTCTAGAAATTCTATTGATTTTTTCTTCTTACTCATTAACTTTATCTTTTATGACATTCTTACGTCCGTTAATACTTCCTTCTTTAAATGCAAATTTAATTATCTGCATTAATTGCAATTTACGCTCTGGATCTAAATTTAGTTTATTTGAATAAGCGTTAACTATTCGCTCTAGTTTTTCTGACAATTTTATCTCATCCATGTAAGTATAGTTTATGATAATTATATCATTGTAGTTTACAAAAGTTTCAAAAGGTAAACTAATAGTTTCTAAAATAAACAAGAAAAGAACCTTTTACAGTTCCTTTCTTTAATCTTGATTGAATTTTCTAAATGTTTTATTATTGAACGTCTGATAAGGTGAAGTATCATCTTTAACTTTACGCTTATGTGGATACTCATAATCTACTTCTTTATAGGGCGTGGTTTTAATATTTCGATCTTGTTCCCAATAATCGATAAAGTCCTGTAAGCTGCCTTTAAATTGTTGTATTTTACTGAGTTTTTCGTTCTTCATTTAAATTATTCAGTTTCTTCGACAGCTTCCATTTGTGGAGCTTCTTCAGCACCTTCAGCACCTTCTGGTTTTTGCTTTAAAAAGTCTAAAGCGCTTTTAATAATTGCTGCATCTTCAAAAGAATATACACCTTTAGATTGTCCGATTTGTACACCTTGTACTAGTACTTGAACTGCTCCTTGCAAGTCCGTTACTTCCTGATTTACTTGTTTTGCCATGATTTATTTATTTAGCGGTTAAAAGATTAATTGTTACTGAGTGAGTTGTTGATACATTATTTAATTGTAAGTGTTTATGAGTATCACTCGTATTTATCATAAACACATCTTTCATTGGTATTTTTTCTGAGCTTAATGCAGTTGCACCTAATGTTGAACTTACAGCAACAGTTGAAAATGTAGCACCAGTTGAAATTGTAGGTGAAAAGGCAACAGTTGTAGTAAGAAGTGTATCAGATGTAATATTATTAATTGTTCTTATTTGTCCTCCAGATTCTATTCTATCACCACCTGAATAACTGGTAAATGATGTTGCAACACCGGTAACAACTGTACCAGCAGATCCTATTGTTCCAGTAGCACCAGTAAAGACATCCACATAATCAAAATCTGATAATTGTAATTCTAATTGTTTTTCTGATTCTAATGCTGTTGACGGCCATGTAGCATTAATCATGATAAAATTCATATCTTGATTAATTAATGCAGTCGGTCCAGTTCCACCACTAGGTCCTAAAACAAATGACTTAACATCATAGTCAGTTATAGCTTGACTAAAATTACTTAGATTTCCTTCAACAAAGGATAAAAGTGTATCCTTGTTTTTTGTTATTGAAGGCGTATTTCCAATAATCTTTACAAATTTACTTGTACTATCTGTTTTACTTGAACAATTACTCATTAGTGTACTGTACGTTTTTTAATTGCAAGACTTTCATCTATTGATGGCGATAAAGGCTCACCAAAAGTTTGAATGTCATCTTTAGCTTCTGTATTATATGTATCTTTATTAGATTGTTTAATGTCTTGTGATGTTTCGATAATAGTTTCTACTATAGGATTTTCAGCAATAATTTCTTCACTAGGCTTAATATAATCAACTAACGATTTAATAAATCCTAATGCAACTAATGGTAAAATACCACCTGAAATAATTGAAAGTATTCTTTTTTGATAAATTACTGGCTCTTCATTAATTCCAAATAATTCAGTCCATGCAGTAAAATCATGTAAATGAACAAATGCATAATATGAATTACCCATAGCCTGCATAAATGTTAATACCGCAAATAACGCATAGACTAAAGTCTTATTCATTTTATCTAGGGTAACTATTGATGCAAGAGATGCAGCAGCACCTATTTCAAATGCAATTGCTAATGTTACTGCCAGCCATGTATCATTTGATAATGAAAAGAAATCTATTACGTGAATCGTAGATATTAATGAAACTAATACATACAATCCTACAAATGTACCTATAATAAAATAGTGAACAGATTTGGATTTCTTATTTAAATTTGTATTCGACATATTATTATATATTCAACACTTATTTAAGTGTTAAAATACTATCTTTTATTGTAGCATGTAATTTCATCATTTGAGGACCTCTATCAATTCTTGATATTTTATCATCAAGATCCAGATATACTGAAAGTTTTTCATTTCTCATTATTTCTGGAAAGCTATCTAGTCTTGATTGTTGAGATTCTATAACATATTTTATGCTATCAATTAATTCAATTGTAACTATTTCCTGTCTTTCAAATTTTGAAATAGTTCTTGATTTACTGCAAGATTTTAAAAAGAATATTCCTAAAAGTATTGCTAGAATATAGACTTTATATTTATTGAGTATTTCTTTAATTTTATCCATGGTAATTACCTTTTTTATTTTCACCTTTAGGAGTATAATGCTTTAATGTAGCATCAAAATAATCCTCTTCGTCACATACACAATCCGTTATTGGCAATTCGCATCTTTCACAAATAGGTTCAAGAGAGGAATCTGATTTTTTATCATCAGATTCCTTTATAAATTCATTAAATTTCTTATAGGTCCTTGACATATAGAATTTTAATTTATATATCTTGATTTTTAACTAGGACCATTAGTTGTATCTTCACCACCTTTTAATAAAGTATCAACATCAACTCCTTGTTCAGCAGCCTGTAATTCAGTAGCTACATCTTTAAGTTCCTGTAATTCAGTTTGAATTTCCTGCATTGGTTTTGCAAATGCATCACAAAGATCTCTAAACATTACAGCCATTGTAATTCCTTGACCTTCAAAAGTTTTAACAAAATGAAATGTAGCTTCAATATGTTCTCTTTTAACTAATGCTTTTGTCTTAGCTTTAAAGACACTTGTCATTTCCTTTTCAAGTTCAGCAATTGCATAACACTCATATCCTTTGAATGTAATATTATTTAAGAATCCTTCTGAATAAAATTCCACTAGATCCTTAGATAATTCAACCATATATTTTTTATCTTTAAAACCTTGTTCTAAAGATTCAAATTTAGTTGTTAATTCTTTGACTAGATTTGTGTCAACATTACTTTTCTTTTCTACGATTTCCATAAGTTATAGATTTATTTATTTTTAGTTATATACAATTAGATTTATTTTGTTTCATTTATTCCATTTATCTGTAAATGTTTTTTGTTGTCCCATTGTAATTCTTGCTTGATTTTTTGAATCTAATGTAATTCCAGTTTTACCAAGATTTCCATCGTGATGATTTACAACTGAATCGCACACTAGAGCATGTTTAATATTGTTTGTTTCTAATGTCAATGCATAATCATTATCACAAAACCAAAATTCAAAGTTTTCATCAAGTTTGCCTCCTGGATATGTATCATAAATATCTCGTTGCTGAAATATACACCATCCTGCTAGTTCACCTCTTACTCGATATCCTTCATAAATTTTGCCTTTATGTTGTGAATTATCTCCTTGTGTTTGAGGGCACCATGGACTTACAGATTTATATATTGGATTAGTTTCCATAAAGTCAATGATAACATTTGCCCAATCCCTTTCAAATGTCAAATCATTATTACAAAGTGCAACATATTTTGATTTACCCGCTTTACGACCAATATTTAGATATCGATGATAACCAAAAGGTACTTCAGGATGGATAGTTGTAACTTTATGCTTCCACTTGAAATCATTATATTCATTGTATGTGATATCTGAATTAGATTCTATCACATAAACATAAAATGTACCATCGGCTTTTGTCAACGAATTAATAGCATCTTTAGTTACTTTCTTTAACTCTTCAGTTTTTGCATCACTTATTAATACTACGTCTATTACTCTTTTCATAATTTATTAAAGTTTTATATTCAGATATTTTATCGGAGCATATTCCATTGCAATTATCAATATTCCAATTTGTTGTAATTTCTGGCATAACTGCAATAGATTTCGATGTTAATTTCTTACCTGGATATGTCCATATATATTTCTTAGATGTTAATGTCACATCATCTTCTTGATGCCAAAAGTAATTAAATTCATATCCACACTCAGCCAAGAATACCATAGATTCTAGATCTTTACAATGAATCCACAGTTTAATCAGTCGATCTTTGAACCATCTAAAGTCAACCTTATATTGAGGTTTGTCATGACCTAGAAATAAAACGTTATCAACAAACCAAACGTCAATCTCAACATCATAGCCTTCTTTAATTGCTTTGTCGATATATGTTGGCTCGTTTTCATACGATTCAAATCTACCGTTTATATTTCCTCTATGTGATATTAATTTCATAAATACCCAGCTAATATAGTTTTTAATTTTTCAGAATTATTAATAACTCTCATGTGTTCTTGACATTTACCAGCATAAATATTATCCTCTCGTAGATTAACTTTTATAATATTTGACACATAGTTTGGTATCCAAGTGTGGTATTGATATTTATTTGTATACATTGATATAGAATCATATAAATACTTGAATTTATTTGCGTTCGTATGAGACATAACAAAATGAAAGTCACCTCCACAAGAACCATTCCAAGCATTACAATAAATACTATTTGTTACATCATACATATCTAAATTCATATCAGCCCATAGTAAAATATCATATCGATACACTATTACTATATCGTATTTTATATTTTGCTCTATTTCATAAATATCCTTTAATTCTATAGATTTCTTAATTGATAGTGATCCACTAACACCACCAAAATCAGAAGATTTCACAATGGTTGGTGTTATGACTGTATCATATCTTGTATTGTCTTCAAACAAGTGTTTTTTAGGTTCATAAATTCGAGTTAAGTTATATGATAAATCTAGATTCCAGCCATGAAGAAAAAAATCAAATTCATAATCTGGATTGACATTAATTATGTGTTTAAATATTGAATTTCTAACTGCAACATAATCAATATATTCACCGACTCTATAAACATCACCTGGAACACAAAATCGTACATCATCGGCATCTTTTTTACCAACAGCTCCTTTAATACAGATTGCTACTCTTTTCATATTATTTTATTATTTAATTATATATGCAGTTGGACAAAAATAATCTAGATATTTGAGTTCGATGCCTTTCTCTTCTATAAATCTGTCAACTCCGACAGATTCACTCCACTTATGATAGCCATATTCATCGAATATAATAATTCCACCTTTACTAACACGATCCCATAAATTACATAACGATTCATAAGTTGGTTCATCCAAGTCTAAATCCATGTATAAAAATGAGATCTTAAATCCAGGATTTTCTATAACAAATGTTCTAGTAGTTTCTATTATATTACCTTCAATTAGTTCAAAATCGTCAGTAGTAAATCCATCAGATATCAAATTATCTGATAATAGTTGTTTGTATGAAGTTCCATAATTAAAGTCTCTACCATTAAATAAAGTGCTCATAGCATTTTTATCGTGATCTGATTTAATAGATGATAACAGATCATCAGTATTGAAAAAATCAAATCCAATAACTTTCTTTGATCCGTTAGGGTTCATTAAGGTTTTCAACTTTAAAAATGTATATAATCCACTACCTTTAAAAACACCGCATTCAACTATATCACCTGGAACATGTTTTACTGTATCATACAATAAAGTTCTTGCAATTAATTTATTGAAAAGTCGTCTATCAGAACTCATTATAAATGAATTAAAACTATCATATAGTTCTTGAGTGTTTGATGTAATTTCTAAATTTTCTATTTTCATAATTTCTATTTAGTAAATTTGTTAATTTTTATCTTGTTATTTTAATTTATTTTTAATATACGTTTTTAAATCTTCTGGGGTTCCTAATCCCCACATTTTAGGTACATCAAAAGTTTTTATTTTTTTATTATCTGCAATTGCCTGATTAAATACAGGACAAACATAAAATTCATCATTTACTCTAACATTTTGTTCAATCATTTCTTCTGCATATTTTACAAAATCTGAACCGTTTTTCCAATAGTAATATCCTACAGTTGCAATATCAGAAATTGGATTTTTCTCGGCAACTTCAGTTACATATCCTTCTTCGTTTATTTTTGCAAAAGACCATTTAGGATGCGTAGCTCTGAAAGTAACCATTCCACCATCAACGTTGCTTTCATTCATTTTGTACATGAATTCGTTAGAATCCCATTCTACAAATTGATCTGAATTTGCAAAGAATAACGGAGCATCAGAATCAATAAATTCCTTTGCCAATAAAGCGGTACAAGCAGCACCTTCAGTTATGCCATCAGTTTCTACTATCGTACAACCTGGAGTAATCAGATTTAATAACGTATCTAAGTTATATTGCTTTCTATGTGATTTCTGTACAACATAAATATAATTAGCTTCGATATTCAAGTTATCAACAACTACTTGTATCATTGGTTTGTTATCAACTTCTATTAATGGTTTTGGAAATGTGTAACCAGCTTTTACAAATCGACTACCTGCACCAGCCATTGGAATAAGTACATTTAATTTATTATCTTTCCATTTAGGTATGTCCATAGTATGACTATTTTTGATGTTATTTGTTATGTTTTCGTATGTTACTTCTTTAGGATTTTTGACTCTTAAAATATGAGATTTACTACGAGCAGCCGCCAATAAACCTGTTGGAGAATCCTCAACAATAAGAGTTTCTTCTGGTAAATAATTCATTTTAGACATTGCAGTCCAATACATCTCTGGATGAGGTTTGCTGTTTTGAACATCCTCATTCGATATAATCAAATCCATATATTCAATTAAACCAATCTTAGCTAACATTACAATTACTGATCGTCTAATTGAATTAGAACAGCATGCTATTTTATATCCATCGGTTCTCAATTTTATGAAAGTTTCAATTAGATTATGATCAAACGTTAAACTTGAAATTGCTTCTATTGTTAACTGTTGTTTCATATCCCAAATAGCTGTATGAAAAGCTGCTCGGAGATTCTTTCGTTCAGTTAACATCTCTAATTTCTGATTAGTTTTTAAGCCATCATATAATGTCAAATGCTCATTTAAGTTAATAGCAAACTCTGAACCTGCAATATGTTCAATTGCAGAATTTAGTGTAGTATAGTGAATATCTTTAGCTTCTACTAAGACTCCATCTAGATCAAATATTATTAGTTGTATCATTTTCTTTTTATAATGAATTTTGTGAAATATTTGTACTTATCATTAATTAGCATTTCAAAATTATAATCACCTTCTAATGAATCTAATGTAATTCCATAAATATCAAACAATATTGCCCAACCTCGTTCCATTCCCATTTGCTGAATTTTATTGATTGGATATATTAAATGATCAGATTTTATTCGCTTAATATCTTCAACATGAATAGAAAACATAGGACCAAAAACACCTTTATTGTATTTTATCTGTCCGAACGAATTAAAACAAAAATCGACTTGTTCTTGAGAATCATATAAATTAGTATTAAATTGAATTAAATTAACAGCTGTACCAGGTTTTAATTTTTCATCTATTGCTTTGAAAAAATCACTGCGTTTTATTCTAATTGAATCTTGTATAAAAAAGAATTTATCTGATTTGATGTTATTTATCGCATAAATATATGCCCCAGTATCAAAACCCCTATATGGTGTTTTGTGAACATGTATTGTGTAATTATATGGATTTGTTTTTGCTATCGAATCTAAAAATTCTATAGTATCTAATTCATTTGATTGCGTATCAATAATAGCCACATCGTGACCTAATAAATCAATGTCTTCTAAATTTACAAGAAGCTTGGATAAATGTAGCTTTCCGTTATGTGACGCTATTACTATCATTTATTTTATTTTTGCATGATAACCTTTAACATAAGATATAAATTTTGTATAGTATTCTTTTAATTCATCAAGATTCAATTTAAATATCTGTGGCACTTCATTTTGTTCATTACTAATCCAGATTTCTGCGGTCTGTGGCATTATATTATGTCTTTCATAATATGCAAATGCATAAGCAGAAGCCTGTAAAAAATAGTTTTCAATCCATTCTCGTTTCTTAGGTTTTCCTGAACTTTTAAAATCAATTACTACAAGATTTCCATTAATCATTTTTGCTATTAAATCTACTCGACCTGCATAACCACCACCGTTAATACTCCATAGAGCAACTTCCTGAATTACAACATCGTCGATAGTATTAAATACGCCATCACGATGCATATTCATAAATAAATTTTTACCGCTAATAAGTTGTTCCCTGCTAAAATCTTTTACTTCTTTATCATCCATTGTTTCTATGAATGTATCCTTTAGCATATTTTCTTCAGGCAATTTTTCTTCATATTTTTTACGCAAATAATTTTCACATAATAAATGCATGAATGTTCCTCTATTAGCAGCATTAGTAGAAATTCTATTTGCTTCTTTTTTACCGACTTTTTTAATCCAGTCATCAATGCCAGATTTATCTGACATTGAACCTAATATAGTTGTGACTGAGGGTAATTTTAAATCAGTTCCATCAGGAGTATAGAACCTTCCGTTAGGTGTTGTTACAGTTTTCAAAATGGTAAATATGAGAAAATGTTACTAAAAAAGTTTGATATTGCACCTAAATAATCAAGACCTAAATAAGTCAATAATATATTATTTAGTGTTCCTATTAATAGCCAGTAAAATAACCATTTAATAATTTCATATGCTATTGCCTTTAAATTTAAGTAATCAAATTCAGGAGCTAAAGTAATTAAAAAATTTATGTTATCTATGCGTTCAATTCTAGGATATACAATTTCCGAGCAACCTATTTTAGCCATTACCGTATCTAACGGCTTTAACTTTTCCATTATTGCTGGCCAGATAGAATTTGGATTTTTAGATAAATCTTCATCTATAGAAATAACAGTATACATACGACTTATATTGTCTACTCGTATATTACTTTCTTTTAATAATTCCTTAACTTTAGTTTCTTTAACTGCTTTACGTACAATATTCCATTCATGAATATCATAATACATATTGTACGGCCATGACCATACATTAAAAATAGATAAAATTTTCAATAGTCTTTTCATATTCTTTATATTATGAAACTAGTTATTTGTTTCAGCTTCAATTGCGGCATTGATTCTTTGTTTACCGCGAGTTACACGATTTTTAATTGTCATTAACGGAACATCATATTTAGCAGCTAATTCTTTATATGATAATTCATTAACAAATCTATCTATCAAAATTTCCTTGAATGAAGGTTTCATTTTTTCAATTACCGCGATTGTTTTATCATACATTTTTTTGATTTCAGTTTCTTCTTCCATCATGGCTTCATTAATTACATAATCATTTTCAACAGACATTAATGCATCTAATTTACCGCTTAATGTTTTATTACCTGCATCATCAGTATATTCCATTGCTGAAAATAAAACATGACCATTTCTTTTCTTTTTTCTTAGATATTGTCTTGCTTCGTTAGATGCAATTGTATAAATCCAAGTTGACATATTATACATAGGATCGAATTGATCGATCTTATTGTATACCTTAGTCATTGTCATTGCAACTAGATCTTCAGATATATTGAAGTCTTTTACAAATCCATAAATGTGTTTTCTTAAGCCTGGGGTAATTCGATTATAAAGAACCGTGTAATCTTTGTCGGATCTAGTATTATAATAATTCAGTCCGATTTGCTTTAATGTGATTTTGCGCATGTGCTATTAGTTTAGTTTATTGTTAATTAATTATAGTATAAATATAATCAAAATAATCGACAAAGTAAAATCCTGGAGCGGTTATTTTACATTTATTTTATAAACATATCCATAGTAGCCTGTATAGTTTTTAATTCAACAGGCTTTAATTCCCATTTGTCAATATTACAATTTATATTAATGTGTTTATCTTTCATTGTTGTAAGAACCTTTGTTCCGCCATGAACATGAATAGTGTTTTTAGTTCTACCTGCCCAATCAGCTAAAGGCCAATATGATATTACTAGATCCTTTGTATCTACATATTGAATTGTATTATCCAGCAATACGTGATTTTCAAATTTTTCGATTGTTTCATAAATAGCACTATCCCATTCACTTGTCATGAAATTTATGTTACCATTTAATCTATTCATGGCATCTTCAGATGATAACGGATCCCATGCAAAATCACCTAAATGATATACAATATCATTAGGCTTTACAACACTATTCCAGTTTTTTATTAAAGCATTATTCATTTCTTCAGCAGTTTCAAATCCTCTGGATTTTACTGCTTTAGGTCGTGATAGACATAGATTTGATGCAAAGAATATTTTCATAATTGTACACTATTATATAAATTATATTCACGTATAATTACTTTGTTTCACAAAAATATAAATTATTTTAGTTCTTCTAAATGAGCCAAGATTTTACCTACTAATTTGTTTCTTACAACATCGGAAACTCCTAATGTAATAGTACCAACACCATCAAAATCTATGAATGTTTTAATCATCCATTCCAATCCACTAGATCTTTTAGATTTTCTATCTATTTGATCTCTATCACCTAGAAATATCATTCTTGAATCATGTCCTAATCGAGTTAAAATAGTTACAATATGATCCTGTGTAAGATTTTGTGCCTCATCAATAATTACAATAGAATTATCTAGGTTGATTCCACGCATATAGGCTATAGGAAGAACATCAATAGTTTTATTTGCTTTTAATGATTCTGTTAAACTAGGTCCTATTATTTTTTGAATGTTATGAATAAAAGAATAAATAAAAGGTTCCATCTTGTCTTCCATACCACCTTTAAGAAATCCTATTTCTTCATCTTTCAAAGTAGTTACAGATTTTACTAATATGATTTGTTTATATTTACCTGGATATGCCTTTAATAATTTTAATGCTTGATAGCATGCTAAATATGTTTTTCCAGTTCCAGCTAATCCAGAGCATATAGTTACTTCGTTTGTTTTTATTGAATTTACCAATAATTTTTGTCCTTCAGTCTTACACTTTAAATTAAGTGCGATATTAGATAGCATATGAGGTTTTGATTTAGATTGATTTGAAGCGATATTAGCTTCATCTTCTTCGGTTAATTTATATTTTGGCATAAGTAAAACGATTTATAGTGTATATATCTTACTGTAGTTCATCTATGTTTGAAACAGTTACATTAAGTCCACCCATCATAGAATTTTTAAGTGATTGAATTTCTTTTGCAAATGCTGGATCTAATTTAACTACCATTCCATTTGAATCTTCTTCAGAATCGTCATTACCACCCATAAATATTTCACCTAGTCCTTGTAATTTATCAGTAATACCTGATCCTGATTCTGATGTAGTAGAATTTAATTCTTCTAAAAATTCACCTAATCTACTAAATCCTGCATCTAATGATTCGGATATATTAGAACTAAGATTTTCTAAACCTGTATCAATTTCTGCAAGCTTTTGTAAGTTACAAAACATTTGATCCATAATAGTAAGTTTTTCAAGATCAATTCCATTTATTTCAGTTTTAAATATACCCATAGATTCACTCATATCATATAATGAATCTGCTACACTTTCCATACCACTAGCACTTTCACCAATATTTTTAATATCCCAAGCAAAATAACCTAGATATTTCATTTGTTGATCTATATTTTTATTTGCAGATACATCAAATAATTTAAATATAGATCCGAATACCATTTTAATAGCATCTTCAGTTTTCTTTAAATCTATAGATTGAAATACTTCTAGACCTTTAGCAATTTTTTCTAATTCCGCACCAGCACCTTTTACCTTGTCAATTCCTTCTTTAACTGGATTTTCTTCAATAGCAAATAATGTTCCCCAGAATCCGCCTTTCTTAACTTTTTTCTTTCTACCAATAGCAGCAAATGCCTCCTGAACAAATCCAATAGATCTTGAAATTGCTCTTCCTAATGCTGACCAATTAATATCTTTCTCTATCATTGCTTGGAATTTTGTAAGGCTAGACGCAATAAGATCTAATTCCTTACCAGCACCTGAAACAGATTTTATTCCTTCTTGAACTGCATTTTCTTTAATACCGAGTAATGATCCCCAGAATCCTCCAGCTTCAACCTTTTCAGCTCCACCAACAGCAGCAAATGCTTCTCTAATAAATCCAATTGTTGTAGATATAGCTTTACCTACTTTATCAAAATCTACTTCAGCTTCGACTAATGCTTGGAATGCTGTAAGTCCTTTAGCAATTCCTGTAAGTGCATCACCAGCATTCATCACAGAATCTATTCCTTCTTCAACTGCCGACTGTTTAATATCAAATAATGATCCAAGGAATCCACCTTGTGCAACTGGTTCACCAGAACCAATTTCAGCAAAGGCTGTATTAATAAATCCAATTGTTGTAGATATAGCTTGTCCAAGTACATCAAAATCTACCTCAGCATCAACTAATTCCTGAAATGCAATAAGCCCTTCAGCAATTCCAGTAAGAGCTTCACCCGCATCCATTACGGAATCTATTCCCTTTTCTGTAGCATTTGGACTAAATGTATTTCCAAATACAGCACCCATTAATCCACCTGGATTAGCAGCTTCACCACCAGCTTGAGCAAATGCAGCAGTTATAGACGATAATGCTAATGCCATTTTAGCAGAATCTTCTTCAGTAAAATCGACACCTTTAAATGCTTTAAGTCCTTTAGCTACCAGTATTAAAGCACCACCGGCTGCAGCATATCCTGCGGCAGTAGCAATCATTTTACCACTGTCTAAAGCACCGCCTATCATTCCTTTAAATCCTTCCCATAATCCACCTTCCTTTTTTGGCGGACCCATAAATGCGAGCTTAACAGCTCCTAATGCAAATGTTAATTGTTTAGATTCCTCAGGACCAAATTTTACAGATGCAAACTTTTTTAATGCTTCCGCAATAATATAAATAGCTCCACCGGCTAAAATCATTGCAGCTGCACCGGCAGCAATAAATGGTGCGGCTAATCCAGCTAATCCCATTTCAACTCCAATTGCAGCTACCGTAGCAGATACAAATCCTAAGAATTCCCAGCCACCCATTCCAGCGGCTCCTTGAGCAACTGCTAAGGATTCAGCAAATAATTTCATAGAGAATCCGATAATTCCTACCGCAATTCCAGATAGTATCATGACTAATGCACCTTTAGCTATTGCTTTTGCAAATATACCAGCAATTCCAAATGCAGCACCTATAACAACTACTGTTAATGCAACTGTAAAAACTTCTGCTACTTTAATATTCATTTTTTGAAATGCATATATTGAACCACCTATAGCTAATATAGAAAGACTAGCAAAAATCATGGCTAACGATCCTTTCTTGATTGGCTTGTCAAATTTACCGATAATAGCAAATCCACCACCTATTACAACTACCGCAAGAGCAACTGAAAAAATAGATCCTATATCAATATTCAGAGCTTGAAATATAAATATTCCTAGTCCGATAGCTGCAACTGCAGCACCAGCAAATACAAATGCTTTTGCTGATTCTTGCATTTCTTTACCACCGCCACCGAGTTTATTTAAAAGTATCATTGCACCACCAACTAATGAGATAGCTAAAGTACCTTTTACTATATCTGAAATATCAACCATTTTAAATACTAAAAATCCAACTCCTAGAAAAAGCATTGCTTTACCTAGATGCTCTAATCCTTGAGTACCTTCTTGGAATTTTTTAACGTCTATTTCTTCAAATAATTTACCTAATAAATATACAGCACCACCAACAAGTAACATTGCAGGAATTCCTATTAATATTAATGGTGTTGCTATTGCAGCAGCAAATGCAAACTTAAGAATAGCCATTCCGAGACCGACTATATTTGCATTAAATTCCTTTGCATTTGCATTAAACTCTTTAGATTCATCATTAAGATTTCCTATTCCTTTTACAATTGAATCTATTACGCTATCGACCTTTTTATTATCAGCACCACCTAAAATCTTAACTAGTTCACCTATCCCAGAAAACATTTGATTGAATTCTTTACCGGAACCTTTACTTGCAGATATTTTAAGTTTACTACCTGAACTTTTGCCTACTTTTTTATCTATGCTTGTAAGTATTTCTACAGCATCATCTAATAGATTATTATTGTCCTCCATTAAGACAGTAAATCTGTCAAATCCTGATATTAAAGCGCCTAATCCTTTGAACATTCACGTATTATAATTTTATATTGGGCATGCTTGGAAACTTAGGCATGCTCATACCAGGTAGCTTTGGTGCACCTTTAGTATATTTATTCAACTGTGCCTGCGGATTTTGCATTTTATTTGCATTATATCCTTCAGACTGTTCTGATTCAGCATCAGACTTCTTTTTAAGAAGTTCAGTTAAATTTTGAACTATATAATAATATCGCCAATAAGATAGTCTATCGACCTCAGACGGTTGAAGTCTGAGGTGATAAAGCAAATAGGTTTCAGTTTTATACCAATTCGTCAGAGAAATCTGAAATAACGAAAAGAGCTTTGATGCCTCCGGGAAACGTTATATCCGCTGAGATCTCCACACCACAGCTATTACATTTTGAATACATTTTAGTTTCAATACCCACTCTAGAATCATCACATAATTTTAACATTAATGGAAATTTCTTCTTGGACCAGGTTGAATAATCTGCTTCTAATTGCTTAATTTTTTTAGCATTTAATCCTCGCCAATCAAGGCAAATATATGATAGTATTTTAGCAAATGTTAAATCTAATTCTACACCTGCTTGACGTTGATCAGCAATATATGTTGAAATAGCTTGCATTATTCCTATTGTTGGCGGCTTAATTTTTATTTCGCCGTAGGTTTTTGTCCTTACAACAAATAATTTTTCCTGTCCATCGTAATATTTTTTCATTGTAGAATTGATTTCAACAGACCTAAAATTATCATTACTTAATTTCATGTTATTTTCATGTCCGTCACTACAAGATACCTTAAATGTTAATTCATTTTCAGGTTCAGGAAAAGTAAGCTTACGAATTTCTAAAAGTACATAGATTCTATCTTCTTCAAGAATATCTTTATATGATCCACCTCTGTCACCATAAGTAACTTTAGCACAAGATTTTAACATATTGTTAAAAGCTTCATCAATAGACATTCCATTAGATTCGTCAATTTCTGACCATTGTCTTACTTCCGGTGTATCACCGGCACGTATCATTAATTTAAATCCTGTATCGTAAAATAAAAATCCTTTACGAGCACTAGGTAAATTATTAACATCTATAAGTTGCCAACCATATTTATCAACAACATCCATGTGAGTTTCTTGTCTATACTCATATTCTTTATTAGGCATTTTTCCAAATGATGTAACAGGTTCTTGTTCTTCAATCACAACTTTATCGGATTCATTATTTACCCCTCCTTGATAAGCATTGCCTAGTTTAGCTTCTTGCTCTTCAATATGTTTTTTCATTGCTTCGTCTTCTGTACTCATTTCTTTGCTTTGTTTATTTTTAATTCTTCTAGATTTCGTATAAGTCTTTTTGCTTCTTCATCAACAAAAGATTTTTGATCTTCACCTTGATATTCTTTAATATGATTTAAAAGTAATTCTCTTATATATTGTGGTTGTGAAATATGGTCTCCTCTAGAATAAGCTACTAAGTGAATTATTCTATTTAGCTTTGTTTCTTCCTCAGCCGATAGCATAGTTTGTAATTTTCTATCTCGTGACATGATCAATTGTTTGAATTATATATCAAGAACAATATGATTATTTGATCAAATGAACATTATTTTATTGAGGCGTTTGAATCTTGTTATCTGATACTAACCTTTTCACTCATCTGATAACTATTATATACTTACGTGACACGCAATGTTTCAAAAAAATCATCTTTTTTAAAGATAGTTTTAAGGCGAATGATGACACTTCAAAAATTATTAAATTACCTATTGTCATATTATTTATAAGTCCTTAGAAGCCATCTTATAATACGTCATATATACCAGAAAGACCTGTACAAATAAATGTACAGGTCAAAAAATAAAAGTAAAAAAAATATTATACCATTGATTCTGACCACCAGTCAGCTCTAAAATTCATTTCCATTCCTACAGGCTCAGCTGCATCATAAGCTAATGCTAATTCAGGAACATCTCCAGTTGGAAAGCATTCATGGAAAGTACGTACCCAAAAAATATCACCGGTTCTAGTATAGCATGTAACTATTATAGTTCCAATATAATCTTTTTTAAGTGATTGTTCACCCGTTAATGGATTCCAAATTAATCTCTTCCAGTCTCTAATTTTCTTGTATGTGTATACTTCGTTTCCTGCATTAAGATTTAAACTAAATCCTATTGTTAAATCACAAGTAGTTTTAGTTGGTACACCAGATGCATAACTTCTTGTTGCTTGCTTGTATTTTTGCTCTGCAACCTCTTGTCCTGGTTCAGTAATCAATCCACCAATTGAAGTAACATGTTCTAGTAAAAAACTTCCGTCTCCTACAGATGCAGGCGGCAAAATATTTACTTCGAATAGGTTTCCATAAAATGGTTCATGTGCATTACGTGCAGCATTTGCGTTATTATAGTGTGGTAATCCAGCCATATTGTAAGTTTATTTTAATTAATTTATATATCAAAAACTGGAAGTGATATTTCTATCACCTCCAGAATTTTAAGTATTGTTTATATGAAATCTCCAGTTGAGATAGCTCCAGTTTTAAGAATAGTAGTTCTGTGAACCAATATTCCCATTCCTCTTGCAGGTTCTATGTAAGTATCAAGAATACCCATATTAGAATCAATTATATCTGCAGTGTTATTTGTTGAATCCATTATATTTTGGAAGTCATAAACACCAGAATCATTAAGAATCTGTCCAAGGAATCCATCAGCTAAAGTTTTAATCTCTAATCGATTTTGAGCAGTATTGAATTCCCATCTGTAGTTTTTCAATATAGCTTCAATTCCATCTTGAATGTAAATTATTAATTCTCTTACGTGAGCTTGAGATAAAGCAGATTTAACTGATTGTTGTGCAGTTTGATTAGCGTTAATTACAAATCCTAATCCTTTCTTTGCAACAATTGCATTGATTCCAAATGGTTCAATGAAATCTAGATCAGCTCTATCAAAGTTGTATTCCAATCCAACAACTCCACCACCACCGATGACACCTCTTCTAGGTCCTGCAATGATTGACCAAGGCAGTGCAGAAGTAAATTTATCAATGTATAGGTTAGATACCCATGCAGCTTGTGGAACCGAGATATTTTTACCTCTTTCTCTTACTATTAAGTTAGGTCCGTAGAATGCACAGAAGTTACCACCTTCAGAATTTGGAGGCAATGAATATTGTACAGTCGGATTCAATGATTGATTTCCACCGTCAGCAATAAATCTAGCATCAAATTTCTTAGTAACATCAGCCTTAAATAATGGATCCGTAGAATCTTTAAAGTTCTTAACCGACGGTGTATTTAATATTGCAAATGCGTTTTGTCTGTCTTTTGCAATTTTAGATAACTTTGATTTTGAACTTCCTTCAATACCACCATTAAATGTGTCTATGATGTATCTAAAGTTAATTACATCTCTATCAATTAATGCATTTTTAATGTTAGTAGTATACATAACATTAAGAATTTCATTTTGTCGATCATTTTGTCCATTAGGGATCTGTGCATCTCTCATAGTGAATCCTTTAAGGGATTTCATTTTATAATGAGTTGCAAAAGAATCTATTTCTTCATATTTTTCAATTGCGCCTGTAGCAGATGTTCTATAAATCGGTCCAAAAGCAGTAATAGTATAAATGTTCGTAGTAGAATTATAAGATACCGATTTTACTTTTGTTAATCTTGATTTACCGGTTATAGCATCTATATTAGTTGTTGTCCCAGTTGAAGTTCCACTTACTAAGTAATCACCTTTCTTAATAACTCCAGCTGCTAGATTTGTACCAGAAACTCTAGCAACATTTTCAGCATCCGTTGCATTGTCTAGTACTGGACTAATAGTTTGATTTAAGTTTCCAGTAAGTGTTTGTATAATCCACGGTCCGTTGGCATCAGTAGCAAATCCTGTTGTCATAGGAGTAGTAAATGCAGCATCAGTATAAGGAATTAATTTTACATAATTTACTGGATGAGAAAATACTCCTAATGCTTCTCCGTCAGCTGTGCTTGCATTAGTACCTACAGCTAAAGTATATTGAGTAAATTTAATCGGATAATTTACACTTCCAGTTCGATAATTATCACCAGTTGTAATTCCACCATTTGCCCAATCAGTATATAATCCTGAATCTTTAAATGCAATTAATTCTGTAGAATTGTCATCAACAAAATCTAATTGTGGAATAACATCAGGTAATGCATCTTCTGCAATAAATAGAAAGTTTGAACTAGAGCCAGCAATATAATTTCCAGCAGCACCTCCAGTAGTAATTTCAATTTGTATCGAGATTTTTTCCGTTGTTGCAGATACTGATTTTACTAATGCATGATTAGGAGCAGTTCCAGTTGCAGAAGTAGATAATGCAGAACATTCAACATAAGATTTACCAGCTGCTACTGCATTTACAAATGCAGTATATGCTGCAGTCGTTGCAAATGGAGATAAAACTGAATTAGCAATAACTTCCGTAGAACCAGGTGCATAAAATGTAACAATATCAAAATGAGCTACAGAAGAATAACCCGCAGCGCCTGCTAAAGTAGTTGATGCAGTTAATAAACCACCTTTTAATGAATTTAATGCAGATGAAACCGTTGCACCAGTTACCGCATTTGCAGTAGTATTAATAGCATTTTGTGTAGTATAAGAATTATCAGCCTTAATAGATCCTGAATAAGATAGGAAATTTAATGTGCTAATAGATCCATTTTCTATTTGATGTCCAATGAAATCAATCTCATCACCAGAAACATAAGCTCCAGCATCATCAAATTTAGATTTATCAATAGTACATAAAGCACCAGTAATAATTGAATCTGCATTTACCATATCCTCAATAAATAGGTTTGTACCATTTTTATCAACGAAATCTGGAATTATAGATCCGATATATTTTCCAAGAACTTTAACTTCTGGAAGATTTATAAATGAATCAATACCATCTATTTTAGTACCAAAATTATCTGTATATGTTTTCTTTAATCCTTTATCATCAAAATAAGGACCAAATACTGGATCATTTTGTAATGCGGCATTATTTGAATAATCACCTTCAATAATTAATGTTTCTAGCATGTAATCAGATATTACATCTGCACCATTTAGAAATTCAGGTAATTCAGCAACACCATACCATTCTTTAGCAGTTATATCAAAACCAGTTACATCTGCCTTTCTTACTAATACCGAAATATTTTTTCTACCAACATTGGCAAAATTAAGTAAATTAGGTGTAGAATCTACTGATTTTATATTTGCAAAAGCATCTTCTTCATCCAAGAACCAGAATTTATCACTATTGTAATAACCAGCCAAAGGAGCAGATTGAATTGCTTTATTAGCTGTATCCGGTGCAGTAGAAAATGATATAAAATCAGTTTTATCTGTAGCGTCATTTAATGATAATAGGTTTAATACAATGATCGGACCTCTGTCAAGACATTGCAATGCAGTTCTATGGAAGAACGAACCTTTTCTTTCTAATTTTCTATCAATATTTCCAAAAACTGATGTAAAAAATTCTGGGTCTGGAACAAATATTGGAGTATTGAAAGGACCTTTCTTTGAGAATCCTACAACTAACCTGATAGTCTCAGCTGGTATACTAGCTGTTTGTGACTTATCAAAAGTTAACCTATATATGCCAGAGCTTTTAAATTGTTGTAAATTTGCGTCTATAGCCATAATTTTATTGTTATTTTAGTTTATATATCATTTGTATGATTTGAAACTTTCATGTATGTGCACAAAAAAGGTCGACAAAAATCGACCTTTAATATTTTATGATTATTTTATTATTTAATATATCTGAGTCTTATCAGTCTTCATTCATCTTTGGTTTTTCATGAACGTAACCTAATTTACTAAACTTTTCGTGATCTTCTTGAGTTTCTGCTTTATATTCCTTTCCAGACTTAGGACAGTACATCATATGAGGTTCAAAATCTTTTCCTTCATTAGTTTCATCGTCATCACCATGTTTCTTACCACATGATTCATTTACAAAAACACCTTTAGGTACATCCATTAAAGTAACAGTTTTTCCGTCCCATGATATTACACCTACAGTATTTTTTTTCTTATCTACAATATAATAAGTATCTTTGTCTTCATCACCACCTTCTAAATTATGATCATCGTTAGATAACATATCTTCTAGTTGATTAATGTCACCATCAAATTTGAAACTATTTTTACCTTCGTTAACTGATTCATTTGCTTTATACCATTTTGACAATTTTTTAACGTCTTTAGGCTTTAATTTGCTTGTTGAATCTGTTAATTCATAAGTAATCTTAGCAATAAAGTCTTTCTCATTATTAGCAACCTTTAAGGTATCTTCTAATGAAGCTTCTATTTGATCGTAATCTAAGGTTACTGTTTTACCTTCATATTCTGAATCTATTGAAAATTCATGTGAACTTTCATTTAACCATTCTTCGTAGCTTTGTAAATTTTTCATTTGTATAATGCTTTTGTTTTATTATATATCTTAGTCAACTATTTCATATATGTTAAAAGTATCACCTCCGCCATCATGAATTTCTAATATTTGATTTATTGATTCAGATATTGCCGGATCAATATAATCCAGTAATTCTTCTACCATTTCAGAATAATCTGAAGTATCAAAAATAGAAGTTACAGTTACACATGTCATTATTGCATCGTCATTTCCAGACTGAGCTGCATAGGATCCATTTTTAGTTCGTGAAAAGGTTGTAGCTTCTTCAATAGTTTTTATTTCCTGTATTACTAATCTATTCTTTCTAATACTTTCTTTTAATGCTTGACAATAAAGTTTTTTATTTTCACCGTTTAATCTTACACCATGTGAAGTTTTTTTAGAATTTAATCTGTGTCTATATTTTACAATTATTTCTTCGTCAAATTCATTTCTTGCAGGATAAAGTGTTTGTAGATTTTTAATTAATTCAGATCCGTATGTATTATATTCCAATACAACTCGTAAATTTTCTGGTTCAAAAATTGATACACATAATTCATAAATAATCTTAGATAAATCTGGGATTGACATTACATTGCATCTAAATATTCCAACCTGTTTTAATTGAAAGAATTCATAAATCGATCCTGGATTTGTAATTTCCTTATGATATTTAGGGTCTATAGGAACAACCTTGAATATGTTTAAAATAGAATAATCCAGTCCCACACCCTCAGCTAAATCAATAGACAATACAAAGAAATTTTTATTGTCCTTTAATTCATCATCTACATTAAAATCTGGATGCCATTTTAAAAATGAATAATCTAATCCAAGATCGTCCAAATCATCAAATTCATAAAACTTAAAATGAGTTTCATGCTTTTTAAGTTTCTTTATTTCATTAGATCCTAATAATAACGAATCCGCATTTATAAATTGACAACCATATTGCTTATTAAATTCTTCTACATCACCACCAAGATTTGAAATTTCTCTTGCTTTCCAGACTTCATCACGGCCAGGCACATCCCACCAGTCTACTTTAAATCCAACATAATCTGAATCACCATCTAGAGCATCCTGCCATAAACGCTGAAATAAATTATAGCCGTTCGGTGTTGATGTAATAATTATTTTTGATATTTCTGATGATGATAAAGTTGGATAAACGTTACCATAAAATTCTTCTGCTATATTAGCTTCTACGTGAGCAAATTCATCTAAAAATAATAAATGAATAGTAAAACCAATACCGGCATTTTTTGTAGTATTTTGACCCATTATTCTACATTCATTATCAAACTTCATAGACATTACATCCTTTTTGATAACTCCTGGTTTCATGAAAAATGGAAGTCCTTCAACTACAGCTCTAATCTTATCTAGAATTTCTCTAGTAGTTGCGCCTTTATTTGCAAGTAACATTACATTCTTATCAAAGTTAAAAACTAAAAACCAGGTTAAAAATATTGCTGAACAAATAGTTTTACCTACCTGTCTAGGAGCAAGACAAATATTGAATCTATTTGCCTGAAAAGATCTAAGCATATCCTCCTGATAAGGTCGTAATTCAATTTTTGTATATCCTTCGTCAGTCATTACCTGACAATATTTATTTGCAAAATATACAATATCTCTAGCACATTTCTTTAATTCTGACATCTCCATGTCAGTATATTCATATACTATATTTCCTTTCTTATATGCACTATGCCCCTCATAAAACGGATGTGGTACTTCATATCCATTTTCAATAGCTTCTATAGTTTGTTCAACCTTTTCAGTTGTCCATACTACCCTATTGTCCTGTTCTTCTTTTTCTGGTTTAAACTTTGGTATTTTAAAACTCATTTAGCCTTTTTTAAAGTAATACTATCAACATTGACTTTTGAAACATTAACTTTATCCTTCTTTGCGACCTTCTTGATTTCCATTTCGACCTTTTTGAATATCTTGTTTTTAACGCCTTCAAGTTCGCCACCAGGACCTAATAATTTTCTAGTAGCCTGTCCTTTTACGGCATTAGCTTTACGCTCTTTAGATTTTAATTTTGGTGGTCTTGCTCTTTCATTTAAGAATTCTTCGTATGATTGTAGATTTTTCATATTATATTTTATAGTTCAATTGATTTTATATCATATGCTGACGGACCCCAAAATAATACTTGTTCAACATCGTCACCAAAGTGATAATTTTTAATTGCATCAGTGGATTTAAATGTAATAGGATAAGATCCCCAATGCTTTGCGCCTTTTTGTAAAGTTCCGTATTTTTCTAACATATCATCATAATCAAGACCATAGTTGTATCCAATATCTCTTTTAGGCTTATGTCGTGAAGACCAATTCATACCTAATTTAAGATAATCAGATTCACCGTAAATAAAGCCGTTTTTAACAATATTTTGTCGAATTTTTTCTGATGATACAAAATGTACAATTAGTTTATCTGATGGATGATCTTCAGCAGGTGCATCAAAGAAATACATAGTTGGCAGTTTACTATAGTATTTTCGGTTATTAACTTTTGTAATTAGCTTAGCTGCATCAGACTCAGAATCAAGTTTTTCTTGAGGTAATATATGATCTTTGATCCATTTTGCAAGTGACATATTGGTTCTATCAAAATGTTTCTTTAGAACATCAGTCCTTTTTCTACTAGCAGATTCATTCAAAAATTCATCGTATGACTGTAGATTTTTCATGTTATTTCTTTTTTATGTCATCATGTTTAGGCTTTGGTCCTTTACCTTTTAACCAATCTGCAATATCTTTATCCGCAGTTTTATATGCAGTTCCTTTTTCTGTAAATACCGTCATTCTAGCATTACCCCATGCATTAAATGCAGCCGGCTTTCCTAGCTTTTTTATGTGTGGTCTTACAGCACCCCAGTTAGTAATTGCTGCACCATATCCTCTTAAAAATGCTGCCATTAATGCATATTCTAAATCTTTTGCATTTTTAGCTCCTAATGATTTTTGTAATTTTGGATCTTTTGAAAGTTTTTCTGCTCTTGATTCTGCTGCACTTTGCTTTGCTTCATTCAAGAATTCATCATACGATTGTAAATTTTTCATATTGTATATTGTGCTTTTGGTAGATTTTTTTTAGCAAATGTAATCCAGGTTTTAAGTACCTTATTTCTTTCAGTTTTAGTCATTAATTTTTGATCGATAAAATAATCAAGATATTCATTAAATACATCATTTAACGGTCGCTTTTCTGTTTTTGCTTGACGATACATTCCGTTTGCCATTGCTGGAACTTCATCCTTTAATAGAAAGTATTTATATAGATTTCCTTTATCTCCGCTTATTTTATTTCTAATAATCGATCCAGTTATTTTAACCTTACTTGGACGTCTATTTTCACCGCCTTGAGTTAAATGTTCTATTTCATGCCTAGCTGCATCCTGTAAAACTGCATTTAATTTTTGATAGCTTTGCGGTTCTTTAGCCGGATCCAAAGTAACAATAAATTCTATACCATTTACTGATGGATAAGCACCAGCATCAACAATAACTCCTCGAGAATTTGATACCGCTTCACGTTTTATAAATAATTGTGCGTCATCAATAAATACCTTATCATTAAATTCACCTAAATCAAATTGTAACATTTCATGCTCTCCTTTAGGACTTGTTAATTTGATTATTGGCCAAATAGCATCTACTATTTCACCGGCAAGTTTATCATAACTTCCTTCATTTAAGAATTGATTGTAATTTTTATATCTCATTTAATTATTTATCTTCATCAGGATCAAAATCTACATCCTGAATATCTGCCTGAATTTGTTGCATCATATTTCTATTGCCACGATTAATATGACCGTCTGTTGATTTTGCCGGAGCATCACCTGTTTCAATAGCTTCTGATGGCGAATAAATATCTATATCATGTTTAAGCTTTTTAGCACCTTCTTCCATTGCATGTAAATGTAATGTTTGATGCTTCATAATATCTAGCATTGTTTTTTGTAATCCTCCCAGAACTTCAAACATTCTTGGATGTAATTCACCACTATCAATAGTTCTTAATAAGGTTGTAAGTGCATGTTCAGCAGTTTGCATTTGAAACATTAATGATGCTAATGTCATTTCATCGACATGAGCTTTCATTTTAATATATTCGTTAGTTTCTATGACGTCAGCACTTAAATATAATTTAAGCAATGAGTTCATTAATTTTTTCCCTTTCTTTGCTGAATTAGATTTTACTTCCAGATAATCCATTTGTGGAAGGTCAATTCTTGCAGGAAGGTCTGAATCATTAGCTGTTTCCACCGGTAATGATGATGCTTCAGCCTGATCCAATAAATCTTTAATTGAATCTCTAGCTTCCTGTTTTGCCGGATCAACTTTATTTTCTTCTGGATTTTCCATAAGTTTTTGTTTTATATGTATTAATGCTAATTCCTGTGATTTGAATTCTATTGTTTCTAGATATGCATTATCAGGCATATCAAATAAATCTACGGCCCAGTCCTTTCCGTCTTTATATGGCTTAGAATATCTTATCATTTTATCTACGACTATTTCTTGATAATCTAAGAGCTGGTAATGCATTATCTACAAGTGTAGCTTTATGACTATCAACAACAACATATTGATTTAATATGAATGGTTGTTTTTCTTCTTCAATGCTTTCAGTAAATACTCTTAAATTTGTAAGTGAAATTTCACCACCATGCAATTCATAATATGTATTAGCTGGTTTTTGCGCACCTATTGAAATAGATTTTGTTTCACTAAATACTAATTTTAAATCTGTTGTTTGTGCTGTAGTTGGATTATTTTCATGTAAAGTCGGATTATATTTCATTTCCCATAAATATACAGATCCTTGAGAATATTTATTTGATAGATTTACAACTAACCCATACCACTTATTTGTGCTTAATGCAGTAAACGGGCCGTATGAATATGATGTAGCACCTATTGTTACATTTATTCCTGTAGTTCCTGTAGCACCAGCTCCTGTAGTATGTGCAAGATCGATTGAAATTCCTGTAGTACCGTCAGTTCCATTTATTATTTTTGATGATGTTGCCCCAGTAGCTCCCCATACAGTTTTAGAAATATTGAACCATCCAGTATAAGCTCTATTATCTGTAGCTTTTATGTCTACAGCTTTTTTATATTTTACAGCCAATGATCCGGTTGTAACAGTATTTAATTGATATCTGTATTTAGCTACAATTGTCCAATAGTTATTGATGTCCTCATTATCAATTTTAAGTAATGTGCTCATCTCGGATCTAATAAAATCATATCCGCCTGTGCTAATAACATTATATTGTAACGGCTTTGTAACTTCTAGAAATTCATCATTGCGTTCAACACCTAATATTTCTTCAAAGTCATTAGTCAGATCTTCTACTATGGTATCAACGGCATCTGTTCGTTTTACATTTTTTCTATCCTGCCATTTACGTAATGAAACTTTATAATAGATTCCTTCCTGCATAAAATCTTTAAAAAGATATGCGGAATTTATTTCATACATTCTATCGGTCAATGGAAAGTATAAATAATCTCTTTCTTGTGGCCTTGCAACCTGACCGAATACAGTTTCAAATACTTCCTTTACAATATGAATTTCAAAGTCCTGTTCAAAATCCATGTCAAGCGGTCCAAAATTTATTGCATTTTCTGGAAATTCATTATCGGGTACAACTATTTTTATTTCTTTTACGTCAGTAACATCATATAATGAATATTCTCTAAGAATAACGTCTTTAGATCTTTGTTGTGGATCTACTTTAAAGTACTTTACACAATGTCCAAATAAATCAGAAATTCCTAATGCTAGCTGTTCCTGAAGACAGGCAGCTTTGGATGCAGTTTCATAAGGATTCCATAGATTTTTATCACATTTTATTCGTACTCCAGCACAAAAATTTGGCTGTCCACAAGCTGTACCGACTGGCGGTAATTGAACAGTTTCAGTATTATTTAAAGTTATATTTGTTGTAATAGATTCTACTGAAAGATTTCCTATTCCAGTTCCTCCACGAGTATATCGATATTCTACCCAGATATCAGTTCCAGCAACACCTGGAATTCCATTAAATGAAGTAGCACCAGTACCAACTAATGTACTCCAAGCCGAGAATGAAATTGAATCATCCGACCATCTAAATTCTTTAGTAAAAAATTTATCTGAAGTTTCACCGACAATAACATCACTATAAGAATCTATAGATAGTACATCTAAATATGCACTATCAAATGATATAATTATTACTTCGCCTGTGGTTGTGGTATTTGTAGTACCTGAGATTGTAGGCATAGATATACTTTTATTTTATATATCTACGCCTATGAATGATGTTATTTTTTTTGAGCTAAATAACCTTTAATTGCATCTATTGCATTATCATCGCCCATTGTATATCCAAGGCCAACAAATTTTCCAGTATCAACTTTTTTACCGTTTAATGATAATGTCCACGTTGTGCGTTGACCCATTTCTTTATAGTGGTCACTCCAAGCCTCACCTCCAGATACTTCAGTATACTTCCATTTATCTCTACCCCATTTAGCTTCAAAATAATAATCAGTATCATCATAATCATCTTTTGTGATTTTGATTTTATCATGCTTAGGTTTTTCTTTATTAATTTTATCGACTTTACCATATTTTTTCTCTAGGCCTTCAATATATTCAACAAGTTCTTTTTCATATTCTATTGTTAACTGCATATTAGTATCCCAACGGTTTGGCTCGTTATTCAATAAATTAATACTAAATTCAACACCACGCTGATAATATTTGTAGACTTTAAGAATTTTATTTTTTTCTTTTTTAAAAGTAACATAAAGATCCTCATTGTAATTGGCATCTTTTAATGCTGCTAAAACTGAATTTATTTTAACAGCTTCATTTAAAAATTCATCGTATGATTGTAGATTCCTCATAATTATTTTGTTACTTTTCCTACGACTTTATAGATATATCCTTTATGACCATCTCTCATTCGGGCTTCTCCTTCGTTTTTTCTTTCTGTTATTTTGAATTTTGCACTACCAAAAATATTTTTGAAATATTCCATAGCAAGCTTTACTACATGGAATCCTTCTAATTCAGTTTCTATTTCTTTTTCGTTTTTCTTGATTTCTGAACTGGATTGTGTATCACCATGTCCTTTTTCGTAATGTATCCAGGTCAAGACAAAATCACTAATATTAAATATATATTCTTCCTTCTTTTCATCATATTTAAACATGACGTCATTACTATTGCCATATTGATATTCCTTGTTTTTGATGCCTTCTATCATTTCAGCAATCTTTCTATCTAGGTCGATTGATTTGCCTTCTTTACCATCAGGTGACATGAAAAAAACTTTTCTTCCTTTCTTTGCTGCTATTAGCTCACCATGTTCAACCAATGAATCCACCCATTCATATCCATATTGAGTACCTCGATTAACCTTGAAATGATTTCTAGGAAGTTCTTTTACTTTACCTGAAAGAATATCTTTTACCGATTGAATCCAGCCTTCTAAATAAGTTGATCTTTTATGATTGCTTCTTAATGCATTATAATAGTCATCCATACTGGATCTTTTATAATAGCTCTCGTTTAAAAATTCGTCGTACGATTTAAAATTTTTCATTTTTATCTATGTATTTTATTTTCTTCACCTTGAATTAATTTACCTTTTGATGTAAACACCATAGGTCCGTAAATATCATAAGATTTGCTTGAATTAAAAACAATCTTCATGTTAGCTACTACTTTACGCATAGCTGATAATGATTCCATGAAAAGAAAGTATTTACCATTTTCTCTTCTATCATCTAACAAATTAATGTGTCCAAATCGATTTAAATCCATCCCAGCTGTTATTTCTTCTATCATGTTAGATAATTCAAACCCTTTAGGTTTTTTTACTTTATCATCTTCACTTTGACCAAAATCTTCGCGATCAATAAACACACCATAATAATCAGTAGCATTATTAACATTAAATCCTTCTAACCATGGTGAATAAATAGATTTAGGTTTTCTTGCTTCGTTTAGAAATTCATCGTATGATTGTAAATTTTTCATATTATATTTTTATTTACGCCAGTCCCAAACACTGTCTTTGTTTTTAATTCTAGAAGAACTACCATAGTCAATTGATGTTCCTCGATTTATAAAAAGTACTTTATTATATAGCAAGGCATCACCAAAGTTAGTTCCAAAAAAATCAGACACTTGTCCATATTCTTTAGCACCTTTTTCTTTAAGAAACTTAAAAAATTTAGAAATCATTTCTAATTTTATGTTTTTATTAGGTTCAAGATTTCCTTTACGCGTTGGTTTAGGAACTATTGAATCCATTTCTTTGCTTTTTTTACCATCACCCCTTTTATACCATTGATGTTTTACTTTTTGTTCAGGAACAATAACGAATCCACTTTCTATATATGAATCATCGCTTTCATCATTAAATTCCATAGAAATAGTATAAGCTACTTTCATTAGTCTTTCTTCGACTTTACTTTCATTCAAGAATTCATTATATGAATGTATATTTTTCATGAATATTATTCGATTTTTGTATTGGATTTTTTATTTTTTTTATCATCCAAAAGGCAGGTCGTCTTATTAAAAATGAAATTTTCGTTATCTCTATAATTTGGATTTCCTCCCATTATAATATACATGTCTTGAAATTTAGGAGGTATTTTTGCTTTGTTTTTTCTTTTACTCATTGCTAAATCATCTCTTTTCCAGTATGTAACGGATGTAATTACGAATTTAATATTTCTTCTGGCGGTTTATTATCTTTAGGTTTTTTTATTTTTTTATATGCATCAATAAATTTTCCACCGAATACATAACCACCAAATAAGGTCATTGCATATTCCAATGCATTTATTATAATTTTAAATTTGTCGACCTGGACTTCAGACTTAAATATTCCTGCATAAAGTAATATTCCTAACGTTAAATAATATGCAGCAACAGACCACAGCAAATATACCCTACCTTGAGAGTATTTATTATTTTCTGTTAGCATGTCCTTGAAAATATTCAAAACCTTGTTCATTCTTTTTGCTTTAAAGTATAGATTATATATCTATTCTTCTAGCATCAAAAGTATCTTAGTATTGTCTCTTTCTAGTTTTTCATCAATAACTTCCAGAATTGGAATCATTGTTTCATCGAAGTTTTCTTCAAACATACCTATTTGATCGTTATCACCAAAAATTGAAAATAATTGATCGACACTTAAGGTAACATAAGGAGTCTTGAAGATTTTAGATTTAGGAATAAAGTTTGATTTTCTTAATAGATTTTTAATTATCTCTAGATATTCTGTATCAACGGCTTCAACAAGATTTAATTTTGCATAGCCAACAGTATATTCAAAGTTTATATTCTTTTTATTCTCGTCCAATCGCGTATAATTTCTTGTATTTGAAATTTTAACCTTGAAATACCGCAATTTAGAAAAATGAGATATCATTTGATTGATATGATAAATTGAACTGGAATTATCAAATAATTCATTTTGCGACATGGAATTTAATTCAGCTAATTGAGTGCTAAATTTTGAATCTATTACGTTTGCCATGTCTCGCATAGAAAGATAATAAACTGAAGGCGCGCCAGGCAAATTAAACATTGCTGATGAATTTTTAAGAGCCGCTATAAGTTTATTATCACGCCAGTTATGACGATACAAAATTATTTCTATGACTATTGGATGTACGTGATTAATTTTTATCATAAACCGCTAATTGTTGATCGATCATTTTAAGGTAATTATTTATCTCTACAGGAAATAATCTATTAGCTTCAAGAAATTGATCTTTGGAAATTTGATTTTTTTCAATATAGAATTCTATTGCTGCATCAGTAGGTTTGTATTTTAATTTCTTAACTGTTATTTTATCAGCCTTATTCATTTTTGTATACAACCAACCTGGTGAACGTTTTAATTGTTTTGCTATAGTTCGCCAGGTTTCAATAGTGGAAAGTGGATTCATGCCATTGACATTCATATATTGAGCCTGAATAGGAAATTGAATAGCCATCATACGATTTAACATAAATGCATGTTTTGACTTATCATGATTTTTATGTGATCGCCATTGAATATCCGAGTCAGTAAAAATCTTAGTCATTATGCCATTCTTTCCAAATAAATCCATAGTTATTTTATTATTGTAATTCTAATTTGTTTCACACATATATGTAATGTCTATCATTATATTGTGAAGGTATAGCATTTCTTTCCATATACTCTTTTGTTTTAGTATATAGATATTTGTATCCATCTGATGTTTCTTGCATTATAGCATATTCATCAGCATTTAAATAATTCATATTGATTGTAACAGTTTTAGCATCCACACCAATAGTTTTTACATCAATTTTAGTTCCTTCAACAGTTACAAAATCCCATCCGGGATCTGCATTTTTTGATATAGTTAAATCCGGCTCATTTTCTAGAAATCCTTCATGTAATCTATGGAATGCTACTTCACCGCATTTTCCTTGAACAATATTAGATTTTATTTTATCTAGTGTTCTTCCGTTTCGTTGATGATATTTTGCAGTATTTTTTGCAAATTCACAACATTCGTTAATTTCCGCTTTCGTTAATCTTATTTTCATTTCTTTGTTTTTTAGCTTCAAGGACAATTTTTTTCTCCTCGATTTTAGTATAATTTTCTAATGCTTTGGCTAATCGATTGTTAGATTCGATTAACGCGGGTATGTCCTTTTGATAGTACTTTCTACCCATTAATGATTTTTCAAAATCTGCCATAGTTTATGTTTATGTTTAGTTTAATTTTTAGTCAAGATTGAATGAATTAAAGAATCCACCTGAACTTTGTTTTTTCTTTTCTTTTTCTTCGTAGCTTGTTTCGTCTAGTATATTTTTGAAATCTTTAAGTGCATTTAATTCTGATTTATTTATTTCAAGATTTGAAAATACCGCAATATTATTAGTCATTGATTCCATGATAGGAGTTGGTATAGCCTTTTCATGTAGAATCATAAGATTCCTATTATCTGCATAATTTTTTTCCAGTTGTTTCATTGAAACATCATTATATTTGCAGGTCATTTTAACTAATCCACAGATTTCACTTATGATATCTTTATTCCAGAACATTACAGGATTTATAGTATCATATCTTTCATTGAATGTTTTCAATACTTCATTGATTTGTTTATCGCTTGGAGTTGAAAAATATTCTTGACCCTTTTTCTTACCTGATTTATATACTTTAGGTTGAGCATAAATCGGTGCAACATTATCACCTGAATCTCCTTTGATTATTTTTTTGAATTGAAATTCCGCTGTATTTACATCCGTAGAATCTAGAGATTTAACAATAGATTTTAATCCGTCTTTAGAATTGTCTGTAATATCTATAGGTTGATTGAATATATCTATTGCCTGTATTTTAGTTTTAGAGACCCAATCAGTGAATCCTGGGGCTACATATAGGGTCTTTGCAAATTTATTATAGTATATAGTATTGGCATTATTAGTATCATCATGATTAACTAATTGGGTTAAATCGCCATCACCTGATATAACTAAAGCGTTACGACCTTTAGCATTTAAAACCGATGAATATGCAAATATTAAATCATCGGCTTCACATCCATCTAAACGAACAGTTTTAATTCCTAGCTTTTCAATACCTTTAGCAAATTCCTGATGAGTTTCATAGATTAATCCCCAGTCTATATCATTTGATTGTACGCGATTTGCTTTATATTTTATGTTTTCGCCTTGTTCAATATCCGCTTTAGGAAAGTAATGCTTTCGCCATGATGAGCCATCAATACAATAAATTACGTTTTCTATTATTGCATCAAACCTTTTTAATTCTGATGCAAAATCCATAGATAGTTTCCATAGCAATAAATTTTTATCCGCAGCCGGATCTTTAATAAAATCGAATTTTCCGTTTGAAATATGCTTAGCTACATGATAAGTTTTATGTAACAGAAAGTTTCCGTCTATTAAAATTGTGTACTTGTCGTTTTTAGTCATTTGTCTTTATTTTAATTATAGTTAAATATAACAATAATAGTTGAAATAAAAAAATATTTTAACACTTATTTTATGTATTTATAATCGAATTTAATTTGAAAATTAATGAAAGTAAACAAACATAAGGGTCAATTACAAATCTGGATTGATATGAATGTTGATTGACTTCATATGCAATTAATGGTAATTTAGATGTTGCAGCTGGATATTCAGCCTGAATAAATTCTATAAATTCAGTTCCTAGTGATCCTATTACTTCATCGGTTTTAGATGAATATTTACCTAGTTCTTTATAGAAATCTTTAGGTGCTTTTTTGCTAAAGATTAATTGATAAACATCTTTATGAGCTCCATGAAATTTTACAACAGTATCTTTTGTAATTGATGTTGTGCCTTCCATTTTATAGCCATGCAATGCCTTTATTGTCGATCTTAAATCTGGAAATTTTCTTCTTACTAATTCGACCAATGCATCATTTTGAATTGTAAGGCCTTCAACAGAACAAATCTTATGAACACGACGCATATAGGATTTTTCAACCTCTTTGATTTCATCTTCGTTAAAATCAAAATTAATACATTCAAATCTTGATTGTACGTTATCTGGTATTTTATTAAAGTAATTACAGGTTGCTATAAATCTTGTTGTCATGTGAAATTGTTCGATTGTTCCACGTAATGCTTTAAAATATGCATCGGACACACCATCAAGCTCATCAAGAATTATGATTTTTAATTTGTCGGCACCACCCATAAGTGAATATGAAGATGCAAAATCAGTAATTTTATTTCTTACACTATCTACGCCTGTTTCGTTAGAACAGTTGATATAAATGCTATCATGTGATTTTGCTAATACTTTGGCAGCCGATGTTTTACCTGAACCTGGAGGACCATGTAATAAAAAATGTGTATATGCGCCTTTGCGTATTTTTTCATCCACTCGATCGGGTAAAATTAAATCATCGAATGATTGAGGGCGATATTTTTCTTCCCAAAGTAATGTTGAAATGTGGTCCATAAATGTTTATTATTAATATTAAAATCTATTTAATTTGTTTCATTTTAGTCAAAGCTTTTCATCCAAATAGATAATATTTCTCTAGCTTCTTTTTTGCTTATGTCGAATACTCTTTCTAAGTAAGGTGCAGCACCTAACATATTAGTGATTCCTGAGTCTCTTAATTTATTTAAGTAATTGAAATATTCTATCATGATTTTTGATTTTTAATGTGTTCGATTATATCTCCTATTGTTTCTATTCCTTGAGCTGAATTATCTAATGCAACTACCTCAGTGTCTGGTGGTAACAGATTTGCAAGTTCATTTGTGAAGTGCATTTGAGCTCCGTTTTTTGTACCGACTCTTCTTGCTATTTCAACTTTTTCCATAAATGGTGCATTATCAAATGCAGTGTCATCTGTGGTACTTACTATATCATTTCCGATTTTGAATATTCCGAATGTTGTGCTCATGATTCTTTGTTTTTATGTTTTGGTTTCCGTGTATACGTCTTTTTACTTTTGTGAACCTTGTGAGGAGGTTGACTACCACCTTGTTCTATCTCAATATTTCTTCGTGCAGCTCTATCCATTTTGTGGATTTGCTCTTTAGTAATTTTGAGTGATTTGATTTTCTTAGCCATTACAATAATCTTTTGCATCTTCTAAAAGACCGTTGAAATATCCGAGTAAATCGTATAGTTCCTCTTCGTTAATGAATTCTACGTTTGGAACTGTGAGAGTATCAAGACCGTTAACATCGATAAAATCTTGAACTTTTGCTGTTGGAATTGTTTTTGCGTTTGTCATGTGTATGTGTATTTGTGAGTTATTAATTAATTTATAGTATAAATATAATCAAAAGGATCGACAGTAAAAAATCCTGCCGAACCTTTTTTTTCATTAAAAGTATTTTGATTTGTAATAATCTTCAAGACTTTGACAGCTTACTCCTAGAGCAATTACTGATAGTATTATAAATGTTGTCCACATAGTGCGTATATTTAGTGTTAGTTAAAATTATTTTATTTTGATTCTATTCATGTATGTGATCTTGTGTCCCATCTGTTCGTAATGTTTAGTTGGGGTTCCGTCGATAGTAATTTCTTCACCTAACTCAGCAGAGATGTAAAGTTTGATTTTGTTGCCATCGGCAGTTTCAGCTATCACACCTTCATATTGCGTTTTTGTGATAGTTAATTTTAAATCTTTAATTCGCTTCTTAAGAGTTCCAAAGAATTCGCTTGTAGAATTTTCTTTGTTTCTTTTTGCGATTGAATCGAAGTATTCAGAAACCTTTGCTTTTGCAGCACTCAACAAATTTAATTTTTTGTTGATTGTTGCTTGACCAACTCGCCAACCAGATTGAGAGTAATATGGATCGTAATTTTTAGTGAACCAGATTAGCCAATTGATATCACTTAATGCGATTTCAGCGATTGTTCTTCCTGTGTGTTTTCCGAATGTAATTGTCAAATTTTCCATGTGTGTGTATTTATGTGTTATCAGTTATTAATTATTTATAGTTAAATATAATCAAAAAAATCGACAGTAAAAAATCCTGGTGAACTTTTTTAAAAATCTTTATTTTTAAGCTCTGCTATTTCGTATTCCCAGTTCTTATCGAGTTGTAGTAATGCAAATACCAGATCCTTTTTGCGTTCATAGCTATTGTAATCTTCGAAGTATTCATATAGATTTTCATCTACATTATCATCAAGTATTGCAACTTCCCACCAGGTAGTTTCGCAACTATCTTCGTTGAAATTAACTGTGAAATTTTTTCCTGTGTATGTGTAGTAACCGGGAAGTTTAGTAATTTTGTCGTTAATAAGAAGTTCGGCTTTAGTAACTCTACTTCCGAAATCTCTTACTTGTTGTGCAACTGTACGATATTTTTTCATGATGTGTGTATTTATGTGTTATCAGTTATTAATTATTTATAGTTAAATATAAACAAAATAATTGACAATAAAAAATCCTGATGAACTTATTTTTTGGATTTTTTCAAATACTCCATGAATGCCTTCTGGTCTTTACGTAATAAGGCTTTACAGTAATGTGTGAATGCTAATGAATCTTCAAGTATTAAATTAGGCACCATTTTTGCATCCTTGACATAACGCTCGTTACATGATTCACACACAAAATTATCAGGCTTAAAATAATCCATCTGTGATTCTATCGGAATTTTACAGTATGCACAATCCCATTTTACTAGTTTAAGATTTCTATTCATCTCAACCAGATTAGTAATTTCTTTTGTGTGCGGATCTACATAAACTTTTCTAAACATTGGATTGTCTAGAATTTGATCCTCCATTTTAAATATGATTTTTAATGCGGCATCATCGGGTGAGATTTCATCCAACAATTTATCTTGTGTTAATAGCTTTACGTGCCTAGGCAAAAGAAGGTCCAGAATAATTCTGAACCTTGTTTTTCTTCTTCCTTTATTTTGTCTTTTTATAATAGACTTTCTAGCCATTTATTAATTAACCTTTAAGTTCCTTAATTTTTGCTTTAAGCTTTTTAAGAGCCGTTGCAGAAGTTGCAAGTTCCTTTTCAGCTTTATTTCTTTCAGAACCAGCTTCTATATCTGCAAGTTCTTTCTTTTGGAAATCTATATCTATCTGAGTTTCGTCAGCTTGATCTTGCAGTTTTTCAATTTTTTCCTTGTTTTCCTTGTCACCTTCAGATTTCTTTTCATCATCTTCAGATTTCTTACCTTCGTCTTCTTTAGCTTTTTTAGCTTTTTCTGCTTTTGCTAATTTATCAAGTTCCGCAGATGCTTCTTCTTCACGTTTTTGTGTTTTATTTATTTGAGCTTTTAAAGATGTTCTTTCTGCATCACTTGCAGATTCTAGATCCGCTTCTAAAGCAGCTAATGTACCTTTAATTCTTAATTTAGCCGTAAATTTTTTCAAAAACGGCGTCGTAGCCTTTTCATCTGCGACAGATTCTAATTCACTTACTTTTGATGAAATAACTTTTTGTTTTTTAGTTACCATGTCATCAATCTTTTTCTTTTGATCAGATCTTGAAGTTCTATCTAGATTTTTATTATCATCAAGCTTTTGCTTTCTTTTATCACCAGAAGATTCTACTTCAACAGAATCTAGCTTAGCCTTATTAGCTTTTTTCTGAGTCTTTTTAATTTTTCTTGCCTTTAATAAAGTACCAACAACCTCATTAAGTTCATCAAAATTTTCCATTGATTCGGTAATACCACCGTCATGGCCATTAAAATAAATTGCCTTTATATAATGTTGCAATTCCTTTTCAGTTAATCCTGGATGTTGCATTTTTAACTCATCCAATAAACTATTACTGGTTTCAGTTAATTCTATATGCTCATTTAAGCTATGTAATTTCATAATATTATTTGTTTTATTTATATATTTCAATTTTTTTAATTATCTATAGAATTAACTAAAACTATCTTCATCCCAGTCGTCTTCGTTATTAATCCAACCTTGATCTGGATCGCTTTCAGCAGATGTAGTAAAATCATGACGCTTCCAGTTAAAATTACTTTTAGCTACTAAAGCAGGATATAAAATTTTTCCTCTTGGTGCTTTTGTTTTTTTCTTACCAAATTCAATATCTATTCCAATTGATCTGTCTGCATCAGGATATCCGTTCATTTTAGCAAGTAATTCATAGTAATCCATACCACCAAATTCACCGTATCCTTCATATTTATTTTCAGCCCATTTATTACCTTCATTATCAAACATAAACATTTTGATTCTATTTCCAGGCATGTTACCTATTTGCTGACCTGTGTCCTGAGTAAACCAAGAATATTGTCCTTCGTTTAATTCATTAGATTCATTTACAGGTTCCATACCTGTTCGGCGTTTAACATATTCCATTATTTCTGTATAAGAAACAGATTCAGGATATTCAGGTTTTCCAGTAGTAGTTAAAGATTTCTTTTTAAAATCTGCAGTTATTGTAAAGCTTCCTGATGCTGGTGTAATTTCTAAAATATCACCGCTTACTGAGGCAGTAAATCTTTTAGGCTTTAAAAATGAACTAAAATGTTTAGATTCTTTATTTAAGAAATCTGCAAGAGTCGATGGAGATTCATCATGTTTAGATTCATTAACGAATTCGTCAAATGACTGTATATTTTTCATGTTATAATATTGTTTTTAATTAGTATGCAAGTTTAATTTCTAATGCTTGTCTTTTTTTGATAGCTTTTTCTATTTTATCGTCTATGGCATTTAATTCATTACCATATCTATTTGCATCATCATCGGTCCAATCGTCTCCTTTTTGACCAGCTTCATTTTCCATGTCTGAAAAAATTTCACTTTTGTTAGAATATAATTCTTTGAGGTCTGCAATAATATCATCAAGCTCATCTTCAATAGCTTGTCTTTTCTTACCATATACTCTCTTTTTCATTCGTTGCTTATAGTATTGCTTATAGTCTGCCATTTTCTTTTCACGTTCCATTTTAGCGGCACGAATAGCAATAAGTACTGGATCATTATTTGATATTTCATTTAATTCATAAGATTCATTTATGAAATCATCAAAAGACTCAAAGTTTTTCATATTGATTTTATTTATTTATTTATATATCTTTTAATAGAGCACAAAAAAAGGTCAGGACAAAGTCCTGACCTTTTAAATATTAAAAAACTATTGATTAATATATTCCGTATTGAGAGAATATACCAAAAGTAATATAGTTTGTTTCTGGGTGATGTCCAGCTTCAACTAATGCGAATCTAGATTTAACCGCAATTTTAGGAGCCATTGTTCCTTCAGCGATAGTTTCTACTGATTCAGCCATTAAGTAAGGCATGAATACCAATCCAGGTGAATTACCATCTCCTTTTCTTCCAACTAATACTCTGTTGTCAGACCAAGCCATGTTAGGATCAACATAAACAGCTACACCTCCAATTGTTCCAACTGGGTAAAGTGAACCACCTACTTGATTTAAAGTATTTGCCATTGGCGCAGCGATAAAACCAGCACTATCTTGTAAAGCAGTAGCGATTTGACCGTTTGTTACCATGAAGTTAGCATTACCTCTTCTTCCTCTGATAGCAATCATGTTAGCACAAGCAAGAACCTTACTAAAGATCTTTCTTTGTCTTGTATGAATGTTTTCTGAAGTAGATATAGTAGTACCTTCAGTTGCAGGAACAGGAGTAGTAAAATCACCTACTCTGTTAGCTCCAGTAGAATCAATTGCAGATCCAAAAGAACCAATTGCAGTTGTAGTATTAGATAAGTTCAAGTGGAAATGAACATTTTGAGTTTTAGAAATATTTGCATGGTTTTTAACACCTAATTTAAACAATCTTTCTAAGATGTTTTTGTTGATTGATTGAGTCAATTCATTTGCAAGAACAGCTTCAACCTGAGCAACAGCATCAACACCAAATTGTTTTAAATCTTGAACTTGTTCTCTTGTAACTGCAGCAGCAACTTGGAAAGTTTTAGCTTCAACAGATTGATTGAACAATGTCAAGTTCATGATATTATCTTGAGTTGTTTCACCAGCATCTCTTGAATAAGGATCATTAGATCCATAAGAATTACCAGAGAATCCAGTAATATGATCTTCTAGAGATTTTACTAATGAAGCAGCAGAAGTTTGATCAGCTCCGTCTTGAACACCAACTGCGGTTGCAGAAGTAGCAGCATAAACAGCCCATGAACCATCAATACAATCAGCAATTGAAGGAGCAGTAGTAGTATTACCTACACTATAAACATTACCAGTAGCAATAGTACCAGTAGAAATTACTTCAAAGATACTAAATCCATCAATTCTAGAAGTTCCTAAGAATTTAGAATAAATTGCGTTAGCATTGTTACCAGTTGTTCCAGCAGAAGCTAAGAAGTGATTATCATTAACAACAAGAGTTGAATCAGTAGTATCAACCTTGATTATAGCAGGATTATTATCAGTTCCTTTAGCATCCAATTTTCCACCTCCGTAAACGAAGTCTAAATAAGTTAAAACACCCATTGGTCCAGGCATTGGTATAACTGGTACTAGGTCTAAACCTACAGTATTTGCAGCAACTTGCATTGCTAAAGGTAATAAAGTGTGAGCTTTATCTCCTGATCCTTTTACACCACCGGCAAAACCGTCTTGTGATCCTGGGGGTCCAGGGAATTTTGTTGCTCCCATTCCGTTTACACCACCTAAAGTTGCGTAAGCGTTGTTTTCGTAAAGCTCATGGTTATGACAGTATTTTGACATCCATTCAACAGTATTACGGTCTTTAATTCCCGTAGTAGACTCGATGATCGGTGCCCATTTACTCATAACCTCAGCTTCGTTAATCATTTTATGTCCGTACATAATATTTTGATTTTTTTAAGTTTGGTTTTTAAATTTTGTTTGTTTTGAATCGTTTTGCTAATCCTTCAGTAACTGCATCCATATAAGAACTTGTAACTTTAACTTCGTTTATCGATTCAGAATTTGCAATTGCAGATTCATTAATCGGTTGAATTATTTCAGATCTCAAATCTCTTGTCGACCAAAAATGATCGATTTGATATTGTGATTCTAAAACACTAACAGAAGCTTGTAATTTAATTTCTTCTTGTTTGCTTTCACTTAAAGAATCATAAGACTCTTTATATTTAGCTGGGATATTTTCCAACCAATTTAAAACTTTAGGTTCGGGTGTTGTTGCTGATTCCCATATTCTTTCAACATCTCTAGTTCCGAAGTATTTGTTATTTTTAAATGCAAGTATCAAGTCACCTTGAGAGCTTTCATTTAATTTTGCAAATTCACTTCTCTTAGATTCCGTTACAAAATGTAGGAAATGCAAGTCCTTATCTTCAGTTACTGCTTTTTGCTTCTTAGCAGATTCAAGTAAAGTATTTATCTTAGTACTGATATCATTCTTAAAGTTATCATTACTTTCTATAATTAAATTTTCTTTAGGTTCCGATTGCTTACTTATTCTACCATTACCTTCATTAATTAATTTTGCACCGTTAAGTTCAGCAAAATTTTCATTAATATCGTTAATAGAATGTTCGGTATATGAACCTAGAGTTTCTAGATTTTCTTTAATATATTCAGTAAAATTAGCAACATGTTCCATGTTCTCAACAATATAATCGTTATGAGAAATAAGAGTATCTACTGATTCATTAATTGTAGTTTGATATTCAAATCTTGAATTAACTTCTTCACTAATGTGTTTAGAATATTCAATTGAATTATCAACTGATTCAGCAACCATTTTACTATATTCGATTGAATTATCAAGGTTTTCAGCCAATGATTTACTATATTCAATTCCTTGATCGGTCTTAAGAGCAACCAATTCACTATAATCTTTAACTGATTCAAGACCTTCAACAATATAATCATTATGTGCAATTAGGTTGTCTGTATTTTCTTCAACCTTATTGATTTTTGAATTCATTGAATTTACTTCCTTAGCAATAGTTTCAACCCACTCTACAATTTGTGATTGTTCCTTTGTATTATTAGAAGGTATATCAGATTCGTTTATAGATTTGATTGATTCCTGGATCTTATTGAATTGTTCAGTGATATATTTTGAATATTTATCGAACTGATCCATTGAGATGAATGATTCACCTTTAGTTTCGTTTATTGCAACTTCTGGTGCGTCAACTTGAGTTAAACCGTTATTTGTGTTATCCATTTCAAATATTTGTATTGTATCGTCGTTTTGTAAGCCAAATGATTCATTGACTCTGTTTAATTGTGCATTTTCAAATCCTGGATCTGCAACCAAATCATAAGTAAATAATCTTTTAACTTTTACATGATTATTTGATTCAACAACACCAGCTGCTCTAGATGAAATATGTATTGGAACTCCTGCATCAACTAATGCCTTTGCTTGTTTTCCAGCATCAGTATCAAGTAGCTTAATTCTACCTCTTACTTGTTTTGAAGATTTATCGTAAGATATTTCTTCTATAACATGTGATACATTTTTTAATGATACTTCGAATTGTTTTGGATGATCCAGTTCTCCTAGAATTTTTCTATCTTTAACTTTTTTAGCTAATTCTTCCACATGAGGAACAAATTCAGCTTCATCGTAAATTCGATTGTTTTTATTTTTTGTGCCTATTTCCGAAAAAATTCCTTCCAGTATATAATCGCCATTAGCGGTTTTCTGGAATTCTGCCTCAGAAACTGATCTTTCAAGAATCAGTAAGTTTTTCATATTTGTAGGTTTATTTTTAGCTTGGCTATTTGTTATATATATCAAGTTCACATTTACAAATGTGGTATCATTTTATAATACTTTTAAAAACCATCGTCATCCGATGTTAATTTTGCTTTCTCTGCCATTTCTTTCTCCTCTCTCTCTTTTAATTTAGCATTTAATTTCAAATCATCCGCGGATAATCCAAGATATTTTCTAACTAAGAATTCAGATGAAAAGAATTTTGATTCATTCATATCAGCATCAGTATCAACTAATCCGTCTTTCATTGTTTGAATAAAATTGATTTCTTTCTCTAATACTTCCATTTCCTGCATCTTAATAAACATATTATTCTTCTGATATACTATACCTATTTGCTGTTTAAAATTATCATCATTGGCTAATTCTGGAAAGTCTAAGGCCATTTGTTGCCATAAAGGTTTTACAAGTATTTCTTGGAATTGTGTTCTCATACGATCAATAAAACGACCAAATTTTAACTCATCTCTAGTAGCACCTTCAGCCTGCATTTCCCATGATGGCGGCGATTCCTGATCAAATCTAGATAAAGGAATCTTAGTAACTTTATGAAATTCTTCTCTAAAATATCTAATTGCATCCGTATCACTTAAATCAGGACCATCATTTGCAAGTGTTTCAATTTCTGGTTGACCTGCATCATTAGATGGTAACCAGTATTCCTTATTGAAAGGCATCATAGGTTTTCCATTTACCTGCAATTCACCAGATTCTACATCAAAATCCATTACTTCACGATAAGATTGCATTAGTACTCCTAATGATTGTTTTGCTCTAGTTTTTGATTTACCTCCTACTGGAATTATAAATTTAGTTTTAAATGATGAATTTACAACAGACCATATAATTCTGGAATGTTCCATGATTCGTAAGATATTAAATGTTCTTACTAATCGTTCTACATAACTTACACGTCCAGGTGAATTAATTTGAGAATAAGAAAGATAAATTACTTGAGAATCATATAGTTCTCTTTGTTTTCTTACGTCACCTTTAAATTGAGTCCACATTTTCTTACCATCACTGTCTAGACCAGGCTCAATTGATGAGGGGTCTATTTCTTTGAATCCAATGATGTTTCTCATGTTCTTATCATAAATGATTTCAAACGCAAGATATCCATCAATCAACCATTTTCTAAAAAAGTTCCATGCAGAAATATCGTTATTGAATCCAAAATATTGATAGATTTTTTTGAAATTAGTTTGTACTGCATCAGAGATTTTCTTGTTAACATCAACGGTAATTAATTCATCATCAAATATTTTTGGATATGCAAAGAAATTGGTTGCATCATATACAATAGCTTCATCCGCAAGTACATCCAATACATCTTCAATTTTATCCTGAACAGAAAAGCGTCTTAAGTCTTCTCTTTTCTTTACATAGTTTCTATCATAAATAGAAATATTTTTACGAAGATTTATATCTGCCATTGAAAGATTAGCAAACATTCGATATTCATCATATTCGCCACCCATAAGGTTTGCCTGATCATATCGCCAACCATATTCATCTTCAGTAATACCGATAGATCTGGAATTTCTTAATACCATATCGTCATACTTCATTCCAAATGAACTAAGCTTCTTAATGAATTTTGTTACTGGATTTTTACTTTCCAAATAACTACCATTCCTATTTACAAATCCTGACATTATTATCTTGTTTTATTTATATATTCAATAAATAATTTGTCTCTTTCGGCTTCTCCGAGCTTGACAAAATTAGGGTTATTAATTAACATTGCGCTTGCCCAAACATCTATATTATTTGAAAAAACGTATGAATTACTTATTCTTTTATTTATGTATTTTCTTGTTGCAAATCCAATACCATATTGTTTATATGTCGCCATAAATGATTTAGGTGAAAATTTATTATATGACTGATCTCTTGCTGGGGTGTTTCTTTTGCTGTTATAAGCACTTCCATATCGTGTCCAGAATGCATCTATAAATTGATACTTTATTTTTTCTGGAAAAAAGTTTAAATTAACACCAATATCCATAAAACCTTCAGCTGACATTAATTCATCAATCTTTATTATGAGTGGGTTAGTATTCCAATATGCTAATTTATCTCGAGTCTTTGGGTCATAATAATTAAACGAATATAATCTACCATATTGCATACGACCATTAGTTGATCCAATTATTTTACCTCTCGCACCGTCGCCTTTAGCTTTAGATGCCCAACCAGAAGCATCAAATTTTGAGCCTTTAAGATCGTTAATTTTTCTAGCCATTTCCATATTATCAACTATTTGAATCCATTAAAAAATCCTTCAGTAACAATCTTAAAAATATATCCGCGACTATCACACCATTTTTTAGCTGCGGCAAACTTTGCCATATTTAGAATATATTGTTCAGACAAATATTTAAAGTTTTTAATTGTTTTAGGAGTTTTTCTTTTAGGTTGTTTAGGTTTTTTAATTTGAGCTTCCGGCTTTACTTCTATTACAAGTTTCTTACCATCATCCAATAACATAAAGAAATCTGGATGATATTTAGAATACTTTTCTCTTAGTGGATTCCAATATTTTATTTCAAACGGTTCAGATGACCATTTAATTACTTTAGCATTTGATTCACAATAAATACAAAATTTTTGTTCCCAGCTACTTCTATAAATAATAGGACCGTTACCAATATATTTAGCACATTCATTCAACGGAAAATATCCTTGTTTGAATCTGGATTTTTTGGTTGGCTTATTATTCTTTATGCTCATATTTTAATATCACCTATTGACGCACCAACTCGAGTTTGAGCTGCATCTCCCCATTCAATTTGATTATTAAAATATGTGCTTGTAAATTTGTGTATTTGTTCAAAATTTGAATCTTTACAATTTAATGTACACAAATGTTTTCTGTCATTAGTAGTAGTAAATAGCCAATCAAATCTTTCTTCTCTATAATATCCGTCTAAATGAATAGCGGTTATAATTGCTTTAAGTTTATTACTTGCCTTTGATGAATTCGCTTCGTTTATGAATACAGTACTAATATAATTTACAGTTGTTTTTGATAATAATTCGTTACTAGCGGTATAATTAGATAATGCTACTATAAGTTTTTTAGTAAGGAGCTTTGTTTGATTTATATCTAATTTTTGAATTGTATCTGAAAAAGTTTTGGCTAAATCAAGTAATGCACCTGGCCCAAATGATTTAGTTTTAGATTTCCAAGAAACACCATGAGGTTTAAATGCCTTCTGTATTTCTGATTCAGATTTAGACCAGTTTTTAGTATTTTTTGTTCCGCCAAGACGACCTCTACGTTGCTTAACTTCGATCAATTCATTATTTGGACCTTTTATATCACCACCAGTTGTAGAATTACTAAAATGTGATAGCATACAATAATATAATTCTGTACGACCGACTACTGGTAATCCAAGCCCTGATAATTCTATTAATTTTTCAAAGAATTTTTTATCAAATAAATGAGCAAAATGATTTTCTATTTCTGCTAACGGTATATGACCGCCATTAGTTGGATTTAATTTAAATTCATTTTTTGATGGATTAGCTAACCAATTTAATAAGTCATTATCATTACCAATAAAATGTTTTTCCATAAGATTTAATATAACAGGTATATTAGATTTAGGAATTTTTTTATCATCCAAAAAATTACCTATTGGTCCTTTTAGATCTGGTATCAGTATATTTTTAATTTGAGTAATCTTATTAGAATCTTTAGTTGTATCTAATTGTCCTAATGTTATTTGATCGTTTTTTATTGTATCTAAATTAACATAATTCAATGCCTCGGATAAAAACTCACTATAATTTTTGTATCTTCCCATATTAAGGATTTATTTTATATATCAAATTGAATAGATGCCATCACCATTAGAATTACTCAATGATATAGTTCCTTTATATTTCTTTGGATGTAATTTATGCCAGCCTTTTGCATATCCGTTCATACACATTGATGTAAAATATGAGAATGCATTTGTAGTTTTTTCTGGCTTAAAACTTCTCCAATATTTCATTAAATCTAAAATAGCAAATGATAAGCAATCTTCTTGATCCTGTGGATTAGCATATTTTAATTTTCTTTGCGCTCGTTCGGCTAACATTGTTAACATTTTAACTGCTGTTCGAGTTAATTCATCCTGCTCTTTTGATAAAACAATTTGATCATATAAATCTCTATTGTTTAAATAATTCTTTGATTTTCTTCGTGCCATAATAATTGTTATCTTTGATTTGTTTATACTTCATTATATACCAGTCACATGTTATTGTTTCAAAACCCCTAAAAAGCCTAGACGAATCTAGGCTTCTTGAGTATTTAATTATTTTTTCCAAATATAATATTCAGCACCGTAATCTTCAAAGTAAATTATTTTGTTTTTAGCATCATAATCGGCTATACGTCCAGGAAAACCAAATGCTATATCATTTTCAGTTGCATTAAACATTTTTTTAACTTTGTTATATGTAGCTATTTCATCGTCATCTTCATCTTGCGAACTAGCAATAAATGCTTGATTAGCTGATTTGATATTCAATTTTTTTAGAACATACTTTATCTCACTGGGAAGAAAACTAGCATCATTTAATGTATAATTTCCTTTCAATGCTTCATTCAAGCTTTTTTTTTGAGTAAAGTAGATAAAGAAGCTTGTTCATTATCTAAAGATTCCTTAATAATTACTTTAGCTTGATTCAATTCATCCGATTGTCCTATTTCTGTTTCAGCAGCATAAATATTACCAAGTTGCTCATTTAAAAATGCAATTCTATCATTGATCAATTGTTTTGATTCGGAAATTTGTTCTTCAAATTTTTCTTCAGTTCCAAGTAATCCAACTACAAAGTTAGAAACATCATAACATACAAATTCCTTTACCATTGCAACTGCATCAGTAGCTGTAGCTGAATCTAATGTATTAGACATCATTGATCTGTTAATTTTATTAACAAATATTGATTCATCCAATTTAACAACATTAGCTGTAACACCTTCATAATGATTAGATTTAATTGTAGTAATATTATCCATTTCTACAATTTTATTTGCATGTTGAGATGCAAAATCTATCATTTCTAAAATATGCATTTCATTAAGATAGAATGCACCAGATGCAGTAAGTGTGGATCTAACAGATCCTTCATCAACTTTAGCACCATTAATAAAAGTTTCACAATTGTCTTCGTTTATAGCGATTTCTATTGCTTGATTTTTATGATTATATTTTAATCTATTGTCAACTATATCAAATTTTTCACAGATCTGAACTAATTTATTGAATATTGGCGATGTAGCTTTATCACTTACAGTAATACCGTAATCATCCATTTCATATAAAGTTCCATCCATTGCAAAAACAAAAGATTCGTCTTCATTAATTTCTACAGGACTATAAACCTTTCCAACTGTTACATCAGGATTTAATGAATCTACAGAATTTGTAGAAGATTCAACAACTGAAATTAGATTTTTAATTGCAGGAATCCATGTAGATTCTTGTAATGATATAATCAATTTGTCGGTATTTAATTCCTCAGCCATTAATCCTTCTAGAATTGAAATAGCACCGTCGTAAGAATTGAATTTGTTATCCATTTTCATTCCTAATAATGTACTTTCTAATGTTAATTCAACATGATTAGAATTAACATCGTTTCTTATTGAAGTACAGAATTCATTAATAGCATCGATCCAATCGTATACTTTAAATTCTCTTAACATGTTAGAGATTAATGAAGTTGTGTCTACATCATTTCTAAATTTAAATGCATTAGCATATTTCTTTATAATGTTATTTGAAGAATGATTCTCATCTAACATAGACTTTAAAACTTCTAGCTTGTTAACTACATCTAGTTTTGTTCTGATATTTGTCATTTTATATTGTTTTTATTTTAATTATTTATCTATTGTTTGAGTGGTAATTTATATGTCTAGTTCATCAGAATCCTCTTCCTCGTCTTCCTTTTCATCAGATTTTTTAGATTTTTCTGCATCTTCTTCATCATCTTTCTTTACGATACCTTTGATTTTTGCCATCTTTTCAATGTCATTGACTGCGTTTTGTAATGCAGTCTTTTTAGCTTCTGTGTCCGCTTCTGGAGCATCATCAGATTCTTTTTCATCTTCGGTTGGATCTTCCTTTTCCTTTTCATCTTCAGTATCATCATCAGCACCACTTAATAAATCATCTAATGATTCTTCATCCTCGTTTAATGATTCTTGGATACATCCACATGATGCTAATGCTCCCATAATTTTAGCTTTAGGAATATTTAATATATCCAAATATGCATAAATTGCTTCATTAGTTTTACCTTCAGATTTTAGCTTGTTTACAATAGCAACTAGGTAATCTGCGGTAAAGCTTTCGTTTAAGAAATCCTTATAATTTTTAAGCTTCATCGTGTAATTGTTTTATTTAGTTTATATATTTAAGTTGTTCAGTCTTTTTATTGGGGTGCAGCACCACCTTTTGATTGTGAATTTGGCCAAGTCCCATTATCAATTTCTGGATCGTCAATTGAACTATTTGTAGATTTTTGATTGCTTGTAACAGATTCAGATCCCATTTTAAATGTAGGATCTATATAAACTCCTGCGGCTGCTGTAGCTCCTAGTCCAGTAGCACCAATATTATCAAAGACCGATATATGAACCATACGATTTCCATTAAACATTTCAGTATTCTCAGCACCAGTGAATCCATTTTTAGCATTTTTAAATACTGGATATGTTACATCGACTTCAGTACTAAAGGTAATTTTAAATTCTTTTTTGTCTGATGCTCCTTCACTAAATTCAATATTTCTTTCTAACGCATTTGAATCAGACATACTAAACGAACAAGGTAATCTAATACCCGCAACATTTATTTGAAAATTATTTGTTTTATATGTATTTCTTATTATTGATTCCAGCGCTTTAAATTGATCTAGAACAGTATCAACAACAATAGTAACATCCATTGAAAGTTTAATTGGAATAGGAATAAATTCTGCATTATAGGTTTTAAGAACACCATTTTCAACCTGCTTATCATAGGTTCCGCGAACATATTGACTTGTATTTTTTGATGGATCAATATCAACACCACTCATATCTACGTGAGCTCGAGGAATTTGATTATAAACGGTTTCTGCTACAGTACAATCTGGATCTGTCAAGATATCCTTTAAAAATATATCTTGCATAAATCTTTCATCTCCTGTAGTAGTAAAGAAAAAGGGAATATCAACTATTTCAGTTTCCGTATTTGATATTTTTTGTTCCCAACATATTCTATTTTGTAAATGTGCTAGAAATCCAACTATTATGTTTCTTAATAATACATCGTCTTTATTAAATTCTAAATCGTATACTGACATTAAATTGTTTATGTTATTTATCTTAATTCAATAATTCAATATCTAATTGTGAGAATCCACTGTCAAAATATACTTCACCTCTACGATCAAATAATTCTATAGGTAATTCTGAATGATTAATAACCCATGAAATTAAATTAGATTCTCGTACAGTTTCTCTTAGAATTTTTAATATTTCATGTCTTCCACTAGCATCTACAGATGATAATAATTCATCTAAGAAAAGTAGATTTAATTCAGGGTATCTTAATTTCATCAGCCTAATTAGTGCAATAATAATGATAAAGTCAGACTTTTTTCTTTGACCACTGCTTAAGGTTTTTGCAGAAATTCGTGTTCCTAAATGTGTAATTATACAATCAAATTTTTCATCAAAATAAATAGAATAAGGAAGATGCATTTGAGCCGCCATTTTTGTTATATTGGCATTTAATGAAGGTAATATAGATTTAACTGCTAAATTTTTAACTCCGTCATCACCAAGAATAGATTCCAGAATTACTAGGAATGAATCTTCATTTGCATCTTTACCTTTTAATATATTTTTAGATTCTTTACTTTTTTCATTTTCTAATAACAATTCATTTAAATGCTTAAATTTTGTATCATCATTCTCAACAGAATATTTTTTAAGATCAGCTATAACGGATTGTAACTTACGATTTAATTCAGCTAATTGAATTCTAAACTTTGATTCGAACTGCCTAAATTTTTGAATTTGTGATGTTGAATCTGTAAGTTCTTTATTTAAATCATCTTTCTTGACCTTACATTTCGTTAATGATTTACTGGTTTCATCTTTATTTTTAAGGTCATGTGTATCCCATGCTCGTTCACATGTTGGACAACAGTCATTATCATATAAATCAATCATTCGTTGTTTTTGACTTATTTCAGTATTTAATTTACCTAACGATGAATTGACTTCTTTATATTTTTCCTGTATTAATGCTTCTTTAGTTTTTAGCTTTTCTAGATTTTCATTTACTAGTTTCTTATCTTCTACAAGCTTGGTTGCATCAATTTTTAATTGCGATATTAAAGACTTTTTATCTTCTTTTTGTTCTTCATTTAATGATAATAATTTAGCTGAAATAGAATCTATTGATTGATTTATTATATTTAATTCATCATCATAAGTCTTAATAGAAGCCTTTAATTCGCGCCTTTCTAGCTTCACAGAGTCTTTCATTTGATTTATAATACTGAATCCAAATAATCTATCAATAATATTTCGCTTATCACCAGGTGTCATTGTAAGAAATGATTTGAAATCTTCTATTGATAAAACAATAATATTTTTAAATACTTGAAACGGAATATCGTAGAATTCTGTTTCCAGATATTCTTGAACATTGCTTTTACCAGCTTGATCGTATGGCTCGCCATCAATAAAAACATCAAATATTCCAGGTGATATTCCTCGAATAATTGTAAGCTTTCTACCTTTACATATAATATTAATTTGAACCCATAATTCTTTATTGATTCTATTTGGAAGATCACTCATCTTCTTTCCATCAACTTTACCATAAAGAGCAAATGTAATTGCTTCAGCAATAGTAGATTTTCCATGGCCGTTTTCACCTATCAACAAATTTAATTCACCACCGGCCTGATTAAATTTAAGTGTTTGTGTATTATTACCGTAGCTGTTAAAATTTCTCCAGCTAATATCAAGAATTTTCATATTCGATCAGTTATTGTTTTATTGTAAAGACTAAATAATTTACTATTCAGCTTTTTCTTGGTTTCATCATCAACAGATAATTGTTCTACATATTTCTCACATAAAGAGTAAATATTTAATGATTTGTCATAATCAACATTTATGTCTAATTCTTCTTCTTCATAAGCAACTACTTCCAATTTACTTGCAATATCATTTAGCTCATTAATTAAGCCGTTGATAGGATACTTTACAAGATATTCAGATTTAACATAAACATCAACAAAATTATTTTTACATTTTTCTTTTAGTTGTCCTATTGTTAGTTCATGACATTTATCAAGATATAATCTAATAAATTTAGGTGAATAATTATTTTCATAAAATTCAGTTTCGCTGGTTTCAAGATTTAAACAGTGAATTCCTTTTCTGTTACCCGCATCGGATCTTGTCATTTGATATGGATTTCCAACAAATGTTACATTACCATTAGTTTGTGCATAATGAATATGACCAGAAAATACCCTTCGCAATTTTGAATATGCATTAATATCTGATCCATGTTCTATTAACCTTCTAGCATCAAATCGCATTCCAGAAATATTAGCATGACAAAAACAATAATGTGCTTCAGTATATTCAAGTATGCAATCAACTTCATCCTGATGACTTTTTCTCCATGGCATTAATAGGATATTATGTTCATCAATTTCAAGAATTGTAGGCTCTTTATGAATTGTAATATTTGGAAGATATTTTAAAACATCGATCGATGTAATATCATTAGAATTTTTTCTTAAGATATCATGATTTCCTGCAATAATATGAATACCATCTTCAAATATTGCAGAAAGCTCTTCAAAAACTCGTAAACCTTTATTCATTACCAGTAGATTTAATGATTGTCTATTATCAAATACATCACCACTATGAATAAGTATATCTCCCTTTTTATAATGTTTCTTGACTAGAGGAATAAAGAAATTATCAAAATAATTTATCATTCGATCTAGCCATTCAATAGAATTATTTCTAGCACCTAAATGCGTGTCAGAAATAATCCAGATTTTAGGTTTATGATTTGTCATTATAATTTGTTATTTTAAAATAATTTACCGCCTATTTTTTTAGTTACGGTATCATCACCATATTCCAATTCTTCAATTAATTTTTGTTTAAATGTATTGGAAAGTGAATCATAAAACTTATGATAATTAATATCAAAATATTCAGATAACATTGAAAAAATTTGAATTTTGGATACTTTTGGAATTTTATTTACTACAAAAGAATATAGTTTATTGATTTCTGCTTTACTTAATTTTTTGTATTTTCCTTCATCATTAGGTTTATTTAAAGATTCAAAATCCGATCCAAGTATACAATTTTCAATTTTAGTATAAATTAAATCATGATCAATTTGATCTTCCATTGACATTTCAGTATCTACACTTGAGTCAATAACAAAATCAATTTTTGTTGTGCTAATATCCGTAGATTCATATGAATTATCGAATATTTTTTTAACATTTACTTCACTTGTACCCTTTTTCTTTTTTGCCATTTTTATGCGTCGTTATCATCTGTTATTAATGAGTCGGTTTCAATTAATCGCATATATTCATATAGAATATTATACATTTTGCGATAACCTCGACCATGACCATCCCTGATTTTCAGGATTTTTAGCCAGTAAATTCGATCCCTATGTTGATCCGATGTTTGAATAATTCCATAAATCATATCAGCCGTATGAGATAATCCAGCGGATTCAGCAATATGAGAAAGTGTAAGTTCAGAAGAATCATAACCACCACGAGTAATTTGAGTTGCAGTAATTATTAACCAATCATTTCTTACAGCCATTGCACGTAAATCTTCCGCAATTTGTTTAATTTTCATGTAAGTATTTTCCGTATTAGGGTTACGGTAATTAGCTAAAATATTGATGTAATCAATTACAATTGCTTTTAATTTTATTCCTTTAGTATCTTCAAGGTCTTTTAAATAGGATTCAATATCAGGAACCGTAGCTTGTGATGTAGGATATTCTTTAACAAATAATTGACCTGGTGGAATTATTCCACCACCAACAGCTTGTAATCGTGATTTCATATAAGCTGTATCAACAGATTTCTTATCATAATCATCCATTGAAATATTAAGAAGATTAGATCCGATTCTTTTCATTACTTTTCTATCAGCCATTTCAGCAGATATAAAAGCAACATTATGACCTGCTTTTACAAAGTTAGATGCATCATTAGCAAGCCAAATAGATTTTCCTATATTTTGTTCACCTGCATATACAATTAATGTTTTTGCATCGTATCCACCACCAGTACAATTATTTATGAATTCATGGCCTGAATCTATTTTTGGATATTTTCTTTGAGTATGTGAATCTATATCAAAGAAAGATAAGCCAAGATTATTATCAAAATTGACATTGTTTCGTGTTAAAATAATATCTTTAACCTTAGCAATAATGCTATGAACATTATCTGGATTTACTTTTGTTGTTTTAACAAATTCAATTGTATCAATTAATGATGCATCAAGATTTTTCCAAAGAATCCATGATTCAGCTGTTTCCTGTAACCAATTGTCATCATAATCAGATAATTTACTATCAAAGATTAAATCTACAATATTGTCTTTTATTTTGTCAGGATATTTACTTTTAACAATAGCTTTTACTTGTTCTCGTGTAGGAGTTTCTTTAAATCTTTCGTAAAATGCTTTTGTAATATATGATAGTGTTTCTAGATCAGGATTGTCGTAAAATGATTTCTTTACGGATTTAAGATACTTTGGATTTTTAATAGTGTATATGTAAAATATTTTTTCAAAGTCGTTAGATTGTATCATATAATTTGAATTTAATTATTTTATTTCATAAATAGTCATTTGTTTCAAATCGAAGATATCTATTATGTTGTGTTTCCTTTGGAACTGTAAGTATGCCATCAATTAACATTTTTTCAATTATAGGTTCAAGCTTGCTAGCTTTTAATCCTGTTAAAGCTTCCGCATTTTGAATTGTAAAAACTGGATTTGAAATATCATCTATTGAAGTATGATTTTTTATATGAGCCCGACCACCATCTTGATAGTACCATTTTGAGACCTCATAGCAAAGATCTTCCGGTGTTGGATATTCCGGAAGATCTTTATACATTGAGATTAAATGTTTGACTTTAATCTTGTCTTTATTCATTATTATCGTCTATTTCTTCGTTTAGCATTGCATCTATTTCAGTACCAAGGTGATCGTCCAGATGACCAAATTCAAACATTGGCTTTATTACTTTTTCATCTAGTTCATCAATTATAGGTTCCCATACTTCAGGCTTAAATAATTCTGATGCTTTACGAGCTTCACCTAAATGACGAATAACATATTTTTGTGCTGTTGCTTTTGGATAGAAATAAAAGATTTCACCTTTATGTTCAAATTTATAGTTGTTTTCTTCAGCTTGAATTTTTTCCGCATCAGTCCATTTAGCATATTGTTTTTCTGTAAAGATATTTCCTCTACCTATTCCACAATTTTCCCATGACATAAATTCATGAAGACCGATATATGGATTCATACCTTTCTTAAAATCAATATGAATCTTAACATTATGTGGTTGAGCAAATCGATTCTTCCAGCATTTAGATGTTAAAATCATACCAGTTTGTCTTTTTGCATCATCTTTATCTTCTTTTAATTTTGCTTTTGAATAGCAAGAAATAATAGAAGCAGAATATTTTAATCCTTCACCACCACCCATAACGACTGGATCACCATAGCCACCGATGTTTACACCAATGTGATTAGTTAACACAAATGGCACTTTACAACCAGTCAAATCATTTGTAATAATTCTAAATAAGGATCTAATTTTCTTAGCTCTTGTCATGTCGGATTTATCAGATCCACTCATGGCATCTTCTATTTCCTTTGTAGTTGCTAACATTCCAAGTGAATCTAATGCAATAAATATTTTAGGTAATTCACCACCACTCATTTTTACATCAATCAATGTTTTAGTTACAGTAGTAATTGATGTTCTAAATTTATCAATATCAGAAATAGGTTCATGCTGGAATTTATTAGGGTCTATGCCAAATGTTTTTGCCATATCTCTATCCACTGCACCTTCCGTGTCATAATAAATTATTGTATATCCCATGTCCTGTGCCTGCTTACATAGATTTAATAAAACAAAAGTTTTACCTGCACCGGATTCACCAGCAAGACATATTGATCGATTATTTGGTATTCCTTTTCTTAAGCTTCCAGTTAAAGTTGCATTAAGAATATAATTACCGGTACTAATAAATTCAGAAGGTAATGCAAAATCCGATGTAGCAAGTGAATCACCAAATGGATTTATTTTTTTCATCTCTTTAAAAAGATCTGTTACTGTTATGTTTTTCTTTGCCATAATTTAATTTAATTTAGATTTAAAAAAGTGCTGTTGTATAAACAAGATTTCTATTTAATTGTGGTAATCCAGAAGGGACTATTATTCGATTAAGAGGTTCAAGAATAAATTTTTCAAATTGCTTTTCATATGATATTTGTGCAGCAAATTCATAAGGATAATCCCCAGCTATATAAGCAAAGACATTACAAAATGGATCATCTGTATGATAGAATCTAATCTTTTGGCCTGACGTAATTAACTGATATTTATTTTTGTATTTTGAATTATTTAATAGATAATTGTAGTATCCACCAGCCCTAACATGAAAAGGACATTTTGATGCTATTTGAAATTCTGTTTTATCATCAATTATGTATTTCTTATAGTTTGATATTGACCGATTTGCGCTTATATCTTCAATGTTAGCCATCTTAAATTCATCTTTAATATCCTTTAGAACTCCTATAAGCTTATCGGATCTTAATTCATCCTGAGCAAATATCCAGGAAACAAGATCTTTTAGTTTTTTACGAGCAAATGACGGTGTAGAAGATTGAATTAATTCCAGACCTTTTGCTTTTATTGAAGATAAATTATCATAATGCTTACCATCTTTCCAGATTATATTTTGAACATATTTCTTTTTAGCTACCCATATTCCGTTAGTTGCTATAGTTTCAAGTTCAAAATTTAAGAAGTTTTCTGAATTATGCTTGTTTGCATAAATTTCAAAACATTTATTTAAGTAAGGACCTAAACGATATTCATTAAGCTTTAGAATAAAATCGATAATGCCACCAGACCAGTTAACCGCTTTCATTGCTTCATTAAAAACTAAATAACCTGAATCCGTATCTGTATAAATCCATACAGATTCTTTCATCGACGGTAATGGCTTATCATTATCTAATCCTAATATTTTATGCAATTTATAATCAGTTGGCCAAAAGTCCTTGAAATATCGTTGAACACATTTTTCAGAATATTTAATAGCATCTTGACCTTGTAATGTAATTGCTTCAGCAATATTTAAATTAAAGAAGTGAAAATATTCATTAGCAAAGGCTCCATAAATACTGTTAATTATAAGTTTTATGGCTTGTTCCTGTGTAGAGCAATCTAAAGATTCATTTTCTAGTTGAATAATATATTCCGATAATTCAGCTTTAGTCATTCCACTAACATCCAAGATATTAGCAAATTCAGTCATATTAATCTGGGGTATTTGAATCTACACCTAATGCCAAGTTAATAGCAACTTTAGTATCCGTAGATATTGAATTACAAATTATTTTATTTTGAGCACCTGAACATACAGTTACAACATAACTTTCAGCATCGATTCTTTCTAGCTGTTTATTATGAACATGAACTTTTTCATGTACTTCAGTTACAGAATCATCAATAATATAATCGTAAGTGGATCCTTTAATATGAATTCCTTGTTCATCACCATGAATAGAAAAGATATCTGAATTACCTATTGTATTTAACGATATGATTTTCTTTAAATCGGTTTCAGTCATTTGAAATTCAAATTTCTTAGCAGTATCACTAAATGCTATATCCTGTTGAGCACTTGTCATGGAAATAAATCCTAAATCGTGATGTAAGCAATTTAATTTGATTTTTAATGTATTGTCTTGTAATTCAAGATATTGTACAAAATTTTCATCATTAAGTGTTTCATAAACAATATGGCCATGAATAGCCGACATGTCAAAATAATTTAATGCTTCAATAATCTTTTTGCCATTAAAGAATCCCATTTTTAAAGGAGATTCTAAATCTTGATCCAGATCAAATACATCCGCAATATTGACAGTTGTAGATTTTACAACATCTTTAGTTGGTAGATATACATTGGAAGTTACTACTTCATTAGATAAAGTTAAATAGACCTGTGGATCCATTCGTAACATTTTTGTTAAAAGGTTGCTTAATGCATTTCCTTTTATTCTGTTGATTTTTACTTTCATTTATTACAATTTAGTTAATTTATTAGTTATATTACTTTTTATTATTATTGTTTCACTCTTTATAACACTTACGCATTATATATCTTAATCAATATTATGCGTCGCATCCACCACCCGCACAAGTAAACATTGAATTTTCTGGCCTTTTTGGTGTAGCCTTTGAAGTATTTTCCGATGCAGATAACTTTTTATTTTTATCGATTTTTGATTTTGTTCGAGTATAGTAAACACCGGTTTTTAGTCCTTTCTTCCAGGCATAAGTTAATGCACTTGATATTTTGCTATATTTAGCATCTTTATGATAAACATTCATGCTTTGAGATTGATCAACATATTGGTTTCTAATAATTGCTAAATCTAAAAGAATTTTCTGTGGAATTTCCCAAACAGTTTTATATCTATATCTAATATCATCAGGAATTTCCTGAATATTTTGAACACTACCACCATGAGCAATTACCTTATCCCTAATATCCTGATTCCATAATCCAAGTTCATCTAATTCATTTACTAGATATTTGTTTATAACTATAAATTCACCATCACCAACCATTCTTGTAAAAATATTAGAAGTTACAGGTTCAAAACATTCAAATGCTCCTAGTAAAATAGCACTTGATGCAGTTGGCATTAACGCAATTAATAATGAATTACGCATAGGAATAGGTTCTCCTGCGGGTGCCGGCGACCATCCTTCTATATATGTTTCTCCTTTGCTATATTTACTTCCTTCCCAAGCTGGGTAATTTTTATCTTCTTCTATTGCTAATATCATGCTTTCTTCGGCTGCAGCTTTATACATTGTTGAAAATATTTCATCGTTATATTTTTTAGCTTCTTCTGATTCAAACGATATTTTCCTTAACGCAAGAAAATCAGCCATACCAGCAACACCTATTGCAATTGCTCGTTGATCTTCTCCTGCATTTTTACTCCATTCATCAGACCATTTGTTTTTATCAATTACACGATTCAAAGCTCTTACTAAAACCTTTGTAGATTTTGCAATAGATTTCATTGTTTTATGTTCCGCTAAATTTACAGATGCTAATGTACATTGTGGTGTATAGCCAGGTTTACTAGCTTGCATGATTTCAATGCATAAATTAGATTGTCCAATAACGCCTATGTTATCTTGCATATTTACTTTATTGGCATTATCCTTGTAGAACACGTATGGCGTACCAGATTCAACACAGGATCTAATAATTGCATCCCATATTCTTTTAGCTGGTAATTCAGTTCCTAATCCTAGCTCAACCGCTTTATTATATTCATCTTTTAGTTCCGATCCATGTAAATCGTAGAATGGTTTTAATCCGGCTAATTTAATATCATTAGGACAAAACACATAATACGGCGTTTCATTTGTTAAAGATTCCATAAATATATCATCAACTGAAACCGCCGTAAATAAATCTCTAGCTCTATTTAATTCTTCACCTATTGGCAATCTTAATTCTAAGAATTCTAAAATATCCGCATGCCAAGTTGAAAGATAAAGAGCACAACTACCAGATCTATTTCCTTGTTTATAGAATCTCATGTGCGATTGAACCATATCAGAAAATCTTACAACACCACCAGCAAATCCTTTGAAACTTGACACCATACTTTTTGAGCTTCGTAATCTATCGATACAAAGTCCTATCCCTGATCCTTCTTTAGATCCGTGTGAAATTTTATCTAGGGTTTCATTGATTCCTTCTATACTATCATCTTTTAATGTAGTCAAGTTACAGCTAATCATTCCATTTCGTCCTTCAATACCAGAATTAGATAATGTAGGCGTAGCAAAATTTATTTGCTTTGCATACAATTGATCGAGTAATTTTCTTCTTTCTTTAAATGACTCAGGATAAAGATGATTAGCAACTCTATTATGCATCATAGATGGTATTTCAACTGGAACACCATCATCATTCTTTTTTGAATATTTTGTAAGAAACGTCGAAGCCGCAAATGAATCAAATTTTTCATCTACAGCTTTTGTTTCAACTTCCAGTATTTTTGCCTGCCTCGTAATTAAAATTCTACCACCAAGAGTTGAATAATCTTGATGTTCGATTTGTAAATCCGCTGCTTGAAAAGCAATAATCTCATCAATATCAGTTGCAGTCATTTCATCTTTAATGTGCGGTACAACTCTTTGAAAAAGCTTGTCCGGATTAACATTAAGACCTTTTGATTGTCTTTTTAATCTTGTGAGAATTTTATTTGGCATGAACGATTGTCTCGTTCCATCACGTTTAATTATCTTCATGTTTTATATTTTAAAATTCTTCGTCGTCAAATATTCCTTCGTTTGATACTGGTACATCTACTCGTGTATATCCACCACCTGTTCTTCTTTCAAAGAAATTATTCTTTGAATCTAATCCTATCTTTTTCATAAAGTCTAAAGGATTTCTTGTATTAAAATGTGTTTCGCCAGTAAAGTCATTTAAAACTATGTCTGTTACAAATTCAACATATTCTATCATCATTTCTTTTGTCATTCCTTGTAATCCACTAGGCAAACTTTCATTTACAAATGTCTTTTCAGTTTCTGAACAGGATAAAATAATTTCTGTAATTCTTTCTTTAGATGGCTTATATTCATCTTTAACATAATCCTTAAATAGCTGTAATGCAAATTCATAATGAAATGATTCATCACTTAATATTAATTCATTCATTTCAGCAAGTCCAGGCATTTTTTGTCTGCTTCTAAACCAGAATACACCAGCAAAAACAGATGAAAATGCAATTCCTTCAACACAAGCAAAAGCAATTAATTTTTCTATAAATGTACCATTATCTAACCAATGTTCAGCCCATGATGCTTTTGCATTTACAGATTTATTGGTTGACATAGAATCAAATAATTCCTTCTTTTCATGCGGATCAGTAATATAGGTATCAATAAGCAATGCATATCCATTAGCATGTACTTGTTCTATAAACATTTGATGATTATAATAGTATTTAGCCTCGGATATATCTATATTGTCTATTACATTTTTTGAAAGATTATCAATAACCAATCCGTCAGATATAGTAAAAAATGCCAATATGTTTTTTAAATAAAACTTCTCGTCATCATTTAATTCATCATAATTATCTTGTGCTAAACTTACTTCTTCAGCCACCCAAGTTTGTTTTTCTGCAGATTTATAAGCATCCCATAAATCTTGATTCTTAATAGGAAATATTGAATATCGCTTTTCGATATCGGCGTTTTTTAGATACATCTTGTTAATTTATTTTGTTAGTTTATGTTAATTAATAATTACGTGCTTGGCGATCTTTATTTTCAGCCGCTTTAGCAAAATAAAATGAAAAAATTTCTTCAGGCGTAAATCCAATTGATATAGGAAAGTTAAGCATGAAATGTAGAATATCTATCCATTCCATAAACAATTCCTTACGATCTCCGTCACTTAAATCACTTATTTTTTTATCTTTATATGAATCATGTTTTGATTTCCAATATTTCCAAACTGCATTACCATCACCATCTTTAATTCCTCCTAAAGCATCCATCATTTCATGCATTTCATCCTGAACTGCAAATGTATTAGTCATCCAGAAATCTTTTATTTCTCGAATTGTCATGTTTTCAAAATCAAATCCGTATGTATTTTCTTGCATTTCCTTTTGATGATTATAAATTGCAGCAAAAGTATCTACGCCATTTTTCATTGCCTCAGTATGTAATTCGTTTACTTTAAGGTCTTTGCATTCATTATCAATATTCGCCATAATTTACTTGTTTTTAAGTTGTTCTTTTAATTTTACTAATTCAATTTCTAAAAATAAATGTCGTTTCTTAAGTGTTTTTCTTTGACCATATAATTCACCTAGCACCTGTTTTAATATAGAATCTCCTTCATTTTTAAATACTGCACCAGTGGATGACACAATTAAAGATTTATCTTTTCGTTTTTCTTCAATTTCATTTTGATCGCTTAATTTTTCAACAAATACTTCAGGAGATATATTTATTTGGCGCATTACGGAAGGATATAGTGAAGCAAAATCAAAGCATGCCACTGCATCATAAAGACCAGGTACTGGTTGCTTTACATAAGCACCTTCATAAGCACCTGTTACTTTAGATGTATATTCATCCGCAATAACCATATTATTTTGATAAAACTTTTTAAACATTAATGCTTCAGTAAGATTTACTGCAGAACTCGCTTTATAGATAGTTAGATTATTTAATGCCGCTACAGAAAGAATTGTATTAACAGTCTTTAGTTTTCTATGAATCAATGTTACTAATCCTGCATCAGCAGCATTATAAGCAACATATTTTAAATAGTCATTTTCATACATATCCTGTATCGATCCTTGATATTTTACTTTATTAATACCAAGAACCTGTCGGCCTGCAGTATCTAATGAATGATTTTCTTTTGGTGAAACAGTCCTATCGTATGACTTATAAATTTCCATGTAATCTATCATTCCTAGATGAATAGGCAGATCTCCGCGATATGATAATTCATTTACTGGTGATGCAATTGCTGGATCGATTCCAAGATTTCTAGCTCGTTTAGTTAAATAGGCCCAGTCAAATCTAAACCAGTTCCAACCTGTTACAAGTGCAAATTTAGGAAGCATCTTTGAAAAGAATGTATATAACATATCAAATTCAGTTTCAAAGCAAATATATTTAAATTTAAATGTAAGGCCTAATTTAGCAAAATGTTCATCAATCATAACTTGAACTCGTGATTGATCCGCTTGACTCATTGGTTTCCAACCTAATACAATAGCTTGTAAATCATCAGTTGTTACAGCAATAGTAGTAACACGTTCTTTAGCTATTTCAGTATTCGGGAATCCATCAATTACTTCGGTTTCAATATCAATAGAACTCATCTTAGGAAAATTGACAGCCGTAATTACATCTTTATCTTCTTTAGGAAGGTTTTCAATAATTTCATAGATATCAAATTTAGATAATTTACCTTTGACTGGCCTTACTTTCTTAACTGATTTACCATCCCAGTTTTTAAATTCATCAGATTTATTTGGATCTGTATCTGCACATACTTTCCAGGATTTGAAATTAGAAATATCGAATTTTTTAATTTGCTTATTTCCTTTAGCATCAAAAAATGAAATATTCAATGCGCCATATTGTTTTTGAATATCTAATATCATATATCTTCTAATTTATCGTTAGGAAATTTAGGAGTAAATTCATCATTTATGTGACCACAGGATGCACATGCGAGTACAGGCATAGGAACAATTTGATCTTTATCGGATGCCATTATTATTTTTGAAATTCTTCGTAAAAACGTTTTATTCTCAAATACATCATGGCTGCATTCATCACAAGTAACAGGTGTTGACATCATGATGTGTTGCATTGGATTGTCTATCATATAATTTTGATTTAATTATTATATTCCTAGCAAGCTTCTATGTTTCATCTAGACTATCAATCCTGAATAAAAAATTCAGGATTGTAGTTACTATATTAAGTTTATAAAAGTGTATTAGATTGTATCAGATGTCTTCATGTTACTTCATTAATCAATACCCATTACGTTATTAAAACCTTGCTGTTTCAAAGCTTTTATTCCGTTATCTTGATGTCTTTTATTTTCACCTTCAACTTCGTAATATCCGCCATTTGCATCAACATGAGCTTTAATTTTTTTAGATGCAAAGTATTTTTCAATATATAATAATTGTTGAGACCTATTAAAATCTCTAAATTCATTATGATCGAATTCCATTGATTCATTTACGAATCTTGAGAATTTCATAAATGCTGATTCATCTACTTCATCCTCGTCTTCATCATCAATATCGCCATTTAAGCTATGAATTTTATCACCACTTCCGTTAGGTAATCCACCGTCGGCTCCAGGCATTGAAGTAGGACCCATTCCATTTACATTTCCTGGAGTTACTTCTTCTATCAATTGATCATTATCAAATTTTATGGCTGAAGTTGTATTATAATCACTAATTCTTGATTTAATACCATAAAGATCCATCATCATTTTAACAACAGTAGAACCTTTCTTTTTATCTTTCAATTGAAAGTAAGTTACTTTATCATTTGATTGAGATATTATTTGACTCACATATTGACTCAACTCTTTAGAAATATCTAATGCTGAATCACCTGATAATTGTCCTTTAAAGTTTGATTCGTTCATATTGATTTATTTTTTATAAGGAGCTCTAACATCGATTTTACCGCCACTTAATTCTTTTGCAACTTTATCAACCTGTTCTGGTTCAATCTTTGGCATATCCGCTCTTGGTGGTGCACCTTCTGGTGGTCCAACTCTTTGAATAGCAGCTAAGGCTTTTGCAATTGTAGCTTCACCTCTTTTTTCAAACCAAGCAATAGCTTTTTCTTTATTATAGAATTTTTTATCCATTCCTTCACCGTCATAGATTGCAGCTTTAACATTATCCATAGTTGATGTGAAAATATTAGCATCTCCAGCAACAGCTAGACCTCTTTTATTTCCTAATGCATCTCCGGCAGCTCTAAGAACTGGAACTAAATCACCAATATTTAATTCAGATTGTACTCCTGTTACTTTTGCAGAAGGATTGTTGAACATTGTAGCAGCCCATCTATGATGACCATCTAGAATTCTGTTATCTTGTGAAATAACAGCACCAAGATCTCCACCTTCAACTCCTACAATAGCCATACTTAATGCCTTAGCTAAATAAACTGCATCCTGTGATGGCTTTAATGATTTAGCTGGAATAGAAGCTTTTTTAGTTACTACTACATCGTCTTGAGTATCTCCATCTTTTTTACCAGCTTTAAAAAATTCCTTGTCATTTTTATTTCCAGGATTTGGAAATTTTGATGGATCGATTTCTTTAGTTTTTAAGCTTTCATTAATAACGAATTGCTCAAATGATATTAATTTTTTCATGTTTAAAAGTATTTATTTTATTTATCTTGTTCTATATGTAGTTTAGTCATAAACTACTGCACCATCATCACCATAAGTAAATACTGCGGTTTCACCTTCTAGATCTAAAGCAATTACATCTTCATCAGGCTCTAAAAAATCTCCGGCAGTTCCAGAATCGTCATATTTTTTAAGGTCTTTCATCTTGCCTTTAGCAATAACATTATAGACATCTCCATGATAATCCTCAGCTTTATCACCAACCTTTACTTTATTAAAAGGCTTTATTTTTTTAGCTTCATTAACTTCATCGTTAGTTGATTCTTTTAAATTATAAGATTCATTTACAAAATCTTCAAATGATTCAATATTTCTCATATTTATTTATTTATTTGTTTTATTTATCTTAAAGTGATCTATATTTCTTTTGAATAGCCTGCCAAACTTTTTCTGGTGTAGTATTTCTACCGGTAGCAAATTTATTAACGCTAGTAGAACCACGTTTATTAGGTGAAGTTATTGATAATTGAATGAAAGGTTTGTCACCAATTTCGTTATATTGGAATGCCCATATTAATGCTAATTCATCAACTTTAACAGTGAATTCTACTGCACCATAAAAGTTTTCTTTTACATCTTCAACCTTCATATTTCCTAAATATTTGTCACCCTTTAATAAAAATTCCGTAAAAGATTTATACCAGTCGTTCGATCTTTTTTCAAATTCTGACAACGGCCATGCTTCATTAACAGATTCAAATTTCAGATTTTGAGTAACTTCTGGTGGAAGATCGTTATATTCAGAATCAATATATTTTTCTACATTATCTGGGTCTTTAACTGCTGTTAATAGTGCTGATTCTCTTTCGTCATCACTTAATTCATCCCATTTAATTGATTTTTGAGATTTCTCGTTTAAAAATTCGTCTAGTGATTCCGCAACTAATTTCATGTTTGGCTTTGATTTTGTCTGATTAATATTATCAAATATTCGTTGTCCAAATTTAGAAAGTTGATATGTTTTTTCACCGCTTTCATTTTTTGATACTTTAAAGTAATTCATGTTTGATTTGAACCATCGAGTTTGATTAACTGATTTTCCTAAATCTTCTTCAACACGAATTAACATATCCTTGATTTGTTCTTCGGTCATTATATTGTTACCAATATATTTGATAATTGAATTACGTAAGGGTGCTTTTTCATTTATACGTCTAGCATCATAAATTCCATATTTACGTTTAATAGTATGTTTAGCTTCATTAACACTAACTATCTTAGCTTGTTTTATACGTGATTTATTTACTAATTCTTTTTCTTTCGTTTCAGCTTCTTCTTTAGTTTTAAATATTCCAGATTTAGCATTTTCCCCATCTTGGGTTTTATATTCAACTCTAAAACCTTCCCCTGATTGATTAACTGATTCAGTTATAGAATTCAACATTTCCTGTTTACTAAATACTAAGCTTTTTGGATGACTTGAAAGTTCAAATGTAGTACTATACATAGCACTAAGTTTAGCACCAATTTCTTTACCATTTTTATCTGTTACGATATATTCATTGAAAGCGTTTGACTTTCTACCATAATCAGTAACAGTATAAACATTAGTATCTGTATTAAATTTAGATCCGATTTCTATTTTATTGAAAATTTTAGTACCTAGCATACTGATTTTACTTCCAGAAATAGTTCCCTCATTTAAGTCATAAGATTCACTAAATAATCTTCTACCTGTTTTATCTTCTAGATGTAATTTTGCTTTAGGATATTTCTCTTGCATTACATTAAATGTAGCAGGAGCAACATCTGGAGTAGAAACTGGTTCTTGATGAATTACTTTGCCATCTTGTATAACTACAATTACTGCTGGATAGCTTCCTTGAGTTGCAGCTTTATATACTTTACGTCTAGATGCTTCAGTAACTAATGATTCATCCATTACCATATATTTAGATGGAACTATAAATTCTCCTTGTCCACTTTTTACAATCATTCCTTTATTACCACGAGTCATCTTAATAACTTTATAAACATCGTCATAATCTAAAGAAACACCTTCCTTATCTAGAATTTCTTCAACAAAATGTGGAGCTCCCAGAACTACAAAATCACCTTTCTTGAATTTAGATTCGTTAATTTCTTTATTTTCCTCATTTGCTAAAGGATTAGGAATAGTAATTGATTTACCTTGATAAAATCTCTTTTTTAGTTTATCAATAGTATCATTCTTCTTTAAATAGTAAGGATGCTCATATTGATCTGAATCATCTCCTACAATAAGAATAATATGTTCTCCTTCATCAGAACTATATATTTTAAAGTCTGAACCTAATACTTTACCTTTTATATTCTTTTTAGCCTCATTTACAGATTCGGTATATAATATTTCAGAATCAAAATTATATTTAGGACCATCTTGTTCAGCATCTTGTACATCTATAGTTCCGTTTTTATTAATATTGATAACTCTGAATTCAGTTCCAACTGAGGCACCTTTATGCATTTCTTCATCTCTATCATCGTCACCAGTTTGATATATTACAACAATATCACCGACTTTTGATCGTTCGCCATTGTAATATTTTGCAGATGCCTCATTCAAGAAGTCTTCAAATTTTTCTATTGCCATAATATAATTTTCTTTTATTATTTATCTTCAGATAGTTCGTCTTTTAATTGAGGATAATATTGATGTGTAGTTGTATCAGTCATGGATTTGAATGATTTTATATCATCTTCTATTAAAGCTTTACGAACTTTAGATGCACTAATATTATCATCAGTACGTTTTATTTCATGAGCTTTAAATTCTGGATCTACATTTAAATCCAATCTATAAGAATCTTTTTGAATTTGACCGCTATAGGCTTTTAATCTATCTGATCCAGTACCCCACAAAATAGGCTCATATTCAGGACGTAATTCATTATAAATTGTATCTATACCCGCTCTTGAAATAGTTCTGAATCCTTCTATAAATTTATGTTTCTTTGCAAGATCGTTAAATATTTGCTCTATTAAACCTTCACTAAACGGTGTTTTTTCCTTGTTAATTTTCTTTGCACGCACCATAAGTACTATTACAGGATATCCATTTTCTTCGGACAAAGATTTAAGAACTTTTATATGTCCTAGCGTCGGAGGTTGAAAACGTCCCGCAATAATATTAACTTTTTTATTGCCAGGTTCTGTTGAATCTACCTTTAAAGCTTCATTTAAAGATTCAGATATTTTTCCGGTTTTAGATACTTTATAATATGTAGGTATTTTATCCCAATCTTTACCGTTAGTTTTTATGCCTGAATACATTTGATTTTTATCACTTTTCCATGCACCACCAGTTCCATCTTTATATTTGATCATGGTTGGTGTTTCTTCATAAAACCACCAATCGCCATCAGAATGCTGTGCTAAATATCTTGCCCAATCTGGGATATTTTTAAATTTAGGAAATTGTTTTCCTTCATTTATGAAATCAAAAAATCTTTTGAATCTATTCATGTTAATTGTTTAATTTTAGAAATTCAGAAAATGATAAAGTAACATCAGATTCATTTGTATTTTTAGCTATTGTAACATTATCAATATTTGTAATGATTTGATTGATGTCATTAATCATAGCCTTATCTATAACCTGTGTTGCTCGTTTACGTAATTTTTTAAATGTTCCAATAAGAACTTTAAAAGTATCATGATAAAGCGGCTTAGACTTTATTAATTTTAATGCTTCTTTATTATCTATAAATTTATAGTTAACTTTGAATTCAGGTATTTTTGCAAAATCTGGAGTATCAAATTCAAATCCATCTATGACAGATTTCTTTTTAGATACAAAGTCTACAAATATCTGTGACATTAAATCGATATATCTATCGTCTTTTGTATTACCCGATATTGAATAAGAATCAACACCATTAATTCTCATAAATTCAACCATTTGCATAATAGCAATTGCCGTTGAATCCGGTGTTTGTCTTGGCTTTTGTCTGTCTTTTGATTTTAATCTAGCATTTGCAGTAAAAAGTGGATCGACCATTTTAGCACTAAATTCTTCTTTAGGACCGCTTATGAATTTAAAAACAATTCCTTCAATAGGCTTGTCTAGATCATTTTGTAATGCAGTTTTTTTAAGCTTTGGATTAATTATAGATAGAATATATCTTACAAATGAAGTAGTTTCAAATTTCTTAACTAGATCTTCAAATGGTGTTTGAATAAATTCCAATAGGTCTTCTCTTTGTTGTGGTTTTAATTTGCCACTAAAATATACAGGCGGTTCATCAACATTAATTATATTAGCCCATTTACTAAGAACCTTTGGATCGGTAATAACTTTCTTGGTTCTTCCACCTGAATCAACAATTTTTATATCTGTAAGAACTAAAGAATTTTTAGGCATTTTATCATATAACGTATTGACTGGCTTCTTGTTTACAAAATATTCAAATCCAAATCTAAAATCTGTTGGCAATAATTTCTTTTTAGAATCTGCAATAGCCTCAATAAATTCAATAGGCCTTTCAAATACAGACATCATAGTTCTTTCAACCTTACTAATAGGATTTTTAGGATCTCTTTTATAGAATAAAATTGATTGATCCGATTGCTTTTGAAATTCAAATCTAGTACCATCCAATTTCTCAGATACTAATACATAATTATTTAAAAGTGACTTAACAAATTCTTCTCCTTTTTTAGAAGATATATCAAATAAGTGTGGTAATCCGGCCATTGTTTTTGTTTATGTTGTATTATTTTATTTTCATTCCAATCATCATATTCTTATCGGAAATACCAATAACAATACCATCTCTTTCATATTCAGTTCCGTCAGCATAAGCACCAATTGGCTTAACATATTTAAATCCAAGATTTTTAATAAGTTTTGAAGTAATATCAAATCCTAGACTGGATTCAAATCCAGTAACTTTACCAAATCCAGTAACAAATCCTGTTTTAGCTGCAATTATACCTTTAGGATTTTTTTGAAATGCTTCAGGAGCAACAGTCTTAAATTCTTTTACAAATGCTTTCCATATTGGATCACTAGATAATGTTTTTCTGTCCCAAGTAAAATCACGAATCATTGAAAAACTATCCGATTCAAATACTTCTATTCCATTATCACCATAGAATTTTTTAATTATATCGTAAAGATCGTCCTTTGCATCTTGATTATTTTTTATAAAAACTTTTAACGGTCTTATTAGATTTAAAAAGTTTTTTCTACTAAGCTTCATTTCTTCATCTATAAATTCAGACTCATTAATAGATTTAAGATTTAATTCAATTAAAGTATTAACACCATCTCTATGAACCTCAGAAAATTTGACATCACCAAAATCAGATAAAATATCTTTTAAAATTGTTGTATCTAATTCTATTATCTCATCTTTTAAATGTTCATAAGCAGAAGTATAAAATTGTAATTTGCCACTTCTTAATCGTGCTATTAATATTCCAATATTTTCAACTGCTAGCCAGGCATGCCTATTTCTTTTGCCTCTTCGACTTACTTTACGAGCCATTAATTCTTCTATTAAAAGCGCTTGAAATCTAGAACTAGCCTGATCAACACCACTATAAGTAATATTATCTGTTACAAAAAAATCATATAGTGTATCAGCTTTAAAAGTTTCATTTAATGGAAATGACCATTGTCTTGATGACATTGGTGCATAAGGAGCTAATTTCTTCCATGCCTTTTCAGCATCTTTACGTTTACCAGCTTTATCCAGATCCTGTATCATTTGATTAGTTGTTTCCCAATCAGCAATACCAGCCTTATAAGCTCTCGGATCATCACTCATCATATAAGTCCAATCCATAGATTTTAATTGTGCCTCAAGATCCTTGATAGTAACTCTTTCATTTAAGAAATCGTCAAACTTTTTAAATTGTCCCATTGTAATTTATAATTTTAATTCCATCCGCCAGAATAGTAATCACTACCACCTGAAACTTTTGGTATTTTGAATGTTTTTCCGTTTATTGTAAATGTAGCTGTGTAAAAATATGTAGTAGAAAATGAAGAACTAACAACTGCGCTATGCTCACTTCCTAGCATCTTGATTTCTTTTACATCTATTTTATCCCACTTAACATCATCACCTTTTAGTATAATTTCTTTAATGTATGCAAATGGTTTAGCCATTGGAGGTTGAACCCATGCCAATTTACCAAGATTAGTTCCGTTTCCACCAGGTCTATCTGCAACTTTATACATGTCTGTCTTATATTCTATTAGTTCTCTGATATTGAAATCCGTCCACCAACTTCTTGCAAATTGAGCCATCTTTGGAATTCCAAATTTTAATATATGAGCCTTCTCAACATCAGTAAAAGTTTTAATTATATCATAAAGCTTGTATTTTTTGTTAAGTTCACGTCTATCTTTACTTGCAAGACCAGACCATAATGCATATATAATCTCATCATCGTCATTATCTTCAATTAGCTTAGTATATGAAGCTGCTAATCTAACTGCTTCTTCCTTGCTTCTAGGATCTGCATTATTACGATGTGCATCTTTATAATCATCACCAAAGTTTCTGAATACCTCTGTAAATTCCTTTATCATCTTTGAATTTGGTGTTCTACCTGTTCCAGCTGCAGCTAATATATCATTTTTATCGTTTTCACCGAGTTCAGCAAATTTAGGATCTTTAACAAGCTTTGCTAATGTTATATTTGTATCAATTCCAGCATTTTTTAATGACCAAGCAAGATCTCCTTGTTTACTTTCAACATCACCTTTACTATAAGAATTCTTTATTGTATAAACTTTCTTTACAACTTTCATATAATCGCCGTAATAAGCTTCGTTTAAAAATTGTTCATAGGATTGTATCTTCTTCATAATATGTATTTATTTGTTTAGGTCTTTATTAAAATCAATGTAACTATCACGATCTGTAAGTTTTTTCATTCCTTGAACCATATCTCTAGTTAATGATTCTTTATTATCGTATGCAATAACTAAAAAGAAGTCTGCGTTGTTACCACTGTCATTTTGTCTATCTGAAGATTCCCATCCCGGACCCCATTTCACCCAAGATCCATTTACTGATTCAAGATTTTTCACATCCTTAGTATAAAGATCACCAGCAGCATTGGTTGTTAACAAATATGCAAAGTCTTCTTTATATTTGAAGTTTTTGTCTTTTGGTTCATAAACATCGAATCCGAGTTTCTTAAGACCTTTTTTGATATTAGGCATATCACGTATAATGTAATGTGGTTCATATCTAGAAGTATTAGCTTCGTTTAAAAATTGTTCATATGATTGTATCTTCTTCATAATCGTACTTTTGTTTTTTTATATATCTTTGCACTATCTATAGTTAAATATAAACAATTTTTTTGACATAAAAAAATCTGGAAGTAACGAATTTCCAGATTTAAATGGTCGTAACCATCCCGGTCCTAAAATCGGTTTATTTTATGCCATTTCACTTGGATAAGGAAATCCAGCCTTGACAATTCCTTCTTTATATACTTTTATTATTTCACTTAATTTGTGTTTGTGAATAAATTTAGATGAATTCATCCAGTTCCAAATAGATTCGAATGAATTTAAATCATTCACCTTTCCTTCGGGTCCTAAAACAAATTTAGCAATATCATCAATATTTTTTGTAATAGCTTTGTCTGCACCTTTAATTGTAGATGCATTTTTCTTTCTTCCCCTTTTACCGTCAAATGATTTAGTTTGTATTTTTAAACCGTCATGTGCAGTAAGAGTATATTTTTGAAAGTCTTTTACTAATCCTTCATATTCACCGCCAAATTCTTTCTTATAGATATTTGGTTCACCATCAAAATCGATATTTTGAATAATATCATAAATAAGTTTAGTTCTATAAACTCCTTTATATTTTGATTCTTCTTTTGTAAAGTCTGGTGAATGATAAATGAATGTTGCTAATTTAATATCATCAACAACCATAAAATCTATTTGAACAAATTTATCTGTAATCTTGCCTTTTTCATCATACTGTGGAAATTTAATGTTTGTAACACCTAATCCTTTAGTAAGATTTGTTTCATATTTAGGAAATGTTTTTGTTAGTTGATTATAAACTTCCGTAACAACATCGCCAAATGATAATTTATTTGCAGCACCATAAACTAATCCGTTTATTGAAATATCAATATCACCAGATGTAGATCCAGCTTTCTTTTTAAATGTACTTCCTAATACACCATATTCATCTTTATTTAAACCAAGAACTGGCTTGATAAATGTCTTTAATAAAACGTCAAATGTCGGTTTTTGATATTCCGCTGGAATAGGATGAGTGCCATTAAATGCATTACCTGATTCCAGTAATCTTTCTTCAACAAAAGCTTCAAATAATTTAAATTCCATTTATTGATTATATTTTTAAGCTATTTTATACAATGCCTTATATACTGTATTAATTTGCTTTTCTAATGTATTTAACTTTTTAGGATCCATTTTTTTAATAGATTCAGCAACCCAATACTGTGTACCTTCATGACCTAAAAGAGCAACTAAGTCACCGAATGCTTTCATAGTCGAACCTGCATTAGCTTCATTTACTACATCATTAACCGATTCATAAACATCGATTTCTGGATTTTTTGATTTAATTAATTTCTTTTCCGCCGAGTCAATAGCATCACTTAAATTATCCTGATATTCAGGATTAATAAATCCTTCCCAATCACCAGAATTTTGTAATTCAGTTAATCCAACTATACAGGCTTCTATTTCCATCTCTTCTAATTTAATATTAGATGCTTTACCCTCAGTTAAAAAGTCTTTATATGCTTTTATATTTTTCATATTTAAAAAAATGATTTTTATTTAGTTGTAGAATCCATACTTGGTGTATCTTTATCACCAGTAACTTTAAATGTTTCTCCTTCAAATTCAAATTCATCTTTACCATCATCGATAGCTTTTTGTCTAGCTGCAGAAAATGCATTACCTTCTTTTATTTTAGCTTCATTAGCTGCTTCTTCTTCTTCACTTTCACCATCACCGTATTCATTAGCTGCTTCTTCTTCTTCTTCACTTTCACCATCACCATATTCATTAGTTTTAGCTTCCATCATAGGTTTTAAAGAATCATAAAATTTAATTTGATCCTCTTCGCTTAGTTCGCTTGGACTAGATACTTTAAACTCTTTTAATTTTTCGTTAAAAAGTTGAATATGCTTTTTATATGCATTCTTTTTTGAAGCTTCAGCTATTGCTGCAGTTCTTTGTTTCTTGAATTTTGAAAATTTTAAAATATTTCCCATTATAGTTCTTTGTTTTAATTTATTTATATATCCTTTTGTATTAATAACTTTTTGTCAAATCCACTTTAGAAATAGTAAATGGAAAGTTCTGATCATTATAAATTTCCTGTCTTGAAATAGCATGTCGAAATAAATAATTTGTAAATCCTGCAATACAGAAATTATCTACAAAATCTATAATTAATAGTTCGTCTTTATCTTCATGTTTTCTTAATCCTCTACCTATTGATTGTCGTATTATTACATCAGATTTAAATGATTCAGCAAATCCAACATTATGTAGATTTTTTACATTTATACCTGTTGAAAATGTTCCGTAAGATGCAACTAATATTTTATCATTTCCACTTTCCATTTCTGCTTTATATTGTTCACGTATATCTTTATCGGTTTCACCTGCAATATAAAAGATTTCTCTATCGGATTTTTGCCGTAGCATATTATAAATTGCATCACCGTAATCTAATCGATAAAACAAAATCAAAGTATTATTTTTTAATGATAGAAGAACATCAGTTATAAATTCCAATCTCATACGATTTTGAATAACAAAAGCCTGTTCTAGATTAAGCAATCTTTTCCTATCTTCTTCAGTCTTTGTTAAATCTTTAAATGCCGCCTTTACGTCCTGATTAGCATAATCCATTTCTATTATCTTAACTCTACATGGAGTTATGTGTCCTTTCTTAATAAGATAATCCGCAGATATTTGAGTAATTACTGGACCCGTATATGCCATTAAGGTTAAATAATCTAAAGTATCTGATTTTGGAATAGTTCCAGATACACCAAATTTTCTATTAGAATTACATTTTTCTAGAATATTTTTTATTGATGCAGATTTTGCTTTATGAGTTTCATCAACACAAATCATTCCAAATTTATCAAAATATTCTTTAGGTCGCTTTACCAGTGATTGATAAGTTCCAATAACAATATTACAATTTGTACGTTCTTTTTGACCAGCAAATATCTGTTGAATATTAAGCTTAAGATCTGGATTTCCTGAATTATATTCATAGAAATCTTCAGTTGCCTGAACAACTAAAGAAACATTAGGTACTATCATTAAAATCTTTTCAGTCAATTCATGTTCTAGCATATACGCAAACACAATATAAACAATTAAAGATTTACCTGCGGATGTTGCTAATTCTCCTAGACAAGATTTATATCTTAAAATTTTATATGCAGTATCTATTTGATAATCTCGAGGAGTTAAATCATGACCTTCAAATCTTTTAGCAACCCAAGCTTTAAATTCAACTTCATCTATAGTATTATCAAATTTATCATCCAATCCATCAATTTCAACAGGCATATTAAATCGCTTGCCAATATCTAGAATTTCATTCCAAAGGCCGGCTGGAGCAAATTTGTTATTTTTAAAATATGAAATCTTACCATCCCAGTATCCTTTCTTAACTCTTGGATCCCACTTCCAGCTAGCTATACGACGAGTTAAAGATAGATTTAATTGATCGATTTCTATCTCAGTTGCATCTACTAGAGTAAGTAATTGTTCGTTATGTGTTAATTGAAATTTCATCTTAAAATTTTATTGCCAACGATACTTTATTTGATATTGCAAATCCCATTTTATCTAGAGTATCTATTGTCATTTGATAATAAATTAATTGAGTTTCTAATAATGATATAGTGAGAATTGTATCTTTTACATCAGCATCAATAAATTCATTGATTTCTGATTGATTTAATTTAATATTGTAATTTGTCTTGTAATGAATATATCTTGTTCTTCGAGTTTCCCAGCTTTGAGCCTGTTGGCTTTTAACTATATTTTTCATTTCAACTAATTTATCCACTAATTGATGTCTATAAGAAAGCATTAAAACCTGTGCTTCAGATATATTATCTACATGGCGTATCATTGCAACAAGATCTTTTACTGTATCATTCCACTTTTTCTTTTCCGCTTCAAGCTTTACTTCAAGCATTTCTTTTTTATTTTCCATTAGAATAATGAGTTTTTAGATTTCTTAATACCAATCGACTTGGTCTTTTTAATAATTACTTTCTTAACAGGTTTTGACACTTCAAATTCACCACCATCATATTCTAATTTATCATCAAAATCAATAGGCATTTTGATTTTACGTTTTTTCTTTGGTGCATCTTCACCTTCTAGTATATTTATCATATATAGTATGAGTCGAATTTGTTATCACTAAAACAACCTTCTATGAGTTTAAATCCAGTGTCTTTTTTACGATAGCAATATAATAATAGATCGTTATAGTCTTTTATTTTTCTATCTGGGATTCCAGTAGTTTCAAAGAATTTCTTCCATAAAAATACTTTCTTTTTTATTTTTAATTTGTCATTCATGATTCCTTTACCAACCTTATCATTATCAAAGAAATATCGAGTATTAGGATTGTCATCAAACATTACAGTATTTTTACCAGCTCCTGATATTGCTATTGAATTTCTTGGAAATAAAAAATGATCCATAGGACCTTCAAATATAGTAAATTCTTTAGTAAAATCACAATAAAACAATCCAAAATATAATGATAATGTGTTTATTTTTTCGATATCTTCAATACCAATAAGGGCATCAGAATCCTTTAAAACATCTTTATATATTTTTTCTATTGTATAGCTTACATATTTAGCACCATAATATTTATCATTCATATTACGGACTTGATATCCAATCACGCGATCTTCAACCATGTTTAAAATATACAATTTATTTTTTCTTTGATCAAATAAGAAATTATCTACCTGTTTATGTAATAATCGACATTTTAAATAATTATATGCGCTATCCGTTTTCCAAAGTGGCCTTGCTCCTAGTGCCTTTCCTAATGTTACTTTATCTATGCTTAATTTATTTAATGATTCAAATACGCTAAATTTTAAAAAGTCCGCAGTAACTACTTCAACTTTATTTTCTTTAATATATTCTAAAACATTACTTAAATCACTTAAATTATTAAATCCCTGATCAAAATCTTTTAAAAGAGTTACTATGCTTGCATGTGGTTTTGAACAACCTGCATTATAACAATGAAACATTAATGTATTCCAATATAAATTACCACGTTTTTTATGCGATGAATCTGAATCACCACAATAAGGACAAGCAAAATTTAATCTTCCATGCTTTTTATCGCATTGAGATTTAGATCCTGTAAATTCTTTAGATAACACAGTTTCAAGGGATCTTGTAATTTTATCCTGTATTTCTGTCGTTAATTTCATGTTTTTTGTAGATATTTCCATAATGAAAAAATGCCTAGGATTTTTAAGTCCTAGGCATATAGTTTAGATTAATACTATGCATTAAGTCCATTAAGGAAATCATCTAGATCATCCACTGGTTTAGCAGCATCATTAACTGCATCCAATGAAGCAACAGGATCCGGTGTCGGAGTTGATACCGGTGTTGATACCGCAACAGGTTTAACAGCTTGATTTGATGATGCTATTGCATTATAAGAAGCACCTGGATTTGATGTATCAATATCACTTAAAACGCCTGTTAATTGAACATCTTTTTCAGCATCAATTGCCTTATATTCATACATTTTAATATTTGGCGTATCACTTAAATATGCTAATGCAACTTTTTGTGATTCTGGTGTTCTTTCAATTACCGTACCATCAATTGATAATGCTGTTTTACTATCACCGAATTTACATTCATCATAATTCCAGTAACCACCTTTGACAGTAACTTTAATATTGAAGTTTTTACCTTCATATAAATCAAATACGTTACAAGGTTCTTGGCCCATTGCCATATCTTCTTTAGAAGGAGTAGTTTGTGCATCAACAATTTTCTTGATTGTTTTTGGATAACGATAAACCTGAATTGTTCCTTCCATTTCTGGATTTTGAGGATCTTTTATGATTTGAACCAATGAGAAATAATATTCCTTTCTTTGTAATCTTTCAGCAGCTTTTTGATCCGCAGCAGATTTTGATTTTGAAAGTTTATAATATAAATCAGCAATTCTACATTTTTCATCCCATGAAATAGATTTAGGTGAATCATAATATGATCCGTTTCCTGAACTATCTTCTAGCCAATAGGTAAATTTCTTGATTGCAGATTGTTTTGGATTTTCGACTCTAGGTAAGAATCTTACGACAGCTCGATAAATGTTGTCTTTTCCGTTTTTAGGATCAGGCTTATATAGCTGATTTCCTTTTGATTGAATTTCTTCCGTTTGAAAGTCTTCCAGTTTTAAATTGAAAATGTCTTGATTTTCCATAATACACTTTAGTTAATTTGATTATTTAATTTGTTTTATTACTCTTGATTTACTTTGTTTCACTTTCCTTTAATTCATTCTATCTCCTTATTACATTAAAATTACACTTTATTACTCTTTACATTATTATATATCTATCCCCTTATTGATTGTACTGGAATTATTTCAATAATTTTTTAACTAATTTATCACCACGTCTTGAATGTTCAAAGGCTTTATCTCTTGCCTGCTTTGCAGTTTTTGTAACCGCTTTATCAAATTTCACTTTATTGCGAACCTTTTCATTACGATCAAGAAAGTCTTCCTTAATTGAATCTAATAATTCACGACCAGTATCAACTTTTAATTTACCACCTAAAGCATTATTCAAATCCATAGTTGCAGCAAATCCTTTGATTCCATTAGCTATATTTTCAAGTGTCATATCTTTGGCATTCAATCCAGGAGTCTTCTTTAAAATTGAATCTATCTTAAAGTTTTTAATATCTATATCATTATAAACAGCTAAAAATTTAGCAACATCAAGAAAAAGAGTTTTTGGATTAGATGTAATCTGTATAATTTTAACATCCTTTCTATTTGAAAATGGAATCAATAATTCATCACGGGTCTTAGCAATAACGCCAAATTTAGCAAGATTTATGTCAAGTATTTTTGCGAATGATGAAAATAAATTTCCAGTTACAAATCCTTTAAGATTGTATTCTGGTGTATATCTCATTTGCATCCATTCTTTATATGAAGGAAATCCAAATACAAAATCTATTTGAACATGAACATCAGGCTCTATTTCAAATATCAATCCACTTGAACCTTTAACAAAATCCATGTATTCATCTTCTGGAATATTTTTAGGTTTTTTAGCTTCTACATAATCACCAATCAGTCTTCTATATTTTCTTTCTATTTTACCTGAATCTGCTCTAAATTCTTCAAATGATGGATATTCATTTCCAGGTAAAATTACCAGATAATCAACATCGCCATAAATTCTATCAGGGGTTTCTTCTAGATCTCTATCAACATATCCACTTGAACCATTAGCTTCTACAAATTCTATAGGAGCTTCACCTTTTGATTCCAGCCATTTATTAAGATTCTTTCCAAATGCCTCAAATTGCTTTATTGATTTTTTAACTAGAATTGGATTTAAAACTGTATTCTGTGTCTTAGTAGTTTGCCATCCTCCTTCATTCAAGAATTCATTGAATCTTTTAAATTTCATAATAAATATATTTTTTCTAAATTATATATCTATGAAAAATTAAGTTAAAATAATTCTTATAATTGAAACATATCTGCCTCGATTGAATATAATAATTATCAGTTGTGTTAAGGAATTTAGTATATTTAAGAGTGACTATAATCTGTCACTAGTTTTCTAAGAATTGCGAATGAATCGACTAGATCGTCGAAGGGTTTTGCTGGATCGGCACCATCTAATATTTCCAGTGAAGAACAATGTTTCCAGATCGCATCTTTACATAATCTTTTATCATCAACATTTAAGAATGATTCAAACATCTTGTTTTTACCACAGTTACCCTTGCCAGTAAAATCCTTTTTTATTTCAGACGGTGAATAAACCTTTATTTCTGTAATTCCTGCAGTAACCAGTAAAGATTTTAAAGTAGAATTATATGCAATTAAATCTATGAATGATCGTCCTTTAGATCCATAAGAGAATCCTTCAAATGCGACAATAATTCTATCGTCCTTGCCTGCAATATCCTTGATTTTTTCTATGATTTTTTGTGCTATTCCGTAAGCATTATTAATCTTGTATTCCTGTTCATCTGAATATGACGTCTTAGGAACCTTACGTTCATAGCTTTCTATATGAACATTTTTAAAATCTTTAATTATATTATGCTGTATGAAAGGCTTGTTGCCATATTTGACATTAGCGGCAAAATTCAACCAAATGAATTTGTCGTTTTTTAAAATAGTAACGCCAGTTGAATTAATAGAAAAATCTATTCCTACATATATCATTTAAATAATTTTAAAAGAATTTCTTACCCATAGAAGAACCTAATGCAGCTCCAACTAATCGTGAAGTTAATAGATCGTAAAATACACCAGATTTAATTCCTAATGCTTTAGCAATCATTTTACCTACAGATTTTCCTAATGCAAATCCAGTAAGTCCACCTAGTAACGATCCAAAGATACCTTCATTGGTAAGCTCATGTTCCAATTGTTCCAGAGTCATTTCACTTTCAATAAATCTTTGATATGCCTGTTCAACCAGTAACTCTTCTTCGGCTGTAATTCCCTCAGTAAGATTTTCCTTGAACGATGGAATTAAATCTAATTCTTTATCTTCATTAATTAATTCTTGAAATGTTTTCATGGTCTGTATAATTTATTTATATATCTTTTAGTCTACGTCTAGCGAAGATTCAAATGTGTTATATGTGAATGTGCATTCAAAAGTACTAAATTCACGAATATTATTTGCATAGGATAATTCAAATTCACTCATACCAGTAAATAATACATTAGTAAATTTTGCAGTATACATGATTATTCCATTATCATCCAGTATTCTAACAGGTATGTCACACGTATATGTCTGTCCAGCCTTATAGTAATATTCATAGATTTCATCCATTATCCAATAATTAAAATATCCGTTAAGCATTTTAAATGTTATTGTGAATGTTTTTTCTCTTAAATTCTGTCTATGGATCGATGACCTAAATGATCGAGTTCTTCCACGAGATTCAGGATCTCTATCGTTTTTGGCATGTGTTTGTTCAACCGGATCATAAGATTTTGGCGGAATAGTAATACTTTGAATAGTCAGATTTATTAGTTCTGGAATACTCTTTACTATATTTGGCAATCTTTCATGATAAGGCTTGTACTTATCAGAAATATGCTTTGGAATAAATGCCTTAGGTATCTCAACTCTAAACGCATCCTGTTGACTATCTAAATACATAATTTATTTCCATTTGTTTCCACCTTTCTTAACTGTCTGTGCATTAATAGCTACATCCGCTTCTATTTGCGTAGTCGATTCAGGTCGTTTCTTTTTATTACCAGCACTAGTAATTCCTCTAGATTGTTTGAATTCTGAAATTACCTTGTCTAGTTCTGTTTGATTATCCGCATCAGTTTTATAATTATCTGTATATTGCGGATCATTTACATTAGGAGCTTTTGGCTCAATAATTTCATTATCACTAGTTCCAATATTATTTTCTAGATTGAATATTCTTCTCTTATATTGCGATAAAACTACAGATACTTTATTTATGTAATTCTTTAATTCTTCTTCAGCTAATCTTTTTTCAATAATAGTATCTTCAGCAGATTTTAATTTTTTACTGGTTTCTAGATTATCATTTCTTAATGATCGAATTGCGTTATTTAAATTTTTATCTATTTGATCTGTGCCAGGTCCTGTATATTTAGCTTTGTAAACTACAGTCTCAGGTCCACCTCCTTCAGGTTTTGCAGATACATAAAGCATTTCATTTGAAGATCCGACAAGTTCTTTAGCTTTGTCCGCAGCAATCTTAAATATGACTTCACCTTTTGATTTATTAGCTCCTGAATTATCCAGTTCAGCTATATCAAATTTCTTATCATTATTTGAGAAAAATTGAAGTGTTAATTTTCCAATTCCATTTAAATTCATTTGAGTTTTTTGACCTAGTTTATCATCAGTATAAATTATGAATCTATAATAAGAATCAGTTCTATTTATGTCTAGGAATAATTCTCCTTGACCATGAATTTCCGTGTCATTAATTGATGCATTTTCTTTTGCAACAAATATAGTTTCACCATTTACAACTCGTTGAAATACTGTATCACTAGATAATCCAACATTAGCTGTATTTATAAATGATGTCACATATTTAGTATATCCAGAAGCCTTAACTAGAGATTCATCTGCAGTTAATTCACTTCCAACCTGTAATGTTTTTTGAATTATATTATTATAAACATTTGCAATAATAGGATTAGTTCCAATATTTAATTTATTTAAATTTTTTGCATATTTCATTACATCAGTATTAATCTTAGTTGCTTTCTTCCAGATCTGAGTATTATCATTTCTATTATATAGTCTAGCAACATAATCAATCCGGTAGCTTACTGCAACAGAGCCATTTTTTATAATAGGTCTAAATGTTATTGCTTCATCAAAACTATCTATTTGAGCAATCTGTAAATCTTGAGTCTTGGTAAAACCTGTACTTGGAATCTGTTCAAATACTGCAATATCATGCAAAATAATATAGTCACCGCCGTCGTTATTTAATCCAATTATATAGTTTTCAATATTTAATAAATTATAAAGAGGTTGTAATTGATAGTAATCTCCGTCTGCTGCTTCCTCAACAGATGCAGTAACACCGCTAAATTGATCGGTTTTATTTAATGAGATAGTATCCTGATAATATGAATATAAAAATGTATTTCCATTTATTACTTCAACCTTTTCAATAAATCCAAATTTAAATGTAATAGGTTTTGTTAATGAATATCCAATTGGTGATATTTTATAGGCTGCAAAATCATTAGAACCACCAGCAACATAATCTGCCTGATAGTCAGAAATTAAATTAACTAATGCTGGAATTTCTATATGAATAAATGATGTATATTGTCTTCCTGCAAATAAAAATGGTGATGCATTTAATTGTGCATAATTATCTTCTTCAAGATATGCAATAGATCCAAGAATCTGTCTATTATTTTGTGCATCATCAATACTGGCTTCAAGAATTAATCCTTCATTCTGCTCAAAATTAAATCCTTGAGTAAAATGTAAAATAATTTTATCATATACAATAAAGTCTGCTGTCGTAGGACTATTAGGTAAACTTGCAGTAGATGTTAAATTAGTATCTATATCATTATAAGCACTAATCCCATCTATATTTAAATATGCATATTTTCCGGTAGTTTGATCTATAAGAGTAGCAGCTCTATCTCTAACATTATTAGTAGTAGCTTCGGCTCCATCAGTATTAAAAAAATGATCAACTCCAGTATAAGCATTAGCCATTTTTAAAATACCTAAAGTACTGGTATTTCGACGATGTGATGCTAGATCTGCTTGATCTGCATATTGGTATTCCATCAATACTGATGAAGATAATTGTATAAATTTAGAGCTAGCTGCCATTATCGTTTAAATAATTTTTTTATTGACTTATTAAAATTGTAACTTATGGCTACTCCTATTTGAGGACCGTAAGTAACATTGTTATTTACAAATTGAAGTCCGTATCCAATAAAAGGACCCGCAACCCATGAACTTTCATTGGATTGAATCATGCTCTTATCTATAATAGCTCCTTCAATTTTACCGACCTTAAAATTAGGATAATCTGATGTAACAAATATTTCATAATTTCCATTCTTCTCGATTATTCCAGTTTTAAATGTCATACCAAAACTATTAGTATTTAATGAAGCACTGGCATCATAGGATCCTGTTGAATCTATTTTAAATCGAGTAATTCCTTCAAGTTTTTGAAAATTACCTTCAGAATATATCGAATCATACTCCCATTTAATTCCATTGCTTCCGTCAGAATATTTTATAATTTCGGTTTCTAATAAGGTAGTATCATGAATTATTATTGTCTCGGTCTTTATAATAACTTTAGGGTTATTCTTAAGATCTTTTATATCATTATATAAAGCCTTATTTAAGTCTTTTAATTCTTTCTTAGAAGCAATGAGAATACCCTTCTCATATACTAGATCACCATTTCTAGACCTATAGGTTTTAATGCTATCGCTTAAAGCTGTTGAATTATTTATAGTAATTGCAAGCTCATCATTAATATTAGAAGATATATTGCACTGTCTGAATAGCAAGATTGCCAATATGACAATTGCTATCCAGGTAATTATATTTAAGCTCGTTTTTTTCATAAAATTATTCAAAACGTTGTTCTTTAAAATTCACAGTACATTGCGCACTACCAGTACTTCTTCTACCTACTACAAAACAACGCCATTTACATCCAGCAGGCACATACATTGACATTGTGCCAAGGTTACCCTCAATTTCAGCCATTTGTTCAAAACCATAAGGCACCGCACCACTGCTAATATAATATTTTCCAAAATTTCCGCCTGGTCCATTTTCAAGATAAAAGGCAGCACGAAACATTCGAGCCGCACTATTACCACCGGTAGGGTGATTCTGACTAGACATAGTTATTATTCTATCATAAGTTCTAGAAGGCATATCATTAACAGTTGCATTATTAAAAACTGAACTTCCACCGTAAAAGTTATAACTAGAACTAAGGTAATTATATGTTGTTGGTTGAGGACTAGTTACCGACGTACTTGTTGTTGTACCAACCGTTACCCATGCTACTGTTGTAGTAGTTGTAGTAGTTGTAGTTGCTTTAGTATAATTAAGAATAGCGTCATTACTAGTAAATGTAGATTTCATTGTTGACGAAGTATTAGTTGCTACTTGGGTTTGCCACTTAGCAGTTCCGTCAGAAGCAGTACACGTCAATATTTTATTGGCTCCAGGATTAGTAGTTCCTCCAGAAATTTTAATAGTATCTGTGGTAGTTAAATTTATAGCTGATGATGCACCGCTAGTTTGAATAGTAATATCTCCTTGATTTCCACCCGTCGCAGTACCGTTACCATAACTTTTTATTACAATATCTCTATCAGCTAATATTTCAATATCATTACTAGATCCACCTGTAGCATTCAATTTTATGTCATCTTTCGAATCTATAAGTATATCTTTTGCAGCATAAAGATAAATTTCATCAGCAGAATCTAAATAAATAGAACTTGAAGTATTAGTAGTACGAATTACCATATCTATTAATGCACCACCTGCAATTCCAGTAACGGCTCCTGAAGAAAGGAAATTTCCGGAAGATTCTATGACAAATCGTCCGTGATAACCAAAATCAGTACTACTAGCACTTCTACCACTTTGACCGCTACCTTGTTCTATAAATATCTTCCCATACATATTTATAGGATTTAATGTATGTCCACTAACAGTCATCGAATCTCGTTTATCCCATAATGTAATAGCTGAGCCTCCGTTTTTGATTCCAGTAGAAGGAGAATAAATATTTAATTTTCCATAAGGATTTGGCGCATAAGCATAAGTACTACCGGATCCTAAAGATGTATGTAGATTCATATCATCTTTAGGATCTTCAGTTTTACTTCCTAAATATAATGTAGATCTATCATTACCATCGCCATTAAACATTATATCACTATAATGCTTTCCAATATTAGTATATTGATTTGTACCAGTATCAAATCCAGGAGAATTTGCAGTCAATTTAATACCACCTGCAATATTTACTTTATCTGTTGTATATTTGGTTCTAGTATATGTAATACCAGATCCAAAATTAAATACTACTGGTTTAGTAGCAGGTGAGCCTGAATAACCTGGAACACCGTTAGGCAAACCAGATACCGTACCCCAAGTAAAATTATTTGCTGTAGTAGGAACGGTACTGTCATAACTACCATATATTGCCCCAGCAGCATCACTCGTAGTACCATTCCGTTTAACCTGCTGTATTGCAGTATAATTATTAATATCATATCCTAGAGCCATTCTTGGTCTTATAGAATCATTTCCACTTCCAATAAGAAGAGTTTTATATTGTTGTCCACCAGCAGCAATATCACCGGTTAAAAAATTACTCGGCATACTATGTTTTCCAATAGTAACTCCTTCAAGAATATTATTATCATCCTGTAATTTTATTCTACCATCGTAACTTCTTATTGCAATAGGTTCTAATAATTTAGTCGAACTAGAACCTAAATCCGTTCCAGCTGCAGTTGGTGTAAAACCAGTACTTGTTCTACTATCACCAGCAACATAAATTTTAAATTCACTTTCATACAATTCACCTTGCCCTGGTCGATTCATATGAATTCTCCAGCCAGCACCAGATTCTTCATTCTTCCAATAACTATCCCAAAGAATATTGCTACTTACTGCTTCACCACGACCCATAGATAAAGCACCATTTAAAATTTTGACAGAATATTGCCAGTGTATACCTGGAGAAGTTGTTAAAGGATCCCCAATTTTTAATGTATTTCTTATTGCAGCTTCACCGCCACGAGTAATACGAAATTGTTCTACTAACGAAGAACCATTCAAAGTTGTATAATTTATTTTCGCTTCATCAAGAGTAAAATTCTCATCTCGAGTTCCAGTTAATAGCCTTAAATTAATATCTCCGTTCGATTTTTCTGTTTGTATTCTTATAGTACCGGTTCCAGATGTGTCACCTACACTTATATTTGCATTTTGATTTTTTGCATTCAAAAATACTTTTCCTGATGGTCCCTTTGCATTTAATGTAATATCTCCTTCAGATCCACTTATACTATCAGTTCTAGTACTATCAATAGTAAATCCTGATGCTCCTTTAAAAATATTTGCATACTTATTAAAATCTGGACTTCCGATAACTGCATCACCAGAAGTATATTCACCACCTAGTCCTAAATAAATACCGGCATTTAAATTAGATTGCATTATTAATGCAGTTGGTTGCTCACTTGGACCAGGGGCATTACTAGCAGTTACAGCATCTTCTAAATGTCCAAAAACATGTACATTAACTCCGGCTTTATTTCCATCGTTAAACCCAAAGAAATCCGGCGTATTACGATCATTAAGAGGGGTGGCAATATCCGTTGCAACATATTCACCACCATTAAGAACACCTTGATATCTTTTTATATCTGCTGAAACTCCGTCAGCACCAGTATCTCCTTTGACACCTTTTATATTTATAGTAGATACCCAAGTTGAACCAGTATAATTCCAAACAGTCCCACCAATATCTAATACTTTATCATTAGCTAATGAAGTACTTAAAAAAGTAGCACCACTTGTTCCACTAACATTGCTAGTATTCCATTGAGATCCTCGAACCCCGTTAGCACCATTAGGTCCTACGGGTCCTGCAATTCCAATAGGTCCTGGGGGTCCGCCTCCGCTCAATATTAATTGATCAAAGTTAAAATTAAGTTTTTCTATTGCCTGTGATAACGAATCCGATGAGATAAGTTCTTTAATTTGTATTGGCATCTATTAATTTATTTTTTTCTTAATAATACCTTAAGGGAAATTGAAGTTAATTTCCTTTCTTCTGGTATGTTATATATCAATTTAAAATTCAAATTAGAATTAACTAGATTCTGAGTTCTAAAGTTTCTTGTATTTTGAAAACTATATATTCTTCTATCAGTATCATTAAGGCCTAATTCTAATAATTCAAAGCTATTGATATTATTTCTATATCGTAATTCACTTAATTCTATTGTGTCTATAGAATATACTTTTAAAATATTTTGTTTAATATATGATTTGACATCATCATTTATAGTATCTTTTAATCCTGTTGATAATGCTGGATTAACAAATGTAGTAAATACTGATGAAATATTATCACCTATTAAATATTTTTCTAAAGCCTTTTCAATATATACCCATAATTCAACTATTGGCGGATTATTAAATGCCAAAGTAGTAGAATCATTATTTGTTCTTCCTGTATTTCCAGAAACTGTTGTATTTTCACCAGTATTTTGAATTCTACTTACAATATCAAAATCAAGATCAGACGGTAAAAATAATTCTCTACCTCCTATTTTTGAATCATTAATATCTATATCATTGAATGATTCTAGCTCTATAGTTTCTGGAAGATTCATTATTTTAGATCCGTAAAAAGATCTTTTTTCAAGCATACTATGAGTACCTTTAATTTTTTTGAATGATGCCTTATCATCATATCTTAAGAAATAATCGTTGCTCCAATTAGATAAAGTTGTATCAAAATCAAGATAATTAATAGCAATCTCATTAATCTTTGGATATACTGGATTGAATCCATCTATACGAGTAAGTTCAAGTAATCCTTTAGGATTGTTTTCATTTACCTTATTATGATACATGTTTTTTATTTTTGCAAATCCTTCAGCGGCAGTATCAAATGTTACATTATCTATAATACCGTCGACCTTATCAGCAGCTATTCCTTGATTTGTTAATGCAGGTTTTAATGTAGTAACATCATTCTTATAGAATAAAACATCTTTAAATCTTGGCGTATAATTACCATTATATCTTGTAATAGGAGCAACATAAGTTCTATTAAGAAATTCTAATGTAGATCCAATAGAATCCGATGTAGTAGAAAATGTTGTAGGTCTATTAAAATCTTCAATCGATCCAAATGTAGTTACTTTATTTTCCTGCTCAGGTTTTAATAGCTCAATTAAATATGAATTAGATTTAGCAGCTACGCCAGTAGAACCAACGTCCCAGTATTCTATAACTGGATCTCCACTATTAATCTTATCAGCTATTGTTGCAAATGAGATATTATTCATCATTCGTTTATGTGCATTAAATCCACCAGGATAAATTGGCGCAGTTGCAACTCTATTATTTAATGAAAGTGGTGATCCACTTGCCCAAATATCATTTGTAATATCAGTAGTAACACCACTAGTTTCAAGTTCAATAGTTTTACAAATAATAGAATTAGTATAAACTTTTTTAATTCCTTTATATGTAAGCTTATCACCTGAAAAATATGTAATAATAATATCACCATATTCACCACCAGCACTTGCATTTATGTCATTTGAAAAATTTGGAATAGATTTATCGAGTCCATCAACTCTACTTAAACCTGGTATTTTAAGTAATCCAAAAAACGGATCTAATACATCTGTTATTCCATAACAATCTCGTGGTGATCTTGGATCTATTACTGTAAGGCTACCATAAATTTCTAATGTTCCTGATACTTCAATTGTTTTATATACTGTTGGATCATTTATATCCCCAGTAGCATATAATGCAGCTTTATCATATTTGTGATCTGCAGTATACAGTATTGTCCGATCAAAATATCTTGACGGTGTACTGGTTGCACTAGCACCTACTGTCGGTTCAAATAATTCATCCTCAAATCCAATACCAATTACAAAAGTTATATGCTTAAATGTATCATTCTTAATAAATCTATATCTTAAATTCGAATCATCGTCAAATACAAGAACTGCACTAAATTTATAATCATTAAATTTGTCAGTTGCTTCAGTAATTATATCATTAATATTAAATTTAATCTCTTGATCTGTATTACTTTTTTCAGATATTTTAACTTTAATTCCTCTAAAAAATGTTTCTGCAAAATTAGCAGTATCACCACCACTAAATATCGAATATTTAAATTTAGTTGGAAATTCTACAGATCCAGCCTTATCTTGTGTGAAATATTCAAGAAATTTATCAACAGTTACATTATATAAATCTACAAGATCTAATTCGCTATCAAAATAGCTATATGATTTTTTCTTTTCATCATCAGTCATATATGCAGGATAGCTCTGAAGATAGTACCATTCATGTGTATAGAATTTTGGATCCTGATTAAATGCATTAAATGAAGGAGAAAAATTAGAATATCTAAATGCTTCAGATACATCAAATCTATAGTCGTTTTCTCTAACATCTTTACCTTGATCGTCATAAACCCATTTATTAATAAATGGAATTATTCGTGATTGAGTCGATAAATTAAGATTAATATTTTCATTTAATCTGTCATATTCATTAACATTATTTAATGTCATTTCACCGCTAAGTTCGTCAATATCACCAGCTAATTTAATAAATCCACCAGAAGTTATAAACTGTGAAGTAGGTCCTATTAATTTATTTATCGCTGTAACACCAGTACTTCCTATAGCAGCAGCTTCTTGATAAGCTAATAAACTTGTAGGATTTGAATCAACATCGTTAGTATAATCAGTATTATGGAAATCAAAATCGAAATCTTTTACTGGATACATACTTAAAAATCCAGTTCCATTTTCAACCGTATCATATAATGTAATTTTACGTCCGCTATTAATTGAAATTACTTGATCCGCATCTTCAATTTGAACAACTCGATATTTATCAAAGTCATTTAATTTTATTATATCAGATCCAAGAGGACCGAATGAAGGATTATCTAAATAATGATTTACACTTTTTATTTTACTCCATCCAGTCTGAGTTTTTAAATATTTATCAGTTGTAAGTACAACAATATCTTCACTATTTACTACAACATAATTTTCTTTGGAATCTGTTCCGCCAGTAAAAGTCGTTTTTGCAACAAATCCTGTAGTTTCAAGAGCTGTTGATGGTATTACAGTTGAATAACTTGCGCCTATCGCTGGTACATAATCAACACCAAAAATATTTATTGTATCTGATGAATTTAATTTATATGATTGAATTTCTATTTTATTCCAAATGGTATTAACAAATCTTGAATAAACAATAACTTTAGTTCCTACTTCAACTGCTCTAAAAATTTCACGATCACCATCTAATTTAATTATATTATTCAGTGCCTTTCTTAAAGCAATTGCCACCTGTTCTTTAGTTCCATTTAAACTATATGTTCTTCCAGCAATAGTACCAGCAGGTAATCCTGAAGTTGCTGTAACCGTATGTGATAATACTGAATCTTTATGCGTACCATAATCAGAAGGATTATCATAAATTTCTTTTACTCTAATTTGATCACCGCTAAAAGGATTATTTGTTATATCAATTATTGCATAAGGGCGACCATAATCTTTTGGTCTAAAAGCATCTATAGAATCAATAGGCTTGGAGAATCCTGTAAATGATTCCCAATTTACAGTTTTATCATCTATTCTTAATTGAGTGTTATCATCCCATAGACCACCGTTCTTTAAAGAATATAATTTTCCTGTTTTATCTTTTACAAATCCAAATCGTGGAATATTATCAAAATATTCATCTTTTGGAATAACTCCAGACTGTTTATCCAGATAGATTTTTATTCCATTTTCATTTGTTTGTATTTGGGATTCTATATTATCAGCATATCCAACAGTATCAGATTCCGGCTTTGGTAATTGAATAACTTCATTAGTCCTATCTGCAAATAATGCAGCCCCATTTAATTTAAATTTCCCAATTTCTTCTGCATTACAGTAGAATCCAAAATATCTATTTATTTCATATTTTTTTGCATCAACATCATCAAATAGAAATTCCATATTTAAGATATTTGCACATACTATTCCGTTAGTTTGAAAACCATTTGTAATTAAATTTTCTATTTCCATGATTGTCTTATCACGAATTAAAAGATCCTCATACATGAATGCCTTTTTCTCTGTCATTTCACCTCTATCAAATGATATTCCGTTCCATGTGGTAAATTCATTTTTTACAAAATTTATATTTATAGGAGCTTCAGGAAACAATTCATCTTTTACATGCCTTCTAATATATCTTCCAATATTTGTATTTTCTGTAAGGTCTATAATAGCATGAATTTTACTAGATTCTATAATATTTTTATAAAAATCATTATCAATACTAGTAGCAGTTGCTGTATATCCGACAGGATCTGGATTCTTAAATACTACGAAATAATCAGGGATATTAAGCGGTTCTAACCATAACGGCGCAAATACTGCAAATTCTTCATTATATAATTTTGAAATTTTTGGATATGCACCGGCGGAATAAGTCATATCATATTGTTCCTTAAAATTAGATTTAACAGATAAACTATCATCTTTAATTACGGGTGAATATGCTATAGCTTTAGGGAATTTTCCTTTATCGTAAAAGTTAAAAAGATCTTGTGAATAACTTCCACCACTTACTTTAAAACCTTTGAATCTTGCATCCGATAATTCTTCAGCTTCATCAAATGATTCCAGAAAGATTTTATCTTTTGAATCTACTACAACTTTAATATTGGTAGTAAGCTTTGAATTAGTTCTAGTCATCCCAAAGCTTACTTTTTGTAAAATACGTTTAGCCATTACTATTTAGATATGTTTGGTTGACTGCTTAATGTAGTAGTCAAAGAATCATTCAAATCATTTATAGTATTTTGGAAAGATTTTACTGGTGTATCAGTTACATCTAAATTATTCGATTTATACTTAGCAGTAACAGTGACATCAAAAGAAAACCGTTCATCTAATCCATAAAAGACATCGATTCCAAGTGTTTTATTATATATCAATTGATCCAGTTTCGCATTAAGTTTACCACCAACTAACCCAAGTTCATCAGTACCATCACCAAAGAAATCAGTCATTCTATATTGAAATACTAGTGGAATACTTAAGCTTTTAGTATTTCCAAAGCTTATTTTCTTTGTTGATTTTGAACTGCTACCAGCAACACGACCAAATTCATGATCTTGCATCTTAGGAAAGAAGTAAGCACCACAGCTACGACCACCTAATAAATATTGATCATTGCTATCAAATCCAGATTTAACACCTCGATTTAATGTGGTATCATAAAATAATGCTGCCTGTTTATTACCATTTGTTTCGGCATTATCTAATCGAGATAATATAGTATTTCTGAATTTTATAGGGAATGCTGCTTGCATCAAAAGTGTAGAATATCCAGTAGCAAGGCCAGAATCATATCCTATCTCTTTTGCATCTATAGCAAAAAACGGATGTAATTTATGAACACCTAAAAGTATATCATAATTTAATATACCAGTTGTAGAATGTTCACTAAGTGCTTCATCTATAGTAGCTAATGTTGTAGAAGTACCAACCAATGGAGAAATCCAAAAGTTCGAACTACTTCTATCAAATGGCGTAGTTCCAACAGGATAATCAAATTTATCTTCTAAATCATCTACGCTTGAAGCTGGTAATGTAGTAAAATTACCATTGGCGTCATTCGCTTTAGGCACACCTGTATCATCAATATCACTATATAGCGACGAAGTTCCGTCTATATTTGAATATCTAAAATTTATGAATTGTCCTAATGATTGAGAAGACTGAAATGGTAATTCAGACCTAACTGTAGCAAATGGATTAGGTGCTCCAGTAGTATTAGTAAGTTTCTCAGAAATATTTAATTTATCAATAAGCATAGGAACAACATCATATCTATCCTCAACATTATATGCCGAGTCATTACCGTTATATTTGTAATTTCCTTGTAGTGGATCAATAGTATTCCAAGATGCAATAGGTTTTCTATTAACAGGACCGAAGATTCTAGAATAAAGTTCCATTTCTGAAGCTCTTTCATTTTCAATAGTTAAGAAATATGTCTTGGTAATAATTACGCCTTTACTTATGCTTAATGCGGCTACTTCATCTTTATAGTTAGGCGCATTAATATATAGTTTTCCATTATTTTCTGCACGATATTCATTACCACTTTCATCGATTATTCTAATATTAAGCTGGCCTTTAGTTCTTTCAATTAAATCTCTAACTACTTGCAATTCGTCCTGAATTGACTTGATTTTTTCAAACATTGAAATAGGTGTTTGCTGTTCATCAACAAAACCAGAAGCTAATTCCAATCCGCTATGAGCAAAATACCGTCCGTTAGATTCAGTACTTTCTGATACGTGCCTATAAACACCTTTGGTTTCTAGATCCTCTTGTAATTCAATTCGTACACTTTCTTTAGTAGCTTCTTCTGTAATATCATCAACACTTATTTGTGATTCTAATTCATCAGGGAAATCTACACGAATAATTTCAGTATATGCAGATTTTGTAGGATTTGCAGGATATCCTGCTTCAGAAACAGATTTAATTCTAAATTCTATTCCTTCACCTCCTTTAATAGCAAGGTCTAATTGATTAATATTTACCGAATCTGAATTTTCATTTTCTTCTACAACCCAACTTACCAATCCGGTATTAGGATCTGTAACTCTTTTTCTAACTGGAGTTTTAATTTCATTCCAAGTAGAAAATGAACCACGTCTTGTAGAGCCATCAGCCTCAGTAAATTCAATTTGATCAGCTGAATTAGCACCACCATCTTTTGTTACATATCTATATTGAATTTCAAATTGTACTACTTCCTGTGGTGTAGTTTGATTTGAAAATTTAGCATCAGGCAATGGCCAGAATCCACGTAATCTATATTTTGGTGTTGTACCCGTAATATTAGATTCAATTGTTTTTGTATTTATATCTCTTACTGAAGATGCATACAATTTTGAACGTGAACTTCTTTGACCTATAAGAGCATTTAATTCATTTCTATCCGCATCTCTTTCAACTTTAGATTTATATTTTTTATTTCCTAGCTGAGATTGCTTTTTATTAATTGCAATATCAAATTGTGAAATTTCATTTTTAAGTTTTACCTTTTCAGAATGTAATTTCTTGATTTCATCAATTATTGGCGTATCTGTAATGTGTCTATTAATTTGTGTTACTTTAAAATCTGTAGCTGTAATTAATGGTGAACTAGGTATTTCTGCTAAAATAGAAGGCACTGTTCCTTCTTTAGCCATTGAAAAAAGAAATGCACCAAAATCTACAACATCATCTTTATAATACTGATCTAGTGTTCTTGTAGTATTTCCATCATCAATAGTTAAATCATTTGAAAAATATCCAACACCAGGCGACCAGTTAGTTGCTTTAATTTCTGAATCTGGATCGATTGGCTTTATAAACATTACTGTTCTTTCATTAAAACCTACATTAACTTCTACAAGACTTGCAGCATTATTATCACCAAAGAAAATAAGATTATCATTTCCAATAGATATTTTTTCAAATCCTTCAAGTAATTCAACAGAAACTGTAGAAGTTCCTTCGTCTATTGAAGTAATTTTATATCGTGTATTTCTTGATTCAGAATTAATTACAATAGAATCATTGATTTTCAATTGTTGTGTATTAATATATCTTGAATCTCTATCTGAATATGTTAATTTATCTAGCTTAAATTTTAAATCACGTTTAGTAATTTCCTCACCATTTTCCGTAACTGTTATAGGATTATCTAGAATTCTAATTACACTAAAAGTACCGTAAAATTTAAGGTCTCTTGGCGGAAGATTAATTACATCTTGATCTAAAAAGAATAATATTCCTTCCTGAAGTAATGAACTTAAAAATGTATCGTAATCCAGGTTTGATTTTCCTTGAAAATTCTTTTCAAAAAAATCTAATTTTTTATCTGTATCTAATGTTAAAATATATCTTGCGGTTTCTACTCTTTCAGTATTTGATTTAATTTGAACACCAAAATCGAATGAAACAAAAAGTAAAGGATTTAAAAATGATTCAAAAAACCAATTTGCTCTTGATCCAAAAGATGTCGGCGTAGAAATAGTTTTAATATCATTAGCTTCCTTTTTTAATGAATCCTGTAGAACTTTTCTAAAAGATCCGTCAGCTAATTGTAATACTGAATTTGAACTACCTAACCCTGAAAGAGACTCAACATTTTGATCAAGTCTTTCAATTTGTGATTGTAATTTTCCAAATGATGGAATTACAACTTTTTTAATTACATTATTTTCATCAAGTATATCAATTTCTACAGTATCAGATTTAGATGAAACTACATCAGATAACTTGTTAACTATTTCTAACCCGTTTTTCTGAACTTTAATAAGATCAGAAAGTAAAGTAGATAATGAATTTTTAGTAGGCATGTAAGGTTGTTTTTATTTTATTTTATTACATCAATATGAAATAAATATTTAATATCGTTTGCGCAAATTACATCAAAAACTGGTTTAGTTGAGATGATATTTATATTATCTATCACACCAATTGTCTTGCCGTATTTACCTAGATTAAATTTATTTGCAGCATCCGTAAATAATACAATTCGCTTTCCATTTAAATTTATATCATTTTCAAAAGATATTCTTAAAGTTTGACCTTGAGACCAGCTAGTACTTAAGTCAGAAATATTAATTATTAGATCTGTAGTTAACGTTCCTGTAGCACTTGTATTTTTAAAATAATTAGAAAACTTACCAAGTGTTATAATATTGTTTCTTTCAGCATAATTACTGTCGTTGATATCAAAAACACCATTATCAAGTCCGTAACTTAAAAATCCTGTAGATGTTGAAATTTCAGGAAATGAAGAATACGTTTGATTTTTATTAATAATTTTTGCTTTATTTGGAACCGATCTATCGATTGAAATACCATCACCAAAATCAAGTACATTAGAATCAATTGTTAATGTTAAAGGAAGTTGACCGCCAATAATTTGATTTATTTTATCTGAATTATTTCCAATTAAATCTAGTATTGAAGTATTATCTTCTAGCGCAATACTGGCATTATTAATTTTACTTTCTAATGCAGCAATTTCACTTGTTAAGGTTTTTATATTGTCTTGAGTATAAATTAATTTTTCTAGATTATCTAATCTAGACATTAAACTAATAGTATCTAGCTTTTGAGTTAGAAACATATCAGTTGTTTCCTGTAATCTTGTCGATGCATCAACAAAAATATCCATTGAGAATGTATTGTAATCATTGATAACAGTAGTAATTCCTACATTATCCGTTGATGTATCAAATTTAACATTCAATTTTAATCCATATGAATTACCATTTAATTTAGTAACTGGATTAGGTTTAAATTTAGCAAAGCTTTTTAATGCACCAATACCTCCAGCAGAATTCTTATAATCGTCAAGAACCAATATCCCGTAAACATTGGTTGCACTTTTAGATGGATTTGATGCACTATATACATCATAATATAAAAGAACTGCATTGAATTCAAAATCACTTGCAGCATCGGAAGAATTTAATTCTGAAATAGAATTTAAATTTGGATTAGATGCAATGGGGGTATAATTCTGTGGATCAAAATCTAATACAACACCAGCCATATCAGATTTAAGTACTGGTTTACTATTTGCTGTTACTCCTGTATTTGTAACTAATCCAAATGTTGTACCAGTAGAATAACTATTGTCTCCATCATCATCATAATATGCGGTAAGTGATAATCCAGCAGGATGAGTTCCACTTCTATCGTTTATATCTTCCTGTGATGTATTAATAAATTTTATATTTGCCTTATAATTATCGTCGGCAAATTCCTTGAATAGTACTAATGGTGTATTACCATGACCTGTTGGAATATTTATATATAGTTCTGTATATGTATGTCCTCCTCTAGAAACAGTATTTATAATATCTAAATCACCGATATATTTGACAACACTATCATAGCGTTGAGTTCCTATATTGGTTTGTGTTTCTTCTTTAAATCGATTATTAACTGTAGCTTCTGTAGGAAATGCAGAAGTTTGAAATCTCATAGCACCTAATTCAATAAGCCACTTCCAAAAAATTCTTTCAGATGCTGTGGCAAATTCACTATCATCATATTCAATACCTGTACTGTTCTTGCTATTTAAAACAAGATCTTCAATATTAAGTGCATAGTTCTGTAAAGATTTAGCAAAATTTACATTATGATCTATAGATAATTCAGAAATAGCACCTGAAGCTGCCATACCAGCGGCTTCCCAAACAACATTATTTTGTTTATTTGTAGGAGTTTCTACATCTGGAATATCCAGACATACAAATTTAGAAAACACAAATCTTGCATCATCATCAGTAAAAGTTTTAGAAATATCCGATGCCGCAGAGCTAAACGTATAGAACGTTCCACCTTGAACTTGCAACGGCTTTATGAGTGGAGTAGCCATTTAGTAAGTTTTTAATTTTTATGCACTTGTAACTTGTTCCCAAGCTGAACCATTCCAAAATTGTAGTTTTCCGCCAGTAATCATAAGTGGATTAGATCCTGCTACCGGAGCAGTAAGCGTAGCAGTTGCCCCAATTGGAATTCCAATTGCTGATGCACCAACAGTTAAAATCGGTGTAGTTTGAACTAAAGAATATATTAAATCTGCATCCTGAATACTTATTTTACCAGCACTTATATCTACATCACCTGAAGTTACAGTTAAATTACCTGAGTCTAATTCAAAATTGCCAGAATTAATTTTTATAGTACCATTTTGAACTGTAATTCCTGAAGTAGTAACAATAATACCGTTAGTCTTAACAATATTACCAGATGTTCCATAAATTGAATTATCAAATTCTCCGGTACTTGTATCAAATGCATCCAACACATCATTGACAGATTCTTTAATAGTATTAATATTGTCATTGATAGTTATTCTTGATGCTGAAACTGAATCAGTTCCCAAGATGTCTTTTGTTGTAATAGCCATTTTTTAAATTATTTTTATGAATTCATTCTTAATTATGTTACTTTTGTTACCATTAGTATCTTCTAGTTCCAATGAAAAGGTATAACTTCCTTTTTGATTGAATAAATAAGATAGGTATTCATTTCTGTAATATATATCTACCCATTGATTATCGTTTTCCTTTGTGATTTTCCATACTGGTTTGACTCCTCCTGGCACAGAAGAATTATCATAAGTAAAATTACCTCGTACAAGATTCTTTAATGTATCAGAATATTTTATACTTCTTAATGTGTCGTAAGTAGGATTTGTGGTAATATTTCTACCATAAGACGTTCCTATCATTGTCGATCCATATTGAATATTGACAGTATCATATGAATTAAATCCTTTATCTGTAGCTATTATTTTATTAAACGCATTACCAGCTAATGTCATACCAGTAGCACCAGTACCTAAATGTGTACCACCAGTATATCCAGTAATAACAGTATAATCAAACTTAGATATTTCAGGACCAGTAGATAAATTTAGTTCATCGGCTAATATTGAAAGATCAGTTACCGTAGAACCTACAGTAAAAACCGTACCGTTATTAATACTAAATGTGGATCCGACTGGAGCTGTATAAATTTCAAATCCTGTCGGAATGTCTCCGAGTGTTTGTACATTTGCGTGATACGGACTTGAATCACCTGTTATATCAGTATATGTTATTTCTATTCTATTTGGAACTTCAATATTTTTTGAAATGGCCTTTATAGACGGAACAAAATTATGTGAATGTACTCCAGTTCCAAATGCATTATCATATTTAAAATCATAATGAAATATAAATATATCAAATAAATTTACGGTATCATCTCCAACAGGACCAATTAAATTTGTATTGATTGCAGATGCACCTACATTTTCATTTAATTGTTTTACTGCATTTTTAAATTTATCGTATGGATCTGTTCCAAGATTATCAAATGTGAATGCGCTTTTCTTTCCAAGAACTGGATGAGTTAATGTAATAGTAGGCGTTGTCGAAGTTATAGTATCAATTGAAAATTGAACTAAAGTTGGATCGCAATAATCCCAGTATAATGCTGATGTATCATCCCAAGTTGATTGTTCTCCTAGATTATTCCAGAAATAAGGTGTAATATCAATTCTAGGATCTGTAGGAATCTCATTAAATTGTCTTTGAGCAAATTCTATTTTATCAAGAAATTCATAAGTCATTTCCGCCATATCAAGCTCCTCATTAGGATGAACAGGAATATTCCAGCTAGAATTGTAATCGTTCCAACTAAGCATATTAGATAGCTTGTTATCGTTAATGGCTTTTGTTTTTCTTGGTTCTCTCGTATCATCCCATGTATATTTAGGTTTTATAGATTCATGCCAAGCAATAAAGTTTGGCTTTTTAGCTTCAACTTCAACAAAATTATCTGTTTTAAGATATGTTATTCCATTAAATAAATCTCTCATTCGCATTTCTAATCTATACTTTCCAGTATATGGAAGTACAAGTGGATATTTATCTAGCAGATCTATTGATTGATATCCAGTATCATGAACCCATCCGCTTGCACCAACTGTATTGGATTCTGTACAGGTAACAACCCATTGCATTTCATAGAAATTCATTCTTTCTACATTATACCATTGATATTGAGCAGATGAAGGGGTGGTAGCATAAATACCGGTTGGAAATCCTGCTGCGGGTACCGGTGTATAAGTTGATCCAGCACTCACAGTAAGACTTGAAAACGAAGTTGTAAAAGGTCCATATAAAGGCAATCCAAAATTATCGGAGCCTGATGTTATTTCAGTTTCATCTAAAGAATTCCAAGTAAGAGTCATTTCATCCCAAGGGATAGTTAATGAATTATTGTCTAGTACTATTGGATATCCTACAGGAATTCCTTCAGCATCACTTAATTCATTTACTGGAATTTGAGCTCCAGTAAAATATCCAATAAAGCAATCAGCATAATCACTTATTGCCGATGCACCCATAAATAATTCAGTTTCAACTATAGTAGATGGCGTTCCTGAACTAGTGCCCTGAGTAATATCAAAAACATAATTAAATGTAGTCGGATATTGTTCAACTACTCGCATTACACCATTAGCAGTAGCACCAAAAGGATAAACTTTAAAATTAATAAATGGATAATTTGGTGATGCATTCCAAGCATCAACTAATCCTAATAATGTTTCTGCATCATTTTCAGAAAACTGAGTAGTATATTCTATTGAGTTATTTGTTGTTGTATCTCTAATTACAAATTTGTCACCTTCATCCGCATTAGCAATAGTAAAATTATAAATATGTAAAGAATGAGTTCCACCAATACTAAGATCTGGTGCTATAGGGCAACCTAAATGATTAAGCGGTCTTAAATCTTCAATATATCCAAAATCTGAAGGAAGTACCTTAACATCAGGCCTAATATTTAAATCGATTTTATCTATTCTTGTTTGATCGACCCAGCTATTAATATCATATTTAGTAAAGTAAATTGCTTCACCAATAATATCAACAATACGGGCATTCATTGGAAGAAAATGAGTCTTCAATTTTTGCTTTAATGCAAATAACTTGATTAATACTTCTTCTAGGCTAAATTCATTTGATTCTATTACTGTTGGTAATCCATCGTCATCATATTTACCATCCCATTCTGTAATATTATAGAACAATCCAAATTTAGAAGTCTTCTTATAAAATTTATTTGGTATGAATTTTTCACTGACATTTGGATCGCCATCATTAGAAAAAATATCTACAATATCTGTATGTCTATATTTTCCAAAATTTACAGATTCAATTTCAATATTCTTCCAGTATTCTTTTAGCTTAACATTGTCATATCCAAAATATTTTACAATATTAATTAATGCCTTGTAGCTACCTAAATACGGAAATATATTTTCAAATTCTAATAAAAGTTCTTTTCTTTTTGTATTTAATTTTTGATTGTCTGGAATATCTTCATTAATGTCAGTAGATTGAAATATTTTGAAATCTCTAGCATTAATGTTCCAGCCAAAATTATCAAGCATTACTGCTAATCTTTTATCTTCTTCAATACCTTCACCATAGAATGTTATTTTTGCAAATACTTCATTAGTATGTGAATCCTTAAGCTGAAGTACATTTTCATATGCAATATCCTGTTTAGGACAAAATCCAATATTTAATGCTATCACATTATCTGTAATATTAGATGTAATTTTCATTCCAGTTGCACCAGTAGTTTCTATAGTTTCGGTAGAATCTATATCAAATGTAACTTCCTGTGAAGTTGATTTTGTTAGTAAAATATTTTCGGCAGTTGCATCAAAAGAATATAAAAATAATTCTGGAGTTTTATCATCGACCCAAGATACATTTACTGCAGATGTAGCACCAGCACCATTAAAAATATGTGGTAATCCAAATGTCGTAGTTGCTGCTCCAGCAGAAGCTTTAAATTCTTCAGAAATAAATATTTGATAACTTTCAATTAAGTCTGTAGATACTTTTGGAATATGAACTCTACCTGTTAGTAGCCCTAAATCTGAATCATAATCTAGATTCAGATTGTCTCCACTTTTATTGTAGAAATTAAGAAATTTATATTTAGTAGCCATCTAATGTATTTATTTAACGTCTTTTTGATCCTGTTTTATAGTATAATTTACGAATGTTTTTATTCTTTTAACTGATTCAATAGCTTCAAATAGAATATCATTAATATATCCTAAAAATCCTTCCGCAATTGGATTTCCTGCAAAAAATCTAGGAGATAAAGAATTCTTCATTAAAGATTTACTATAATCATATCCAGTTTTATTCTTATCAGATCCAAATGACCAGGTCTCATCGTATAATTTCTTTGCCATAATTAAAATGATTTTTTTACATCAGCTTTACGCTGTCTTGTAATTTGTGAATTGATATCTTCAATAATCACATCCTTGATTATTACATTCAATGAGCTAAATTCTGCATCACTAGCAGTATCTTCAAAATAAACACTATTTCTATCTGACCAACCACCACGTATAATTGGAAATTCATTTTCACCAATGATTATATCATTAAATTCATCAAGTCCTAAAGACGGATCTTCACCTTTAGCTACCGGTATTTTTTCAACTATTTCCTCTTTAATTGAAGTCAATCTATTTACTTTAAATGATTTCTTCCAGTAGTATCCATTTGCAATTGCCTCTTCATTTTCTTGGGATACAAATTTAACATTAACAGAATCAACACCAGAAACTCCTTCAAGTATTTCAATAATATCTGACTTTGGAATTTTATCTCGCCTTTTAACATTAACAAAATATTCACCGAGCCTTGCAACAATATCCGCCTTTAATACCGATTCATCCGCAGTATCAAATATTCTTAAATAAATATTAAGCAAATATCTTTTAACTATTGGATCCTGTATTTTAACTTCTGTAGTTACAATTTGTCTTCCACTTTTTTGAAGAACTTTTTTAAGCGCAGATTTTTCATCAGCATCAATATAAAAGTTATCTACGTTTGTAGAAAAATATTCTGAACTTGCATCAAGTTTCTTTTTAATATTAGGAATCAAGAACAAATAAATAATATTGTCATCATCAAGATATTCATCATCAAATGTAGTATAAGCATCTATAAATGAAAAGGAATCATACCGTGATAAAAAGTGAATATAATTACGCGGGTGTGCGAGAACTAATGACCTAGAATTTGATCCAGCTATAAGCCTTGTTAAATCTAAATCTTCACCGTCAGATCCGAGCAAGAATTTTTCTTCAACCGACACAAACATTACTTCATTTAAATCGATTTCTTCACCTAAAATTCCAGTTGCATCATCCAAAAATTCCCATTCAATTGTAGTTGCCTTTGAACTTATAATTCCAATAGCACCAGCTGAAATAATATATTCAATTTTTATAGTAGCACCAGAAGGAGGAATAGTCCCGTAATCTTCATTGCCAAAATAAACATCAATTCCAGCAGTAATAGAAGTTTTTACAATTACCGCTTTATCACCTTTATTCATATCATATAATGATTCTACAATATCATATTTTTCACCATTAACATAAACAAAAACATGTTCATTTTCAATTTCACCATTCCCACGAATAAAAACATTAAATGATTGTAATTCATCACCAGTACTAATTCTATTTTGACTTTCTAATTTTCCTTGAATAGCCTTTAAAGATAATTTTTGTGATGAATTTTTATCCCATCTAATTCTCTCAGAATCTAACATAATCAAATATTCCTGACCATTTGTTTTGTTATTTATTGATGTGAAATTATTAATAAAGAAAAAGTTTGATTCTATATCCGAACTTGCCCCTGGTTTTAATTTAAGTCCTAGCATTCCTTGAGCAGAAATAGCTCTTGTCGGATTATGACCACTTAATCTAGCCATCCCATAAATAGAATCAGCTTTACTAGCTTTAAAAATATTTAATTCTGTTATAGAATCTTCAATATATAAAAGAATTAAATCTACATATTCACTTAATACTTGAAGTATTTGTCCATATGCAGACGAAGGCGAAAATACTTCACCTGTTTGTCTATATTTATTTACTAAATATTGTAAAGATTGATTTTTTAATTCACTAACCTTTACTTTTGCTTTATCTAAAAATCCAGCCATCTCTTTAATTATTTTATTGCTAGTCCAAGTAGTTTAGCACCGTTTATTGCTATATCTATTACAGCAATATCTTGAAAATTTATTTCTTCTACTGTTGCATATATTTCAACATCATAGTTAACTCTATATGAACAATATTTATTTATTTGTCGCATTGCCTCGGCTTCTAATTCAGGGCCAGTCTTACCAAAACTCCATAAATAAGTATCTAAAGAAGCTCCATAATCCGGATCACCCATAACCGATCCTTTTGGTGTAAGAAGAACCATTTCAATTTGTTGTAGAAATAAATCTAGCTCTTCTGAAATTTCTGCTCGACCTTCTTCATAAGTAGGATCCGTTGAATTACGTAAGTAAATATCTACAGCCATTTTTATTTATATTTTATTTACCGCCAGTCATTACAAACCAGTCCATTCCTTCATCATTTTTCAATTCTTCTTCAAGCTTTTCCAGTTCTTCAGAACCTTCTTCTTTATATGAATCAAAATTAATTGTAATTCCACCAGGCAATTTGAAATCAAATGCACCTAACATTCTAGCTAATTGAGTTTTACTCTTAGCTACACAATATCTATAGAATATTTCATCATCCATCAAAAATTCTAAAGGAACTTTATTATAAACCTGAAGTACCATGTCTGTCTGTGGTGTTTCACCTAAAATTACAAGGTCTCTAGTAAGTCTGCTAAAATTATAAGAAATTGGATGATACAAAATATGTCTGCTCAAATCTATAAATGATTCTTGCATTACATATTCCATTAATGCTTCAGTTGAATTTGAAATATCACTTACATCTTTAAATAATGCCTTTTCTAATGAAAAATCTGCCATATTACTAAATGGTGATGCAGATCCTCCGCCTTGGCCATTAGTTTGTGAAATTGAATTTACTGAATAAATACAACTCGGTAATGTAATAGTCCTGTATTTTGTAAAATTGGAATCGCTAAGCTGTGATTTTTTTATAATATAATATCGTTCTTCAACGGCTTCTTCATATTTCTTGTAGATCCATTTTTCCGCATATTTTAATATTCTTTCAATCTCGGTTTTTGGCACATTAAATGGAAGAGAACATCCAACTGTAATCTCATCCTGTATTTCTTTTATAAATTCATCTTTAAGCATATTAGTATACTTTTAATTTTGTTGGTTTTATCTTTGTATATTCAACAACTTTTACATTGCTTTTAAGTGAAGCACTATCGCTAATATTTCCTTCTCTAAAAATACCGCCATTCATAGTTCCATTGAATATTGTTTCCTTACCGTTAACATAACAATCAAAAATATCTACAGTGGAATTGCAATATGAATTTTTAAGTTTTGAATTTTTAATTTCTGTATTTGCATAAATATTGTTTACTTCTATATTAGAATTAATTACAGTACATTTATATAAATTACATTTATTTAATACTGAATCATAAATTTCTGAATCAACAACTTCAATATCTCTTAGATTTAATGATTTAAATTTTGCATCCTTGATTTGCATCCTAGATAAAAATGTATCATAATTAATAGAGCCTGTTTTTAAATTGCTATTAACTAATATACAAAAAATTTTATCTTTAATTTTTGGCCAATGAGTTTTTAATACCTGCTCATTATCATTAAGATCGACTGTTAATTTTAATTCTGGAAATTCCTTTTTGAATTTCATCGGTGATTCATAACCTATTAAAACATCACGTAAATCATCAAGAATTAATTCTAATTTAATTCTATTTTTTTCAGTATATTCATTAGAATTTAAAGTTGATGCTAAACTTATCATATAATAGTCTACACAATCTAATGCCTCATTTATTTTCTTTTCATATTTTTCACCACCAATATAGTTAAATCCTATTTGATTAGTCAATATGCCAGTATAATCAATTCCGTACAAATTACTATTAGGAAGTTTATATCTAGTAGAATCTATAGTTTTTATATTATCAACAATTTTATTTACAGGTACAATATGATACATCGAACGCACAAATGGAGAGTCCTTCTGTAGTTCAAATTTTGACCATATAAGACTCTCATCAAAATTCAATATGTACCTTAATCTATCTATATTTGATACATCAGGGATCAACTGTGAACCTTCTGCAACACTTAATTTGACTCTAAGAAATGTTTTAGGATCTGTATAACCAAATTCACGTATTTTTTCAAATACTTTAATAATTGTTAATCTAGCAGTTTGATAATCTAGATTGCCTGTTATTAATTGTACGTATGGATTTAAAAATGCATTATTGAATTTCAATTTATATGTGTAATCATCACATATTATATTGTCTTCGTTATCTTTAATTATTTCTTTGTTAAGATGATCCTTTAGAATTTGTACTGTTTTATCAACGCCATAATAAGAAAAGAATTCAAATTTTAATTGAATTTCAAACTGATTATAAACTTTGCTATATTTTACAGGATCAAATGACATGGATATATTACGTTTAAGTTATATATCTACTTTGCTAATTGATGAATTTTACTTTACCTTGATTCCGTATGTTTTATCAGACTTAGCTAAGGCTGTATCGTATTTTCCATCAAACCCGCTTACAACAAAAGTTTTTTGTGGATTGACAACGACTCCTATTTTTTCCATCAATTCCCTATTAATAAGCATAGGAGTAGATTTAGATGAACGATCAACAACGCTAAAATGCATTTTACTATATGATATTCCTCTAAATTTAATATCAAGTTCTATTATAGGACGTTTTGTAACCGTATCACCTACTTCGGCATTAGCGTAACCAACAATTTTTGATTTCATTTTTTTATTTCCAGCAGACCAATTTAAATAGCCATTTTTTTCTGACATTTTATCCGCATGAACTGATGACGATTTAGTACCGTTTCCACTATCAAATTTAGCAACATATTCACCAAATCCAGTAAGATTAACAACTTCCATATATCCTATTTCAGTAACATTGACAGACCAATTAGATTTATCTTTTATGAAATCTATAATATCTTGTAATATAGATTTTCCAATAACTTTTTTAATTCCTTTAGTCCCAGGAGAAGCATTTACTTCAAGTATATAATTCTTTTTAGTTTTATCATCAACAATAATATCAACACCACACCAATGACATCCCATAGCATCTGCAGCCTTAACTGCTAAATTAATTTGTTCTTCAGTTAATTTTACATTTTCAACAGATCCACCAAGTGAATGATTAGTTCTAAAATCTTTTTTGTCTCCTCTATTACGTCGCATATATCCAATGATTTTAACATTGTCTTTATTGTTTCCGTGATAGTCAAATCTTTTAGTTAAGACCTGAATTCTAATATCGTAATCCGAATCAATTTTTTCTTGAATTAAAGTTTCAGTATCAGAAAGTTTCCACATTGTCTGTAAAACAGATTTAAGCGATCCTTGTGAATCAATAATAGAAACACCTATTCCTTGAGATCCTGAAAGAGTCTTTAAAATTATAGGAAATTTTCCACCTATTTTTTTAATTGCATCATCTAATGAATCTATACTAGGAACTAATGCCGTTCTAGGCGTCGGTAATAAATGCTGCTCTAGTTTTTGTGCAGTTAAATATTTATTTTCACAATCCAGGATTGAAGATAATGAATTAATGCAGAAGAATCCATTACTTTCAAATAATGATAGAATTCCACGAGTATATGTGTTTTTTACAACACCACGTCTAGCTATTATAACAGTATTTTCTTTATTAATAACAAATCCTTTTGATTCACCTTTATTTGTTAGCGTAATATTTCCATCATCATCTGGATCACTAATAGTACAGTCTTTTAAGCAAAATAAAAATCCGTTCATTCCAGAATTTACAGCCTTTTCAATTAAAAACTGTGGTGTATCTTGTGAATCTGGATCTACTGGCGTATTTGTCATTACAACAAGATTTAATTTATTACCTAGCTGAACTGCTTCAGTTAGCATATCATCAAATCTCTTGAACCTTATATTTTGCATGTGAATACTTATTTTAGTTATTTATCTAAATTAAAAATGGAGGAAACTTAATTCCTCCATTGATTCTATAATTTAAAAAATAGCTTTTTTGATTCTTTATCTATTCGATACAGATCGACTGTTATATCATCACCCTGTTCGAGTTCAATATTAAGACCTTCATATTCAGATTTATGAAGCAGTCCTGTTATTTTAGGTTCTAGTTCAACAAATAATCCGAATCGAGTTATATTTCTAATTTTACCAGTAACGCTACTAGGAACTTTATATCGTTTTTCAATATCATCCCAAGGATCAAGTTCTTCAATTATTTCTTTTTGAGTAAGAACAATTCTAAATGCATCTACAACCTCTTTAATTTTAAATTCTATTGAATCTCCTGGCTTGATACTTCTACTATTAAATTCTTCAAATGATTTCGAATCTAATTCAGATTTATGAATTAATCCAGTAAGACAACTATCAAATTCTACAAAAATACCTATCTTTGATGCGCCTGTTACAAATCCAGTTTTAGTCTCACCTTGAACGAGATTTGCTGCAGCTTCAGGAACCTGAGTTTTTAGAAATGCTCTATGTGAAACTACAATATAATTTTTACCTGAATCATAATTGATAGGACATACATAAATATCTTGTCCTAATAAAGATTCAAAGTTTGTTAATTTATTCATACCACCTTGTGATCCAGGCATAAATACTTCAATACCTCCTATATCTAGAAAATATCCACCGTAAACTAGGGTTTTAACTTTTGCAGGATATGCAAAATTAGCACCAATATTAGATTTTATTTCTTCAAACCTACGTTTCTTAATACCGTCAGTATAGGATCCTACAATATTATAATTTTTTGATTTTTGCTTATTTGAAACTTCTTTTAATAAGACTTCTATTGAATCACCTTCATTAAGATCCTCAATAAATTCTGGACTTTCTTTTGATAAATCTAGATATGCTGATTCTCTCCAGTTAATGTCTACTTCTAAATAGCCATTACTCTTTTTTACTATTGTTCCTTGTGTAATTGTTTTGCTAGAAGGTTTTTTGAAATCTTTGCCTTCCCAGTGAGATGTTAATGTGTCGTAATATTCTTGTGCATAATCTTCTTTTGAAAGAATTTTTTCACCATTAGATGTTATTACTGTTGAGGTTTTTGTTGACCAATCGAAATTATCAATTGGTGATACATGATTGTACGCTGACATTTTTTTAAGTTTAAGTAAATAATTAATATAGGTTATATATCCCTAGTATTATTTGAATTTCTTTATAAGATCTGTAATATCAATATGAACACCTACCATTCTTACCGGCTTATCATCATCCCATTCACAAACACAACCACGACACAAAATATCTACAGTATGTCCTAATTTATGTTTATATCTAGATATAACTTCAAATTTAATTTTTCCTTTTGATTTTACGTGATCTGCAAATTGTTGAAGAGCATCAGTTAAATCATCCGAATGAATTAATTTCATCCATGTACTGGTTGAATTTTCTAATTCACTGTCGCTATATCCTAATTGATTTTTCCATGAGGGACTTAAATATTCATAGTTAGTAACAATATTCCAATCCCAGTATCCATCTAAAGTATTATCAAGTACATCGGTTAATGTCTGATTTTCGCTAGCAAGATTCAACTCTATTTTATTTAAAGTATCTGTTAGCTCTTTTATTTTTTTTAAATTATCTGGCATATTTAAAAAATTTTATCTTTAAAAAAGACTATAATAACCCAAAGAACCTGTACTGCAATTCCAACTCCAACAACTAATTGCCATTTAGATTTTTGATGATACAATTCATCTTTTGCTTCTTTCATTTGAGATGGCGACCATACTTCATTAACCTTTTCCTTGAATTCTTTAAGTTCGTTTACTTCTCGTTCAGTTGTCTTAAAATCTGATAAAGTCTCATTAATTTCTTTAAATCTTTTGTCCATATCAGCACGAAGTCGTTCCTGTCCTGTAGTCAATTGCTCTAATTGAGCGAGCACTAATCGTCCATATTCAGACCATCCGTTTTTTGGAGTATTTTTATTTTCGTTAGACATAATCATTGAGATGAAAGCAATGCAAGTAACCTATTACACATATTCTCATAATGTTTAATTTTTGTACCGGGTTTTTCAAGTGTTGCAATTATCTTCATTTCAGCATGAAGTAAACTTTGAATATCATTAAGAATTTCCATATATCTAGGAGAATCATTTGGATAGTTTTCTAACGTATCCAACAATATTCTTAGATTTATGATATTTTCACTTGCCATAATATGATTTATATATCTAAAGTTTATGTTATAACTCCTATACTGCTTCCAGTACCAGCACCTACTTGAGCTACTGCTGATCCTGTAGTAGCAACAACTGTTAATATCGGTACTGTTATTGTTTGTGATCTTATATATGCATCTATTGCGGTTGCTAAATCTGCAGCAACTTTGTCAATGGCAGCTTTTGATTTTGTATCTGGTGCATCAAGACTACCTAATGCTGCTGCTATTTGAAGTTCGAATGGTTTTTTTATTAGTGGCATAATTATATGATTTAATTTAATTTAATTATTATGATTTTGATGGACCGTCGACAGAAACAGTATTACTTCTTGTCTGTGGTATTTCTTTTGAATCTATAGAAGTAAGTGCAGGTGTAATTGGTGCTACTGCAGCCAATAATGCTGCATATTCAGGTACTAATCCTGTAGTAAATGGGACTGCACCAGCCGCGGCTCCATTTTTTGTAGCAAATTCAATTACTGCATCATTCAATGCTTTTAATTGATCAGATAATGCGGTTAATGCTGTTACATTTTTTTCACCTAAAACTGCGGGTTCATCACTAATGGTTTCTGTTCCAATGCTAATATGATCTTCCTGTATATGAACTACCTTTCCAGCCGCATGTTCAAGATAAATTGTATTATCTGGTCGTATATTTATTTGGCTTAAATTATAGTCAATCATTAAGCCCTTTTCTATAGTGTAAAATATTTTAAGACCGCCTTCAATCTCGGTATCATACATTAATACTTGAGCAGTTGCATAATTATCACCTGTTATTTCAGCAGATAATTCTTCAGACAAATGTTGAATATATGTATAGATTGGCGTATATAAATTACTATTTTCAAATTGTACATTAACAATCGATCCGATCTTGGGTAATGAAAATTGACCCGAGCCTGTAGCACTTCCTGCACTTGTCATAAATCCTGAAGGACTTGCCCATGGAATTTGTGCATCTTCTAGTTTATCAAATTTACCAAAAACTTTTACGCGTACGCGACCTTTTTCTAGCGGATCTAATATATCAACTACTTCACCTAACCAGTCCATTTGACCGATCTTATCGTTTGTCATTTCTGATGTCTTCATTATGGATAAACTGTTTTAGGCGATACATCTGAATCAGTATCATTATTTAAACTAGGTCCAGAAGTATTATTTCCACTAGCTGTAGTAGTATCATTATTTAAACTAACACCTTCGGTATTATTTCCATCTGCTCGATCAGTTCTATTTGCTAAGCTAGCACCTTCAGTATTATTTCCACCTGCTCGATCAGTTCTATTTGCTAAACTTCCGCTTTCACTATTTGAATTTTTAGGACCATTTGGACCTCTTAATTTATTTGTAATGTTATTTAATGATACAGATTCACCACCGATAGCATCTAATACCATACTAGCAACACCAATTTTTGCAGCATCAACCTTTTCGCCTATAAATCCACGAGCTAAACTTGTTGCAATTCCAGTAGCTTTATCTGCAATAAAATCACCTAGATTTGAATCATCAGGCTTATCAAATGCAGCTATATCCAATCCACCGGTAACAATATCAGCAATTTTTTCATTACCAAATATCATATAAACATTTTCTTCTACGATGCTTTTTGTATTGATTTTTATTGATTGAATACCGGTTGTCATTGCATCGCCTTTATTATTTAAAGACGCAAATATACCTGATCCACTTTCTAAATCAATAGTACATTTATGTAATGAAAATAGCATTCGAGTCGTATTTTCCATAGATGATTGTTTATCATTAGGTCCTGTAATTTTAGACCAGATTCCTTTAGCGGCCTTTCCAAAGTCAGTGCCCTTTACATCATTAAATTTAGATTTTACATTTTTACCTGTAAATTCACCAAAAGGATTTTTAGGGTACGGATCACCAACAAATGTAGAATTGAAAACATATACACCCATATTGAATTTACGTAAATTATGAGGAACTACTTCTCTAATATTTTCAAAATCAAAACAAGCCTTACGATATAAATCTATAAGTCCAGTCATTTTAAATGTGACATCATCGAGACATTCAATTGTAATATCTTTTGATACTACTGGATTTGAAAAATCTCGTTTCCAGATTTCATCTAATCCTTCGATAGCTTGGAAATACCAAGACATATCATTACTTATAAACTTAAGAACTTCAACAAAATGCTTTAAATATGCAGCTCGTTCTAATTCATTAATTGACAATAAATATGAATGTGCAGTATTTTTATTTGTTTCATCTATAGTTAATAAAGGACTTGTATTAAAATCAAACATCAAACGAAATGCAATTATTGATGGATCCTGAGTAGTCATAAAAGTATTAGTCTCAAAAAATAAATTAGTTTTTTGAAACCTCGACATTTCAGGGTCCTTATATTTATTTAAAAGAAAATCGTCAATTAATGCCATAAAAGTTTAATATTTTAGTAGTCTATGTTTTCAACTGGAATTGGCCATTCACGACGTAAACAATTAAGTTTCATTCCTATACCAGCTCCTTTATATATGTATTCAATTGAATCTATTACATAATATCCACTTAGAAATTCATTCTTTGTTTTTGCTCCTGGAGTTTCTGTTGAATCTTCAGTTTCGTTATCTTTAGTTTCTTCCTCGCCAAGCTCTTCGTCTCGTTTTTCATTTAATCTTTTAGTATTAGGATCACCATTATAAATGCTAATAGGAATTCTTTGATACCTATAAAGATTAAAATTCATATTTGGCATTTCAACGGTCAATGCCATTTTATTAATTTCTTTTAGATTTTGATAATTCAAAATCTGTGCAAAAATATAATTTTCATGCATATTATATCCATCAAGTTGTGTTCCGCCTGATACTTGTTTACCAAGATATTTATACTTTACTTGAGATTCATAAAATGTTTCATCCGCACGACCCTTTTGTAATATTAAATCTTTTTCTGCTCCTTCAGTTGTTAACGGATCTACAAAAAATTCATTCCATTCTCTAACAAAATCATCATAATATTGACAGTATCTTTTATAGCCATTCATTCTCCAGGTCTTTCCAGAAATATTAGTCAAACCGTAATTATTAATGTACATGTCTGAATCACGTTTAGCTTCTTCATTTGATAAAAATAAAGTTGTTAATGAACTAGCAGGTTCTCCTGTCACAGTTCCGTCCCTATTAGGATTTTGTCCTATTGAAATAGTCGCATCTTCAAATAAATCTTCTGTACTAAATTGCTTATTAATATTTACAAAACATAAATAATAATACGGATCGATATATGACGTCCAAAAACTATCATCATCTTTATATGCCTGTAATGTCAAATCATTTATAAACTTTAAATTTGTATCATACGGTCTAATTCTCACCATTGGATCTAATGTTTCAGATTCATTTGATGCATATCCAAGACCTAGATTATCAGCCACTAAATTAATTTGAGCAAATGTAGATGCTTCTTCAAATGCTTCACAATCCTCAGCATGAAGATTTGGTACCTTCATTGAACATTCTAAAGTAAATAAATTAGGATTGCTAGAAACAAATTTTATTGAAATTATATCAAAGTCTATTCTTATTTCTTTAAATACTTCATCATCAGGCGGTTTAATAAATACGGATACAATATCACCATCTTTAGGATAATCTCTATCACCAAATCTATTACTAACATCACTAATTACTAGTTTTGCACTAGGCAAAAATCCACTAATACTAATTGAAAAAAATGAAATTTCTTCCTGTTTTAATTGTGTAGAATTAATTTGAATCAATGGAATAACTGTCCCAGAAATCTGCGAAGCTTTATTCATGGTCGGGCTAGAATTTGCATTTCCGCTACCTTCATCAGGACTTTCAAAATCCTCAATCGACATAGGATCTAATGCTATCGTAGGATCCGTTAATGGTAATATTTGTCTATCTGTATTTGCCATTGATTATGACTTTTTAGATTTATGTGCACTAAGTTGTATTGATCCGCCACCAAATGTAAATGCATTTTCACCAGCACGTTTTAAATTTGTAGGCTTAACTTCACTAGCACCGTTAGCCTTTTTAGCGGCCTGTTTTTGAAGATTTTTAATTCTTGCAATATCTTTTTTACTAGCTCTATCAGGATTCAGGAATAATTCTTTAGTAACATCAATAGCAGCTTTAGGTTTCTTAGGACTTCTATAAAATTTCTGTGCAGCATTCTTATCTAGAATAATTAACACATCACCAATATCAATAGAAAACGGATTAGAAATATTATTTGCTTTAAGAATAAGGTCTACATGATCTGTAGATCCATATACCGCAAATGAAATAAGATCTGGTCTCATGACATATTGTTCATTAACGACAATAAGTTTTTTCACAATAAATGATGCTGAATTATCATCAATAATGAGAGTCGGTTCCTGTAAGTCTAAAATAGTTTCACCATTAAATTCTTTAGTTCCTTTTAAATTTGTAGTTCTTATATCCATTATGCATTCCATTTTCGTTTTTCTTCAACTATAGTAGGACTCCAATTTCCAAATCTATTTAAACTTGCTAAGTTTGCATCTAAAGGATTATCATGTAAAGTTTTACCTTTACCACCACCTTTAGATTTACTTAAAGATTTATTACCGGCATAAGATTTAGAACTCGGTTCAAGAACTGGTAATTTTATATTTCCATTTCCAAAGCTGAACATAGCCTGTATTCCAGATCTATCTCTAGGCATTGCTGGTTTTAATGAACAAGTAAGTTTAAGTTTAGATGGGAATCCGTCAACTCCTATAGGACCGCCTAATTCAAATTTAGAATTTTCTAACATAAGATTTCCTACTACCATTATAGGGTACAAAGGATTTCCAATTGTTAAATGCCATTCACCTGTATCTTCACCGCTTAATAAAGCTTGAAATCCTAGAATTTCTGGTCGACCCATTTCATCTAACGCCATACCACCTAACATATTAGCAATATTTCCACCAATATTCTTAGCCATATTTTTTACTCCTTCTATTGATGCACCTTTCCCACCTGTTAATTTTTCAAATCCCGAAGTCATACTTTTCATTGCGCTATCAACATAACCAGCTAAATCACCACTAGCAAGTTTTGAAGGATCTCCAAGAAATCCAGGAGCTTTTTTACCTAGAAGACGATTTGCACCTCCCCAGAAATCTCCTCTGTTATAAGTTAATAAAAGAAGATTTGTTAAAAGATCTAGCATCGCAGCTCTAGGATTTACACCATCAATAGATTTTAATTCATATTCAAATATAAGCTCAAATGATTGCTCATGCTCTAGTCCACGATCTCTAATATGTAAATTATCTACAACATCTATAGGACCATATACCGTATTAGTATATGTTGCTACTGGATCAAATGACATTGCATCATCGCCTTTAGCGGCCTGTGAAGATTGTGATTTTGATGTAGCTGTTATTGCAGTTTTAGCTCTTTTACCCATTTTAGTAGAGAACAAGGATCCACTTCCAAATCCTTTAGATGAATCTGCAGTTTTTGTATCAATCTTGGATTCAATTTTCTTATATTTTAATTTAACACTAAAACCAAGTAATGATTCCATTGTATTTTTTTCGCCAGTCATATATCCTACAGCTCGAGCAACATCTGGCATGCTACCATAACTATCAGGACTCCAGATATTATCACCGACAGGCGATCCAAATCTTCTTAATGTAATCATCCAGTGATTTGGAATTTCACCAAAATCTGAACAATATGCAAAATCAGAATATTCATATTCTATAGCCCCTAAATCAAGGTTGCATAATGTATTAGTTGTAGGATTTTTAAATCGAGTTCTAGCATTACCATCACCCCAATCACTTTCTTCAAAGCTTGAACCTTTATTTTCAAGATATCCAGGACCAGATGAGAATAGATTGTATCTACTAAAAATTGAATGATAGCCAGTAACACTTTCAGAATCACCAGTATATTTAATAGATGCACTTCCTTGAGATGCTAAATTACCTATTCTATTATCATTAGACTCGTTCTGACTATCCGACATAAATAAACATTTATTTTATATATCAACTAGAATCTTTCGATAAAGTTATTCCAGTCCGAGTCAGTCTTTGCGACCATGTCGGATATCATACGTTTTAATCTTGCAAAGAATTCATTTTTTGTTGGAACTTTATACTTTCCAGAATAGAAAGATCGTACAGATTTTCCTTTTATAGAGTTGAAATCTCTTTCAATTAAATAATCCTGAATCTTATTAAATCTAATATTCATTTCTGCTTTTGTAGGAACACAGCTTATGCTATCTACAACAACATAAAATTGTTTCTCATTATTATGAATATAGTCCAGTATTTCTTCTGTAGTTTTAGGCTTGAAATTAGAACTAAATTCAAGCTTTCTTTTTCTTGAATCTAATCCAGTTTTGAAACTCATATTCATGAAATAGTTTTTCAAAAAGAATACCGTATCGTAAAAATAAATTATCTTTACAAGATATTGTGGATTAGATTCATCGAACTTAACGTCTTTAATAACGACTTTTGCTGGAATCAAAATATTAGGATATGATCCTGAACTTAATAATGCATGACCTATACCGCCTTTACGAATAAGATCGTGCTTAATCATTTTATAATTATTATTTCGTTAAAATTATCTTTGATGTCATCAATATATACGCTCTCATGTAAAATTAAATTCAATTCTACTTTATCAAAATATGCGCCTAATACTAGCTTCATGGATGATATAATATCACTGTTAATTTCATCAACCTTATAGAATATTGATTCTATTTTTTGTGAATTAATTGACTTTTTTATTCTTGTAATAATGAAGAATTTTAAAATATCCTGAGTAGGTTTATTTTTATAGATGTCATTATTTTCTAGCTTTACAATTATTTCATTATGATTTATGATATCTATTTTAGGACTTTTCTTATAGAACTTTCTAAAGTCCGCATCATCACATAAAACCAGATTAAATTCCTTTTTCATTTTTTTCTGGCTTTTAAATCTTCTCGCATCCACTTAAGATCGAGACTTAATAATTTAATTTCAGCTTTTAATTCCTCGTCGGTCAATTCATAATTTTCACCATATTGAGTAGTAAATGATAGTCGTCTTCTTGAATTTTTACTTCCTAAATCTATGCCTAAATCTTCACATAATTCATACATAAATAAATTAGTTTCTTCAAAATCTGTTGCAGCATCATCATTAAGATTATGCACAATTTTAGTTTCAAGAGCTTCACCAGCGCCATTTGAATTATCGTCAGTAATAGTTTTTATTACGCCGTTTGAGGCTATTTCAAGAATTATTTTATACATCTTCGTCGTCTATATCTTCTATGTGATCGAATGCTTGTAAAAAATTAGAAACACATGCCGAACAAATTACTTGAGCTGCATCATGACCTACATTATTTACTATAGAATTACATTCTCTACATTTAAGTGATTTGCTATTATTGTTCATCATTTCTTAATTGATCTTGTTGATTTTGTCTATGAATTTCTTTACCTCTTTTAATAGAATCCTTTTTAAATTCAGCATAAGATGCAGAATCCATTTTCTTTAAGATTTTTTCATAAGCTCTTCGCTGCTTACGAGATTGACTTTGTGGTGATCGTTTACTCATTTTAATTTAGGATTTAGATTGTTTATATCGATTCTTTATTGTCTTTACCATTTCATCCATTAGCATTCTAATAATTGTTTTCTTATCCATTTTATCAAATACTAATTCTGTAATTTCTTTAGCTACGTCCGAATCAGGAAATGATGCATTTAAAACATCATAAATTGCTTTCTGTGGAAGGTCTATAGTAACATTACAGGAAACTTTTACAGAGTCAATTGATTTATTGGATTCTAAAACTAATCCAACTGGCGATTTTGTTTTTACTGATTTATTTACCTTTGGTTCCGTTGTTATTTTAGGAGTATCTAATGCATCCGAATATTCATTTCTTAATTCTGGTATTTGTTCTGGTGTTTTAGATATTACTGGTTCAACTGCGAGTCCTTTGATAAGATTAGCATTTCTTGTCTGTATTTCTGCCGTATTGTCTGGGCCTGCTGAAATAGGGGTCATGCTTTCTTGTAAAGCACTAAGATTACAACGCCTACCACTTTTAAAAATAGCAAAGCCGTTTTTAACTTCTATTAATTCTTCTACCCATCCAGAATTTTCTGTTTTGACCCATTCATATTTTGAACCAGGAAAAAAACTAAAATCTTTAGGTTGACTGGGTATATTGCCATTTTCATCCGCAGCCAGTTGTGGCTTTCCAAACATTGGATTTGAACTCATAAGTATGTATTTATTAATTTATATACTACAGAAATTTGAATGTTTCAAATTAAGTTATTATTATTCTTCTTTGAGCTACTGCAGCAGTAACAGTCCCATTTAAGGTAACATTTAAAGTAGTTGCACCAGTTGATGCAATAGTTAATGTTTCACTATTATAATCTGCTACAGATAGACTAGATTTTAATCTTATATAAACTGTTCTTGGCTCTGATGTAAGATCAGTGCCGGTTCTTCCTATTGATGCGGTGTTATTAAATCCACTTCCACTTGATAATGATATTTCATAATTAGTAGGCGCGCTTAATTGTGCATTTGCAGTTAAGTCATCTCCGGATACGGTAAATGTTAATTCATTACTTGGTCCGTTTCCTTCCACATAAGTAAATCCGCTTACAGTATTTGTTGAAACCGTTAATGTTGGAGTTGCACTAGATGCTGCTAATATTTCCCAAGTATAGTTCGTTATTTTCTTATTATTAGCACCTGTCTTAGCTGAAACGACTATAGATCCAGCAGGAAGAACGTTAGTAGCACAAGCTACCATATAATAAGCAGCATTTAGTTGACCTTCTTTATAAGCAGATACAGTAGTTCCATTTATAGTACTTATTGCTCCATTTGGATTTTGACCATTACTTTGAGTAAAACCAGCTAATTGCATCAACGATCCTGCAGTAACTCCCGTCCGTGTTCTGGTATGTGTATTAGCTATTAAACCACCACCTTCAGCTGCAGTTGAATTAGATACCACTCCTATTCCTGATGCTCCAGTAAAAGACTGAACTACAGCAATTACTGGACTATTTACAGTTGATGTATGTGTTATAACAATGTTATTATTCCCAGTAGAAGGATTCTTCAAAAAGTAAGATCTATGTCGATTTTGTCCTGAAGTAAAGTTCTGTATAGCACCTGAGTTAGAGGTAGAAGCTGTCATCGATACTCCATCATAGGTCACACTTTGAATATTTTCACCGGATGACATTGCTATTGAAATAACTAAAAGTCTGTCGTCTCCAGTATTTTGGTTATGATTAAATGTTTTACTAGCTGCAGTGTTCCAACTACCCGCTGAAGTATATCTATTATATGTAGTAGTCCCTCTTGCTATTGCCATCTTATAGTTGGTTTATATTAGTTATATTTGGATATAGATTGTCATCGTGGGTAGTAGTTTCTCTAGCTTCATAAACTATATTATGCACTTCAAAAAACCCGATATATGTAATTTCTCTAGCATCAAGCTTAGTTAAATTTTCACCAATAAACTTTCCTAGCTTAGAGTCATAATCTTCATTTATACTCTTAATTATAGCAGGGTCTGTAGTTTGTCCTATAGGAGTTTGAATAAAGCCTTCTTCATGACCTTCTATTTTGCTTATAATTGTTATCATTCTAGATATTATTTTTATTTATTAATTTTAAATGCATTGTATATTTATTTTAATCTTCCGTGTATAATATATTTATAGTCACTGTTTGTGCAGAAGCTGCTTCTGGTATAGATAAAAATATCCATTTATCAGCAGGTATGTCAGGATCTGTAGCAAAATTTACATCTGCTTCAGTTACAGCAGTTAATGTTTCAACCGTTCCTATTGCATAACCAGAACTAAGAGCCATATCAGGTGACCAATATAATCGAACATCAACATCCCCAGAACTCGTTAAGGCGCCTTTAACTTGTGTAATTGTTATTGCTACGTCTGTTCTAAATATAGGAATCCAATCATCGGCTACAGGAGCTTCTAATGTTATTGTTTTAGTCAAGCTAGGTCCTATCATTGCTCTTACTTGAGTAACCGTTAAGTCAGCTGGAGCCGCAGCACTACCAGTATTATTACCTTTAATTCTATATGCAGGCATATTTGCCGACATAGCATTTGTAATACTACCAGAAGCTGGTGTTCCACCGGCTAATAAATCAACCTTCACAGTTCGAGTTTTATGGAACCATAAATTAGTACCGTTAAACCACATTTCACCCGGTAGTATAGGATTATTCGTTGCACTCTGCACACCGCCATTATCTTCTCGATCTTCACTAGTAAATAATGATAACTGTGATCGGTATTTATCACCTGTTGCAAGATTCAACCAACTACTACCATGCCATCCATAAGTTGTTCCACCAGTAGATTGACCCGGTAATAATGAATTGCCGCTATTATTTTGTCCACCGATTTTTATGTATCCACCAAAACCTCCAGTATCATGCTCACCATAAGCTCTCAAATATGCAAATGAGTCGTTAGTACCAATAAAAGTATCAAAGTCAGCAAGAGCACCCTTATTAATAAAATACCATGCGTCATCGGTATTAGGAGAAGCAGCATCCGAGTTAGACCATGCTTCAGTAAATGAAATATTATTAACTTTATTGTTAATTCCTGTTGATCCTATTTCTATTTTTGTATTAGTATTTGTTGAATTTATTATGTCACCAGGAGTTGTAATATCACCAGTAGTATCCGCTATAGTTATTAATGAATCCTGTATAAGTCCGCCAGTAGTAGAATCATATCTTGCAATAGCATTATCCGTAGAACTTGCAGGTCCTTCAACAAATCCAAGTATTGTTTTTGCTTGAGCCTTAGTAAGATCTATAGGATTTCCACTAGATATAGCACCTTTAATAGTATTTGCCGCCATTATTGCAAGCTTACTATTATTGACATTACTTGCGGCTATTTTACTTACAGTTACATTTGCATCTAATATTTTTATTGTTGTAATTGCATCATTTGCAATAGTAATTGCACCAGTATTACTAATTGTAGCATCACCACTTAATGTTCTTGCGGTTGCAACATTACTTCCATTACCTACAAGTATTTGCGCACTATTTAATACTGATGACAATCCGGTTCCGAGTTCAGTCCATATGGCATTTGATGTAGTAGAATCAACACAAACATATACCTTGTTAGCATTAATATCTATCCAACGTGAACCTACTGAATATCCAGCAGAATCGTCATCTGATGCACCTGGATTTCCAGTGGCTGAGAAATTATTTCCCTTTATTTTTGCAGCATTTATATTTGGTGTAGCACTCATATCGTATTATTTTCTTTTAGTATTTCTAGCCATTCGGTATATTCTGCAGGTGGTTCATCACTCCAATACCAACCATTTTTTTCAATCTTATTATCTTTTGTGATAATCGTTCCGTCTGGAAATCCCACTCTGCCTGCTGAATTCCATTTATCATTTTCTTCGTTGTATATATAGAACATAATTTTAGTTTTTATTTTATTATGTAATTGCTACCGTCCATCCTCTTGCTGTTGCTATTGCTATCTCTGCACTTGTAACTGCAGCGGATCCTGGATTGTTTTGAACATTTATTGTCTGAGCACCATTTGCTGTACCTAAATTATTAAAAATAACTACAATCTGTGCTCGTTCTAAGTTACAATATCTATATGAATGCCCTACAGTTAGGTTGGTTATTAATACTTCTTGTAAAGAATTGGCACCTTGAAACCAATTTCCGCAACTTGTTATATTGGAACCGTCCCATGCAGGTATTTTTACCAGACTCTGCATACCGTCAAAGCAAGTATTAAAAGTTGTAGTAGTTGTATTAATTACAATATTAGGCAGTTCTTCTAGTGAAACACTAGAATTAAATCCTCTAATTATTGAAGTTGGGGGTGTGCCATTAAAGTTTCCCCACTTTTTTAACTGACTAGCACCTTGCGAAAAATAGGTCATACCTCCTGAACCTAATTGTGCAGGACTTTTTCTAAGACCGCTATATATAAACATATAGCTCATATTGGTTGAACTGCTAAAATCAAATGCGCTTAAATCATCTATCCTATATGTGTTCCTAAACATCATTTGAGTATTAGTTGCATTAGAACAGTCAAATACTTTTACTTCTTCTAAATTAATGCACTTATCAAACATATGACTAGTATTTGTTAAGTTATTTGGGAATGTTGCATTGCAGCTTATTAGATTTGTACAATCAGAAAACATATTATTAACAGTCGTTGCATTTGAACAGTCTAAATTAAAGTCTCCTCCCCACTTATTTCCTGAAAATACAGAATTAAAGTTTTGAATATTAGAACAACTTGCAATCGGACAAACCATTAGCCTAGTACAAGTAAAAAACATGAATTGAATGCTAGTAAGGTTAGGAGCATCAGCATCCAGACTCCAAGGTTCTATGTATTCTATAGCGTAGCAATTATAAAACATGTCCCTAACTTCTGTAGCACTAGATAAATCTAATTTTGGAACTTCTAATAATAATTGACATTGACGAAAACACCTATAAAAATTAGTAACATTAGAAGTATCTATTCCAACTACCCTTTGTAATCTGTAACTTACATAAAATGCTTGCGACATGTTTGTAACATTACAAGTTCCCACAAATTCAAATTGCTCTAATCCTTTATTATTATAAAAACTGTTACTTAAGGATGTGACATTAGAACTTGCCATTTTACAATCAATGATATTCATATTTCCCGTTCCATCATAATCATCAGCTGGATTCAGCAAGTTACCCATAACAAAGGAAGTAAGGTTTTGCCCAGATTGAGGTGTTAATGTAACTATTGCCTGTCTATATCCTTCAGTAGTTTGTGTTGTTGCTGAAATATGTGTAAAGTCAATGGAATAGTCAGCGTTTGCTCCAGAAGAATAGTTTACTGAACCCTGTCCATCACCCCAATCAACAGTATAATCACCTGCCGCTTGTAATCTTATGTGATTGCCAAACTTTTCATATATCTTAACTAGTAGATAAACTTTTTGATCACCATTAGATAATGCAGGTAAATCTAAATATTCAGGATTCCGAATATACTTTCTGTAGGACTTTTTACCTCCTAACATTCTTCCGCTACTTACTATTATATTTGCCATAATTTATGTTATTTATCATCCTCTAATTAATCTAACCCAAGTGTTATCAGCTACTGCTGTAAACCAATAGTCACCATTATAATGTGATTGTCCTTGGTAAGTTCCTGTTATTGTTGAACCTGTATACACACCATTAACATTCCAATTAGAAGTAGTATTCAATAAAGTTGCTACAGAACCAGTGCTTGAAATATATTGATCTATTATTGGAACTTCTGTAATTTGTCCAGTTCCAGCACTAGTTTTACCTAGCATACAGGCTTGGGAAACATCTTGCATCTTAGAATAGGTAACCTTATCAGCTCCTATAGTAATTACTCCAGCATTAGTTATTGTAGCATCACCACTCATTGCTACCGATGCAGCAGCATTTGAGGCATCACCTACAAATATTTGACCATTATTTAATGCAGGTATAGATGACGTAAGATCTAATAATCCTTGAACTGTATCTTTCTTTAAATTATCTGAATCACTAGCATCACCATAAATAATATAATCACTAGCAGTAATAGTTGTATCGGTTCTATTACTAATCGATGTCTTAGCTAAAACCTGAGCACCATCAGCAGTTGAAGTAACTTCTCCTGTATGATTTGGATGCACATAATTATTTGCACCCGCGGTAACATTTATTAAAGTTAATATTGCAGCGGCATCTAATTCCTGTACTACACTTCCAGCACCATTATCATTTCCTAAAATAACATTATTTGCAGCAACATTCTGTATATTCGAATAATTAATTGTTCCTACCTGAATATTATCAGCATTAACGGTTATTGTTGCATCGGCGGCAGCAATATTATATTGACTACTAGAAAATACCATTCCAGCACCGCCAGCACCTGACAATTGACCGTAATTTATTCCGTCTGTTGCTGCCGTACCCGCGGCAAGATTCTCTACTTTTTTTGAAGAACCTGTAAATGTTATTTTACTGTCATAAGATATTTGACCATTCTTTAACTTTGGCATACTGTGTTTTATATTTTGTTTTTATTATACTTGTTGTTCATAGTAAAATGATATTAAATCTGTTGTTGTAAGATCCATTCCATATATAGTTCCATTCCAATAGAACTTATCACCGAATACTATATCAACCCAATTTTTTGCAGGTGATGTAGAAGTAGAACTAAAGTATCCATCACAACCAGTTTTAGTTCCATCACCTAACTTGATAATCTGACCATTAATAGTTACAAATACATGGCCATCATTAGCCGGCGTTTTAGATATTATTGTGCCTGTATCGGCATCATCACCAGTAGTTGCAGCAGATGCCATATTCTTATTAAAGCCTGTTGAAAATGTTCCAGCGCCATCAGCACCAGTCATTCCTGTAGATCCAGTAGCTCCAGCAACGCCAATACCTGTCATTCCAGTAGGACCTGTAGCTCCAATACCAACAAGCTTAGTTAAGTTAGCATCAAAATTATTATATGTTATTGTGACTGCTTGATCTGCCTTTAAACGAATTTCAACTACATCATTAGCAACTAATGTTAATAATTTTGACATGGAAAACGAATAATTAAATCCACTAGTTTCAAAGAAATTTGATGTGTCTGATCCAGCAATCAATAATCCATTTACATATATTGCAGCTGAAATATTTACATTATTCTGATTAGCTGATAATGAAAATGTAGCATCAAATTGATAAGCTCCACCATACAGTGTAGGAATTGTAAAATTATCACCAATTATACCTGATCCAGTTGCATATACAAGCCATCTATATTCACCTCTGGCAGTTCCAGTAATTCCGACATAAGATGTTGTAATTGCCGCAGTAGTTGAACTACCAGACGCAATACTCCATTCTCCATAGGTAACATCACCAGATACCTGTATCTCTGCACCAGTTGCACCAGCAGAACCAGTAGCACCTTTAAGACTAATAGGAGTTACTCCGGCAAATGTACCAGAGTTTTTAGGTCCGAAAAGTACAGTTTGAGATGTATCTAACCAGTAGTCACCAGTAGAGCCTAGACTATCATCAAAAGGTGCAACTCCTCTTATTATTCGTGTCCCTGTACCAGTAGGACCAGTAATTCCTGTTGCGCCTGTTTCACCAGCGCCTGGAATTCCAACAGCTACTACAGACCAGTCAACAGATGAATATGGTCCAATAAAAGATTTATATAATGGAGCTCCTAGTGATATAGTACCATTGAAACCGTTATATGCAATTACTATAGATTCTGTAAAATGAGAAATATCAACTGAATCTATTATTCTAACTCTTTGTCCGGGTGCAAAATTTCTCAGTAATGGCAGAGTCCCAGTTAAAGTTATAGCTGTATTGTCTATTTCTATCGCTGGTCCTTGGTATCTTGTAAATAGACCACCACCACCTGTAGCACCTGTAGGCCCAGGCAAACCTGCACCTGTTTCACCAGTAGCTCCAGTAATATCTAATGATGTCGATGGCCAATTGCCGGAAGTTTTAGGACCGTATAATTGTTTAGTAGAAGTATCTAACCAATAGTCACCATCACTACCAATAGCATTAGCTGGTGGTGTAATTCCATTTAGAATTGCGGCACCGTCAGGACCAGTCATTCCTGTTGCTCCTGTTTCACCAGCACCTGTTTCACCAGTAATACCTATACCAGCCATACCTGTAATAGAAATATCCCAAGTATTTGATGAATATGAGCCAGACCCCCAGGTTCTATATAACGGTGCATCTAAAACTATTGCACCCGTAGAATTATCGTATGAAAATATTTGAGATTCAAAAAATTTAGTAATATCATTAGGATTCACAACTCTAACTCGTTGACCAGCAATAAATGCTCTATTTATAGGGGTTGTAGCTGGAAATGATACAGCAACACTCTGAACAACAATACTAGTTGCATTATACTTTGCAGTATAATCTGAGCCAGCACCAGTCATTCCTGTCATTCCAGTCATTCCAGTAGCACCGGTTTCACCCGCACCAGTCATTCCTGTCATACCTGTCATACCAGTAGGGCCTGGAACATTTGATACTCCGTCAGCACCAGTCATTCCAGTAGCACCAGTCACACCACCACCAGTCATTCCTGTCATACCTGTCATACCAGTAGGGCCTGGAACATTTGATACTCCAGGAATTCCTCGAAGTCCATCAGCACCTGTCATACCGGTAGCACCTGTCATACCTGTCATACCAGTCATACCAGTCATTCCAGTAGATCCAGCAGGACCAGGCACAATAGAATCAGCACCTGTCATTCCTGTCATTCCTGTAGCACCGGCAGGACCAGCACCTACACCGGTTTCTCCAGCAGGACCTTGAGTTCCGTTACCTATAGATTCCCAGTCGTCAGTAGCATCAAATGTAGAAAATGTAAGAACATCCCTTTTTGCTCGCCACCAGCTTACTGAACCTGAACCTGCATTTTCATAGAGTACAGTCATACCCTCAAGATAAGGATAATTTTGAGTCCATTCATTAGGATATCGCCAGTTATTATCGTGTTCGGCATGAGTTAGATTTCGATCTATATCTAATCTAAAAATTACCTTATTTGGTTTATTAGCCATTTATTGAAGTTTTTCTTTTTTTATATATTCAAGTTCAATTTTTAGTATTATTCATTTATCAATTACTATAGTAGATAAGGAGTAATGTTAATATCATCACTTAAAGTAAGCCCCCACGGATATGTAACAGTTAATGTAATATGCATATATGCATACTGAGAAATAATTGCGTTACCAGTTAAAGATCCATTTAACGATAATGTCGGTGTTAACGATCTAGAATTAGATATTATCAATTTATCATTTTGTAAATTAAGTGGGTACGGTGGCGTAGCATCAGTTATTGTCCATAAAACTGTAGTACCCGGAAAACCTGTATGAGTAGCACCTGTAAGATTTAGCGGAAAATCACTTAAATATAATTTACCTGCTGCTGGCCAACCAAGCCAATTACTTCCCGGACCAGCATAAACACCAGCTTCTACCGGATCAATGTCTGGATATATCACTGTTGGTGTTGAAAGAGCTTTATCATTTTTACAGTTATAATGTTTATCAACATAACAAGCATTAACATAGCATTCATTCATTAAATCTACAGTAGCCTTTAAGTCACTTATATATTTCTTGAATATTGAAATTAATTGTTTTTTGAATCTTTCAATTTCTTCAGAATAAAATGATTTATTTAAACCATTATATCTAACTCTATCAGAAATTCTAATAGTTCCATCAATATCGGATAATTTAAATTCATTAAAAAATGGTAAATTGTTATTTGTAATAAGAACTTCGGCTATTAACGAAAGATCACCATACATACATTTACGAGCATTTTTTGATAACAATACATCAGGATATCGAGAAGACATTCCTTCAACTGAAGCTATTGTTTCAGTATATTTCTCACCCTTAATATATCTTGTGAATTTTAATTTAATATTTTTTGAACTAAAATTCTGTTTACGTTTTAAGGATAGTAAGAAATCTTGATTAAATTTAACGATGTTTATATCCGCGCTCATAGAATCTATGATTTTATTTATATATCATAGATTCTAATCAGCTATTTTCAATAAAACTTATATTAAATCCACGGAGATGTAGATTTATCAAATGACAATTCTACTAAAGTTTCCATGTTACCTACACTTACTCCAGCAGTTTTAAACATGCCAAAATGAGACTGATCTCTGTAATCATCAATCCAATATACATGCTTGAATCCAGAATTAATTAAAACCTTAGAACACATTTTACAAGGACTTAATGTTAATAGAACAATATAATTTTCAGGATCCTTTTCTTGGAATTTTGCAATCATATTAATTTCTGCATGAATAAATCCACTGCATCCAGGATCCAGTGATTCTTCTTCAGTTCCAGTTTCTTCCTTTATAGTGTCGCCTTTAAACGATCCGTTATAGCCAAATGACGCTATTCTACTAAAGTCATTTCTTAATGCCATGCATCCAACTTTTACTGTTGTTGCTGTAGATAGATTTGCAATCTGCTTTACTATTGTTGCATAGGTTGCAAGCTTATGAGATTTTCTTTTTATTTTTTCAATATCCATTTTCTATTTTTTACGTCCAATTCACCATTACCATATTTAATATCTAGTTCTTCTTTGAATTTATCATCAAGTTCTCTAAGTGTATTTATTCTATCTATTAATAAGTCTTTTTCTTGATGTAAACTTTCAATATCTTTTAATACAAGATCAAGGCTATTATGAAGTTCTTTATAAGAATTCAAAAATACATCTATCTTCATTTCATCTAATTCATCGAGATTATATTCTTTCATTTTAAATATTTTGTAAGTAATTGCATTCCGTAAAAATAAGAAGCAATAACCTTGTTAGGATTATTTTTAATGTAATAAGGCAATTTAAGCCAGATCAAACCAACTAATATTTTCACATCAATATCATCAGTAATTTTATCTAGATCCTGACCTTCAATATCAAATTTAATTTCATCACCATCAATTTTAAATTTAAAGTTTTTGTCTAGATTAAAATGTGAATATCCAGACAAGCCATAAGCAAATTTAGCATGATCATAATTAGTATCGCCATAGAAATTAGAATTCCCAAATCGACCACGTGGATCAATGAATTTTACTTCATGATAATATGATTCCATAGTTTGCCAATCCAATGTAAATTGATGTTCTATTCTTTTAGCCATGATATTTGACGAATTAGGATCGCCATGAATCAATCCCCAGTTATAGGTTTTAGATTTCAAATACATCAATAATTTATCCATCATTGAATAGAAATCACCTATTAAAACACCGTTAACTCGTGTAATATTCTTTGGAATCAAATATTCAATCTTGCTATATCTTTCAATAGGAACACGATAATATTCTTCAAATATATCAGCATTGAATTTTACCTTTTCAATATTAGATTCAGATAATTTTTCAATTGCTTCAAATACGTCCGATGTCAATTTTGAATCTTCTGGCATTTCATGAATAGTTTGATATCCAGTAGTTTTAAGATTTTCCATTTCAATGCAATCCATATCAGCATTTAAAATTTTAGGAAATGATTCACTTGAATTTTTAATTGCATGACAATAAAAATTAGATTCATGTTGCATAACCCTTTTACCGTAATCCGATATAGATTTTTTATAGACTATAGATTCAGTAAATACAATATCATTAAACCATCGTTGTTCTACAGATTGAGATTCTAGATATTTTTCATATTTAGGAATATCACCTATATCGTCAATTGAAATTATGGATTCAGAAATAAATCTTCCCCAGCTATCGTAAGATCCAGTAGGATATTTTTCAATTGCATACATTAAATAATCTACAAAATCTATTTCATTATCGTCATTAATTACTAAGCTATAAAAGTCTTCAATAGATTTTATTTCTAATTCTTTATATTTGTAAAGACCCATGATATTTCCTTCATGACCAGGAGAATATTTTATTGTATTATCTTCAAGTCCATATCTATGAACTTTATTAGAATCAGTATAAACCTGAATCATTGCATTTTCAATATCAGCTAGCTTAGATTTTTGATGAGGAACAATATCAGACCAGCTTAAAAATACATCTTTTAAATATTCTGGATGCTGATTTAATATCCAGTAGATAGTTCTAAAAGTACCATCAGTCTTTGGATAATATGCAAGTTTAATATTTCTATTTGAATGAAATACGTTCAAGTATTTTTGTATCATATTAACATAAGATTCCTCACTTAATACAATCATCATTTCCTGTACTTCTTCATTTTCAAACCAGTATTCAACTAATTTATCAAGCATGGTTTGATTGCCAAGACTAAGAAGCAATTTAGGATATTGACCTTGAGTATATGTATGTAAACGACTACCTAATCCACCTGCAAGTATTAATGCTTTTGTCATCTTATTATTTGTTTATTGTTTTTCCAATCGATCCACCTGGATGATTGATTCCAAAATGTTCTTGTGTAAATTTTAAATCCTGTGATGCAGCTACACCAACAATATCACCAACCATTTGTATAGTTAATGCTGATATAGTAGGAACCATATTATGCGGATCCAGTTCTTCGCCTATATGTAAATGAATTACTTTATCACAATATAAATCAAAGAAATTATGTTTTTGTGAACAATCGATTCCCCATACAGTTACATTAAAATGTTCCTTGTTATTATCGATATGTTGAAGTGTATTTATTAATTCAGCAGTATTTCCTGACTTAGATTGACATATTAATATGTCGCCTGGATTTAAGATTCCTAGATCACCATGTACCGCATGTACAGCATCCATAAAGAAAGATGGAATTCCTAGTGATGAAAATGATGCAGCTAATTTTTGAGCAGCATACACATTTTTTCCTATTCCTGTGAAAATAACTTTTCTGCCATTGATTTTTGCATCAACTACATCTTTAGTTAATTCACGAATTAAATTCATAGTATCTGTATTCGCTATAGAATTTAAACTTTGATTAAGACTACTTGTTCCTTTACGTATAATTGCTTCGATTCTTTCCATTAATAAATTAAAGTTTGTATATAGTTATTATTCTTATTTTGTTTTAATGTTTCAAATGCTATGCAATCCGATGAAATAAAATTTACAATTTTAGGACACAATATAGACATTTCAATTAATGATTGATGTAGTACTTCTTCGGGATTTTCATAAATCGGTATTGTCATATTTTCATGATTTACAATTTCATTAAGAACACTAAAGTATAATGACTTTTTATTGATATTCAAATCACTAGCAATATTTATAATTTCAACATTATCTGGTGTTTTTTCGATTATGCTAGCATCGTTTGGATTAGTTATAAGAATTGCATATTTACCTGAAGCACTAAATAATCGCTTAACGATTCCATCAAAATTATAGCAAGGATCTGAAAGCCTAAATGGCATGAAAAAGACATGATCAAATTTATTAGAAGCTTCTTTAATTATTGATGTAATTTTATTTGTTTCTTCTGTCGTTAATAATGACTTAAAGAATTCCTGTTGAATTTTCAAGAACTTACTATTTGAAATATTATCATCAACAATTACGTTTGCATCAATAGTTAAATACTCTTCATTATCTGAATTATGTTTCATGAAATCTTTTTGATTCTCGTTTAATACAAATATTTGATTTTCTGTATTTATTGCCCTTTCATATTGAGCATTAAAAAATGAATCTATAAACCATCTTTCAATATTGAAGTTTTGTGAGATATTAAAATTGTAATATCCATGATTGTGTTTAGATAAATCAATTCCTTCAAAGTCTGATATAACAGCATCATAAGAGTTACTTGCGCCATATTTACCATTGAACAATTTTCTATTTTCATAAGCATTAATACCATAATCAATAGGTATAAATGTAATTCTATCAGCAAACGTAGGTCTAACAAATTTTAAAAGAATTTCCATTTGATCCTCGTCAATATTTTTAGGTATTGTTATATCAAATTGTGACCATGAATTAGATTCACATATTCCATAAATTCTATGTAACGTTAAATTCAAGTTGCCATCCAATAATGGATTGTAAGTTTCATCAGAATGATTACGCATTGAATATTGCTGAATAAACAAAATCTTATTAAATCTACGATCAATAAAGGTTTCTACAAATGATGCTTGATGTGATTTTTTTACTATTGTATCTGCAATTCTATCGAGAGGAATATCAATAAATACAAATTTGGATAAAACATGTAAAGCCATATCCATAAAGAAATAATCCGACGTATTATATTTACTTTTAAAATCTAAATGCGGCGTAAATATGCTATGAGCATTTGCTGTTGTAATAGCATAAGTATTTCTAAAGACATCAATATCATAAATATCGTCACCAACATAAATACATTCATCAAGATTAAATTTAGCTTTTAATGTTGATAATTTTTTATGTGATTTAACAAATAATATTTCTGTAATTTTAAGATTTTTACAGAATCTTTGAGTTATAGCCTGTCCATTTTTAGTGCTATCACCTGTAATAATGTATATGTCAAATCTATTATCTACTAGAATATCTACCGCATGTCTGATACCCCAAGGGAAGGTTTTTAAAGCCTTCCCGTGTTCATCATAAATCATGTTCGATGCAAATACACCATCGAAATCCATAATAATTTTGTTTCTCATATTTTATCTTTTATAATGTTGTATACAGTTTTTAAATCGTTTACCGATGTATCTATAACTTCAATATTTATTTTAGGTACTTGATGTTGAATTTCAAATATATGAGATGCAAATAAATATTGCATATCAGTATATTCGGTTGAAGTTAATTTGACTTTATTTTTAGGACCGCGATTTAAATAATCTCTATGAGTATTTTTTAAATAGAACATTGTAATTTCATTATCTTTAGAAAGTTCCTTAACATATTCAATATCCATATATGTCTTTCTTTTAAATTGTTCCGAATAAACAAATTCACTTAAAAAGAATCTATCAAATATGTAAGTATCGTTAGGAATAATTTTTAGAAATTTTTGCGTGAAATTATGTATGCCTTCGTAAAATATTCCAAGATGTTCAAATGGAATATCATCAGGTTGTTTCTTGCCTGGCTTTACAAAAGTGCCAATATTATCGCGATGAAGTATTTCTATTAATGTTGTTTTTCCACAACGTTCAATACCTTCAAGTATAATTAATTTAGCCATTAAATAATGTTAAGAGATTCTAAATATTCTTCATCACGTTCAAATACATGTGCGGATACAACTGATGACATAAATGTTCCGACTTCGATATTTAATTGTTTTGCTATTTCACATTGAAATCTACCCCATATATACATATCAAGCTTTAAGACTTGTGCCATATTTTGTGATCGCATATGTAAGTGCATATTTAATTTATTTTCACGAATTGATAGCGTAGCAGAATCACAACATGGAAATTCTAATGATTCATCTTTATCAAGTAATTGCAAATCATCACTAGACAAAATAGAAATTACCGCACGTCGGCTATTAGGATTGTCCTTTAATTCTTTGAGAATTATTGGTAGTTGTGAAACAATTCTAGGACCATAAAACGTATTAAAATTTGCAGGCAAATCAGGATTTTCAGGCTTCTTTAAAAATCTAGCAACCTGAGGATAGTCTTTTAAAACCGATTCAGTATCAGTGGATCCACTTATCATCCAGTCATAGAAATTAACAGCATATCCATAGTCAATACGACCTATATCTTCATCTTTAAAAATATATGATGTTGGATCGTTTACTAGATATGTTAGTCCTTGAATTTCACGCATGTCACCTATGCGCGAATCAGTTTTATAATCCGGTTGTATCCAGATTTCAGAAATAGTATCTACAAAAGCTTCTTGAAATGTATTGACTGCTATCATATATGTTTATTTTTTATATTACTATTTTGTTACATTGTTTCATATTGATTTCTTAATTGTATTCCGTAATTGACAATGTTCTGATATTAACATCTCATCATTAAATTCGTCAATATTACTTGACCAGAATATACGACCATATATTTCTCTATTATCAATATATTGCTTGATTTCGTTTTTACGTAAATTATCCGAGAATATTACATATTCATATCTTCCACTATTATCATCATATACAATTTTATCTAATGCTTTATTTGCTATATAATATGTACAATGAACTACAGGCACTTCAATAAGACCTTTACAGGTTTGATTCAATATATAATGATATTCAGGCGATTCTTTAAAATATCCATTCTGGTCTATCGATGAATGATAGTTTGAATATAGATTCGGTGTTTTTAAAAGTGGAGCAACAACATCAAATCCGGTAGACCTAATCGCGTTAATTGTATGCGGCAAGCAAATATTATCACAATCGGCTATGAAATAATCAGCACCTTCGCTTAATGCAAAGTCACATGAATTCTGCCTAATCTTTCCTAAGATTTTAAATCTATTTACATTCCAATCATGATTGCCGGTAGATATTAAATTAGAGTCTATAGATGAATCATCTAAATATATCTTATATTTCCATTTATACTTTTTATAGAAGTCACGTAACACCTCCGAGGTATCATCATTATTATCGTTTGTTCGTATATAAAAAATTGTATCTGATGATATTTCAGTTTGAGCTAATAAACTATCCAGATAAAACGGCAATATATGTCCGACTGATTTTGCCAGAATTGCTATTACTAAAGGTTTCTTTTTCATGTTAAAATAATGAATTAGTCTCTACTGCAGGTAAACAAAATTTATTGTAATTTTCTGGCTTTACAATCTCATCAATCATTGCATACCATTTATTAGGAAAGTCGTTAACGTGTAATTTATCAAATATTCCTTTTTGAATTTGTTTCCTAAATTCTAGATCTTCTGGAATTTCATTTATTATATCTAGTAACGTATCCGGATTATCATTCAATAAATCTACGTTATATGAATAATGTGAAATGTCTTTTAGGATAGTTTCTGCTGGATATTTATTTTCAAAATCATTTGAAAATGCAAGAACAGATGGAACTCCAAGTTCACCAACTTCTAGCATTGTTATTGGACCTGTTTCCTTATAAGATCCGCTAATAAATGCTTTACAGTTTGCAGCAATTTTAAACATTTCATCACGCGGCATACCAACATGCACTTTAACATGTTCATACAATTTTTCCTGTTTTAATATTCTATTAAGAATTGCATCCGCAGCATAATCATTGTGCTTAGTAAAAATATGGATATCACCACCTTTATAATCTGTCAAAAATTTCAATGTTTCTGGAATTCTTTTCATCTTATCTGTACGGCCTATCATCATAATATCACCAGTAGAACTTTTAACTTCTTGCTTAGGATTTTCAAAGCAGAAACTAAAGAATCCATTATTGAAATCTACAAACGGAATAGGAATAGGTGGTATTTTCTTGGCTTCCATAGTATATGTAGCCTTAGCAAAATCCGAGTTAGTCATCATAACAGTATTAACTCTACCGGGTGCTGTAGCTCTATAATTATCATGATCTAGATACCAATCTTTCATTCCAGGAAATGGGCATTCAACAAGTGCAATTTGTGCACTCATATGAAAAATATTGATGATATTTAATTTCTTGTTGCAGCTATATGGCATCAAGGTTTTACACATGTTATTCATCTTTTTACCGTCAGTAAATGCGTGATTAACTAAAACATCTATTCGTCTATCGACAATAATCTGTTGAATTTCTGGACCGATTCTAGATATTCTGCCTTTCTTACCGCATAGAATTGAAGTAACAATATGATTTTCATGAATCTTAGGAGAATCCTTAGTTTCATGTGTGAATGAATATAGATAATGATTATTGTCAGTATTGTCATTGACTAAGGCTTCCCACCAGGCAAGACAGACCCTTTCGGATCCGCCTGCTACTTTATTAATTTCAACTGGGCCTCGTGGTAAAAATACATGTAGATAATTCATAGGTTGCGATTTAAATTATATATCGCGACCATTTTCAAAAACATGTTTTAATACTGGAAATCTTAAGGATTCTTTACCTTGTTTGTTGACAGTATATTCGAAGAATTGAATAGTACAGGTCTTTCCTACAATTAAAGAATTATCTTTATAGAATGCTTGTCTTTGTTTCATAGATAAACCAGAGCCAACATCAACAAGATTTCCTTTATGTTCTATTACTAGATTAGATACCATTTCTTCTTCAACCTCGGTAGATATTTTAGATCCATCTGGTTGTGGAATATATTTGATGTATCTTACATTTCCAGGAACAGTATCAATAATAACATATTCATCATCCATCATTTCCTTGACCTTAAGCAGATCTTTAGATCTTTTACCTTTGTAAGTAGTATCTTTACGAACCATGAATCCTTCCCATTTCTTAGTTCTAGATTCATCTAACCAAGAATTAAAAATGTTCATGTCTGTTACTTGTTCTTGTTGTAGAACTTCAACAGTATTTGAATCTTTTAATATTGAACATTTTTCAGTTAGATTAATTAATCTTTCAGATAATAATGTTGTAGAAGATTCATTATCAAAATCCGTTTGAGTAATCATATCAAATATCTTGAATTTTGGATTTTCGATAGTATGATTTTTCCTTCTGATTTCTGACATAACACCGTTAAAGTTATCTGTGCCATCTGGATTAATTAAACAGATTTCACCGTCGAAAACCGTATTAGGTGAATTTAATAATTTAATTTCATCAAGAACTTTTTGAATTGTATCAAAAGATTTACCTGATCGAGATAATGCAATTGGTGTATTGTTAGGACCTGTAAAAATCAAACATCTTACACCATCAAGTTTCCTAGATGCAAACCATGTTTCTTTTTCAAAATCAACATATTCAGGATAGTAATCAACAGCTAGAGCTACATTAAATGATGGAACGATATCACCGAAGATTTTGTTAATAGTAGTACTTGATACACGAATCTTTAAATTGTTATCGATCAATCCGTATATTAATTCTTCGTATTCCTTGTTTTGTTCGATATATCCAAGAACAGCGGCTATTGCAGAATGACCAGTTAAATCACGATTATTAAGGGCATCTAGTAAATCGAAGATTGAATCGAATTGAAATGTTGGTTGTAATTTGCTAGCCATTTTTCTAGCAGTTTTTTCATGAACACCATATTTTTTGTATGGTGACATTGCATATAGAAATGCTTTCTTAATAAATTCATTATCAACATAATCGTTAAGAATTTGTTTCTTATCGTTATTTGAATTTGTTGATTTTAATCGTGTGACCATGTCGGCCATAGTTCTAAATTGTTCAGTCATAATGTGCGTGTTTAAAGTTGTCATTTATTAATTATTTATAGTTAAATATAAACAAAATAATCGACAGTAAAAAATCCTAGAGCACTTATTTTACAATTAAGAATTTAACATTGAATCATTACCAAAATCAGAATTACCTAAATTTTGCTCTGTCATCAATGAATAATCATTACAATTAAAAATACCGTTAACCATCGTAAATGGTGCTTGCTTTATCATTGATGCATTATATGCATTATATGATTGACAGCTACCAGCTTGTGGACATACACTGCTATCGGATTTTTGACCTGTACATTTAACCATAATTATTCCTTAAATTTGTTTATTGATTCTCTTAATAGCTGAGATTCTTTATTATATATTTCCTCGTCATTACCGTTGTATGTTAGATGTACAGGTCGCGGAACATTAGCACCGACATATTCTAAAATATGTTTCATATGACTCGTACCTAATAGATTGCCAGAAAAACTACCTGAATATCCGACGAGGAAAACATTCTTGTCTTTAAGATAATTTGGCCATCCTAAATTGTCGACTAATGCTTTAAATGGCGCTGGAAAGGAACCATTAAATTCCGGCATTACGAATACAAATTTAACAGCTTTATATACCGGATGCTTAATGTTAGATATTATCTCTTCTGGATTAATTGATTCCTGTTTTACATCAAGTATTGTAGCAAGATCTGTTTTATTTACTATGGCCGCTATATTTGTAGCAAGCTTAGAGCCAAATCCCTTATCCGTACTTAATTTAAGAATAATATATTTAGTCACTGGTTTACCAGACATAATTTATATGTTTAGGGAGTTTAGCTCTTTCTTCTTTAGTCATTTCTTCCAGTTCCATTTCAGTAGGTTTTATTCCAAATCTCTGAATTTCTGGATATTTTTCAGTCCAATTCCACTCCGATTCATATTTAGCATTTGTCGCTTCTGCTATTCTATCTATCTCTTTTAATGTAGCATCGAACGTTTGTGTTCTAGTTAATTTATAGCTAGCGCAATATCTAGATCCAGAAATAAAGTATCTATTTTTATGACGCATTTCAGGATTATGTTCACCTACACGAATAATAATTCTTGACATAAATTCAGATTCAGGTCTAGGATAAGCCCATCTAAAAAATGAAATAGTTTCACTTTCATGTGATAATTCTGTTTCTAGAAAATTCCATCCATCGACAGTACATTTAAAATCCGATACGGCATTGTCTTCCAACGTTATTGTTAAATTTGGTTTCATAATTGTGTTTATCATTTTTATTGGTGTAAAATTGTTTGAGCTAATTTATCATGAATTTGTTTTGCATATTGTTTTGTTTCTACAGGGAAATCAGCCTTTTCAGCAATCCATAAGAAATATTTAGAATCTTCAGCATATACTTCATGTACTGTCTTATCTTTATGCTTACCAAAAGTAAATACTAATTGACCATCTTTCTTAGCGAACTTACCTGCAAGATCCAGTTTTTCTGTTTCTTCATGATATTTTATATCACTAATAGTGTCACTTGTTTCAGGTAATTGTTCACTAAATATTTCATTGAATTTCTTGAATATTTCAATAGTAGCTTCATTATCGGCCTGTGCCGAGTGAGCATCTTCAAGATTATTTCCAGTAAATCGTTTGTATGTTCCTGAAAGAGTTCTTGGCTCTAGCACCTGTAAAATCTTAAAGATATCAATGACTTTATGATTCTTATAATTCCAAGTCTTACCTGCACGATAGAATTCCTCAAGCAAAAGTGGAATATCAAATTTGATTACGTTATATCCAGCCAAGTCGCATCCTTCAATAAATTCAAGAACACCTTCAGCAACAATACCGCCAAACTTATCCTGATCTTCTACGTCACTATTAGATATTCCGTGACATTGAAATGCGCCATCAGGAATAGGAATTCCAGGATTTACGAGAGTATGAAAGCTCGCTATTTCATTAAAATTTTCATCGATTTTTGTTATTGCAATTTCAACAATACGATCTTTAGATGTGGATACGCCAGTAGTTTCTAAATCAAAAAATGCAACAGGTCTAGATAGCTTCATTAAATAGGGTTTTAGTTAATTTATGTGATAATTTAAATTGTTCTCTTAATTCTACGCGTTTTATAACATCGGATACTATATTGAATTCCGAATCTTTTATCATGATATCCCAGTCAACATAGGATTTGAAATCTTCAGTATCTGCAGCAATACGCCTTGAAATATTATCGACATCACCTCGATCGGCTAATCGATTTTCACGGATCGTTTGATCGATATTAAAAAATATGACAATAGATTTATCTCTATCAGTTTTTACAAGATCGGCTAAACCTGCAGGAGTCATAATAAACAATTGACTATTGTTCATTTCCTTTTTAGTTGTTCCGTAAGACCAGCCGTTAAATTCCTGATTCTCATAAAATTCAGAACGAGATACCATATTATTAAATTCCGTGTCGTCTATATAATGATAATCAACACCATCCTGTTCACCTTCACGTATAGGTCTTGTAGTATAGGAAATACTTTGAGTAAGGCCTAGATTTATTAAATCTTTACGAGCATGATCCTTGCCTGATGCAGCTGGACCTACAAGAATTATTCTATCAATTATCGATCGCCGCATATATGTCAGTATTTAAGATTTTTTGAATTTTGACTCCTAGTTCTGTTGAGTTAGGTGTTTCTATTGTTGCAGATACAAGATCTAACAATAAAGAATCCTTGTCTGGATGTACATTTAAAAAATGTTCCAATACTTTTCTACGATTATTGTCTGTCATAATAGGTTTGTTTTTATTTTATATTCACGTTAATATTAATTGTTTCATCTTAAAAATCACTGTATAATTTATCAAAAAATGTTTTTGCATCTTCAGCACTATCATATTCAGCAGTTACCGATGATTTGTCGGATACTATTGTAAATTGAATTCTATTGCTTATTTGTTCTATTCTTGTAATTTTATCAAGATTCAAAAGAACAATATTAAACTGATCCTTGCCTTTCTTTACTTTTATTTTAATTAAATTTGCCATAGTTATTCTTTGTTAAACCATCCTAATCGATTCATTTCATCAATTAGCTGTAAGATTGCTGATGCTAATTCAGGATTCTCATTATCTAAAATAGTCATCCATTTTGCATTACGACTTGATAGACCAATAAGATATGATTCATTATCAGCAATCCAAGAACCATCAGGATTTTTTTTATCTACCTGATTTATCCACGGCATAGAGAATTTACCGTTATCTTCTAGGACATTTCCTTCAATCATGAAATTGTCACATTCGTATGTTATGGTTCGAGTATATATGAAGTCTTCTTTAATAGAGGCTTCTTCTTTAACTTCCTTGACATACCAGTCGTTTCCTACTTTTATTCTTTCTTTTGCCATGTTACAGATTTATGATTAGTTTGTTTGGATTAGGATTAATGTATAGTTCAGGATCGTGAGACACATATTGAATTCTTGCAATATCTTTACAATGCTTATCTCTAGCAAATCCTGATTCGGTTTCAAATAATTCTGCAACCTTTATTTCAACATCCTTGTAGGTTTCTGTTGTTGCATTAGTTTGTATAAAGACCTTAAGACCTTGTCCGCTAGGAGTAATAAATGCAGCAGTCACATAAGGTAATTGTGTGCATCTATACTTTAAGGTTTCTGGCTGTCTTACATTATCAAGATCCAAACAAATCAAGCCATTGTAGGATTCTAGACCTTTCTTGGATCGATGATTGAATATTCCTGTAGGAGTAAAAACCGGTAGTCGATCTTTAATAGGCGATTTTGAAGGATTTTCATGAATACGAACCTCGTTGATTTTAGTTTCATATTTGTCAGATTTAATTTCATCTAGAACATCCGTAAGGCGGCATGTTTCAACCGGTTTTGTAGATCTAAGTGATTTAAATCGAGTAACTTCAAGTTCATGAGGTTTAGCACCTTCGATTTGATTGGTTCTAAGAGATTTAAAAAATTGATTTGATGCAGTAGCACCATGTTGTAATTCTAATTCGTTTTGTGAAGTTTCCATGTGTGTGTATTTAAAGGGGTTATCAGTTATTAATTATTTATAGTTAAATATAAACAAAAAAAACGACAGTAAAAAATTCTGCCGCTTTAATTTAAAAATTATTTTATGCTATACACCAAAGTATATATGGTATGTGTATGTTCTCTTTTATCTTTTTCGTTATAAATAAATCTCAATGCAAATCTACAACTAAATCCTAAATGAAAACTATTTCTACGATAATTCTCTAGATTATGATGACATATCCAATGTTGTTCTTTACTGATCTTCGAATTGTCTTTCATGATTCTTGACTTCATATATTATACTAACCTTTTCAGGATCTGTATAATTATTATATTCACATTCGAGCTTCATGTTTCATCTTACGGTATATGATAGTAAAATAATTTTATATTTATACCAGATGCTCGCACTCGGAATGTTGATGTATTCTATTTCGTATCCTTCACTCATATTATTATATATGCTAAAATATCAAGCTTATCTAATTCTGTTGCTATCAAATATTAAAACCGCCGTAACGAAAAATCGATAGGCGGTTTTAAATTGATATTCTTAAAATTTAATTAAATAGATTTGTATTCATTTAATTATTATAATTATATTGTCCGTGTGAATCCGGATAATAATGACCATCCCATGTAACGACAGGTATTTCAGTCATACCATGAGCTACATACCAGTGAAATCTATAAAATCCGTCTAGAAAAAAATGCCCATAAGGTTTTTCGTTATGTATAGTGCATGCAATTATCGAATCTTTTTTAGCAGCACCATGTAAATTATTGTTAAATTTATTATCAGCATGCCAGTCTTCAAATGTTGTGATTGGTATTACTTGAGTTTTAGAATTTTCTATAACATCTGGCATAAACATTTCCTTCATTAATTCTAATGGAATCATACCGTATTTTACGATTTGGTGATTTGGCGATGTTGCATATTCTTGTATCATGGCATCGACTTTAGGATCATTACACCAGTCATCTATTTCAATTTTCAATTTTTCTTCAATAACATTTTGACCCTCAGCGTTTACTTTTGTAGGTCTTGCAGTTGAAGCCAGTGACAAATCTATGTCATAATAAGGTTGTTCAAGTTGCCACATTAAAAAGCCTAATTGAAATTTCTTAGGTATATTAGCAAATGTGTCTTTTTTAAGATAACCTTCTATCTTGATTTCAAGTAATGTTGGTATTCTCATTTTTTGTTTATTTTATTTATTTATCTAATGTATTCTATTTCGTATCCTTCGCTCATATTATTAAATATGCAAATATATCAGACGGATCTCCATTGTTCCAGTTCCACCAGGTCGTAAAGCCGCCTGCAGTTTTTCTTGTTAGGTCCGTACCTTCTTGAAATTCTCTAGTTCTAATTAAATAATATCTATTAAATAGTTTCGTATCCATACTATATATTGAGAGGGCCAGGGCGGTATTTTACCATTGCTTACGACGATCGAGGCGATCGAGTTCTTTTGCAGTTTCTTCGGATACTATTTGAATAGTATTGCCAGTCTTACCGCTAATAACATGAGAACAGGCTACTCTTTTGGTTTGCGAGCAGCTTACGCAGCTATTATAGCCGTAGCTTAATCTTACGGGATGAATTGAATTGCCGCATTTACAGTAGCGAGCTTCGGTTTTTTCGATTTGCATGGCTTATGATTTTTTAAATGGATTGTTAAATGTCGAAGTTCTAAAAAAGATGTGATCGTTATATTTCGTATATTCATTATTCGCAGCATCGGGTTCTTTCAGGGGTTCTTTCAGGGGCTCTTTTAAATCGAGGCGTTTATCGACCCAGTCGGAAAGCTCTTCCGAGTTTAAAGGTTCTAGAGGTGGCTGGCTATTAAGTCCTTGATTCTCTGAAAAGAATGCCGCAATTTCGCGAGTAAAGTCGACTACCTCTTCGCTAGCCAGCCTAAGTGTAAATATTTGCGGAGAATTCTCATTTACAAATGTAATGACCATTTTGCCGTCTACAGCCGTAAAGGTTATAGTAACTTCGTCGTCAGTAATTAATCGTTTTTCTATTTTCATTGTTTAAAAGTTGTTAGGTTAAAAAGGGTCAGGAAAGAGTAAAAATTTTTTCCTGAAATTTTTTTATTTTGGCAATTATAGCTTTTACCCTGGCTATTTGAAAATGCATTTTACTCGAAAGGCCTCGAAAATCGTAATTTTTTCAGGGAACCTATAGGCCGCTAGCCATATTTGACTTTTCGCACGCGTTAACGAGGCGGTCCGTATCAGGGGTGGCTTTTATGTCTATGCGCATGTCTTAGCATGTGTGATCGTGTGTACATATAAAGAGAACCAGCTAGCCACACACAGCATCATTGCCAGTTCTCATACACACATTACTTAATTTCTTATAGTTATTATATTCGAAATGTGAGCGAATGTTTCACTTTTCAAATTCGATATTACCGACAAAGTCCGAGTACATACAACACCAACGTCCCATGAATTCGCCTTTCGGCTTTATGAGCTTGTCGGTTTTCATATCGTACCACTTAACTTTTCCTGATTCCATTAGATTACGAGTTAAGCGATGTTCTGCCTTTTCACGTTTTTCGCTATCGAAATATTCATTGAGGCAGTCCTCTATAATTTCTTGTTGTATGTCTTCTCTAATAGATGATTCGAGCCATGCCATGTCTTTACGACTTAGTTCTGATATAGCTAAAGGAACCGAACCTTGATGAGTGTAACCTTTCCATTTGAATATGAAATAAATTGCATCTTCTGGCTTAATTCGATTCGAGTAATTTAGTGATTTATGTGTCATAGTCTGTTATTAATTATTTATAGTTAAATATAAACAAAAAAATCGACAGTAAAAAATCCTGTAGCACTTATTTTAAAGGACTTCCAAAGACTATTAAAAAAAGAAATAGATCCAGGAATGCTGTTACAATTCCTACTACTACTCTATCTTCGAGATCGTATGATTTCGATACTAGAATTCTATTTACTATAAATGTTATCATGGTGTGAGTTTAAAAAAATAGGACCTAGCACTACTCGGTTCCTGATGTTAATGATCTGGTTTAGTCCCAGCTAGCACACGGATAGAAAAATCCTTCATTAACTTTGCCTTATCGATTTGATCTGTTCGATACCAGATTAAGATATAGTTGTTCTACTCTCCTATCCACCTGCAGCGCAAGCAGGATACAATATTTAAGTGTTACGTCGTCGATGCTGGCACATCCACTAGGCAACCCCTTTCGGGATACATAAAACATTTCTGCCTTATGATTAGGCACTTCCAACTAATACCATAAGTGTTTGATGATTAGAGAATCATCTTGTCCAGTTCTGTTTTTAGTTTGAACCTAGCATTTTACGTCTTATTAGGATAATCACTCAAATTCCTAACTTTATAAACAACCACATATAGCTAGCAGGCTATACTCTTTATTTATAATACTGATGGTTTTAGATTCCTGCAAGAACTGTGTTCCATCCATCCTCGTGTTCAACTGCTCCCCTTACAAGAAAGGTACTGATCGAACGATGTTTTGCATATTTCACATTATAGTGCGACATCTATAATTTATCCTCCCTGCAACTCGGGAGTAAGATTTTCAAGATTTTAATGAACGTTATAGTTATTATATTCAACTTCGGGTCGAATGTTTCATTTTGTCGGGTAGGCAGGATTCGAACTTACGATCTCCTCGTCCCAAACGAGGCGCGTTACCTGGCTACGCTACTACCCGTATTAGTATTTTAAAACTCTCCAAGTCCCTTCAAGTAGGAATATCGGTTTAACAACTTCCCGTAGGTTAGGGAATACAGGAATTTAACCTATACAATATCTAATTTCAAAGCTAACACTCTTGATAGTGTTGGTGATAGTTGGCGTTTCTTATTTCTAAGCGCTCACACTCATCACTTGCTTATTCATTAGCTTGGAGAGTTCATTATGTTTTCGTTCGATGTTTTAAAAAGGATCGGCTAGGACACACTCCATGATTGCCGATCCTGTTAACACACATCTCATATTTTAAAGAACTATTGTCTTGGTGGTCTAAATGAGAATCGAACTCATTATCTTCAAGGCTATTCGCCAAGTGCTCTACCAATTGAGCTACAGACCCATATTGCTGTAGAATGGAGAATTAAAAACCTAATCCTAAATCTATAGAATATGCTTTATTATAATCTCTTGTAACTTCTTTTCCGCTTTTATCAAATTCTAGTTTATCAATTACTGTTTTATTGTCAAGATCCATAAACAACATTGTAGTACCGTTATCGTGTTTTACAAGTTTAAGATCTTCTCCTGCTTTTTCGAATGATTTAGTGTACTGTTCTAATTGTGTTAAATTCTTCATTTTGTTTGTTTTTTTCATGAGCTTTACTTAGCCATTTTTTTCATTTTCTTTTTAAAATCAGCCATTTCTGATTTTGACCAGGACGAAGATCCGTTCATTGGATTATTAGGATTGTAAGTCGAGATCCGTACCTCTTCTTTTTGTTCTACCTTATGTTTCGTTCCAAAGAATCCGTAGATCGATTCGTTATAGGTTGATTTGTTCTTTGATCTTCGTGCAGTATACATTGCGTTATCAACAGCTCGATTTGCTTTGTCAGCGTTAGAACCTTTTGAGTTTTTGCATCTCATTGTACCTGTTTCGAAATTTGTTTCGTTTGATGATAGGAATGTGTCTTTCATGTGTGTTGTATTTAAGTTGTCAGTTATTAATTATTTATAGTATAAATATAATCAAAAAATTCGACAGTAAAAAATCCTGGTGAATCTTTTTTTCATTTATTTTTTAATCGTCATTTCGAGTTTCAAATCGAAGTTCCGTTTGGTAATCTTGAAATTGTTCTTCAAGAACCATGAGACCTCCATCATAAAGATCTCTTTGACGAGTACTTGTGCAAGTATCACGTAATTCACAGATTTGATTGATTCGATTTTGAATTTCAATCAATTTGATTTTGAGGTTTTGTGCGTGTGTTGTCATAGTTAGCGTATTTAAAGTATATCAGTTATTAATTATTATAGTATAAATATAACCAAAATAATCGACAAATGAAACTTCCTGAGCACTTATTTTTTAAACTTGTTAACAACGGTTTTTCGCAAATTGTTAACAACCCGTAAAGGCAACAATCCCCAGGAGGTAACGTGCGTACCACTCTAGGGGATTCGTAAACAATCTTATTAACAATCTATTATTTCTCGTTGTTAACAAGTTTCGTGTAGCCAAATTGATTCTCATAGAAATCCGACTTATTTATAGTCGTGAAATATCCCGAGCCAGAGTACATGGACTTATTTGTCTCGACTAGCTCTACATCATAATATTCGGTTTTTTCGTCTACTATTCTATAAAGTTTTCGTACTTCTCCGAATCCAGAAATAGTGTATTCGTTATATCGGCCTGATTCTATATAGTTTGTCATGGCTTATAGTTTTGCTGTTGCGTTTAATAGTTTTCCGTTCGGTCCTTTTGCATGTGGCATCGGACAATATTGAATTCTATCTTCAGCGACATCGCAATCTTTTCCTTCCCATACTCTTCGTGTCACCTCAACCAGAAAGTAAGGACCGATTTCTCTTACCGGATCGATATTCTCCTGTAGAACTCTTCCTTCAATGAAGCAGGCTTCTATTCCTTCGATAGCTTTATTGTATCTCGGGAAATCGAGACTTCTTACTCGATCTCCTATTTTTATGATATCTTTCATGATTATAGATTTAATGAGTTAGAGTCATTACAACTTTGCTTTGCAGATCTTTAAGATTGACATGTTCCATTTCTGCATAATGATCGATTATATAATCGAGCTTGATAGCTTTTGTATCATCATCACCAAGAAGATAGATCATGTCGTTATCGGTTACCTGATCTTCAGTAATCTCTGGAAGATCGTTAGTAGTTAAATATTCGTTTACGTGTTGTAGATTAATGAGAATCATATGCGTGTCGTATTTATGTGTTATCAGTTATTAATTATTTATAGTTAAATATAATCAAAAGATTCGACAGTAAAAAATCCTGCCGAATCTTTTTTTCTATTATTTTCTCTTCCAGTTACCGTGTTCATCGATAAGTTCTAGTTTATCAAGAGCAGCATAACCAGCTTCAGTGATTCGGAATGTTCCGTAATCATTTGGATCGTAGTTACGATTTCTTTTACGATTTCCGTTTTCATCAACAATAAATTTCTTGTTTCTTTCTGTTACCTGAAGAAATTCTTTGTTAGCAAGAGATCCAATAACTCCAGATCGAGTCTTACCTTTTAAGATTGCGGGAAGTATATCGAGCAGAGAGAAATCCCATATGCAACTTTCTCTTCCATCGTAAAAATCACTGTACGTGATATATTCGAGAATGATTAATTCTTTTTCGGTTAATGTGTAATCAGTGGTGTTTTTCATGCGTAGTGTGTATTTAAGGGTTATCAGTTATTAATTATTATAGTATAAATATAACACTTTTTTCCCACAGTTGAAACTTCCTGAGCACTTATTTTTTAAACTTGTTAACAGGGTTGTTAACAATCTAGTCGATATCATAGACGAGAAATGACTCTGTAGCATTCGAGTTGTCAGGATTTTCTAGAAATCTTGATCGACTGCAGAATCCTGCTGTTTCTAGAATCCATGAATGATATCTGTCGAATATGTCTTGTCTCATGTCTTTCTATTTTATTCTATATCATAGACGAGAACCGTCTCTGCTATTGGTAATCGTTGATCGGTGTTAGCAAAAAACTCTCCCCATGTATAGTTGGTTGTGATTCTTACTCGACGCTTGAATCCAATATTGGTATAGTTGCTATAGTTGCAGAATATGTCTTGTGTCATGTCTTATATTATACTAACCTTTTCAATGCCTGTATAACTATTATATTCATCATGCGAGACAATGTTTCATTTTGCGAAGCTTTTTATTTTCTGAAGACGCCTGCACGTAGCGTTTTAGGCTTTTTAAGGATACCGGACCTCATATCTATGGTTCCTATTATCTTTCGTTTATAGCTTCCTAGAAGTCCCTGATAATATCATAGCTATAATTCATGGGTCATATCTATAATACAACAATAAGGCTCGAGATAATTTCTTCGATCTATAAATCATAGACTATTGAACCTAAACGAGAACTATGCATGCTATTTCTATATATAGCAAACGTCGAATTAAACGACCTATCTCTTATATAACGATTATATTCATCAAACTCCGCCTTATCATGATTACTAAATGCAGGATGAAATCCTATACCTAGAATTCCGTCTATATTCTCATAGTCCCGAAGTGCTTTATAATATCTATTGCGGGATAAATCTATCGAGGACTCATAGCTTATTCTACTAAATAAATTTTCTTCTATATAGATTTTCATATATTTCTGTTGGTTTTCCTGACTATTCTTCCTCTTCTCCTGGATCAAATATTCTTAATAATTCTTTATCTATGAATAAATCATTAGCTACATCGAATCGAGTATAAGACTTTGAATATATTCGCAATTCTTCTGTTACAATATTACCATAAGCAAATTTGCCTAGATATCTTTCTATCCATTCCGTATCGCTTATAGGTATTCTTAATAATCCTATGCTTGATATTTCTATTCTATTGTTCATCTTCTTTTTGGTTTAATATCTTATTTTTGATATCATTTAACTCAGATATAATTCTACGGTCACCCACCGATTCATTTATGGATTTCATTTCATCACCAGTGTAATATTCAATGCGTTCATTAATCAATTCTATTATTTCTTCTTTACTCATCTTCTTTTTGATTTAATCTAAGATCTACCCATTGGTCTCTTGTGTCTTCATACCTAACATACGGTCCTATATCTGTTTTAGTTACCCAAACCTTTCTTCTAGGTGTTTCTTTATTTGGAGAAAACATAACTTGATGAAATTGA